>Ga0307981_1001321_pt1 | contig 22542 bp, 15 predicted proteins | sample OrgLakmetagen987_FD_201849 | JGI IMG/M metagenome (GOLD analysis project Ga0307981, IMG submission 201849) | Saline water microbial communities from Organic Lake, Antarctica - #987 | ecosystem: Environmental > Aquatic > Non-marine Saline and Alkaline > Saline | place: Antarctica: Organic Lake... | reverse complement strand
TGGTTAGGCACCAATAATGGCCTTATAAAAGTAAAGTTACAACCCCAAAATTTTGAAAAACTAATTCACAATACCACAGAGGATTGGGGGCGTAGTTTTAGAAGCATTTTTCCTCTAAAAAATGGAGGTATAGCTGCAATGTGTGAAACTGAAAATCAATTGTATAGCATTAATCCTTCTGGTAGTGCAAGTGTTTTGGCAATACCAAATGCTTATGAAAGATTGAAAGATGCACGGTTTTTTGTATCAGATACGGTATCAAACAAAGCTTATACCGTAACTAATTTTTTAATTGAAATTGATTTCAATACCAACAACTTAATTCTTTATGAAAAATTTAAACCGTATTTAAACGAGACTAAACCAAATCCAATCATTGAATTGAAAGACGGCTCCCTTTTGATGGGGTATATGTTATCAACATTAATTCGTGTAGATCCCAAAACCAAAGCTTTTAATCCTATTTTTAAAGCTAAACCCGAAAAAGACGACATTATTAAAGCCGTGTATCAGAGTAAAGTTGACCCCAATATCATCTGGGTTGGCACTAAAAGTTTAGGCCTTTTAAAAGTAAATCTAAAAGGTGAAATTGAAGAGAAGTACGATATTCAATCAACCCCTTTCATTAGCAAAAATTCGGTGTTATCACTTTTAGAATCCAATGAAAAATTATTAATAGGCACTTTTGGCGGTGGTCTTGATGTGTTGGATTTGAATAAAAACAGCATTCGCAACATAAATACACAAACCGGACTTTGTGATAACAATGTGGTTTCGATATTATCAGTGAATGATGAAGAGATTTTAGCTGCTACTTACAATGGTTTAAGCCGAATAAATCTGGCGAAAAATGACATTCAAAATTACTTTGAAAAAGATGGTATTTCCAATAATGAATTTAATTATACTTCGTCACATAAATCAAAAAACGGGCTATTTTATTTTGGAGGAATGAATGGCATTACCAAATTTTCAGTTGAAAATCTTTCTAAAAAAAAGCTTTTACCTGCTTTAAACTTTACCCAACTTGAGCTATTCAATCAACAAAAAGATACGCTTATCCAACTCACGAAATTAAACGAGAAACCAGTTATTTTGTCGCCTTATGACATTAATCTTAAAGTAGATTGGTCAGTGCCAGATTATTTCAACAAAGACAATTATACTTACTATACTATGATGGAAGGTTTTGAAAAAAAATGGTTTTTTCAAGGTCATGCCAATAGTATTCGCTACAATCAACTACCAGCTGGTGAATACAATTTAAAAATAAGGGGCGTAGATATCAATGGTAACGAAAGTAGGGCTGGATTGAGTATTCCTATAGTAGTCAACCAAATTTTTTATAAAACATGGTGGTTCATCACGTTGATGATGCTCTGTATAGCAGGAATTATTTATGCTATTTTTCACTATCGACTTGGCCAAGCGCTTGCTATGGAGAGGCTACGCACAAAAATATCCAGCGACTTGCATGATGATGTAGGCTCTATGCTCACAGGCTTGGCCATGCAAACCGAAATGTTGGAAATGCAAACCACCAATTTTGACGATAAAACTAAACTCCATAAAATCACAAACTTAAGTAGAAGTACCATTTCTCACATGAGAGATTTAGTGTGGAGTATAGATAGCCGAAGAGACACCGTAGGTAATTTAATAGAACGTATGCATGAGCTAGCAGAAGAACTATTGTTGCAGGCTGATGTTTCTTACCAAATAGAGGTAGATGACCTCAACCTTCAAAAGAAAATAAATTTCAATTGCCGCAGAAATTTGTATTTAATTTATAAAGAAGCCATCAACAACATCATCAAACATTCTGATGCTAAAGAGGTTAAGATCAATTTTCACAACAACAAAGGAACTTGTGAATTTAGTATTGTTGATAATGGTTCAGTTAAACCACCACAACATGTTTCAGGCTTAGGTTTAGCCAATATGAAATTGAGGGCCAAAAACATCAATGCACATTTAAAATTTGATTTAGAGAATGGTTTTGGAATTCATATTGATATTCCTAATGTGGGTTGATAGAAATACCACATGATAATGTGATGTTTGACTTCGCTTTATTTCTTAATTTAACACCTTATAAATAGAATACATTGCAAAGTAAGATAAACATCGTTATTGTTGAAGATGACCCAATAGTATTAGACGGCTTGGTGACCTTTTTTGGATTTCAAAAATCGGTACAAATTTTAAGAACTTTTGGAAGTACGGAAGATTTTTTAGCCTGGTTAAAGGAGGAAATTGCTACGGAATTCATTTTGCTCTTAGACATTCAACTGCCTGGAAAGACTGGCGTAGAAGCACTTCCAGAAATCAAGCTATTGAAGCCAGATTTAGATGTCATAATCCTCACTACTTTCGAAGAAACTGATATGATTTTTAAAGCCTTAAGTGCTGGGGCTTGTTCTTATGTTTCCAAACGCAGTTCACTACAAAAAATTAACGAAGCGGTTAAGGTAGTCGCCGAAGGTGGTTCATATATGTCGCCTGCCATTGCAAGAAAAATCGCTGATTTTTATTCGCCAAAGAAAAAGTATCAACTTACTGAGAGGCAACTAGAAATTGTTAAAGGCATCGTGAACGGCAAAAGCTATAAGATGATAGCCACCGATTTGTTTATCTCCCTAGATACTGTTCGAAGTCATATAAAGAAAATTTACAACACATTAGAAATCAATTCTAAAGCTGAGTTGATTAGGAAGTCTTATAATAATGAGTTGTAAAAAACCACTTCTTGAATACCCTTGGAACTAGATTTATGATTATGAAATACATAGGCTGATCTCATTATTTGTGATTTTGTTTAGTGATTTTTTAACTTAATCTATCTTAGCATATAATTTAAGATGCATATTTTCACTTTATGATAAATAGAGAAGAAAATATATTGGCAATAAGACCAATATTAGAAAATGCAAAGGTAAATACTGACACCTTGCATGCAGAAGCATTTCAAAATAGAACTTTAAGACCTATTGCTAAATTTCAGAATGATCTGCTAATAGAAGTGTTTAAAGTGTATATTCAATACCGAAAAAATAAATTCTATGAATTGAATTTAGAAAACAAACAAAAGTATATTGAAGATGCAGTAAAAAAAGATGCAAAACTTAGAAGGCAAGTTCAAGGGATATTTATTGGATTATTTACCGTTGAAGAGTACAAGGCATATTCAATGGATTATAAATCATTCAATAAAAGAATAAACAACCTTAGTATTGAACGATTAAAAAGCAATATTCAGCTTTTTGAAAAGCCATAAAAAAACCGTTTCAAATATCAATTTGAAACGGTTTTTTTTATAAAGTTTTAAGTTTTTCTTACTCAGCTAATCCATCTAGCTTCGTTTTTAGTTCTTTGGCTTTATCGTTATTACCCAATTGGTAATGAATATTTATTAAAGTTTGAATTACGCTTCTATTCTCATCATCTGCTTCATAAGCACTTTGAAGATATGGCAAAGCTTCTTTGTATAAATCTATCTTTTGTTCATTTAACTTATCGTAGCGTTTATTATCTGCAGAGGACATACCTAACTCATTCATTTCATCTACAAGAGGTTGTTCTGCGGCCAAGATTAAACTAGCTAAATTTAAGTAGGAATTTACATATTCAGGATCTAATTCAATTGCTTTTTTATAGAACCCTTTAGCTGCTTCAGCATCTTCCAACTGTTCAGCAGAAACGCCTAAATTATAATATACAATAGCATCATCTGGTGCTTTATCTTTAATTACATTCATCAACTCTTGGTACTTTTTTAAATTACCTAATTGGTAGTATAAGTCTGCTTCTGCTTGTAACATGGTAATGTCATCTGGATCCATTTCCTTTGCTAACTGTATGGCTTTCATTGCTTTTTCGGGCTTCTCTAATTGTATATAAATTCTAGAGGTATTTTTTGCTATTTCAGCTCTAACGGATGGAGATTTTTCATCTTTTGCATCTGTATAATCATCAGAACGAACCATTAAGTCTCTATAAGACTTATCATTAAAACTTTCTCGCTCTTTTGTTTTTACATTTAAAGCAGTATACGAAGTTCTTGAACCATCATATCCTAATTCTAAGAGTTTTTCATAATACATTACAGCATCTTCATACTCTCTAGCGTTTACAGCACTTCCTGCAGCATAATATAAATGAATTGTATCTTCATTATTCAATTGATAAGAAGCATACAGCTTTTTTTTAGAACCTGAAAAGTTTTCATTTTCTTGATCATTTATAGCGGAACTAATCAAAGTCTTTCGAACCATCTGGATACCTTCTTTAGCATCAGCGTCTTCACCATCTACTTTTAAAGCATCGTTAAATGCTTTTGCAGATTTTTTTAAGCTTTCTAAATCTTGGTTGTCACCACCATTGGGACCTAAAAAAGCTTTTCCTTTTGTATTGTAGTAACGTACAATCCATTTTTCGTTTTCATTTAAGATGCCCAAGGACTCTGCTTTTTCTAATTCCTTAAATGCTTCAGAAAATTTATTATCTTCAATTGCATCTTCTGCATTTTTTACTTCCTTTTTTTGAGCTGACATATTAAAACCCAAAAATAAAGCTAATCCTATTGTTATTAGTTTAGTATTCATCTGTTTAAGTTTAATTTATAATACATTTTAATTATTCATTTGAAGTCGTTTCATCTGGATTAGATGTGTCTTCTTCTTCGTTTATATCTTCAATTTCTTCATCTTCAATAGCAATTTTTGCTACTGCTGCAATAGAGTCGCCATCCTTAAGGTTTATTAATCTTACTCCTTGAGTTGCTCGCCCCATGATTCTTAACTCTTCCATAGACATTCTGATAGCTACTCCAGATTTTTTAATAATCATTAAATCATCGGCGTCAGTAACGTTTTTAATTGCTACTAAATTCCCTGTTTTTTCGGTTATTGAAATGGTCTTAACTCCCTTACCACCTCGATTAGTCGCTCTATAAACTGGCTCTCCAGATTCTGGGTCGTCTATAAAGGTACGTTTACCGTATCCATTTTCTGAAACTACCAAAACAGTTTCTTCTTTTGGATTATTTACAGTAATCATGCCAATTACTTCATCGTTATCATTTCCTAGTCGAATTCCTCTAACTCCAGAAGCGTTTCTACCCATAGGTCTAGTTTTGCCTTCTTCAAATCGAATTGCCTTACCAGACTTCAACGCCATCATCACTTCAGATTCACCATTTGTTAATACTGCTGAAAGTAATTCGTCACCATCTTTAATAGTAATGGCATTAATTCCATTGGTTCGTGGTCTAGAATACTGCTCTAAGGAAGTCTTTTTGACCTGACCTTTTTTAGTTGCCATCAATACGTAATTTGAATTTACGTATTCTTCATCTTTTAAGTCTTGGGTACAAATAAATGCATTGATTTTATCGTTAGGATCTATATTTATCAAATTCTGGATTGCTCTTCCTTTTGATGTTTTAGTACCCTCTGGAATTTCAAATACGCGCATCCAGAAACATTTCCCATTCTGTGTAAAAAACAACATGTACTGGTGGTTAGTTCCAACGAAAAGATATTCAGAAAAATCTTCATCTCTTGTAACGGTTGCCTTCTGGCCTACTCCTCCTCTACTTTGTGTTTTATATTCAGTTAGAGATGTTCGTTTTACATAACCTGCATGAGAAATGGTAATAACCACTTGCTCATTTGGTATCATATCTTCCATGCTTAAATCACCCCCAGCATATTCAATATTAGAACGGCGTTCATCACCATACTTTTCTTTTATCTCAAGTAATTCATCTTTTATGATGGTCATTCTGCGTTCTTCGCTACCTAAAATATCCTTTAAATCTTCAATGGTATTCATTAATTCCTCATACTCAGTTCTCAGCTTATCTTGTTCAAGACCTGTTAATTGTCTCAAGCGCATTTCTACAATAGCTTTGGCTTGAATTTCAGACAATTCAAATCGTTCAATTAAACTTGATCTGGCTTCATCTGCATTTGAAGAAGCTCTAATTATCTTAATAACCTCATCTATGTTATCAGAAGCAATGATCAAGCCTTCTAAAATATGGGCTCTTTCTTCCGCTTTGCGAAGTAAGTAAGTTGTTCTTCTTGTAACTACATCATGTCTATGCTCTACAAAATAGTGAATCAAATCTTTAAGATTCAACATTTGAGGTCTACCCTTCACTAAAGCAATATTATTTACACTAAAAGAGGATTGTAAAGCAGTATGCTTGTACAAAGTGTTTAATACTACGTTGGGTACAGCATCTTTTTTCAAGATATATACAATACGCATCCCATTCCGGTCAGATTCATCACGGATTAAAGAAATTCCTTCAATTTTTTTGTCATTAACCAAGTCTGCTGTTTTCTTAATCATATCAGCTTTGTTGACTTGGAAAGGGATTTCATTTACGATAATGCATTCCCTTCCGTTTACTTCTTCAAAAGAAGCTTTGGCACGCATCACTACACGTCCTCGACCTGTTTTGTAGGCTTCTCTAACTCCGTCATACCCATAAATAGTTCCGCCAGTTGGAAAATCTGGAGCTTTAATATGCTCCATCAATTCTTCAATTTCTATGTCGTTGTTTTCAATATAAGCAATGGTCCCGTTTATTACTTCGGTAAGGTTATGTGGTGCCATATTGGTAGCCATTCCAACTGCTATACCGCTTGCTCCGTTTACTAATAAGTTAGGAACACGTGTAGGCATAACGGTAGGCTCTTCTAGCGTATCATCAAAATTCAGTGAAAAATCGACTGTTTCTTTATCTAGATCAGATAATAACTCTTCACTTATTTTTTGCATTCTGGCCTCCGTATAACGCATTGCTGCTGGACTATCTCCATCTACTGAACCAAAATTACCTTGACCATCTACCAGCTGGTAGCGCATACTCCATTCTTGAGCCATTCTTACCATAGCATCGTATACAGAAGTGTCACCGTGGGGGTGATATTTACCTAAGACTTCACCAACAATTCTTGCTGATTTTTTATGTGCTCTATTGGAAAGGACACCCAACTCGCTCATACCGAATAAAACTCGTCTATGAACAGGTTTTAAGCCATCCCTAACATCGGGTAAAGCTCTGGAAACAATAACGGACATCGAGTAATCGATGTATGCTGTTTTCATTTCGTCTTCTATATTGATAGGAATCAACTGTTCGCCGTCTGCCATAAATTAAATTTTAATTAATTTGTTTAAGCTGCTAATTTACATAAAAAATTCACTATTTTGGCACTATTAAAGGCTAAAAACAGCCTTTTTCTTAACAAAAGATTATTAGCCGTTTTGTGCCATATTGGCATTAAATTCATGCTTGTTTATTAGTTTTTTTGTTAATTAGTAGAATATTATGTTGGTATTGTTTTTGAACAATATATAATACTAAAAATAAATTATGGACGATAATTTTTCACCCAAAGTAAAGGATGTCATTTCGTTTAGCAAAGAAGAAGCTTTACGTCTAGGACATGATTTTATAGGCACAGAACACTTAATGTTAGGTTTGCTAAGAGACGAAACAAGCAAAGCAGTAGAAATACTGAATGCTTTTGAAATTGATTTAAATAGGCTTAGAAAGAAAGTTGAAATAATTAACCCTACAGATTTCTCTGCTTCAAAAATCAATAGCAACCAAAACTTACACCTAACGCGTCAAGCCGAACGTGCATTAAAAGCTTCTTTTTTGGAAGCTAAATTATTTCAAAGTTCTTCTATTAATACAGCACACCTATTATTGTGTATTTTAAGGAACAATGAAGACCCAATCACCAAACTATTATCAAAATTTGACATTGACTATGACAATGTGAAAGAAGAATTTAAATCTATGATATCACAAGACGGAACAACATTTAATGAACCAACTGCTGAATCTTATCCAGAAGACAATCCTAGTGGAGGAAGAAAATCTCCATTTGAAGGAAATAGAGATAATGATAAAACTTCTAAAACCAACAAAAAATCCAAAACACCCGTTTTAGATAATTTTGGTCGTGACCTTACCGCAATGGCAGAAGACGGAAAACTAGATCCAGTTGTGGGCAGAGAAAAAGAAATTGAGCGGGTTTCACAAATTTTAAGTAGAAGAAAGAAAAACAACCCCTTACTAATAGGAGAACCTGGTGTTGGAAAAAGTGCCATTGCAGAAGGTTTGGCTTTGCGGATTATACAACGTAAAGTTTCTAGAATTTTATATGATAAACGATTAATTACCTTAGACTTAGCAAGTCTAGTTGCGGGTACCAAATACCGTGGTCAATTTGAAGAACGGATGAAAGCAGTAATGAATGAATTGGAAAAGAATGATGACATTATTCTTTTTATAGATGAAATTCATACCATTGTTGGTGCAGGAGGAGCAACAGGTAGCTTAGATGCTAGTAATATGTTTAAACCTGCTTTAGCTAGAGGCGAAATACAATGTATTGGCGCAACTACCTTGGATGAATACAGACAAAACATAGAAAAAGATGGCGCTTTAGAAAGAAGATTCCAAAAAATTATAGTTGAACCTACTTCTATTCCTGAAACTATTGAGATTCTTCATAACATCAAAGGAAAATACGAAGATCACCATAACGTAACTTACACAGATGAAGCTATACAAGCTTGTGTAAAATTAACTACCCGTTACATGAATGATCGATTTTTACCTGATAAAGCAATAGATGCACTAGATGAAGCGGGTTCTCGTGTGCATATCATCAATATTAATGTACCACAACGCATCCTTGATTTAGAAAACAAATTAGAGGAAATTAGAGAGGTGAAAAATACAGTGGTTAAAAAACAGAAGTACGAAGAAGCAGCTCGGCTTAGAGATGATGAAAAAAACATTGAAAAGGAATTAGAAATTGCTCAAGAAGAATGGGAAGCTGAAGCAAAAGAAAATAAAATTACAGTTTCTGAAAATGATATTGCAGATGTAGTTTCTATGATGACTGGAATTCCGGTAAACAGGATTGCGAAGACAGAAAGCAACAAACTAGCTCAGTTGCCAAACATCATTAAGAAAAAGGTTGTTGGTCAGGATGAAGCTGTTGTAAACATTGTAAAAGCAATTCAACGAAACAGAGCAGGACTAAAAGACCCCAAAAAACCAATTGGATCATTTATTTTCCTAGGTCAGACTGGAGTGGGTAAAACCCAATTAGCAAAAGTTTTAGCAACAGAATTGTTTGATAACGAAGATGCTTTAGTCCGTTTGGACATGAGTGAATACATGGAAAAATTTGCAGTCTCAAGATTGATTGGTGCTCCTCCTGGATATGTTGGATATGAGGAAGGTGGACAGTTAACTGAAAAAATAAGACGTAAGCCGTATGCGGTAATTCTATTAGATGAAATTGAAAAAGCACATCCAGCCGTATTCAATTTATTATTACAAGTCTTAGATGATGGTCATCTGACGGATAGTTTAGGCAGGAAAATTGATTTTAGAAATACAATCATTGTAATGACCTCGAATATTGGAGCTCGCAAATTGAAAGATTTTGGTACAGGAGTAGGTTTTGGAACAAAATCTCAAAAAGATCAAGAGAAAGAAAACAGCAAAAAAGTAATAGAAGATGCGCTTAAGAAAGCATTTGCTCCTGAGTTTTTAAACAGAGTAGATGATGTAGTCATTTTTAACGCTCTAGAAAAAAGCCATATACATCAAATTATAGATATTGAATTGGCTAAACTGTATTTGCGAATTGAAGAAATGGGTTACAAATTTACACTAACCAATTTAGCAAAAGATTATATTGCAGATAAGGGTTTCGATTCGAAATATGGTGCTAGACCACTAAATAGGGCAATCCAAAAATACATTGAAGATGCTTTAGCTGAAAAAATTATCAATTCTGAAATTAATGAAGGGGACGAAATTAATATGGATTTTGACACTGATAAAAAAGAATTAACTTTGGATATTAAAAACAAAAAAGAAGAAAAACCAAACAAACATGAATAAATTATTTTTACTATTTACATTAGCTTTTATATTAACCGCTTGTAATGAAAAAAAACAAAAAGAAGAAAGCGATTCAAATTTAACAGACTCGACTGAGGTTATGGAAGTTGACTTAGAAATTACAGAACCAGAAATTGAAGAAATTCCAGCATTGAATAAATGCTATACATTGAAAGATGGGAACACAGATGCAGAACTCAATTTAGTCTTAGAAGACGGGGTTGTAACTGGGAATTTAACCTATACTGGAGATGTTTCTAGAACGGGCTCATTAACTGGAGATTTTTCCGGAGATACCTTAGTTATGTCATACAAGTTTAGTGAGAATGGTCAAACTAAAGTTGAAGAAATGATTTTACTAGAAGACAAAGACAAATTTACACTTCAATTAGGTTCTACCGAAATGGTTGAAAATGACGGATTCAAAACGATAAAAGACAAGAGTAGTGTTACGTTTGAGGATCCTGTATTTAAGAAATATGATTGTTTACAAGAATAAGTTTAATAACTAAATATATTAGCAAAAAAGCCGTTTCATAATGAAATGGCTTTTTTTATTCGTTGATACTATGCTTTGCGTAGTTCCTCCATTTTGCCAAGCAATTTTCAATATCATCTGGAATAGGAGTATCAAATTGCATCCATTTTTTAGTAGTGGGATGTTCAAAACCTAGGGTTTTAGCATGTAAAGCCTGTCTAGGTAATACTTTAAAACAGTTTTCTACAAATTGTTTGTATTTAGAAAAAGCAGTTCCTTTTAATATCTTATCTCCACCATACCGTTCATCGTTAAAAAGAGTGTGACCTATATATTTTAAATGAACTCTTATTTGATGAGTTCTACCTGTTTCTAATTTACAGCTAACCAAGGTTACATAGGTAAATTTTTCTAACACTTTGTAATGGGTTACTGCTGGTTTTCCCATTTCTTCATTCTCCCCTTTGAATACTATATTTTGCATTCTATTTTTTGGGCTTCTTCCTATATTGCCTTCAATTGTTCCTTCCTCATCATTTACATTTCCCCAAACCAAAGCAATATACTCTCTTTTACTGGTTTTATGAAAAAATTGTTTAGCCAGATGGTTCATTGCAATTTCTGTTTTGGCAACGACCAATAAACCACTAGTTTCTTTATCTATTCGGTGAACTAAACCAGGACGGTTACTCGAATTATTTGGTAAACTATCAAAGTGATAAACCAAAGCATTTATTAAAGTACCTGAATAATTACCGTGACCAGGATGCACAACCATTCCCGCAGGTTTGTTCACTACCAAAAGTGCTTCATCTTCATAGACAATATCTAATGGAATGTTTTCAGGTAGTAATTGGGATTCATAAGGCGGATAAGAAAGCAAGACTTTTACATCATCAAATGCTTTTACTTTATAATTTTGTTTAACAGCAATTCCGTTTACGTATACATTGCCATCTTTTGCAGCTTGTTGAATTTTTGAACGGGTTGCATTTTCAATAAAATTCATTAAGAATTTATCTATACGTAAAGGATCCTGACCTTTTGAAGCTACAAAATGATGGTGTTCATACAAATCATCTTGATCCATGTTTTCTGTTGTAGTACTCATAAACTAAATTTCATCTGGATCAGTAATTTGACTAGATTGTGAATCTGAATTAGGATAGGTCTCTTCAGGAGGTGCTTGCCCATATTTCAATTCCCCATCCCCAACAATTAAATCTATTATAGCTGTTTTGGTTAAAAAATCACCTTCTTGTATGGTATCTTTTTCGTGAACAATATGCAAAACTACATCTGCAAAATTAGGAACTTCTTTTATTTCACCGATTTCGAAACCAAGTGATAATAAAGTAGGTCTAGTTTGACGGAGGGATTTGCCAAGAATATTTTTTGGGATTTCAACTTGGGGATATCCTGAACGATTTAAACTCAAGTAAATTTTCCGATTGTCCTTAACATTATTTCCTGCTTGAGGCATCTGCTCTATTACGGAAAAAGCAGGATAATTAGGATTGTAGGAAGATGAATCAATTACTTCATAACGCAAATTCAACTCCTTTAACTTTAACGCTACAATATCCAATTCTAACTTTGCTAAATCAGGGACTGTAATGTATTCTTTATGATTGGTAGTATATTTCAGCCAATATAAGGTTCCAAACACAAGTAAAACAATCAAAATTATAGCAAATAAAATTTGTCTTAAAAAAACTTTACTAGATAAAAAACGGAAAAAATGCATCAACTAATTTTGAGAGCAAAGGTAGTAAAGATTTTCATTGAATCAACATAGTCTTGTATATGCATTTACAGTATTTAAACTTATTGATTTTGAAGGCTGATAATTAAATCTGAAAACAAGACTTCTTTCAAAAGTTAAATTGAAACATGAGTCCTTTTTTGGACACAGTATTCAATATAGTCTAAAAATTGTACATTTATCAAAAAAATAAAGATGTCTAAAATGAACTGGTTTTATATCATCGCTGCTTTAATTACCCTATATGGACTTGTAACGGGTTCCTTTTTACTTGTTTTTTTAGCTTTTCCTATTGGTCTATTTGGTTTGAATAAGAGCAATAAAAAGTAGAGCGTTAAAATTGGTTAATCTGAACAAGATTATCCTATAAATTTTTAATTTTAGGAAAATTCAAATATGGAAAACACAACACTTTCTCAAAAAATAAAGGAATTACAAAGTAAAGGTTATACCGTAAATTTTTCGGTTAAAGATGATACTATCATCAACTTAGATGAAAATAAACCTATAGATGTAAAAGCATTAAATGTAGATCATGTTTTCAGATTTGAAGGGATGAGTAATCCCTCTGATTTATCAATTTTGTATGCCGTTGGAACAAAGGATGGCAAAAAAGGTACTTTAGTGGATGGTTACGGAATAAGTAGTGCTATATCTAAGGAGTTATCCAAGAAAATTCAAAAGTAGTTGTTAAACTTAGTTTAAACAAATTAATCAGCATTGCTATAACTAAATTCTATCGTATATTTGTATTCGATAACAAAAATTAATAATTATAACATGACATATTTAAAATTAGATAAAGAAAAAACAAAAGAAACAGTAAAAGAATTGAACATTTTATTGGCAGATTACCACCTTTATTATCAGAAATTACGAAATTTTCATTGGAACGTAAGTGGGAAAAACTTTTTTGACTTACATGAAAAATTTGAGGAATTGTATGATGATGCAAAAATCAAAATAGATGAAATTGCAGAACGTATTTTAACTTTAAGACTGAAACCCAAAAGCAATCTTTCTGACTACCTAAGTTTAAGTACTGTAAAAGAGTCTGATGATGATTTGAAAGATTATGGTATGGTAGAAATGCTAATTGAAGATCACGGAATTATGATACAACAAATGCGAAAGGTTGTAGATACAGCGGATAAAGGTAATGATGAAGGTACTATTGATTTAATTGGTGCTTACATTAGAGAATTGGAAAAATCAAGTTGGATGTTGGAAGTGTGGTCAAAGAAATTGAGTTAAATTTACATTTAAATTTATAAAATGTTTTACCAAGACGAACCTGAATCTTTAGTTGAAAATACACAAGATGCGTGGTCGCAACTGAAAGATAAATTATATGGTTGGGTAGATTCTGCAATATTGAATCTACCCAATTTTGTTTTAGCTGTTATTGTTTTCATCATGTTTATAGTTGTAGCCAATATAAGTGCTATTGCTATAAGTAAAATCATGTTGAAAACTCGTGCTCAAGAATCCGTAAGGGTTGTTGCTATAAGGATTTATAAAGCAGTTATAATCTTAATAGGTTTCTTTATAGCCTTAGGTATTTTAGATTTAAGTGCTGTTTTAACATCTGTACTTGGTGCTGCCGGTGTTGTAGGTTTAGCTATAGGACTTGCATTACAAGGTACATTAACCAATACATTTTCTGGTGTAGTATTGAGTTTCATGCCAAAAATTCAAATTGGAGATTGGATAGAAACTAATGATTTCGCGGGTTACGTAATTGATATTAACTTAAGAAGCCTTACTTTAAAAACCGCCGACAAAAATTTAGTGAACATTCCAAATTCTAAAATAGTAGATAATCCTTTCAAAAATCTAAGTGCAGATGATAGAAGCATTGCTATGTTAGACTGTGGCGTAGGTTATGAAAGTGATTTAGAATTTGTTGAAAAAATTACAATCGAAGCAATTAATGAGGCCATACCGCAATTAGCTGGTGAAAAAGTAGAGCTTTTTTATAAAGAATTTGGAAGTAGCTCTATAAATTATGAAGTGCGATTTTGGATAAAGGAAAGAAACGCTAAAGATGAACTTTTCGCTAAACACAAAGCTATTCTAGCCATTAAAAAAGCGTATAACAAAAATAACATCAATATACCATTCCCAATAAGAACACTAGATTTTGGTAAAAACAAATTTAGATCAGAAGTCCTTGAAATCAGAAATAAAGATTAATCTATCAATGTCGTTTAGATAAAAAAAAACAAGGAACGTTCCATCTGACGTACCTACGGCACGTCTATTAGTTGGCTAAGTGTTTTTTACCCAGATTTTGTCCCTACATGACAAACCAAAACACCTACTTATAAATTATAAAATCCAAAATTTATCCTGGCAAAATACTAAACTAAACGACATTGATTAATCTGTCTTTATTTCTGATTTATCATGTTTAGGTAAAGCTTTTCATATTGCGGTACAATTTCAGCAATATCAAATTTCCAAGCTTGTTGTTCGGCTTTGACTTTGAATTTTGTTAATTTTTCTTCATCCTTAAGTAGAGATATTGCATAATTCGCCATAGATTCTACATCACCAATTTCACATAAAAATCCAGATACATCATGTTCAATTACTTCTGGCAAGCCACCTGCATTAGAAGCGACAACTGGAACTCCATGAGCCATAGCTTCTAAAGCAGCTAAACCAAAACTCTCTTTTTCTGAAGGAAGCAAAAACAAGTCTGAAAAACAAAGGATACGTTCTATTTCATTGGACTTGCCCAAAAATATAATCTTATCTCTTATACCTAAATCATGTGCCAGTTTTGATGCATTTTCGCGTTCTGGTCCATCACCTATGATAATGAGTTTGGCTTTTAATTCTTGTTGTATTTTGTAGAATATTTCAATTACATGATCAATTCGCTTTACTTGACGTAAATTACTAACGTGTGTTATTATTCTTTCATCTTCGTCAGCCATTAAATGACGTTTACAATTTTCAAAATCTTTTTGAAGATTGTTCATGTCAATAAAATTGGAAACTACATGAATTTCATTTTTAATATCGAAAATACGTAGAGTATCATTTTTCAAACTATCTGAAACAGAGGTAACTGCATCACTTTTATTGATGCTGAAATTCACTGCAGGTTTATAAAAACTATGGCTTCCCACTAAGGTGATATCAGTACCGTGTAAGGTAGTCATCATAGGAATACTAATTCCTTCTTCAGCAAGCATCTGTTGTGCCATAAATCCAGCATAAGCATGAGGAATTGCATAGTGAACATGCAATACATCAATATCAAATTTCTTAATTACGGTAACCAATTTACTGGATAAAGCAAGCTCATAAGGTTGGTAATGAAAAAGAGGATATTCTGGAACAATTACTTCATGATAATGAATATTGTGTGTGAGATAATCTAAACGTACAGGTTGTTTATAAGTTACAAAATGAATTTGATGTCCACGTTTGGCAAGTGAAATTCCTAATTCTGTTGCTACTACTCCACTACCACCAAAAGTAGGGTAACACACAATGGCTATTTTCATGTACTGTATTTTTGAAATTTAAAATTAATAGATTATAGTTTAAGAATGCTTAAAATAAAACCAATTTATTTTAGTAAAGCATCGTAGATAACCTCTTGGATTCTTGTTCTCGCGTTAGATTCAATTAATTTTGCATTACTTGCATCAGGAAAAGTTCGGTTAGACAGAAACACATATACAATTTCTTCCTCTGGGTCTGCCCAAGCATAAGTTCCCGTAAAACCAGAATGACCAAAACTTTTCATGGATAAACATCCGCAAGTAGGACCTTCATCTTCCAATTGAGGTTTGTCAAAAACAATTCCACGTCTAACTTCTTCTTCACAATAATAGCAGGTATTAAATTTATCAATCGTGCTTGGTCTCAAATATTGTTTTCCAGCATAATCGCCTCCATTTAAATACATCAGCATCATTTTAGCAACATCCTCTACATTCCCAAATAAACCGGCATGCCCACCAATACCGCCCAACATGGCAGCACCTTGGTCATGAACTGTCCCCTTTATAATTTGCTTCCTCCAAAGTGTATCTTTCTCTGAAGGAGCAATTTGATTGTATTTGAAATGATTCAGCGGAAAATACTTCAAATTTTTTAGCCCCATGGAACTATAGAAAAAATCTTCAGTAAGTTCATCCATTTTACTGCCATACAATTCTTCTAAGTAATCTCTTAAGATGTAAAAAGGTAAATCGCTGTATTTGTATTCGTCTTCTGTTCTTAACTCAGATTCTTTAATTTGCATAAAAATACTGTCTTTGTAGTCAGATCGAAGAAATAAGTTTTCAGTAACAGGAATCGAAAATTCAGCTGATGCAGTAGTCCTATAATACTCGTCAAAATTATTTAATGTATTTTGATAAAAAGGGATCCAAGCTTGTAATTTTGCGTAATGCGAAAGCATCTTCTTGAGTGATAGATTTCCCTTATTTGAATCTGCATAGCCTTGCATTAAATCTGACAGTTTTGTGGTTTCTAAATCTAGATAAGCTTGTTCTTCAGCCATCATCAAAATAGGCAAAGTCCCTAGTATTTTGGTAAGCGAAGCCAAATCATAGATGGTATTATCTACAACTGGATTTTGTTTGGAATAGGTTTGGAAACCGAAATTCTTTTGGTAAACAATATTCCCCTTTCTTGCTACCAATATTTGAAAGCCAGGTGCCATTTTTTCATCTAAAATTTCTTGGGCAATGCTATCAATTTTTGAAAGTTCATCAATGTCAAATCCCAAATTAGACGGATAATTATAGCCGTAAATACTTTCTTTTTTAGCCGAAAATCCTGTTCCTTCTGGAAAAGAATTTCTGATGCTTACCGGTAATTTCCCAGACACAGCTTGTGCTCCAAAAAGCATCTGAGCTGCTACTTTTTGTGCAATGCTAGTATTTTGATAAACCTGAACTATTGCTTCAATATTGATGTAACTATTCAGGTCTGATATGGCATACGGACTTGCAAAGTTGAATAAAAAGGTGCTATTTTGCTTACTGATTAAATCGATTAAATTTTTATCCTCTTCAGAAAAAGCATAAGATTTCCAAGGATTTGTAGATGAAATATGATGCCCAATAATTACCTCATCATAGGCTTTTAAATTGGTAAGCAAATTATCATCTACTCTTATTTGATGCACTTCTTGGTAAATATTCATCATTTCTAGAAAGTCTTTTCCTCCATCATCCCCTAGACTTACGTAGGCTATTTTTTTATTTAGTGTAAACAAAATTGGAAAAACACCCAAATCATTTTTCACTAAAGTAACTGCATTTAAAAAAGTCAATTCTTCTATTGCTTCATTTTCAATGGTATTCAAATCTTCATATAAGTCGGTAATTTCTACTTTTTGCTGTTGATGTAAACCAGCTTTGTATTTCGCCATCAATATTTTTTTGACAGAATGTGCCAATCGATTTTCTGTAAAGATTTCATTTACATAAGCCTGATGAATTTCTTCAATTGCTTGCGGAATATCTTCTGAAATGAGCAAGATGTCATTCCCTGCCAAAAACGCATCTAAATCAACTTTCCCTGGTTTGCTGAATTTGCTTACCCCTTTCATATTAAGTGCATCTGTAATCACCAAGCCTTTAAATTTCAACTCATTTTGAAGCAATTCAGTGACTACTTGTTGAGATAAAGTGGTAGGTAAAGCCTCTTTCTTTTCTAAACTTGGCACATTTAAATGGGCAACCATAACGCTGCTGACTCCCGCGTCAAAAAGTGCTTTAAACGGATACAACTCTACTTCTTTTATGCGTTCTTCAGAAAATAAAATACTAGGCAAAGTTTTGTGAGAGTCTTGTGCAGTATCGCCATGACCTGGAAAGTGTTTGGCGTTACTAAGCACTCCTGCTTCATGCATGCCTTGCATAAAAGCAATTGCATTTTGGCTTACACGTTCTTTGTTTTCTCCAAAAGAACGATTGCCAATTATTGGGTTTTTAGGATTGGTATTAAGGTCTGCCACAGGAGCAAAGTTGATATGAACTCCTAAGCGTTTGTTGTGTTTTCCTATTTGATATCCTACTTTTTTTACCACCTCTGGTTTAGTAATGGCTCCTAAAGTCATATTCCAAGGAAATGCGTAGGTAGAATCTAACCGCATAGCTAAGCCCCATTCGGCATCCATACCAATCAATAAAGGAACTTTAGCCGCTTGCTGAAATTCGTTGGTAAGTTTAGCTTGACGATAAGGTCCTCCTTTTGAAAAAATCACACTTCCTATTCCATAGTTTTCAATTAAAAACTGAGCTCTATTGGTATGTTTGTCATCTTTTTCAGAAAAGACATCGACCATAAACAACTGCGCAATTTTTTCTTTAGTACTTAAAGATGTATATACAGAATCTACCCAATGCTGTTGTTCTTCAAAATCTACTGTTGCCAGAGGATGTTGATTTTGAGCATAAGAGAATGAATACGTAAGTAAACCGACGGATAACCAAAATAATTTCATAAAACTGTTTATAAGAATCTACTATGCCAAGATTCTTCTAATGGAACTTCCCAGAATTCTTCTAGCTCAACTTTGTTGTTAATGAGGTTATTAAAAACGATGGTTTTAGGTGAAACCGATTTGTTTTTTACCATTTTTTTGAATTCTTTTAAATCTTTGTAGGCAATAAATTTACCTTGTTTAAAACTTACATTCATCCTATCCATCAATTCTACGTCATAGGTTTTTTCTAATCCTTGAATAAAATGAACGGAGGCATCTATAGAACAACCAGATGCTGAGGCTTGATCTTGATCTAAGCCAATTATGATAAACCGATTATATGGTATTTTAAATCCTGCTTCCAATTGCGCACCATGCGCGGTCCATTCTTCTAAAAAGGCAGCTAAACGAACACGTAATTCTGCCACTTCATCTTCTGTAAAGGTTCGGTTACATTGGTAAATCCAGATACGAGAATCATCTGAAAGTGCACTAAATTCTTTATACATATCTTAAAATTAATCTGTACAAATATAATGAAGATAAGCTGTTCAAGTTAGCCTATTGAATTAAATGTTTGATAAATGAAGTGCTTTAAAATATGATGGACAATGGGTTGTTTTTTTAAGTTAAATTGAATTATAAAACAAAATTAGTAGGTGTTTGTGTTTGTCATGTTTACGATGTCAGGGCTAAGCCCCTGTGCTTTTACATTATCAATTATTATATGAAGATGTTATGGCTACGCCCCTATTTTGAATTTGAAATTGATTTTCAAATAGAAACCTTACCGCTTTATCACCTTCTGATTAAAATCACCTTTATCCGTCTCTATTTTCAAAATATACAAACCTTGTCTCATGCTTCCCAAATCTAAAAAATTATGATTTTTAAAAAGTTGAACCAACTTTCCGCTAATATCAAATAGTTTGACAGAGTTAACCTTCAATGAAGATGGTACATCTAAGTAAAGTAAATCCTTTACTGGATTTGGATAAACCCTTATATTGATGGCTTCAAAATTATTAACATCAAGAACATCTACGATATTGGTAGTGACCGTATTTGTAATTATTTGCAAATTAAAATCAAAATAAATATAAGCTGTGTTTTCAATTACGTCTCCGATTTGGGCGGTAGGCTTAGGCTTTATCTTGTAAGTAATATATCCATTACTACCTTCTTCATCTGCAGCTTCAAACGGCAAATTGATGTTATCAAAATAATAGTTGATTTGCTCTCCATCTACAATTTCAATACGGTAATCGTGACTAGAAGTAATAGGTTGAAAAGTTGTCCAGTCTAGATGATTATCAATGGTGTCTGTTATTTTAACATTCAAAGCGTTTGCAGTTCCTAGATTCTGAAAACGAATTCTATAGTCCAAATATTGGTCTATATCTTCCTCTACAATTTCATCACCTTGAACCACCATTTTGTCGTTAGGGTCGAAGGAATTGACTACAATTTGCTTATAAGCAGTGACATTATCTACAATAGTAGCATCGTTACTATCTGGTGTAACTTGAACAGAAAAATTTAAAACATCTCCACTATTTAAGAAAGGAGGTACAACGTTAAGTAATGTGATTTCAAATATTTCAGAAGAAAAGGGTTCTAAGTCATCAAAATCGAATGTCAACAAATCAGCTGTATTTCCACTTGGTGTTTCTGTTGAAGAAACAAAGCTCTGAAAATTGCTTTCATACTCAAAATTGACTTGTAGGCTAGGTACAATTTGTGTTCCATTATTACTAACGATAATTTGGTAATAGGTCTCGAAACCTGGAATAGCATCTTCAAGTGGAAAAATATCTATTGCTAAATCTTCAAACTGTTGGTTAGCTATAACACAAAAATCGATGTCTTCTATAATTTCGTTTTCTCCACTAAAACTTACAGTTTGAGTTGTTGGATTTGAGGTGAAATTTGAATCTAAATTTAAGATACTTAAGGTGTAGTTTCCAGAATCTAAAGCAATAACATATTCTCCGTTTTCATCCATAACAAATGATGCATCTTCTGAGCCATTATTGCCATTGATTAAGTTATTTGATAAATTAACATCGTTGGGGTCACATCCATTATTAGCTTCATCATACAGAACAGTTCCATAGATATAATTTAAATTACAATCTGCGGACTGACCACCGTCAGTAATTGTCCAACCATCGTTAACAAGTTGTTGACGGGTAAAGGCATCACAGTATTCTATATTATCTGCTCCTAAAGTACCGTTGTTATTTAAGTTTAAAGCTACAAGTTTGTTAATTAAAAGATCATAATTCTCACTACTCATGTTTGTATTACTTATGAAGTTAGATAAATAATTAATTGAAAACATCCAACTAGATAAATCTTGATTGAATGAAGTCGCACCCCAAAACATATTTAAAAGTCCAAATCCAAAATTTACGTTAGAAATATCCCAATTACCTAAAGGTTCGTTGTAGGAAACTGCGTTTGTAAACATGTTAAGCATATTATTTACATTTTCTACATTCCAATTATTTATATTTTGATTAAAAGCAGTTGCACCATTAAACATATATGATAAATCTGTAACGCCTGCTATATCCCAATTTTCTAATGGTTGATTAAAGGATATCGCATCTGTAAACATCGCATGTAAATCGTTTACATTAGATACATCCCAATTGTCTATTGGTTGATTAAATTCATTAGTATTTGCAAACATACTCCTCATATCTAAGACGCTAGATACATCCCAATTATCAAGTGGTTCGTTAAAAACAGTAGCGCCATTAAACATATTTATCATGGCTATAACATTAGATACATCCCAGCTATTTAAACTTTGATTAAAAACAATAGTACCGTTAAAAATACTTGACATGTTTGTAACATTAGATACATCCCAATTATCTAAGGGTTGATTAAAAGACGAAGCATTATCAAACATACTTGACATGCTTATAACATTAGATACGTCCCAATTATCTAATGACTGATTAAAATTACTTGTAAATTTAAACATAGCACTCATAATAATCACATTTGATACATCCCAATTATTTAAGGGTTGATTAAAACTATCTGCACTCCCAAACAAGCTAGTCATATCAGTTACATCAGATACATCCCAATTATCTAAGGGCTGATTAAAATTAAGTGCGTAATCAAACGTTCGAAACATGTTTGTTACATTAGATACATCCCAATTATTAAGCGGTTGGTCATATATATCAGCTCTTCTAAAAAGGAAAGACATATTTGTTACATTTGATACATCCCAATTATTTATATTTTGATTAAATGAATTACAATTGAAAAACATGACACTCATATCAGTTACTTGGGATAAATCTGGCGTATCAGCTGCATTAATAACCATATCAACATAATTAGCAAAAGCACTTTTCATGCTTTGCCATTGGTTGTCACCCCACTGATCAATTGATTTTAATTTTTCATTTGGTTCAAGAACGTTAGTTGTACCAATTGTTTCATTAAAAAAATGAGGAAATACTCCAGAAATACTTACCGTATAAACTCCAGGTAATGCATAAGTATGGGTTACATTTCCAGTTTGGTTGTTTAAGACTGTTCCATCACCTAAATCAATGGTGTAATTATATGAATAATCTTCTGAATTAGTTGGTATCGTAATATCCAAATCCCCAGCTGTTACTTCCCAAGTCGTAACAAAAGGCACTTGAGCATTAGAAATAAAAAAAAGAAGGCCGAAGATGGACAATAGAAATGTTTTCATTTTCAATATTTTAAACAAATATAATTTTTTCTGAAGTTATTTAAAATTTCATTATCCTAATGAAAACAATCCATAAACTTAATAATGTTACCAATTTTATCTGTAACTAGCTACCGTTTAATTACCTTCTGATTAAATTCACCTTTATCGG
>Ga0307981_1001320_pt1 | contig 22546 bp, 27 predicted proteins | sample OrgLakmetagen987_FD_201849 | JGI IMG/M metagenome (GOLD analysis project Ga0307981, IMG submission 201849) | Saline water microbial communities from Organic Lake, Antarctica - #987 | ecosystem: Environmental > Aquatic > Non-marine Saline and Alkaline > Saline | place: Antarctica: Organic Lake... | reverse complement strand
CAATGAGCAGGGTGACGGAAGACGCTGCGAACGGTACTGGTACTGAAAGAGCGATTGGTTGGCGACGCCAGTTTCATTGCGGGGGTGGTGGTTGCAGGCTGTCTCGCCGGCACGTACTCGATTCAGCTCGGCGACCGGCCCGAACGCCACCACCACTTTTTTACCAACCTCCGAATGGCGGTGCGACGCGCCTCGGTGAGTTCCCGGGCTGCCCAGAGTTTGCCCATGGCCTGCCCTTCCGACTCACACCCTTGCGAGCCAGGCGCCCCACGACCAAGCACGCCCGAGCGTGGCCTGCTTTGACTGCTACGAGCTGCCGGCAGGCACCCAGCTGCCCCAAGTCGACGCTGTTCGCGAGGGCGCCGGTGCTCCCAATTTCCCCGAGCGGGTGCGCCTTTGCTTGGTGCAAGGGGCCGAAACATCGACGGTCGTGGGTCGGCGAGTGATTGTGGCCGAGCCGGTCGGGCCCGGGGCCGAGGGAGGCGGGCCCGCCCCTCGGACGGTGCTCGATGCTCAGAGCTGCTTTCGGCCGCACTGCTTTCAGGTCGTGGCTGCGCCCAAGCCGCAGTGCGTGGCGCCTCTGCCCGGAGGGTGCTTTGGCTTGGCTTGCGCCCTGCACGAGACGCTGGCGGACATGGAGTCGTACGACGCGGCCGTGGAGGTCCTGGGCGTGCTTGCCCTGCTCAAGCAGCTGCAGTACCCACCTCTCGCCGACGTTGCGGTGCGGCCGGCAGAGCGGAAGCGGCTGCGCTGCCTACTCGCCAACTGCTTGGAAGTCGCTCCGACGTGGGAGCTGGCTGTCGCGTTCCAGGTGGCCGTCCAAGGGCTTGCGGCGCCAGCCCCAGAAGCAGACGCGTAGAGTGCTTCCGCCCTTGTCGCAGGGGGCAACCGAGGCGGGGGGCCATGCGTAAGCAGAGCCCTGAATGCGTCGGGTCGATTCGGCAAGGCGCCCGCAACAGTGCTCCGTCGGAAAATAACAATTCATCCGCGTGGCTGCGAGCCTTGGTTTTGCTGGCCAATATTCCGTGGGGCAAGTCCCAAGGCAACAACCCAGACCGTCATGTCTCGACCTTCTGGCAAGCCGAGGTGCAAAGCCATGCCCGTTCGTGACTCGAGCCACGCAGAAGCCAACCAGCTTGGTAAAAGGCTAGAGCACGAAGAAATAATGTTTCTAACCATGCTGGACTTGAGCCCCCAGCACAGGCTTCGGCTCATGAATATCGGGCTTGATATTCTTCGACCAAACCTTCCCTTGGACCTTGACAGTCACGGAAGCTTGTGGAACAACTGCCATCTTACGGTTGCCGAAATGGACAACGTGGCCCAGCAAGCCTTTGCCGCCGGTTTTCAAAAGGAATACGAGGCTGATTTGGACCTTGACCGATGTCGCTTTCAAATGCATGCCATCGTCGACGAGAGCCTCCGGGACCATCCCTCCGAGACCCCCGCTGCCTTTTGCCAGGACGTTGGGGGAACGTTTGATCAAGAGAGTGGCCGGTGTGCCTTCTTTAATCCAGAAGGCGATTGTGACGCTTGGCCGGTTCGCGAGGAGGACTCTGGCCCTCGATCCATGAGCCCTCGGGAACGGGCCGTTCTCACGAAGATTTGGGACAACCTGACGGCCATGGAGCACTCATTGTACAGGGGGCCAAACTTGAAACCGAGCGACAGCGGCCGCCGATTTCATCAGCTTTCGGACAAGGCCCAACTGGACTTTGCCGCTCGATTCCAATCCATGTACAAAGGGCCTGAATTTGGTGACATGGACCGGAAGACCTGCAGCGCTGATGCAAAAGAGCTTGTGAGGAACGTCGTTGGCTATGGATGGAGACCTATGTGTTTGACTCGAGTAGCCGGTGTGCCGAGCGACGGCAAGCCGTTTTGCGAATATTTCCGCAAGTAGACACTCTGACCTCCTTCGTGTTGGCGGTGAAAGGGCAAAGGGTGCTAGGTTTGACACGGCCAAAGGGTTGAACGGCCAAAGGGTTGAAAGCGACGCGCCGTGATTTGGCCGTCTCCTTCGACGCCCCTGACGCGCGCCAGCGCTTTGTGCAGGTCGGGTAATTCCTCAATTTCAAAGTGACATCCCGACCAATAATGACTCGGACACGTCATCGGTCTGCACGTCATTGGACTGCCAAAACTAGCGCTCGAGCTTGAGGTGCCGTTCCAGTGATCTATCATTAGCACAGCCATGACCTTTTGCCCTCCTCGACCCATTTTCAATCGCCTGGTGAGTCGTGAACCTGGCTGGTGGCGACGCCCAGACACGATTGAGACGTTTAAGATGGGGCCTCCGCCCGGTCGCTCGTATTCGGCCAGCGTTTGGGAACAATTGGCAGAGGCCAAGCCCGAGTTTGTGCTGTCAATGGTCCCACAAAAGCATCAGTACCTCAACTTGTGCAAGATAGCGGTCGTGGCCGACCCCAACACCCTTCGCCACGTCCGACGCTCGCTGCTTTGTGACGAACTGTACGACCTTGCCCTGAAGCAGGACGGCTGCGCGCTGCGCTACCTTCCAACCGAGGCAAAGACGCTCGCGCGCGTCAAAGCTGCGATGAAAGACACGCCGTTTGCCGCAGCGTTTTTACTTATTCAGCATCCCAAATTGGCCTGCTGCGGTACAAGTCGCCTAGGTTTCCGGGCATTTCCCAACGTACCCCAGCAAGCTAACTGGTGCTCGTTCAACTTTGGCCATGAATTCCAACCGCGATGAGTCTGAAGAGATTGATGCCGTTGTGAGCTACTGCTTGCGCAACCTTGCCAACCTCACTGGTCGCTGGCGGCGTTGCCCCAGCACATACCCTCCGAGCATGGTGCAAGAGTAAGTCCAAGGCTCGGTCACGGGCTTGACCCGGACGCTGACTCCGCAAGTGCTGGGCAACTGCCGCAACGAGTTGATCCGTGACCAGGCCACCCGTTGCTTGCGCGATTTGATCGATCTCAAGGCCAGCTTTGACCATGACGTGCCCCCCGACGACATTGTCAGTCACGTTCGCGCCGCCACGGCGATCTGCGGGTCCCTCGAGGATCGCCCCATCGTCGTCAATGGTCACTTGCTGCCACGCGATGACTCGCCAAGCGTCTAGAGGGTCCTCTGTGGGCTCTCCCAGTGGGCTCTCATGCGGATGTGTGTCGGTCGTTACCAATTCAAGGTTAAAATAAACGGCTGCACACACACGCGCTCCTGCACATACACCTAGCGAGCTCGGGATCGAGGACTTGCAGATTGAAGCAAAAGACCAACCAAGCCAAACCAAGCCACTCGACCACCGCCTCCTCCGCGTTGTCAGTGGCGTTCCCATCGTTGAGCCGCCGCGCGTGAGCGCGCTGCGCAGCACGATCGATTGCTCCATCGGCAAGCGCCTCACATGTTACCGACGCTCGTCATTTGAGGCAGACGTAGCACATAGTGGTAGAGCATAATGCTGGCCATCGCTGGGCCGGGCACCGCAATTTCCGACGCGTGTGCCCCCAGCGCCAAGCACCAGGCGGCTTGGAGAGAAGCGCTTGCCAGCTCAAGTCGGCACGACCGTCCGAGCGCCCGCCAGACGACAGAGGGGTCTGGGTCCTGAAGCAAACTAGTGGCTAAAAAAGTCGAGTCCTCCCGCAGGTCATCCGAGGCAACAAAGTGGCACAGAAGGAGCCTTGGTGCGAGACTAAACAAAAGCTTGGCGCGCCCGCGCGGGTCGCTGTTCAAACCCACGTAAAACACGACGTTTAGCGTGCTGGCGACCAAGGGCACCAGCGTCGACAGGGTGGTTTGGTCCAAATGAGGATCGTTGTCAATGGTCATACCGCGGACAGGACCGCTCGCCATGGCCAACATGAGGTTGTGTGGCGTTGTCAAGCGTGTCAGCGCAATCACCATCCTGGTGGCCACAAGCACTTCCAGGCACGTGGCGGAGACGTGGTCGAGACACACCACGCACCCGACGGGCACACCTTCATCTCGAAACACGTCCAACTTGTGCTGCAGCTGAAGAGTTGACTGGGGTCCCAGCAGTCTCGTCCCGAGGTCCAGAGGACGAAGCTTGTTTATGCAATAGGTGGTGTCGTCCAAATACAGAGGAAGTAGCTCGACGACGCCATCAGAGACGTTGTCCAAATGCAGGTCTGCGAGAGGATTTCTCAATGCCCGAGAAACGCTGTCCAACAGAGCATGGCTATAAAAGCAGTTTATAAGGGCAAGCTCTCGAAGGTTTGGCCAAGCGGCTTTCGAAGGAAGCGTGACAGAGCACAGCTTGACCGAGGTCGTGCGCGAGTTGTCGAAGATACCCAAGAGCTCCATGCACCCAGCCGTGTCTTGATCCATAGAGCCACGTATATCCAGGCGTTGGGGGTGACACGACCCAAGCGTCGCCACGGTGGGATAAGGACGAACTTGGCCGTAGAAATAATTGTTGGACTCACAAACCGTCACCACCAATTGCTTTACCAACGGTAACCTTGCCAAGAAGCTGCTCCAGTGGGACCCACAGCACGCGGATTTATCTCTCGTAATCCACAAGGACACGTCAATGCCTTCTGAATCCTCGGGAAGCTCGTCAACAATGGCTGCCAGCTGGTCGGGTGTGGGGTCGACGGTGGTTCCCAGTGGTAAATCCGAGTCTGCATCAGAGGAGGAGCAGGTAATCAAGAGGCGACGCCCATCCGCTGCAACCAGAATAGACTGCATGATTAACAAGCGGGACAGGGAGCAGCTGAGAGGCCCGACGAGAGGAGCGACGCCGCAAGCTGACGTCGAAATTGATCTTGGTGACGCTGGCGCGCAAAAGACGATGTTGAGGCGCGTGACGTCAGTTGACGGTCTAGGTAATCGCGAAGAGACGCTTTCGTTTAAAAGCACACTTCCTCTCAGAAATGGTGCACGTCCAGATGGTGTAGTGGTATCATGGATCGTTGTGGTCGATCCGACCTGGGTTCGATTCCTGGTCTGGGCAGCGTCGTTTTTATTTTTGCATCGACTAGTCTTTGGTTGTCTGTCGTCAAGTCATACAGAGGTGGTAGCGCGAGCAGACGCCGTGTCCGACCTTGCGCTTTTGCATGCGACGCATCAGCTGGCTTTACATTCCTGGAAGGGGTTGCGGGTAGAACTGGTTTACGAACTCGCGCTCGCCGACGCCCCTAGCATAGCCGTGTGCGCTGCCTTGGAAAAAGGTCGGCGGCTGTGCCGCCTGAAGGATGGGCCGCGATGATCGCAAGGGGCAGAAAAGCAAGGCCTGAGAACCCCCAGCGTCTGAACAGCAAAGCGACGGCAAGTCTTTACGTTGCGATTCATGGTCGACGCGACGGCATCAAACTCAGATCGATGAGCATTTGCAACGACTATGAACGACTTGGGGAGGTCAATCGGCTGCAATGAGCAGCACTGTCTCTCCCAATTCCGCGGGCTGATAGCTCCAGGCCGCTCACTGCTTCGAATGCGTCTGCTTCAAATTCGGGACGCCCTCTGTCGTCGGGCTCCCCTTCCGCAGGAATTCAATTGACGGCTCCCGCCCGCTCACTCCTTTGATCCATGTTCTTCAAAATCGGGACGCCCTGGAATTTCCCTCTCTCCCAGTTTCAAGTTGACGGCTCCCGCTCGCTCACTCCTTTGATCCATGTTCTTCAAAATCGGGACGCCCTGGAATTTCCCTCTCTCCCAGTTTCAAGTTGACGGCTCCCGCTCGCTCACTCCTTTGATCCATGTTCTTCAAAATCGGGACGCCCTGGAAATTCCCTTCCCCCAGAATTCAACTTGACGACTCCCACCCGCTCAGTCCTTCACACGTAATACACTCGTTTCAGGACATTCCCAATGTAAAGGCTGCATGTTGACTGAATTCCGAGGGTCTTGGCATGAGACGATAAGCTCGCGTCTCCGATAAACTCCAGCGAAACAGCTGAGCCGTCGCCAAACTTGCCGCTTGCTGTAAAGGTATACGGGTCACGAGGCCAACCCTCTCGAGGTGTCGCGGTGGCGATGTACCCCACAGTTCCCCAAGCAGACCCATCAAAGAAGCGCAGGACGTAACTTGCGAAAGCAGCAGCGGCGGCTGGAGGCCTTGACAGCGCGTATTGCGGCGTCCTCCTCTCCTCGTCAGTGTACAATATAATTAATCCAAGTGGGCCTGTGGACAGAGGCATGTTGACTGAGCACCACTTCCGAGGTATGACTTTACGACTCGTGTGCTTTGAATTTGGGATGCCCTGGAATTTCCCTCTCCCCGGGTTTCAAGTTGAGGACTCCCACTCGCTCACTCCTTTGACGCATGTTCTTCAAGTTCGGGGCTCTTCGCAAATCAAGTACGAGACCCTCGCGAAGCACGTGACGTCACATTCGACCAGCAATTCAGTCGGTCTTGCGCTTCGAGTCCACTTTACTCGCACAATGTCAATCATAGCGCTGTCGACGGTGCGGCGGCTGCGCTCAAGGGCCTATGCGTCAGCGGCGCGGTACTTTGCGACTACCCCGGTAATGACGGGCCCGTCCTATCGCCGTCCGACGCAGGCAGGCAGCGGGACACTTGGCGACGCCAGCTGCCTCGGGGACGCCACTGACGCCGCCTCCGCTCCGGGCGGCGTGCCGCCCGACTCCGGGTCAGCGCTCGTCAGCCAGACAGCCAAAGCCGTACAGGCGCGAGCGCGCCTTAGCCTCCGCGCGGGCACTCCCGACGTGTGGCGCAACCGACGGCTCGAGGCCCACGTGCGCGGGTGCCTGGGTGGGCCACCAGGCGGTGGTCTCACAGTGATTCACGGTCAGCCGGGGCAAGGCACCACGACGGCGGCTCAGCAGGTGATTGCTGATCTTCAGGAAAACGGTCACGTGTGGGGCGCCATGAGCGCTCGCGGCGAGATGGTCATGGCGCTCGCCGAACGGCTGCACCAGTACCACCCTCAGCGGTCTCGGCCTGCCGGCGGGACCCTGCTGATGGCCCTGGACAGCATCCTGCGCGTTGACGCGGACGCATGTCAGGAGGCCGCGACTGGCGACCTGACCAAGCTGTTTGCCGGGTGGCATGCCAGGGTGCCAGGCAGCCTCGACGTCAAGCCCGCTCGCTGTGTCCTGATGATTGAGCGGTTTGACCGGATGGCTGAAACCGCCAGCAAGACGGCGCTGGACGCGTTTGTGAGTGCGATTCGAGATCAAGCGATTGCTGGGCGATTCAAGGTCGTCGTCACGACGCACTGCCCCTACCTTGCGGCGCCCTTGACCGGTTCCGATGACGCGAGCTGCGCAGAGCACAGAGCCGCGCTGGCGGCGTTTGCTTGGAGCGCGCACGAGATGCGGGGCGTGCTTGCGTCGCGCGTGGCAGCCGGAGCGGCTGACGACCTGACCCCAACGGTCGAGCGAGCCCTGATTCAGCAGGCCAACGGCAGTCTGATGCGGCTCCTGGCCTTGGTTGCCCTGCATGCAGGGAGTCCCAACCGGGACGTGCGCTGCTGCCATCTCGGCGCCACGGGCACGTAGGGTTGTTGGACAAAGAGGGTGAAGGCTGCGGCTGGAATTCAGAACGCTGGCGACTGTAACGATGACCACGATGACCCATGTGCAGACGGGTCGTCATAAGAACGTCGGGTCCTGCCACACGCTCTGCTTATCGGACACGACCTCTTGAACGGCTTGCCGTCGACATCTGGGGTCCGGCGAACGTCGCTCCCAGGCGAGGACACGTAGCGGTCCTGGTGGTCCCAAGGGAGTCCCGGGCCATGCCCCAAAAGTGCGTACCGGACCAGGCGCGGGCCAGTTCCCGCCGACGGTTCGCCAGGCCGAGTCAAGCCGGCCAGCAGCTACTCCCGTAGCCCGCGACCGCTGGTTATAAACCTGCGCCATGCAGCTGCTATGTTACGGCTGTGCGCTGGCGGCCGGCGTCGCAGCTGAGCGTTTGCCACGGGGATGGAAAGCACTTGTGTTGGGGGCGTTCTTCGTCGCCTCGACGCATGCGGTGGTACCTCGGTCTCTCGCAACCATCGGCTGGCCCCTGACGTTGGCAATAACGATCGCCAACGTGCGATTCGTGGGACTGACAGGGGGCATTGCGTGTGGAAAGGTAAGACTGCAACCGACGGCGGGAGGTGCTGGCTTTCACTGTGGCTGGCTTCCAGTCTACCGTTTCGCGACAGCTCGCCAGAGGCGGCGTCCTCGTGGTGGATGCTGATGCCATTGCGAAGCAAGGCCTGCAGCCCCACTCCTGGGCCTGGCGACGGCTGAAGCGGCGCTTGCCTCTGCAGCTGTGGCAGCGCCTTGTGGACGACGATGGCCGCGTTCGCCGGGCAGAGCTCCGCCAAGCAATGTTGCAAGACTGCCGCGTTCGACGCATACTCAATCACGCCACCCATCTGCCCATCGCGGTAGAGGTCCTCAAGCAGCTGCTAATTGTTCTTGATTCGTTGGAACGTGACGTGGCACTTGCAACACGATCCGAGAAACGGGTTCCATTTCCAAGCGTGACGTGGTCCCGAACCTGCAAAGACCTGTACCCAGTCACTGTTGCTCACTTGTTGTCGCAACCATGGCCGAATCCGACACTGCTTCAGAATGCGTCGTTCGCATCATCTGCATGACGTACTACGATGGAACTCACATCGTGATGCTGCCGCTGACACCCAACAGCACGTCGTTGGTGGCCGTGCCTCCCAGCGCCGCCTTTCCGGCGACCGTGTACCCTGTGCCGCAAGGCGTACCCGTCCCTGGCCTTGCAGACCTGCCACTGCTACAACGTCGCCTGGGCAGCGTGACGGTTGCTAACATTCAGCTGGCAATGGATCGTCGCTACGCTGGGGCTGCCAGCAAGGTGTTGGAGTTTCACAAAACATACCCCAGCTTGGCGGTCGCAACCCGAAAAGCCGCTCGGCTTCGCCGGCAGCCCGGCGTTGAGAGCGTCACAATGGCGGTCACTGCCAAGTGCTTGCTGCATCACCAGTGGGACGGCGAGTTTGATCCGGTTCTCGAGGTGCTTGAAGGGCAGCAGTGCGCCCTGCACGCTCAGCAACTGTTGGAGTACCGTTGCACGTTTGCCAACAACGCAGCAGACCGGTTGCGCGTGCGCCTCGAGTGCGTGCTGGGTCGTGGGTGCGAGCCAGCCCCCTCCAGCACCTCGGATTCGTAGCCTTTCCGGTGGGTTGGGACGGTGGAAGATAAAAATGGATTGTTGGGTGTTTGAAAGCATCGCGTCGCATTGCCCGTAAAATTGAAAGAAAGACTTCCACTGAATCTCCATACCGCCCAATTACCCGTCCTTTCGCATTGTATTGCGTTTGTCATGAAGCCTGCGTTGTCGGTAATACGCATCAACGCGAAGGATGTCGGGGAAGATAGCACTCGGGAACATGACCTTTTCGCAAAAAGGATACCCGATTAACCTTTCAATCTCATCGGCAACCGTTGCGCGTATCATGTTGCGAAGACCCACCCGATCGACCCACACCGTTGCGGCACGCACGACTTCCTCGACAGGCCCTGGAAGGGTCGCCGACCAATAGCACTGCACCCCAGGCATGCCACTGCCTGCCAAGCCTTGAGTTACGGACGCGGCGCGCCTCACAAGCGCAGTCACGGCGAGGTTAGCGGGGTTGGTGAGGCTGGCGGCCCAGCGGTCTGCCCGAACGTTTAACAAGCTTTGACATGGTCTGATCTCGAGCGTAAACCAACCCCATGCGATTCCAAACACCTGTTGCAGAGCGGCTTGCAGCATGGGCAGGCAGGCGAAGATGTTACAGCCTGGTAGCATCACGTCGCCATGGAGGACCAATGCATCGGCGTGGAAAATAATAAGCGAGCCGGGCGGGCCGTTGTCCTCGCGCGACAACCGCGACAACCACCTCAGCCACTTGGCAAGAAGGCCCTGGCATACGTGGTGCGTGTCGGCCAGATGCGTAGGCGGGGCCGCCAGCGTCATGACGTGCAGAAGGGACACCAGGGATCGAGCGCCATCCCCCGAACACATCAGGCGCTGGCAAATGACGCGGGTGCAAGCGTTGGTTGCCAAGACGCTGTACAAGCAGCCGTGCACCGTCGTGGCTGCGGATGGTAGAAGACGTGCAGGACTAGCAGCGAGCGTGTGTGCGCGGGCGGTTTGGTAAGGCATGGTCAGTTGTCATTGACGGGTGTGGCAAGCGACCCCGAGTTGAAAACTGGCATGGCCCTTAGGCCGCCCCCCCCTCTCCCGAGACGGAAATATTGCGCCGCGGGCCTTCCAGCAAAGACTTTTGGCCACTCGGTAGCCTGAAATGTACTCGTTAACCGCACACCCCAAGGAGCACGGCCTGACGTACCTTGAACATGCGTGGCGATCCTGGAACATTGCCGGTGCATTCTTCGTCCTCGGAGCCCAGGCCGTGTTGCACGGCGCGCTGCCCTTTGTGTTTCAAACATCGTCGACGGACGGCGTCCGTGATTGGTTGCCCGCGCTGCTGAGCGACCATGCGTGAGCATTGAATTGGAACCGACACCGCCATTAACCAAGTCTGATTGTACAATAGCAGACCAAAGCATCGTTTGTCGCTTGTGCGCCGAGGTGCTCGTAATCATGGCGATCATCGGTCAGGATGCCGCATGGTGCGGAAGTCAAACGCCGTGAGCGCGTGCAGCGCTTGTTCACACGTCACATGCCACGTCACGTGGCACGTCACTCTACGTTTATGCTGAAAAGCTCGTGCGGCAGGACGCGCAGTTTCGTCCTTCAAGCGGCATGGAGCAGAGCGATTTTGCCGCCAGGAACATCAAGGTCGTGGCTCAGAACGTCGAGCCGACAGAAGACGAGATTGACATGGTGAGGGAGGTAGAGCTCGACCGCGTTCCTGTGTACCCAGACAGCAAGACGTACAAAGTCTGGGTATTCATTACCACCAGGAACGATGACTTTTCAGTCATGGGCGCATACATCTACGATCCCAAGTGCACGGTCGCCAGCTTTGTTGCTGACGGCCTGGTCGGATACTATGTCGACTATGTTGGCCATGACCGCCCGATCTTCAAGCGGCAGTCTGACTTGGTGGTGCCAGGTGGCGTCGCTATGCAAGATGCGGCTTCGGGACTGACGGCTCATTACTATGGCACAGGCCCGTGCGGGGCGCTGGCCCTGGTGTTTGACCCAAGCGGGATGGCGGGTTAGAGTGATTGTGTACTTTTGGCCAATCGCTGATTGAGCCTGCAATGCCGGTGTCATGTTTACACCAATTGCAAGAATGATGTTACACGTTCAATTCTTTCAAGTACTTCTCGTAGGCAAGCAGCTGAGGGGGACGGGGATGGGTCCACATCGAGTACGTGACGTCTTGAACGAGCGACGTTGCGGGAAGGCGGTCGACGGGTCGAAAGGCAACCCCTCTCTTCCAGTGGAATCGGACTTTGGCAAAGCAGGGTACCCATTGCGACATGACGGCTTGGTAATGAGCGTCGGAAAGCGTGTCGATAAAGACGACGCTCAATGTCAACTGTGCTCGTGTCGGCCGCGTGACGGCGTCCGTAAACGCACGCAACTCGTCTGGAGAGGCCAGCCCAATGTAGCCGTCGCGCTTGATGTCGCACGCGTGGACGCTCAGGTAGTCGCCCTTGCCACATGTGGCAATGGTCCGCAGGGCCAGTTTGAGGGTCGAAGGTTCCATGGCATGCAAACTCTCGGGCGATTGGTAGGTGGCAGAAACCCGTACGTAAACTAGATTCAGCAAAGGAAAAAGTCATCTCCGGACCAAAAGCGACTTGCGACAACGGCAAGGGTGCCGTACCGATTGAAGCCATGGTGGGCTGACCAGCGCTGACGGAAAGAGGGGGTGGGACACGGGTTTGCTGGAGGCGGTAGGTGAACAGGCAGTGGCGCCGGAGAAAATGAAAGACAAGCTGCTTTTGGACACCGGGAAATGAACGTAAGTGACGAACAAAGGTCACGACTCAGAATGCACACGTAGCTTTACGTGACGTGGAAATGGAGTTACATGTGCCGGTAATCGACCCAGCGACCTCGCTGCATCGCGAGTTCATATATTGTTCCAACATCGGACTACCACTACGTCATCATGCATCCGTCATGCCAATTGTTGCACCATCTCTACACTGCCCACGGCGCATGCGTTGCCAAACTTGGCTCTGCAAAGAAAGCGCGCAAGACGACCAAGGCCGACCTTCGTCAAACACAACTGAACATGCATGACTACAAAGCTCGGCTAGACGATCTGCGGACTGCTCTTGCCGAAGGCATGCTTGCCGACCTCGGCACGTCGCTGCAAGGTAAGGACTTTTTGGCGCGGAGGTCGTCTGTTTCGACCGCCGTCATGACGGAGGCTGGTCATTAGGAGATGGGACCGTGACCAAGTTTCAGGCGCGCTGGAAAGAAGCAACGGCCAACATTGTGGCCAAAGAGAGCCAGTTTGCCGCTCTGGAACGCAAACTCGAGCTTGGCGACGAGGCCCTTGCCGCCGATAAGGACAAGATCCTGGCGCTCGAGTCGGAAGCCCGAGAGGGTTTGCAAAAGATTGCGCAGACGCTGACCATGCTCCTCCATCAAGTCGAACCCCTGGTGGACGGTGAGGGCTTGCAACGCACCCCTTCTGTCTCGGGTTTTTCTTGCTCAAGCGTCGCCTGTGGACTGTAGACGATGGCATGAGCGCGCCCAAGAAGCGCAAGGGTGATTCGACGTCTGCGACGGTGTCACTGCGGAAGCTGGCGGCCTCATCGACCACGTCGGCGTTTGTCCCCGTCACGGATCAACAGGGCCTGGCTCCCGCCGCGCCGGCGCTTACAGACGCGCTGTCAACCAAGACGTGAATTGCAGCGCGTTGGTTCGTCAGGCTTGCGTTGTTTCCGTCGGCATGAAATTTCAAGGCCAGCCGATTCGGCTGAAATCAAGCGAACGCGGGACTGCTTTGTTCAGGGCAACGGCTCTTCGAGACGACTGCTCGGGCTTGAGTCTGGGCGCGTCAGATTTGTCACGATTCGAATTGATGACTTGCACAACGCCGTCTTGGTACGGGTTTAGCTGGGTGCCCAAGGGGGTGACAGCTCGAGGGGCCCCCGAAGGTCCGTTCGAATCGGGGGCGGAGATGAAGGGCAAACGCGGGGCAAGACCTTAAATTGCTAGATGTTTTGGTGCAGGCCCGCTTGCGCGCCTATTCTTTTTTGATGTTCTTAAGTACCTTGAGCCAGAAGTTGGCTGAAACGGGGGCGGAGAACACTGTCTCCCAGACGGACCTTCGGGGGCCCCCCGACCTGTCACCCCCTTGCCCGCATATAATTCAAAGAGTGCGACCAATCCTGGAAACACGCCCTCCCCTCCATGCAACGGGTCAAATCCGCTGCTGCGGCCGTGCGCAAGTCCAAGACCCTGCGGGCCATCGCCAGCACCGTAGTTGACACGGCCAACACGGCGGCGTACGTGGGGCACGAGATTGGGAAGGAAGGGATCCGGGGGGCGCGAACGGCGCGCCGCTCGCTCATGCGAGCCCGCTGCGACCATGCCATGGCCAATCCCAACGCGCGTGTGTCATGGCTGCCCAAACACATGCCCCGAGAGCTGTGCAACAGAGCAGACCTCGAGCAACCGACGCGGGCGTCGGACGAGATGCTGCTGCAGGCGCTGTTCGAGGCCAACCTCAGCAGCGAGGACATCTTGGGGCTGACGGGCATGTCACCAGTGGCGCTCGCAGCCGACTATGGCTGGATATTGCACGCCCACGAATACGACGAGGACGCCATCAAACTGAGCGACGATAAGCGCGAGCGGCTGAGAAAAGAGTACGGCTATTTGACTGACACCAAATATCGAGAACTTGCCAACCACAGCCCGCCCTACAGCAAGCATCGGATTAGCGCCTGGCAGATTGAACACAACCAAGCGCCGACGGTCGACCACTTGAGGGAAGTGTTGCCCCACGACCTCTGCCGGTACCACCTCGGGGGACCGTACCCAAACGACCCCGAGACGCGAGGGCTCATTGCTCACGAGTTTGGCAGACGGTCGGCAACGCCAGCGTTTTGCCGCGACCCGACGCTGCCCAAAACCCAGCCGTGGACGGACCGCGACCTGCACCTCGCGTGGTGGGCCGAAGAAGGCCATCAGGCGAACGACTTTTACGGTGGTCCGTACAGCCATCCTCCTGCCTTGAAAACCAAGATGGAGAATGTGCGCGACGTCATCCGATACAGTCCTGTCGATCTCCGGGGAAAAGACAAATACAGCTTTGGATTTTGCTGGCAAGACCACCCCGAAGCCTCGGTGTCGGAGATTATTGCCAAGTATGGCGACCCGGGCGAAAATTGCGGCCGTCCTTCCGCCCGGGGGACCTAAGCTTGAGCGCAATCCGACAAGACTCTCAAGACCGCGGCAACAAGCAAGTTCAACCTCACCCGCGCGCTGCCACCTTCAAGCGCGTGGCCTGCTCCGCCCGCGCAGCCTGCCCTCTCCTGGCGACCCCCGCGCTCCTGTCGCACCCGAGGTCGAGGGCCCCCGCTTGCCCTGTTCAAGCCCGCAGTTACGCGCCATGTCGCACAAGTGGCAGAGCCCGGTGCTGCAAGCCACCGCCGCTCGGCAGGAGCAGGCCTGCATGGTCCCGCGGGCAGCTCTGCAGCCCATTCACGCTCCTGGTCCAAGGCCCGACCCGCTGACCAGCGGGCCCTTTGTGTACGTGGCCGGCAAGTGGGCCGACAAGGCGTCTGTGCGGACCGTGCAGTCGGCGCTCGTGGCCGCTGGGATGGTCGTGTCGCACGACTGGACGGCGAGCGAGGAGCCCGGGCGACCGTGCGAGGCCGCGACGGGGGACGCCACCGCCGCTGCCACGTCGCACGCGGTGGTGGCCGTCTACAGCGACCCCGAGTACGCGTACCGCGGCACCAACTTTGAGCTGGGGGTGGCGTTGGGCGCCGGGGTTCCCGTCTTTGTCTACCACACGCCCGACTTTGTGCGGCGCAGCGGGCCCGACAGCTACGTCTACAGCAACGTCTTTGCCCACCTTCCGTTTCCCGTCTACACCAACCTGGCCGACCTCGTTGCGGCCATGACGGACTGAGGCGGTGGGCCGGCCGCTGGCCGACGGCCGTCGGCATCGGTCAGCGGAAGGAACGGCAGCGTGGGATATTTTGCTGGCGGGCCGTCTCTGGGAGAAAGCTAAACGTGGTTCCTCCAAGTGAGAAGATAAAAAAAAAAAACATGCCTCTCTTGGATCGAGTCGCCTGCAGCAAGGGCCGCACGGCCGCCCTGCTGATTGGCATCAACTACACCGGGTCCAGCAGCGCGCTGCGCGGCTGCGAGAACGACGTGAGCCGCATGGAGCGCTGGCTGCTCGACGAGCGAGGGTTTGCCGACGTCGAGGTCATGACCGAGCACCGCGGTCGCCCGCCCACGGCGGCCAACATCAAGGCGGCCCTCACCGAGCTTGCGGCCAAGACGCTGACGGGCGTCGACAAGGTGGTCATCCAGTACTCGGGCCACGGCACGCACGCGCGCGACCGGGCCAAGGCGGGCGCGGCCGCCGACGAGCCTGACGGCCAGGACGAGGCCTGGGTGGGGTGCGACCTCGCCACCGTGCCCGACGACTGCATCCGCGCGGCGCTCAACGCCATGAGCCCTTGGACGCGCGTGTTTCTGCTGATCGACGCGTGCCACTCGGGCTCGAGCGCCGACCTTCCGCTGCTGTACGTGTACGGGCATGAATTGGTTTCGATTGAGAGTCAGACCGCCCCCGTCTGTGACGCTGTCATGTTTAGTGGGTCCAAGGACACGCAGACCAGCGCCGACTTTGACGACCCCGACACGGGCCTCGCCACGGGCGCCATGACCGACGCCTTTTTCGACAACCTGGACCAGCACGACAAGCTTGTTCGCCTCAAGACTGCCATGCACGTCTACATGCAAGACAACGGGCTGACGCAGCGGCCGCAGCTCAGTACGTCGCGACCTCTGGCACCAGGTGCACGGCTGACGGATTACGTCCCGATCCAAACGGGAGCTGCGCAGGGTTGACCACCCCAAACATGCTCTCGTACACGCCCAGCGTCACTTGCGTGTGCTGCAGCTGCCGCGCCATCCGCGTGGCCTGGTGCACCAGCATGCACTCGCGGCCCCGCGCGAGCGCTGCCTCAAACACGGCAAGCGGCACCGTGCCGCCGCGCGCGTAATTGACGCTGGTAATCTGGTTGGCTTCGAGCGTGTGGCGGTACATGCCCACGGCGGCTTGCACGTCCTGCAGCAGCACATCCGTGAGCGCCTCGAGCAGACCGTTGTGCGCACTCGCTCGCGCCCTCCCCGTTCAATTCACAACCCCTCCCTGCCCTCGTTACCTTGACAAACGCGCGAAGACGACCTCCAAGCTTGGGGGCTGCCAGCGCGCAGGCCTCGCGCTCCGCGACCGACCACAGCCGACCGAGCACCGCTTCGACCGCGTCGGGGTCACCGGCTTTCCAGTGCGCTTGCATCAAGTCTTGCACCGTGCAGCTGCCCAGCACCTGCGTGAGAAACGCCATGCTCTCCGTCAGCTGGTCGATGGTTCGTCGCAGCACCTGCACGTGCGCCGTGCTTTCCGCGACCTGCGCGGCGCTCTGGTCTCGAAATCGCAGCGCAGCGTTTTGCCGCTTGAGGTGCCGCAGCTCTTCCGCCAGCGTCGCCGCGTCTGAGAACGGTGCCATGGCAGCGCCGGGCGGTAGCGCCCTGCTCGGCCCTTCTGGTCGCTCGGGCTGCCTCGGCAGAGGGTCTTGTTCATCAAGAGCCGGCGCAGCTGACGGCGGCAGCGCACCAGTCACCTCGCGCACGGCCGCATTCGGAAGCGTCGCCGCAGCGGGGACAGCTGGTTCTCGCGTCGCGTCCACCAGAGCTTGCAGGTCTACCAGAGCCTTCTCTCGAGCCACCGCCGCTTCTTCCAAGGCTTGCACCTGACCAACCAACTGCTCCCGGTCTTGCTCTCGGTCCTCGGCAGCCGCCTTCAAAGCGTCCTCCTCGCGCTTCGCGCTCGCAAACGCTCGCGCAAACGCGCTGCCGGCCCTCGCCCACGGGTCGGCCTCTACAAGGGCGTCCACCAGCGGCCAGGTGGGTTCTTCTGGCGGCGCTCGGCGCGCCTCGTCTGCTTGGTTTTCAGAAGTCGCCTGCTGGATGGCCATCGCCGTCTTGACATCGGCCAGCTGCTGCTCGAGAGCGGCGCACTCGCGCCTCGTCTGGTCCCGGTCGGCCACGGCCCGCTGGGCCTCTTGCTCTCGCTGGCTGGCCAACGCCTCCTTGGCGTCGGCTAGCTGCTGCTCAAGGACAGCGCACTCGCGCCTTGCCTGGTCTCGCTCGGCCGCGGCCTGCTGCGCCTCTTGCTCCTTGCAAGCGGCCGCCGTCGCTGCTTCTCGCACTTGCTGGCTCAAGCCTTCCCGCTCCGCTGCCTTGTCGAGCACGTGTTGCAGCTTCAGCCGCTCGCAAGTGACGGCCTCCGTCTCGGCGCACGCCATGCGCTCAGCCCGCTCTTGCTCGAGAGCACCCAGCTTTGTCCGCAAGCGCGCCGCTTCCCGCTGATCCTCGGCAGGGGTTGGCAAAGCGCAGCTTGCCTGCGCCGCCACGGCCTCGAGCTGCTGCACGCGCTCGTGCGTCGCGTCAAGGCGCACCCGGACCGCCGCCGCCTCAGCGTGGCAGCGCTGCACCGTCTCCTCGAGGGCTCGCCCCGCGACCTCGGCCTGCGCGGCGCGAGCCTCGTGCGCTTCCAGCTGCGCTTGGTAAGCCGCCTCGTGCTGTCGATGCTCTACGGCGGCATCCTCGCACGCCCGCAGCTTGCGCCGGCAGTCGTCCAGCTCCTGCTGCGCCCGCGCCGCGCGCTTGTCGGCCCCCTTGAGCTTGGCCGCTGTCCGACGCAGCCCGTCGCGCTCCTCCTCGGCCTGCAAGAGGCTCGCCGTGAGCGTGGCCGCGTCGGCCCGCATCCCTTGCACCGTCGCGTTCGAAGCTTGCTGCGAGGTCGCCAGGTTGATGATCTCGGCCTTGCGTCGCGCGGCCATGGCTTCCAGCGCCACCTCCAGCTCTGTGATTCGTGCCAAGTGCACCTCGGCGCACGCCTCGACAATGGCGTTGATGGAAGCGCTGTCCTTGTACCGCTCTGAAGGCTCGCTGGCCACCGTCTTTTGCGCGGCCAGCGCTCGAAGCCGCTGCAAGTCCTCCACCCAGCCGCGCGCCAGCGCAGCGTGCGTGGCAACACTGATTGTCGACTCGTCCGAGCTCGGTTCTGGCTTGACCGCGGGCGCCGGCGCCGGCGAGGAGCACTCGCCCCCGGCCACCGCCAGTTGAACCGCTTGTCCCTCCACGTCAAATACCAGCCCAATCGTGCCGTTGTCCACTCCGCTCACAGCCACCAGCTCGTGCACGGGCCCAAAGAGCGGTGGCAGCACCGCCACTTCCCAGGCCCCGCCGTCGTTCGCCAAGCGCATGATGATGTTCTGCGGCTGGGTTCGGTCTTGGTCTTGAACGATGGTAAAGCACTCGAACGGCGTGGTGAGCAGCGACATGATGGGGGCCAGGCACGCCTGCTGCGCGTTGCGCACCGTGCTGGGACAGCCCGACCCGTTCACGTCCACGTCAAGCACCCCAAGGCCGAACGTGGTGGGGTTGTGCATCACAACGTGCACCGTCGTCTTGGCTTGGTCCATGCAAGCGCCGTACGCCTCCCACCCCGGCGGCACGCGCGTCGCCGTCCCAGTTTGCCACGCAGCGCCCCGCAGCAGCAAGATCCACTGCCGCCCCACGGCCACCGTCACCCGAGGCAGGTTGAGCACCTGAACGACGTCGTCCTCGTCAAGGTCGGCCGTTTGAAGGTCAAACTCGAGCGGTAACCGCGTGCGTGCCGTCGCGTCGACCGGCCAGTAGCGTATGGCGTTGCCGCCTACCGTAAACACTCCCGTCGCTGGCTCGCCTGGGGAGGCCATGTCGACGCCGACGATGCGCGGCTCTGACGTAGACACGATCGTGTAGCAGTACTGCCGTCTCCCTCCTTTGCCCTTGGGGACTACGTACAGCTTGGACACGTAGCCGCTCTCCGTCGACGTCGGGTCGACAGACACCAGTGGCCCCATGTACTTCGCAATGGGCGCTCGCGGTCTCAGCGAAGAATCGGGCGACGCGCCACTGCCCGGGCCCGAGTTTGAGCGTTGCCCCGAAATCAGCTCGCCGAGCGTCGCGCTCGTCTTGATTCGGCCATTCCGCTGCAACTTGCTCTTGGTCTTGTTCTTGACGCCGCGGTCGCGCTTCGCCTTCGGAGCCAGGACAGGACTCCCAGAAGGCGCCGACCCGGTCGGAGTCGGTGGGGGACTGGAACGAAGCATTGTGTTGCTGATCGGTTCTATAACACCGTTCACGCACCGGTCAGTGCTCATAAGGTATAGCATCCTCTGGATTCGCAGTGCCGTCGTGAGCACACCCGTTTAGACAGGCACGACGCACTTGGTCACGACCCCCTCACTACCTTGAGATTCAGGCTCGCGTCCAAGTTGCGTGCTTCTCGGGAGATGAGAGTCGGGTAAATGACACGTGTACCGGCGTGCGGGCGATACAAATGAAATGAAGACAGCGTGACGTCAAAGTTTGTATATTTTTAGCAGCGTGACGTGGCAGCTTGCAATGACGCGTGTGGTTCTCATTCGCGCAGGGCGAGGTCGGCCCATCTGTCAAAGTCCAGCCAGGGCGGCGGTATTGCGATTGTCTGCGCTAAAGCGCGCTTATCAAACCACATTGCAGTTCCAAGAGTGCAGCCGGGATCTCAGGTCCCTTTGCAGCAGCTGAACGTAGCGATGGCCTCAGGCACTGGCTTACAAGCCGTGAACGCAGAGCGACTGGTCCGCAACCCACGAGCTGGGGAATCCTCGCTCGTGAACCCTTGCATTCCGTGCTACGCTCGAGGGCTCGTTCTCATGTGGTCAGGATTTGCGGGTCCGGCCGTCGACCATCTCTGGGCTAGCGACATGGACTCGCTGATTGACGACCTACCTTTGCCCTGGCCCAGCTTTCCAGCTCCTCCTGCTGCCAGTCATCGATTGTTGACAATGGCCTCGCCAGCCCCCGTCTCGCTCTCCAACGGTGACTGCCCTCCACCACCGTCTCTCAAAGTAGGGGGCGCTGAACGCGCGCCGGCCATGCCGTCTCCGTCATCTTCCACGCCCGAGCGGCCAACTGGGAAGCGGACGTCGAGGGAGTTGAGCTCGCGCCGTCTCCTGCCGGGCCCTGGACCATCACCGCATTCCAAGACGGGGACGGGACGCCCCGCAGCCAAGCGGGCCATGATTCATGACAACTCAGATTGCGAAGCAGCGCACTGACGGACATGTCAACGCAAGCGAAAAACGGACTTGTTGCCCGTGACGGAATCTGCGAATGTTTCCGTGTTCTAAATTGAAATGACAATCGCGTCTCAAACGGTCTCAAACGCCGATGGCCGTGTGGTTGGTCGAGCACTGCGGAGAGATCGCAAGATCATTCTGGCAGCAGATCCGAACGCATGAGGTAACCCGTAAAGATAGTCGTGCGGTCCTTGGTCACGGTCAAACTGGCCCACGCGTCGTGGTGGCGGAAGCCAACCGTCCGCCGAACAATGAGATGCAGCTTCTCTGCAGACACGCCGTCGATGACGCCCTGGAAGCCGTGGGCCTCGAAGGCATGGCTCCCCGAGGTCAAAGAGGACCGACAAAGTCGGAAGCAAGAGGTTCGAGGGCAAAGTTCGAACAACGCTTGCTGGGTTGAACAAGACGGCAGCGACAGGACTTCAAGCGCAACCGCACCGTCCGGTCTGCGCGTCACCCACCCTGTCGAGTGACTATTCCTGTAGGGCGCCCGATGAAGAACGTACCGGGCGTCAGGCAAAAGGACCGACGGGTCGATGGCAGGCGACCCCTGACTCTTGGACAACCTGTCCCAGGTCTTGAGACTCGAGTGCTGCGAGGCATGGGGGGACAACACAGCAGGCCCTGCCACGATGCTTGATTCCATTCGCAAGGTTCAAGGGCGCAAGGGCAGTCGGATGAAAGAATTGCAAATGACGTAACGATCGGGCTTGAATGGATGACGTCAGCCGTTGCGGGACGGTGCGGTGATGCCACGCTACGATGCGTTGCGTGCATGCAACTTGGACTCTGGGTTCCTCAAGGAGAGGCCTGTCGACTGCCCTGGGCTTGAGGACACCTCTCAACATCACCATGATTGCGAGGATGAGAAAACGGACGGTTCTCAAGTACATGGGTTGAATTCCCGCCAACTGCCTGCCGTCCCCAAGCGGCAACCCTAATGGCGGAGGGTTCAAGCCCGTTCTCCGCGGATACGGAGCGCCAGGCGCATGTCCTTGATATTGATGCCAACCCGCTTCCCATGCAGCGCGCACAAGTTGGTGTCTTCAAAGACACCGACAAGGTAGGCCTCGGCAGCTTCTTGCAGCGCCATAATGGCTGTGCTTTGAAAGCGCAGCTGAACGCGAAACCCTTCAGCGACCTCGCGCACGACGCGTTGAAACGGCAGCTTGCGTATCAGCAGCTCGGTGGACTTTTGGTAGCGCCGAATCTCGCGCAGCGCGACGGTTCCTGGGCGAAACCTGTGCTTCTTCTTCGGCGCGCCGTCGGCGGCACTGATCTGCAACGAAGCATGTTGAGGTCAGCTGGTATTCAGCTGGCACATGCCGTGGCCATTCCGCAAGACTTACCATGGATTTGGCGTTGCCACGCGGGACCTTCGAGGCAATATGCTTTCGGGGCGCCTTACCACCGCTGGACTTGCGGGCAGTTTGCTTCGTGCGAGCCTGTTCCATGCCCACACAGAAGGTTGTCATGCTCGGCGCGGTAGAAGGCAATGAGCAACCTTACCATGATGCAGAGCTAAGATAAGTGCAACTGAAAGTGAGCACGCCCGGCGTAACCCGCGGATTTGGTCCAAGAACCGCTGACCCGACTCAGCGGAGAGAACATGCCGTCATGTGGGTGACGTTGGAGTCAACCCCGCGGACATCAAGGCAAGGGGACCAGGCCGACGGGCGGTAAGCTCACGCGCGGCAAGTTCGACGGGCGAGGGCGGGTAGGCCTGGAGTCTCTTCCCTGGTCGAACACCGATTCTCCCGCCTTGTCTTGGACGACCAAGTGCCTCAAGCCCACGCGTGCACGCGGTCAAGGATTCGATGAGGACTTTGTGGCAGCAAGAGACTCGATAGTGTGCACCGTCTGCGCATCGTAATCAAGTCAAGCGCGACCCGCGCCGACGACAGATCACGAGCCCACCGCAAGGCAAGACGCGTCTAAACGCCGTCCCCTCATTAAAATAACCCGCTCTTTGCGCGATTTGGATTCGCGTGATTTGGATGCACGACTTGCTCGCAGCTTTTCGAAGCGATATTTGAATTTCGTCGAGAATAGGTGACGAGGTAGCAGTTCCATTCAGCAATTGCGATACATCAAACCAAGAGTTCTATGCTTCCAAACGAGAATCGTTGGTTAGGCGTCTCGGCTCAGAGCCACTCTCTAAGAACATTGCGCCTGCGGGCGCAACGACAACCTTCAGCCATGTCCGTCTCCTCCTGGTTCGCAGCAAATGTTGCCCAATCCACTTCGATGGCAGTCAGCAGCATCATCTTCAGCTTGGTATCGCGG
>Ga0307981_1001318_pt1 | contig 22554 bp, 8 predicted proteins | sample OrgLakmetagen987_FD_201849 | JGI IMG/M metagenome (GOLD analysis project Ga0307981, IMG submission 201849) | Saline water microbial communities from Organic Lake, Antarctica - #987 | ecosystem: Environmental > Aquatic > Non-marine Saline and Alkaline > Saline | place: Antarctica: Organic Lake... | reverse complement strand
TATCGTCAACAGTCATGGCGGACGCCAGTTCTTGAACGTGATCCACACTGTGTGTGGAAAAGACGAGCGACGGCGGCGGTAGCTTTCGATCTTCCTTTGCGGCTGGCAAGGGTCGGAGACACAGATTGTTGTTGTTGCTGTTGCTGCTGTTGTTGCTGCTCAACTGATACAGACCAACGGCGGGTCTCGCCAACGACGAATTGGTAAACTGCGTCATGAGCGTGTCGCCCGCCAAGTCCATTTCGTCATTGTAGGCTGGAATGGCAACTTCCTTCAACCAACCTATCGCGCCGGATGGCCTTGCTGCCGTCCTTGACGATGGCAATGGCAATGTCGTTCTGGACGCTGCATTGCTACTACTGTTGTTGCGGTTGCTGTTACTGTGGTTGTTACTGTCGAGGTGCAAAATGGGCAGACTATTGGCCAACAAGTGCATGCGGGTGACGGGTTTGCCAACAACGGCGTGCCGCATGGAAAGGTACGGGACGGAAGCTGTTTGTAAAACTACAGCGGCAATGCGCTCCACGGCGGCCGTGACTGACGCCACGTCTTGAACAGCCAGTAGTTCATGGGGGCTGTCAAGAGTCGTATCGTTGTGATTGTCGTTGTTGCCTTGTCGATGTGGAATGGGCGACAACCAGTGCAAGATAGTTCCAGATTCGGAGCACTCCAAAGCTACCGAATCCCATTGAATGGTCGGAAGGAGGCTCTTGATAAAGGATGGTGTATGACTGTTAGTGGAAGCATCCACGCCAAAGACTTGATTGAGAGCAGTTGGGGGAGCTGTTTCTTGGCAGTGCTGGAACGAGGTCCACGCCGAGAGTCGTTGGGCGGCTCGACGAGACGCTGCCGGACTGGGCGATAAGAGCGTCACAATGGGAGTCGCGGTGGACAGTGATCTCTTCATCCTGCTGACGATGATGTTATTGACGCTAATATCACTTTACTGCAGTTGTCTACTGTATCTCAATCTATGACCATTTGGTGGAACGCTTCACCGCTTCACCATGGTCGTTCCTTGCTTCCTAAAAGTGACTCAGTATTAGGAAATCTGTGAAGGGAAATGAATCATCATTTTTGAAACGGAAGAATACTGAAAGTACAGCCGCCAAAAGGCAAAGCTCCCTCCAACGCAACACAACCCAATTCAGAACAAGCTTCGTCGGGTCGACAATGGCCAAATATATGGCGCGCTCGCTGCTCCCTCACTTGTAGAGCCTCCACGATCGAACCAACGTCACGTAACCGTAGCTACTGTTACCATTACTGTTACCATTACTGTTACTCTTACTGTTACTCTTACTGTGTAAGGCCCTTGCAAGCTCTACCACAAGATGGCGCAAACACCAACTCCAACTAGTAGTACTACTACTACTACTACTACTACTTTCAAAGGGGCTGATGGGGCGTATCCTTGGACGCTGTTGGAGCGATCCGTGTCGGTGCAGTCGCATAAGCTTGCCGCTGCCAACGCACCAAACTCCTCGACGAGTACTGGAGCTGGCTTTGCCCATATCCAACAGGAACTGGAAAATAGTCCGTCCCTCTCGCAGGACGCCAAGACGCTGCTTTCCAATCTATTGGTCCAACACAATGTCCAGCTATCCGATACAACGATCGCGTCACAGCTGTTACCACCACCCAAAAAGAGGCTAAAAAAAATGATTGTCGTCGACAAGAACGCTACCGACGAAACTACCTTGCAGATGGCTGCCGCAGACCAACTCTCCTTCTTGGGAAGTCTCCTGGCGGTCGCGCAAGAACAGTCGGGGGCAGCCGTCACGACACGGACCTTCATTACAGCCTGCTCATTGGCCGTTCCACCCACGGCAGTTCCAGCCGTCATGGGTGCCAAGGAAATTGTCCTGGCTGCCTTGCACTTTTTGAGTAGCACTCCACCCGTGAATAGTACCGCTACCGCCAACAGCACTGGCAGTGCCAGTCCGTGCCAAGTGCTACCACTGCTTCAAGCGACGCAATTGCTCCCCGACTTGGAGAAGCGATCCTACCGCAAGGCGCACGACTGGAACCTGCCCGATATAGAGGCATTCGTCTTGGAACTGGACGACTTGTTTTTGCATTCGTGTCACGACTATGCCTGGTTGGGGCGCGAGCACTTGTTGCCGGGTGGAGCCGCCACTGCCAGCCAGCAAGACTTGAATCTGTTGGTCCTCAAGGGATTTGCCACGGCAGCTTTGCAGGGCAAGGCGCCCACCGTGCAACGCAAGAAAAAAGTTCAGTCGCCAACGTTGACTGGAGAGTTTGGGGGTATTGGTGATATGCCAGTTGCCGCTTTTGCTATTACCAATGAAGCCATGCCAGCTGCAGCAATGAGCAGTGTTGCAAGCAACAATACCAACGAGTCCATGACAGGTAGCATTGGCTTGGCAGCACCAGCGGTAGCAGTAACAACGAAAATCATTGGAATGCAAGTTGACCCGACTGACCCGGGCGTCCCTCGAAGCTCTCCGGAAATGTAAAGGCTTGGGAGCATCAAGGTCGCACAAGAGACGACCGACCGACCATGAATCACACCCTACATTACAACCAGTCTAATGATTTATTTGTCAAAGAGTAAACTCATATCCATACGTTTTAATACACGTTCGTTAGTTTATTTCTTGTTGGGATTCTCAAAGACTTCCATCTTTCGCGTCTTGGGGTTGAAAATAAGAGACCGTGCTTGCCGGGCTGCGTCAACCTGTTCGCTCATTTGTTGCGTGTACTCTGCTTGCTTTGCTTTTGCGTCTTCTCTTGCGTGTCGAAACGCTTGCAGATCCGACTTGGCTGCCTCTCGGATACTCTTGCGGTTCGTCAGCATCTCGCGCAGCTCGGTATCACTCAAAGCGGCCAACCAAACGGCAAACTCTTGTCGCGTAGATCGACCTGGCTTCAGCACTTCGGTTGCCAACAGCTCGGCGCCCACCAGCTGCACCTCCGCCTCGGACAAGTCCGGGCATTTGGAGCGAATTACAGTGTAGGTTGGCCCCAAACCCGACACAAAGGCCTCGAGGCCTTCTTCTTGCGCTGGGTCTCCGGAACCAAAGCACGGGACGATATAAGCTAGCAGACTAATCTTGTCTTCCACTGGAATGGCGGAAGTCTTTTCACCGACGGGCGCCCAGAACTCTGGCCCGGGTTTGCGCAGACCCAATCCTTGCTTGAGCGCCATGATCTCTTCCTCGGTTCCGCCAAAATCAGGGTTGCTGACCATGTCGGCCGCCATTTGCGCTTGCATTGGAAAGGTAAAGGCAAACTGGTCCATCTTGATCAACGCTTCATAAATGGCTGGCAAGTGCTGAATATTTCGCCCAATCGCCTCAACGACTTCGTCACTCCCTGTTTCGCAAGCACGGGCCAACCGCGGTACCACAAGAGACTTGTCGCGCTGTTCCATGGCTGGCAACATCCAGCAGAGACTGCGGATCGACTCGTCGTAATTCTCGGCATCCACGCTGTCGTACTGAAAGCCCTTGGTAGCTTGGACCACGTACATGGTGTTGGCCTTGCTTCGGTCCAAGAATTTGGCCAGCGGGTTTTTGTCCGCGTTCCCCGACTTTGCGTCGGCTGGCGAAATGTCAAAGCCCATGAGAGTCTCCCATCCGTCCCCGGCACTAAACTGGAAAAAGCTCCCGGTAATCCACAGTTTCTGGTCGTCGCTGTAATCTCTCCACATTTTGGTCTGCGCCTCGGGAAACATGTCCTTGGAGGCTTCTCTTCCGGCAAAGGCCACAATCATGGTCCCACCCGGCTTGAGTAGGTACCAGGCGCTGCGAAATGTTTCCCGCGGAGACGTGAGAAAGTTGACGGTATTTGCCATGATAACCACGTCAAATGGATCCGCCGCCAGCAATCGCAGTTCGTCAGAATCCACATCTCTATCGGGCGTGACCTTGTTGAGGTCCACCACGATGGCATCCGTGAGGGAGGGGTTCTTGGTCATGACGGACTTGCTTGCGCCGACGCCAACGTGACGCTCGAGTTGGATGCCGTCGGGCAAGTAGGAGTTTTCTGCGGCTCCGAGCTCTAGAACAGCCATGCCATCGACCAAGTAATAGGAATAGTGTTCCTTAAGTTTTTCAATGGCTTGCGGGTCGAGTAGCGTCGGGACGGAAGCCTGTTCCTGATCCCAGTACTGAATGGGGTCAAATTTGTTGGCCTGTTGGGCTTGCCCTTCGTTTTCGGTGGGAACTTGCGCAATGCCCGTTAGCATGCCCGCCATGGAGTTCATACTTGGTGGACTCGCTTGTTCGGCGGATGATTCCGCACCTGGAGTGAAAAAGGAAGGGTCGTAGGGCCACATGTTTGGCCACTTCCAAGCGCCCTTGCCGACTTTCAAGCCGGGAGCTTGGCTGGCAGCTTCCGACTCGTCAATCATGGGCTTGTCCTTCTTTTTGTTTTCTTCGCGCATCTTCTTGATCATGGGCCCGATGATTAGAGGAGGAAGTGCCGATAGCGCCGATCGACTGCGACTCGTGGTACTGGTACTAGTGATGGTACTGGTAGTCGGCGCAAAGGCTTCGGAAACGGCAACGGCCGCCGTGAAGAGCAAAGCAACGCGCAGTTGATTCATTGCGTGCGAGTTGGTGTTGGTGTTGGTATTGGTGTTGGTGTGTTGTGTTGGTGAGTGTGCTGTGTTGTGTGTAGAGAGTCCTCTAGCTAGTAGTCCTCTAGGCCTCTAGTACTCTATAGCTAGAGTGCAGAGTCTTGCTCGTCGATGGTACTGGTAGTCTATCGGTTACTGCACTGTACTGTATCGGTTTTTGTTCGTTGAACCTCGGCACGATCTTTTGATGGAGTGGCATCAACCTGCTTGCTTGTCGACCCATCGTCGATCGGCAGATCTTGCCCTTCCACGCGGAGGAGTCTTACTTCAACTTGGGCGCGAAGATTGAAACGCGGAAGTACGACATTAGCCAGAACAATCAAAACGGAACTGCCACCCAATCAACGAACCAACGAACCAACACATCATACTCCTGTCTGTACGGTAAACGGTACACGGTAAATCATAAGTCGATCTACCGAGACGCAGACGACCATGGGACTGAAGCCGTCTACGGATCAACCAACGGCCAACGCACAGTAAGGGAAATCAGTACACTACACTAACGAGCTAGGTAGCTAGAATGCTATTCCAGCAACTTTCACGACTCCACGTGCTGTCTCTCATGCTATCATCGGCACTTTTATCGACTCGCGTCTCGGCCGCCCGCCACCTTGCCAATAGCAATCGCAATAGCAATCACCTACCGATACCATCATGGACCAGCACCCGCATGCCTCGTGGGGACCGTCGCGTGCACCCTTTCGTACGGAACATTCGCGGTGGCGCAACTCCCGGGCTTGCATCGTCCACGCTTTCTCCAATCGAAGCGGCAAACGTGACGACGGCAGATGCTATTTCAAGCTCATCCTTCTCCACGACGACGACGACGCCAAAAATCAACACCAACACCAACACGACGAGCGTCGCAACCTCAATTCCACAATGGAAACAGGCACTACCGCATCCGCTCTGTACCAAAGGCCCAAAGACGCTTCGAAAACTGCTTCTCGGTGGCGTGGAAATCTATCTGCTGGGGACCGCACACGTTTCGAACGACTCGGCCTCGGATGTCTTGCTCCTCTTGAACGCCACTAATCCCGATGCTATTTTTGTAGAACTCTGCGAGGCGCGCATTCCTCTTTTGGAAGGTGCACCGACGGTGCAGCCGCAGTCGACAGCAACAGCGACAAACGAAACCACCACCACCACCACCGCAAAGTCCGACCTCAAATTTTGGGATAAACTCCGAGCAACGCAGCAAGAACAAGGCGGTAGCACGATGCAAGCACTCAGTTCCGTCTTACTGACTAGCGTCCAAGAAGACTACGCGGACGAGCTCGGTGTCGAGCTCGGCGGCGAGTTTCGTGCCGCATATCGCTACTGGCAGCAGCAACAAAGTCCGGCAAAGCCACACTTGATTCTGGGAGACCGCCCGTTGCACCTCACGCTGGTGCGCGCGTGGGAAAGTCTCTGGTGGTGGCCCAAGATCAAGGTTATTGCGGGCTTGTGCTGGAGCGCCTTGCAAAAACCAAACAAGGCGGAACTGTTGGAGTTTTTGGCCGCGGTGCAACGGGAAGAATCCGACGTTTTGACGGAATCCCTGGGCGAGCTGCGGCATCACTTTCCGACATTGTACGATAGTATCATTACGGAACGGGATGCCTTTATGGCAGCCAAGCTGGTGCAGACGTGTCGAGCTCTGGCGACTTCTCAAGCTGCGAGTACAGCACCCGGTGAAAAACAGGTCATGGTGGTCATTGTTGGCGCTGGTCATGTTCCAGGGATCTTTCAATGGCTCACCAACAGTACTTCGTTGGAAACGCCGGAACAAATATTGAGCCGACTAGTGACCACGCGCAAGTTTGCCAAGGACGATGCATCGAATCAAGTATTGCCGACCTGGATCAACGAAGTCACCGAGCTACAGGACGCCCCGGATTCCGCTTGGACATACGCGCAGCAACAATCGACGCTCGGCAGCACACCTAATAATGCTGGCGATCGTACATCATGAGACTTTCAGGTACCGGTAAAGCTTGAAGAGATAGACGACCGTTAAAAACATACAAGTACAGTCCAGAGTTTCGAGTATCATTGGGATTAGCGGTCTATAAAGTAGATCAATCGTCTTGATTAGCAGCAAAAGTTTTCCTCCGGGAGCAATTCCTGGTCCACTCAAAAGGCAATGCAGACGATAAGCGTCGGCTCGACCCGGCATCCCCCCTCGATATCCTTCGCGTGTCCAGCACAGGCTTCATCAAAACCTGATACACTTCATCGGAAGCCTGAAAAATACAAATGCGAAAAGGTGAGCGAGTACGTGAATGCGGCACAAGAAGACATTCGCCAAGCGATCGAGAAGGATTCCGTGAATACTTACTGCACCTTTGAGCCTTTGCAGAATAAAATCGTTCACCAGCCCCTCACTGCAGCAGCGCGTAAACGCTTTTTCAATGTGCGCATTCTTGACTGGTCCCGGGATACTCAGCCGGCCGCAAGCCTGAATGAACCAACCATACGCAAGAGACGTGGGATGGATTTCGTCCGACGCAATCATTTCATTGAGCAATGTAACAGCAGTGTCAAAGGCGTCGGCTTCCGTCTCCGGATCCGCGTTACTAAATGCACACGCATTGATCACTAACGAGTACGCATGCTCGTCAGGCTCCACCTTGCTGTTTCCGTTTTCTTGTTGAAGTATCATTCGGCGCAGAACCGACAAGGCGCGTTGCACCTTATCAGGACTGCTAGACTTGGACCAAGCCGAAAGGACCAGCAAGTAGCTTTTTGAGTCGGGACGCAAGCTACCGACACCAGCCTCGAACTGGTGTTCCATCTGGGCGAGGTACGAGTCCGTTTTAAGACCAGCATTGTCGTCCCCGCCGCTGACCCAAGCAAACATGACGCTGTTCATGACCGCGGTATTCACAATGAGTCTGGAAGCCCCAGATTCATCGTGAAGGAGATATGTTAACTTGAGTAAGCGCTCCGCATTCCTGGCGGCGTCTGGGTGTCTCGCATGCGAGTAACTATCCATCACTGTGGTAATCGCAAAGGCATTTGGAGCAAGGTGCTCGTAGCCAGCCTTGAAGAGGGCGACCATTCGATTAAGTAAATACTCTGCTCGGTACGGGGCATCCATCTCTCTGCTCCTGCCGTAGTATGCGATAATGTGAGTAAAAGATCGCGTGTCCGGGACGATCGCCGTGTTTTCTTCCTCCGTGTATTCTAGTAGACGGTCTAGAATCGCCTCGGCTTTTCTCCCACTTGCTCTCTGTTTGGATCGACAAAATGATCGAATTACGCAGTTGAAAGAAAAGGAGTCGGGCGCTACGTCGGCATCTCCCTTTCGATACAAGCTGAGCATGTGAAAGAGCAGCTGCTCCGCTCGATCCTCTTCTCTCCCCTTTGAAAGACAATCAAGGACAGCATTGTATGTCCTTACGTTTGGTTTCACACTCGGATAGCCAGCTCTATCGCGTTCAACCATGTGTCCCAAGATCTGGATGCATCTCTCCGGAGCTAATCGATTCCAAGACTTTGCCCACGCACCGCACAATATTGTGTAATGATAGACGTCTGGCGGCGAATCAATTTGGCCCTTTTCGTAGAGCTCCTCCATTCGTCGTACGATGCGATCTGCTTTCTCAGCAGAGCCGGTATCCATCGACTTTTGATAGGCGTTTAAGAGACCACTCCAAGTTCGCAAGTTGGGACGAACGTCGTCTTGGCCAGCAGCGACATACTCTTCCATTCGTTGAACAATTTTTGTGGCACGCTCCACAGCATCCCGTTGTCGACATCTTGAGATGGCTGTTATGACAAGATTAAAGCATTCAAGGTCTAGACTGACTGCTGGTGGGGCAGCGCTCGAAACCTCTTCTCGCTTTTGCGCCTCCATTATTGCCCTCGCTTCCATCTTTTCGAGAATTTGTTCCGCCATTTTGGCGCCGTACACAGGATCCGGACCACGAGCGCAAGCCAATATTGTTAGAGCGTAGCTCGTGCGATCTGGATTCACATCGAGGCCTCCTTCCGACGCGGGTTGCTCCATGTCGAGTAGCAGTTGGCAGGCCATTTCGGTAGACTGTCGACCGCTCGTCCGCGCAAATGTGTTTAACAGAGCATTATAATTGACTCGATTGGGTTTGGAAAAGACGTCTCCTTTCTCGAAAAGGTCCATCATTTTGTCCAACACTGCTTGCGCCTTTTGCGGTGCATCGAGAGCGCCGGACCGTGCGTAGACGTTCTGCAAGGACGAATATGTATAAACGTTAGGCTTGACTCCGAGGTCGTCCATCAACTCAAAGAGCTCCTCGCAACGTTTCGGAGCGTTTGGTGACCTTGCTCTGGCGTAGGTATCGCATATTGTTGAGAATGTAACAGCATCTGGCATGACTTGGTGGTTCCCAGCTTGGCTGGCTTTTATCATTTCGGAGAGACATGCCTCGGCCATTGCTGGTGCTCCGCTTTCGTTACTTCGGGCCCAAGACTTTAACAAACAGTTATAGCTAACCTCGGACGGCGCAATGTGGGAATCTCCAGTTTCTTTATACATTTGGACCATGGCATCGTGAATGTGCTGCGCCCGGCTCGCTGCACCCGTTGCTCCGCTTCGGGCCCAAGCGTCGATTGCCTGCATGTAGGATAGCAACAGCAGCAGCAGCAGCAACAAAACAAAGTTAGTTCAACTGATAACTCGCACCCATTGGCCCTAAATCCATCCATTGACACTTACATGAGTGTACATTTTTGTATTGACATGAACGGCTTTGTTATTGGCGTGCATATCGTCAATAACACGCTTCAACAGCTGCTCCACAGTCACGGCTGCTTGGGTAGACCTTCTTCGAGCCCAAGCCACCATGAGAGAGCTTATCGATTCCATATCATCAGCGGTCAAGCTGCCGACTGGTAAAGCGTAAACATCGCGTGTAGCATCTTCCAGCCATTCTTCGTTCCTCGTAAAGGGTAGGGGCACTGGCGAAGCTGTAACGTGGCCGTCGTCGTTCTCCTCGGCAATCTCTAGCGGAAGCTGCGACGAGGGCGAATCCTCGACATACTCTTCAACGTCTCGATAGTCCTGCGACGAATTGGAGCGATCTCGCAGGAATATCGAGCAGGCGAACCGTCTCGGATAGCCGACAGCGATGTGGGTAGGAGCAAAGGCTCTGCTCCAAGACGGTATTATGGGGTGATGGATTCGTCGCAGAGCACTTGAACTCTCCTTTACGAGACCAAAAGCATTGATTGTACCCGTCACGAGCAAGACACATCCAATGAGACACCGAACGATCATATCAGCATGTTTAGACCCGCTTTGGTGCATCTGTAAGGCAAAATGCAGAAGATACGAACGACGAGTGCGTTTGCCATTGCCATCGTCGCCGCCTCGATCGCGCGTATGCCGCGTGTGCGATGGAAACCGGTGTACATACGTATTCATAAAACTACATACTACTACATAACCAAAGGTCAACAATGCTACATACAGTATTTGGACTATTTTATGACACAAGTAGACTAGAGAGCCGGACCCCGTCAACAAGAGAGCCAAAAGACTTATTTCATCAGCCAGATATGTACAGATAGACTGGTATCACAACTAAAGTTACATAATTTATTATTTAGTAGGCAGACGGAGCTACCGTAGCCTTCCCCGTGTTACTTTGGGGCCTTCCTCTTACCCCACGTTGCTTTGGAGCTGTGCGAGACGGAACACTGACCTGACGCACCTCCAGAGAGCGTAACTAGCGCTAAATAGGAAACTTCTAACGATAGTGGATCCCGTCGCTTACTCTGTCCAGTAGGCGGAAGCATCGTCCATCTCAACATGAAGCTCCAGCGCTGCGTCCTGCTCTTCTTCGAACTCTCCAGTGCTTCCGTACGTCTTGGCTGTTCGCTCTGGCACAGGCGAGAGCTCGTTTCCTCTTGCGCCATCATACCACGGCTCCGAGCGAGCAGCCGAATCCTGATCTAACGAATCCGCAATTCTTCGATGGCGTCTAATGCGGTTTCGATGGCGCAACACCAAGTGCCTTCTGGATTGCGTCTGTTGCGCTATTGGCGTCTTTAGAAGCTCGTTTCGGTGTCGCTTGCCCTCGCGAATCTCTCGCAGTCGAGCCTGGCTTCGAGACGAAATTGTGCGTCTGTCTCTTACTAGAGGCGCCTTCTCCGTCGATTTCAATTCAACTGGCTTTAGATCTTTCCCAAACGATGATGTTCTGAAAAGAGATTGGGAGCCTCGGAGATCCAGGGAGAGATTGGGCGGTAATCTCGGTGGAAATAGGTTGGCGAGACTCGACGGAAAATGTATTTCGGAAGCCTCGCTGGTACCAATACTTTCAGAATATTCAAAGAGTGGCATTTCTTCCTCTTCGGAATCATAAAATACAATCTCGGTTGATTCCACCGAAGAGAGATAGTATCCATCCGAGCTTGAGTTTGACTCTGCATTGTTGTTTTCCTCTCTAGCTGTGTCAATGTGTTGCACAGCATCAAAGTCACCTAATTCAGAGATACTGCTTGACAGAGCACTTTCATCGTCTCTGTAGTAATGTTGGTGGGTTCCAGTCTTGCGATGCCTCGGAGCGCTAGACTGAATGTTGTCTGGGGCACTGTTTGGAAGCAGACTTTCTTGGCCTCTGACTACAGCCCTGGAGTCGGTTGACTCGCTCGAGCTACTACTAGCTCGGTTGGCAATAAATAGCTGAAGTTTGCGACCATTGGGAACGGGGATTCGACGACGGTCCACTCCTGTTTCTTTGTCGACCCTTGCCGTCTTGAGACATGCGTCGAGACGTCGCTGGAAGGCGGGATGGGATGTAGCGGAAGGGACGGTAATTCTCGGGTCCTTTGGAGCTGTATCTGTATCGTTCAGTTTCAGTTTCAGTCCAGCGTAGAGAGCTTCAACTTGCTTCCATGTCAACTCGCTACCAATTAAAGGCTTGTCTTTCGGGGAAGGGCAGTCTCGTACTGACTCGTTGATTTCGTCCCGACTATCCAGAGTCGCCACTTCAGCGTCCTCGTCCAATACTGCATTCCCATATTGAGCTCCCGACCGTGTCGGTGGTGATAGGGACGGCAGCAGAATATCAGCAGCGGGGCCGTTCCATTTCGACGTCGCCCTTGCTGACAAGTTATACATCTTCTGTGCTAAAGATCCAGGAGGGTCCGAACGCCGTGAGAACTGATCTGTGGTTGTAGCACCAGCGGTAATGTTTTTCGCCTCAACTGGTATCCGTGAACCGGAGCTGTGTGCATCATAAAGTGCACAGGATGCGTGTGCGTTATCGGTGGTTGATTCGTTGGCAGATTGTGCGTCCCTTGGCAAACGCATGATCTGGTCTTGGGCTCCATCGATAGTGAAAAGAAGCTCACAGTCCTCGACTCCTGTGCTTTCTTCGCGAATGTCATTGAATGTAAAGGCGTTGGGCAATACACGAGAAGAGGAAGCTAGAGGTATCCTTCCAGCATAGTTGCTGGCAATCGGCGCGTAAAAGGAGTCACTTCGACGCGAAGCTATTCGTTTCTCTTCCGAGTTGCCGCGACTTGGTCGGACGCTGCTAGTCTCTTCGGACTCGACGTGAAGTAGAGAGATTATCTCTGTCTCAATTGAATCGACCTTCTGCCTGCCATTTATTTCACGGGCCTCAGAGCTAAGCCAATCAAACACCATTCCCTTTGGGTCTCCATACGAAAAGCCATCGCCCTTCATGAAGCACTCCTCCACAAAAACAATTTCGACTTCTTCAGGGTCAAAGCTCTTCAGTGCTGTAAGATCACCCGTAGAGGCAAGCTCGAGAGCCTGCACGTCCGAGGAATGGTGGAGGATAACGTAGTCTTCTTGCTCTTCTTCGGCGCTGACGACTCTCAATTCGTAGTCTCGCCCGGAATTCGGTTGGTTTTCGACTAGATGTTTTGGACAGGTAAAAGAAGATGCACTGCAGCAAATGCCTGTTCGCGATTCGTCTGCGCTAGTCGACCGCCAGAGATCGGCAATAGAACCATGACTATCTGCGTCGTCATTCGTCAAGTTATCGTCTACAAACACAATTTCAATTTCCTCATGCTCGAAGCTCTCCCGTGCTGAAAGATCAACTAGGGGTACAAGCTCGATAATCTCTCCACCCGACTGATGGAGGATAACGACGTCGTCTTGTCCTTTTTCGGCAAAGCTACCGGTGCGTGCATGCTCGTGTCCTTGCCGCGTAAAATTAGAACCACTAGAATACAGGCCGCCTTGGGATCCATCCGTGCTCATCGACTGCCAAGGCTCTGAAACATAAGAATCACCAAAACGAATGACCTGCGGGGACAGAGCTGTATAGATGGAATACGACGACGCATCCGTTTGAATATCTTGACTGAAAGTGACTCGACAATGGGAGCGGCCAGAGCCAGAGCCAAGCTGGTGAAGATCGTAGTGCGACTCGTCTTTACGCTCTCGTAAACCAAGGTCAGGCAAGACCTCCTCCTCCGCAGAGTCTAGATGCGAGGCTTCGCCGTTGTTCAACTTATCAGGGTTCTTTCTGTCCGGGTCCGGTTCGGAGCGAAAATCCGAAAACTGAGAGTATTCGCTCTGGTCTGTACAGGTATTCGACATGCTACGCTGAGGCGCTTCGTGTTCCAAGCCCACCTCGTCTGTCTCCGTCTTATTTGGTCCTACTTCTGTTTCTCTGTTCTTCGGTCGGATCTTCTGCGATGCTCGAAGTAGCCGACGTCGGGCCTTAGTCCATTTCTGTGTGAGCTTCAGCTCTTGGCGTAATAGCTGCTCTGATAATACCAGCCCCTGCAGGTCGTCGTCTGAGTTACTGCCAGCGCCAGAGACAGATTCGTCAGGGGAGGTAATCGCCGAAGACGAGAAGCTTGATGTACGTAGCAGCTTCGTATCGTCCGCTGCACGTTGGGGCTGAGCACGATGCGCGCGGTTCTTTCTCGGCGAAGATCGGGCCGTATTCGAGCCATTATTGTCGTCGCTTTCGGTAGTATTCGACGCTCGATTCGCCTTTAAAGAAGCATGCAGCTCTATCGTAGCTTCTGCGTGCACCGATTTATCAATCACTACTTTCTTATTGCTGATCGGGAAGCTGTCATTCGAGGTCGATCCCGGCAGCCTGCAGTCCTGGTAGATGTTTATCTTTGGCTGAAACAATACCACATTCGAGCGATCGGAGATCAGTCGCGTTTTGGAGAGAATATCCTGCTCAAGCTGTTTGGCGTCTAAGCATCGCTTCTGAATGGTTTCTACTGGTAGACCCCGCTTCAATTTCAAAGACAACAGCCGCTGTCCGACTCGCGCTCGAGCAAGGGCGATTGACTCTCGTAAATCTGAAAGGTTGCGTCCATCCGTATCGGAAGGAATTTCGACGGCAGCAGACTCTTGCAAAACAGAAAGCTGGCTTCCCTCTACAAGGGTAGTATCAATGCAAGATGGTAGATTCGGATCGGAATCAACCTTCTGGTTTCCTACTGCTCGAGAAAGCGGTTCTTTGAATGAAGTGTCCTCAGACACCGAGGCAGTTGCAGGTTGACTGTCGTTCCCAGTAACGTTGCTAGAACCATTGCTAGCGTCACCGTCGACAGTCACTTCTCCCGGTATCGGACGACCACAATCAATGTTACCCTCTTTATTCGACGTACAAGAACGGAAGGGATGGGAGACCGATTCGGGAAACGTGGGAGCAACGGAGACTGGGATACCTGGATGAAAAGCCTTTCTGCTACCGTTCTCAATATCAGCCGTATACTGCACCGCATCTAGTAGAGGTGAGCGTAAGTGGACAGTGTGGCTAACAATAGGCTTGGGCATATCCTCTTGATTCGTGGAGTCAATGCATACTGCGACATCTGAATGCCGTCTCGTCCTACTTCCATTATCAGCTACAGCTGTACACTGCACCGTTTCTGGTATTGAAGATGTCAGCGATACTGGGAGAGTCGAGTGGTGGTTTGCTCTACCATATCCACCAGCAGACACAGTCTTGGCTGCGTCTGGTGCAGCAGTACGAGGATTGACGGCTCCGTTATTTCGAGGATCCTCAGAGGTTGTACGTGAGTCTACTTCAAGCAGCGTTGAAGCAGCAGATACCGGCGGCATAGCTGAAAAGTGGTGACTCACGGATTTTTTCACAAGCCCGACAGTTGCGGACTCCAGTGAAGAGAGAGAGGGGGCCCAAAGCGTAGAATCCTGTTCCTGTCGAGTATCTTGGCAAGGCTGACGGCGAATCGAAGAAAGACCCATGGTAGTCAAACGATTGAGACGAGTTTGATATTCTGCAGATGAATCGTCAGCGCATGTCATGATCTCGATCATTGGGTCGATCGTTGAGCCGTCTCCTCCGGGGTACCTGTCAAAACTTCCATAGTGAACACTCGAACCTACATTCTCTTGTCTCAGCGCATTACCAGCCTTTACGGGCACTGTATTCTCCTGTTTAGCTGTTGGTATCGCCCAACTTGCGCGTTGCCACCATGGGATCGGCTTTGCTGAAGGAGTGCCTTCGGTCGTTGGACAGTCAAACACTATTCCCTTGGTTCCTCGCGGAGTAAAAATATCATTCTGCCCAAAAGTTTCTTCGACAAACACGATTTCAATCTCGGCTTCCTCGCTGTCCCTGTCCGTAATCAGGCCTATGGGAAGAGGGTCACGTTCTCGACCAAGACTACTATTCGCGTCCAGATGTGGTTGCGAAGGAGGAACTGTCAGAATGTCTATACCGGCAAGCTCTACCATTCCGTCTTGTTTTGAAGCATCTCCCCAGCGCCGTTCAGATTGAACCGTTGAATGCTGCAGAGGGGTACCGCTAGTTAGAGCCTGTACTTGCGCATTCTGGCGCGTCTCTGCTTTGTGTATAACCGCTCCTAACGAAGGTGTACCCGTTCGGGCATCTGATTCCAAAATCTCCAACGTTTTCTCAAGAGGTGGCCTCCTTCTATCTGACGTCCTTTGCATTTCTGGAAAGGGCGCAGGCGAAGCAGACACACACGTATCTGGGCTCCTTCTCTCTGGCGTAGTAGTAGACGCAATAGGAGATGACCCGGCTGGAGGTAAACGATCACGAGGGCTGTCGTACTCCTTTTCACCAACATTAACGGTCTTTCCTTGCTGCAAAGACATACGGACGGAAGCAAGCAACGAGTCCATGAGTAAGTCAGGAGACCAAAGAGTGCGCTGCAGGTCGTTCGACTTGATACCCGTCTCGTTGACATTGGGCATCGATGCGAAATCCCTCTTGCCTTGTTTCTCCGGTACATGAGTTGCTCTTCCCCTGGTATCTTTCCCTATAGCAGTCTGTTCAAGTAGATTTTTTTGTTTTGCGTTGCTGTTCTTACCAAGTACACCAGAATCGCTATCCGTGTCACTGAGGTCGAGTGCAGATTTGTATTTTTTTGTCTCGTTTCTTCGTTCGGGTGAATGGCCAGCACTCCGGCGGCGTTCTCTCATCTTCACACTCTGACTTTTCAAAGCAGGTCCACCCACAAGTGTTGAGTTGCGGGTTCTCAAATTCAAGCTGTTCAAGTCAGTGATATCCAGCATCGACTTGTATTTCTTGTTGTTGCATCTCGTCTCTTGGTGCGTCTCGTGAACAGCAATAGAAGTATTGGCACTTGCTTGCAAAGTCGAAGTCTGGACCGGTGCTTTCATATCACTGTTGTAATTCCTGCGCTCGGGTGATGGAGAAGCGTTCCGCTCAGGAGAGGGACGTCGACGACTTCTTGCTGAACCATTCATTCTTGCTTGTATTGCTGTGGAATCATTTCTCTCGAGAGAGGGACGTCGGCAATCCCTGGCCAAATCTATCTTAGTCGCCTGTGTCGTAAAACCGTTCCTCTCAGGAGAAGGAAGACGGCGACCTCGCCTCTCGCTATCGACTGGAAAACTTTCAGTTACCACCGAGGGAGACACTGGCGTGGCTAAATCAGTAGTCGATATTATTGGAAGATTGTGGACTTTCGAAGAAGGCGGGGACTCAAAGTCGCGAGAAATTTTGTGTATGAGAGCATTGAATACATCCTCCGTGTTCCCCATCAACAAAGCATCCTCGGAGCCGTCGTCTTCTTTAAATAGACTGTCCAGAGTTGTCGAAATGACTGCCGGAGGGTCCCTAGACTGCCTGGCTTGATTTTTGTCCTTACTGTTGGTATCCACGCTGGTTGATTCCGGCGTTAGGTCGCCCATACCATCAAAAGGGTCACTTTCACTGGAATAAGACTTGGATTCCAATAGTCGCTGTGTAAACCTTCGATGTTGCAGTTGTTTGGATAGAACTGGATCTAGCCTAGTTTGCCTAGCTTGTTTTTTCTCGTATATTGCCTCGTATTCATCGGTTGGTACAATCTCTGTCGCCAAAGGCGGTCGCTTATCGGGGTCGCTTCCCCAGCTTAGCATGTTTTGAAGCGATTGTGCAACCCCGGCACCGTCGACTTCTTCCCCCATAATCTCCAAGAGATGATCAAAATGCCCGTCATCCTGGTCTTTTTGCTTCGCAGTTCTATACTGAGGCATGAGCTGGTTCAAGCCCGGGCTGTCGTCAAATAAGTCGTCTGAAAAGGCCGAGTCCAACGAGGGCGATCGTTTGAAACGGATCTCTGTGACGGGAGGAGTCTCCTTATCTCGTTCTTGACTTATTTCGGGGGCAGCACTGTCCTTTTCGCGTCGTTTCCGCTTCCTTCGTGGCTTTACCCCATACAGCCATCGAAGGACCGGGTCGACGTCCAACATGGAACACGTAAACCTACTTCGACACGAGCGGTTGCAATGCAGTTTGTTCTTTGAAGTTGGCGTTGGTGGGAAGCTTGAAAATTTAAAGTGCAGCAGAAAAGCTAGTCCATTAAGTCAAAACCTAAGACATTTTTATATAGATCATTTGTCGATTATAACTTAGCTTCATGAATGTATAAAGAATATATTTTGCGCCAACCCATACTTAGTCGATGGGCGAGAGGCAGCCGCCCACCAAATGTCCGACCGAGCGGACCAATCCCAACTAACGAAGCCCAAGAGCGATATCGGTCCCCACTCTTGCAGCGAGGACGCGACTATTCTCCGAGCGAAAATCACCTTTCACCATGGCAATTCCAGGCACTATCATCACCGGTTCCATCGGATACCTCGTCCTAGGATGCATAGCACTTGGTGTGATCTTTTCTGCGCGAGCGACAGGCATGATGTCCAAAGATAATGCCGAAATCGGTCACGTCGTTGTGGGCTTGTCGACCTTTTCAATGTGGCTCTTTTGGCTCTGTGCTTGGTTGCATCAGTGGCACCCTTTGATTAAGCCCATCTATGTAGGCTAAACAATTGACTCGGATACGATGCTGTCGCAAACAGTCTATTGACACTGTTTTTGAAGATATAAAACACACCCTCATGGTCTTAGCGTCCTTTTACACCGTAAATTAAGATCTCCCGACTACTTTGACTAAATGCCGTGACTCTTTTACTCGGACTTTGTTTTGCGAACCGTTTTCGTCTTCGATTGATGTTCTTGTTGTTTGGATCCCAAACAACCAACACCAGCAGTAGCAACGACATCCACCATGCAAGTATACTCGAATCGTATCATAGCCCTTGCAGCCTTCATGGCAGCTGTCGTGTTGATGGGAAAGAGACAAGGTCACTTCAATCGAGAGATCGCTGCCCTCGAATTCGAGCTTTTGGAAGCATCGAAAGAGCACGGCTTCTCTTTGGACCAGCCCCTCAAGTCACAACAATCGTGGGACGAGCTCCCTCCCGTTGTCACGCGCTACCTTCTTCGCGTCTTTCAAAGCTCGGTCTTTCAACAAGACGGCCAAGATGCCAAGTCTCCCTATATTCTTCCCGTTTCCATTCCCGCTGTTAGATCCCTCTCCTTTCACCAGCAGGGCTCTTTTCGCCTCGAGAGCAATTGGTATCCTTTCATCGCTCGTCAGACTATCTCAACGGCTCCAAATCAACCGGGCTTTGTCTGGGAGGCGGCCCTATCCTTTCTCTCCCACAAGACAACGTGGTTAACGCAAGACATTATCAAGGTTCGCGTCTGCGACGCCCTAGTCCGTGGTCAAGCGTACCTCAACGCTAGTCTTTGGGGAATCCTTACGCTAGCTCACAAGCAGTCAAGATTACAGGATCCTGAAACTGATATTCTCGTACTAGGCGAGCTTTTACGATGGTTGGCCGAAGCTCCGCTTTACCCGACCGTCTTGTTGCCTTCGGAAGGTGTCGTGACTTGGAAGGCAGTCGAGAACGAGCCTAATCAAGCCGTCGCTGAAATGAATGACCCATTTTTGGGGTCGGTGGCCAGTATTCTCGTCTCGTTTGATCCAGAAAGTGCTTGGATCTCGCATATTGGTTGTATGAGACCCCGAATGCTCCCGAATGGAGATTTCGAGTCGACGCCATGGAAGGGTTCCTTGTCGAACTACAATCTGACGCCCGAAGGATTTTGGGTCCCCACACACATGGAATGTGGATGGATCTTGGATGGAACCGTCGAGCTTTACTTTAAAGGCAACAACTTGAACCTGGACTACATTATTGCGCCTGTTCCAACGACGACGCAGACTGCGGACTCGTAGCCAGCCTGCGTTCTCTCTTTGCCACTCACATGCAACGCTGAGTAGATAGGCATGCTCTATATATAATATCTATTGTGAAATACTTTTGACTGTAGCACTGTCAAATGACTAGAGAGCCGTGTCTGTCTCCTTTTGGTGTTGGTAGAGGCGCTTTTCGAGAGCCACAATCTCAGCAGTGAGCTGATCTTTCACTTGGGCCATGGATTTGTTGAAGTGTGTCTCCGACGCTGCAATCGTCCTTTCGAACACCTTTTCCAAATACAACAACCGGCCCGTCCATTCTTCTTCTGTTTCAGTCTCGCCGTCGATGGTGTCCTCCAAGCCAAACAGTCGAGTTCCAATCAACCGGGCGTAAAACTCCGTACAGCCATCAACGGCATTGAAAACGCGAACGACAGGTTCTGGAGCATACTTTCGAATCAAATCCTCGATTGAAAAGCCAACGATTACCCACAAAGCAATCGTTAGTATGACAGCCAAAATTGTCACGATGGTAGCCGTGAGAATCCGAGTCTTGTCGCGAATCAGCACAACCGCACGCAATACTAAATAGACTTCCGCGTCAAAGGCTGTGCCAATCAGTGTCACTAGCACGAGCCATCTTGCGAAACGACTGGCAACACCAATCAACTTGCTGGAGTTGTTCCAAGCTTTGAGAGCATCCGTCGGGTCAGTCCCAGGCCGTAGAAATGACTCAAGCGCCTGGTTCTGAGCAACAAAAGTCACACGAGCACGTCCGAACAAGAGACGACTCGATATTGTCGCTCGCTCGTAACTGTCACTTACAACTGCAATCAAAACGTTAAGCAAAATAACAACGCCCAACGCCGTAAACATGACAAACAAGATTGTCATCCCGGAACTCTCTCTAAAATCGTCCAATTCAAAGTCACCGAGCAGTAGCGCATAGACACGGAGATACGAGTTGTATAGTTCATAGGAACAGAAGTCATCTGCGGGTCCACTCAGTTCGTCTTTGTTGTCGGGACAGAATTCTCCGTTGTCTTTCGTTGCCAACGCCTGCGAAAAAACAACAACCGCGTTAGCTACCGGAGCGTTCATTGCAACAAGTGCATACCATTACCAAACAACTGACACAGCGTAACGAAGTCTCACTTACAATATGGAACATATCCCCAAACATTCTGCATAGAAATAGAGATTAGCAACGAAAGAGGTAACTTTAGCCATTACAATGTGCAGGAAGGCCAACTGGGTGATATGGATATCATCGTCGATGAGGACTTACGAAATAAACACAACGAGCACAAGGCCGAAATACTTAATGTCGCGCAGGATTTGAAACAGCGCCAAAATGAACGTTGACATTTGCTTGTTGACAACTGCAATAGACAAGAAAGAGACAATGGTGAGCAAGCGCTCTCACGGATTGAACCGACAAAGGTTGGCTAGACTACAGCATGCTGGGCCATCGACGTACCTTTGAGGAAGCCAAGAACCTTCAACCAAAGCAGCCCCAGAACAAAGGCGTTGAAACCATTTCTGTAATCGCTGGGGTTGTTGTCGTTGTATACGACGGCGGCCATTGTCAAAGTGATGGCGAAGAAGTCAAACAACGTCCACATATTCGTAAAAAAGCTCATGAAGACAGCATGCGATAAGCTCCATAGGGAAAACGCTTCTCCAGCCTTTCGAATAATGTAGTGGCAGCAAATGACAAGCACCACTTGCCGTGGCACGGCACCAATGGCGGTATCTGTTCCACCATTGCTAAACTGGACATCGTTGCGAAACGCCAGCATCAGTGTCAAATGCAGGGACAAGTCGATCAGTACCAATCCCACAACGAACGGACGTTGTAGATTCTTGTTCATTGTATGCCAAACCACAGGGGTTGATGCAGCTCGCTCCTTCTCGCGTTCATCCAATACAACCAGGGAAGCGATAATACCATCCAATTCTCCAACATTGTCAAACAGACATCGTCTCTCTTCGTAAAACGCATCAATGTCCTCCGGTAGAGCGGATCGAAATTCGGAAAAAAAATCAATGGGTGTCGTTTCCGATATCATATTTAGATAGTCCACGGCTTTGTGTACATAGAGAGAAGGAGCAGTGTGAGTGCGCGAGTCACACGGACAAAGAAGGTTCTCTCCAGTTTGGAATATAACGGAAAGTAACGTACCTCTCTCCGATGGCACACCTTTCTTGTGCAACATTCCAATCAACCACGGTCCAACGGCATGAGAACATACCAAGATGCGTCGGAAAAGGGACATTCTCAATAGCCGTCTCCGGGCCTCCCCACCTTCCCCCTCCAGCAAGAGAATCGTCTTGATTAAGGCAGGAATTTTGTACACCAAATGGTTCACCAAAACATTACGCGCCGTCTTGTCTTGCTCATTGGTGTCGCGCACAATCCTTCGATCCCGCTTGTGCAAGCCTCCTGACTTGCCAGCAAGTTCATCGAGCGCGAGCGACAACATGCTAAACGACCATTCCACTTCTTCCCACAAACTGGCCGCCTGCGGAAACTTGCGCGTCGATGCCGCCATGACGGAAGCACGCGTCACAATATCCGCCATGGTTTGCGCCAGTCCACCACTCGCCGCAGCAATGGCATCCCTGCTGCTACCGTCGCCGCCACTTCCCCCATTAGTATCGCTCTTGGATCGACTCTTCTTTTTCATGAATCGATTCGTGGCCGCCGCCAGTCCACCCGCGCCACTGGCGGTATTCTTGCTGGATTTCTTGTCGGATTCGTAGATCCATTCCATCCAGTCTCGAATCATGATAAAAAAGGGCATGAAGCCTTGGTTGTCTTCTGTTGTCAAGCTATCGGGATGGGCCTTGATGAATTGCAAGCAGACCGTGGTGCAAATCTCTCGTCCCCCGACTTCTCGGAGCAGAGAATCATTGTCGGCCAATATATGGAGCGGCAAACAGCCGGCGGAATCTTGAATCGAAACCGCATCGGGTTCATCGTGCATTGCAGCATATAGTTGATCCAGCGTCACGTCGGGCTTGGCACAGAGTGCGTGCAGTTTGGTCGGCGGTGGTTCCTTGCTGGACAACAATGCTTGTCGCAACAGCAAGCGACGCTCCTTGACTTTGGAGGGAATTTGGTGGCGGACTTGTGAGGCTCGGAGCAGGGAGGCCCATTTCGATTTGAAGGGTTTGGTGAGGCCCCCCACCACGGCGGATGCAGCGTGCGCGAGGGGAGATCCGACCGATATGCTGCTGGTGGTGGATCGCATGGACAGTGACGATTCCAACGTTTCGGGACGAGTGTTGCAACTGTCGGTGGTCGTTTCCGTGGGCGGATCGGCACCGCCATCCTTGCTGCTCGGGGGTCTGGACTGGTCAAAAAAGTTGCGCATGGCCTGAAAGCTCTTTCGCTTGTTGACCGACACTGTCGTTGTGGTCTCGGTAGGTCGCAAGGTTTCCAACGAGTCGGAGGCCTCGGTCTCGCTGAATTCCGACTC
>Ga0307981_1001315_pt1 | contig 22560 bp, 24 predicted proteins | sample OrgLakmetagen987_FD_201849 | JGI IMG/M metagenome (GOLD analysis project Ga0307981, IMG submission 201849) | Saline water microbial communities from Organic Lake, Antarctica - #987 | ecosystem: Environmental > Aquatic > Non-marine Saline and Alkaline > Saline | place: Antarctica: Organic Lake... | reverse complement strand
CGTCAGCGCCGTGCTGGTCGAGATCGACGACAAATGGGCCGCCGACACAAAAGGCTATATCAAGTGGGAATGCCAGGATGCGTGATCATGGCGCCAGTGAATTTCCAGACCACAGGTTGCGCAATCGGCACCGGTGCCGGTCGATACGTTGGTTGTAGAGCCACCGTAGATGAGATCTGATTCGTCACCACCGGTCAGGATGTCGTCGTCGCTGGTTCCCATGTATATCGAGAAGGTCGGGGCGTCCTGAACAACGACTGAGTTCACGTTGTTCGGGAAAGGCTCATCTGGAACGAAGTAAACGTTCCCGTCTTTGCCGAGATAGTATGTTCCGGTGACGGTGCGATTATCGGTAAAAATCCAGAACGTTGTATAGTTGACGTTGACCGACCCTGTGCCGATCATCTGCTCCGTCGTGAAGGTCGTTGTCGAAACAGTGCCGGAGTCGCCTGCCTCGAGACGGTTGTTTCCGAGTGAAACGCGATATCCTGTCGGCATTCTCTACTTCCTCAATTTGGTCAGAACGCGACCAAAGTTCCACGCAACACATGTGGATTTGTCCGAAATTAGAGAATTGGGGTGTCAGGACTTTGGACCTGATCGGTTAACAATCGGGCCTATTCGTTGCGAATTGTCGCAATCGGCCTGAAAGATGGCAAAGCGGCGGCAATCCTGTCGGACTGCCACCACTTCACCTCAATTCGGAAGCTAAACCAGCAAGTCGAAGTAGTCGATCAGGGGCAGGTTTCGGGCGCGCTCTCCGGTCAGGTCGAAAAGGGCATTGGCCAAAGCCGAGGCGCTTGGTGGCGTGCCGGGTTCGCCCGCGCCGCCCATGTGACCACCAAGGGCCATGACATCCACCTCGAAGGCAGGCGTGTTATGCATCCGAAGGGCGTCGTAGTCGGGGTAGTTCCATTGCTCTGCCGCGCCGCCCGCAAAGGTGATCCGGCCCTGCACCGCTGCCGAAAGCCCGTAGACGGCGGCGGATGTCATCTGCGAATAGACGATGGACGGATCGAGCACCGTTCCCATGTCGCAGGCGATCCACATCCTGGCGATGCGGATGCCCCGATCCTCTTGCACGACCTCGCAGATTTCCGCGACCGGTGTGCCGAAGGAATAGGTAAAGGCCACGCCGCGCCCGACGCCGTCAGGGGTGTCGCCGGTCCAGTTCGCCATTTCGCCCACGCGCTCGATCACGCGGGCCGAAGACTCCTGTTCGCGTTGGGCCAGATCAAGCCGAAACGCCAAGGGGTCAGCGCCTGCCGCGTGTGCCATTTCGTCGACGAAGCTGTCGAAGAAAAATCCGTTGAAACTGCTTCCCACCGACCGCCAGAAGCCCAAGGGCACGGTCAGAGGCGAAAGATAGCCGGTGATCTTGTAGTTGGGTATCGCATAGGGCTGGTCGAAGGCGCCCTCCAGATGCCCGCGATCGGGGCCGGGGGGCGTTTGCCCCGCTACGCGCTGCATGGAAATCCGGGTGACCGATGGTGCGGCGATGTGCCCGTCTACAAGGGCGGCTTGTCCATCCTGCACCACACCGCGAAACCGGGCCACGGCGGCGGGGCGGTAGAAATCCTGGCGCATGTCTTCTTCGCGGCTCCACGTCATGCGGACGGGGGTGCCGGGCACGCTGGCCGCGATTTTGGCGGCCTGCACGGACCAGTCCCATTCACCGCGACGACCGAAGCCGCCGCCCAGCAGAGGCGTGTGAACCGTCACGTCCTCGGGTGTCAGCCCCAAGACCTCTGCGCATTTGTCACGCACGATGATGGGCGCCTGCGTGGCAGACCAGATCTCCAGTTTACCATCCTGAAGCACCGCCGTGGCGACCATCGGTTCCATCGTCGCATGGGCAAGAAAGGGAACAGAGTATTCTACCGTTACTTCAGTGCCTTCTATGGCGTTGTTCACGTCTCCATCGTCGCGCGGGCTTGCGTCTGCCTTGCCGTCGAAGCTGGCCCTGATGATGCTGTCCATCTCGGCGCTGGTTGCCGGGTAGTCGGACTGTTCCCAATCGACCTCGATCGCCTTGGCGGCTTCGAACGCCAGCCACGTGTTCGACGCAATCACGCCGATCCCGCTTTCGCCCAGATCGACGACCTTCTGCACGCCCTCCATCGCTTCCGCCGCGCTTGCGTCAAAGCTGCGGTGTCCCTGTCGCTTTGGGTTGGCGATGGCAGTGGCGAACAGCAAGCCGGGCAGTTGCACGTCACCGGCATAGATCGCCGTGCCGGTCGATTTCGCCACGCCGTCCACACGTGGCATGGACTTGCCAAGGTATTTCCACGTGCTCGCCGGGCGCGGCGCGACATGGCCGGGGTCAATGCCGACCGCTTCGGATGCGATCTCGGCATAGGTCACGGTTTCGCCATTGGGCGCGGTGATGACGCCGTTCTCGGTCCTCATGTCGGCGGCGTCCGCGTCGAATCGCTGCGCCGCCGCCATCTTGAGTGCCTCACGCGCCGAAGCACCGGCCACGCGCATCCGCGTGAACATATCCTTGGTCGAGGTCGATCCGCCGGTGACCTGAAGACTGAGCAGCTTGCCCGCCTCGCCGATCTGTTCGCGCATCCAGTGGCGCCATTCGCCGTCTTCATAGTGCTTGAAGGGCAGGGCAAGGCCCAGCAGCGCCTGATTGGCATAGGCCTGTGCGGGCGGGCCGTGGATCACTCGGATATCCTCCCACGCGACGTCCAGTTCCTCGGCGACGAGGGCCGCCAGCGTGGTGTGAATACCTTGCCCCATCTCGGCCCGCGGGGCGATGATGGTGACGCCCTGTCGATCCACAATGACAAAAGGGTTCAGCACCGCCTCGCCGTCACCGGCGGTCAGGGGATTGGGGGCGTCTTTCTTGACCTGATAGGCACCGAAGGCGACGCCGCCGACAACAGCGACCGACCCGATCAGGAAGGTGCGACGTGCGATTTTTCCGATGCGGGCCATGTGTTTATGCCTCGCTCATGCTAGTCGCGGCGCTTTTGATCGCGGCCCGGATGCGGGGGTAGGTGCCGCAACGGCAAAGGTTGCCCTGCATCGCGTCGTCGATGTCCTGATCGGTGGGGTCCGGCGTGCGCGACAAAAGGTCTGCGGCCTGCATGATCTGCCCTGACTGGCAATAGCCGCATTGCGCGACCTGATGGTCGATCCACGCCTGCTGCAGCGCTGCGGGCGCGTCAGGCGTTCCCAATCCCTCGATCGTCGTGACGGGTCCCCAGACATCCGCCAAGGCGACCTGACAGGACCGCGCAGCCTCGCCGTCGATATGCACGGTGCAGGCTCCGCAGGCCGCAACGCCGCAGCCGTATTTCGTGCCGGTCAGGCCGACGGCATCACGCAAAACCCACAAGAGAGGCACGTCGCCCGGCAGATCGACGGTGTGTTCGGTGTCATTGATGGTAAGCGTGGTGGGCAAGGGGCGTTCTCCTCTGAACCGTTCCGTTCAGTTTAGCTTGTTTGTCTTGATGGGCAAGCTGTCGGGAGGGTGCTGTCTTCACATTCGTGTCGTGGTCAAAGTAGCCAGTTTACCTCGCCACAAGACCAGCGATGTCATGCAGCCAAATCCGTGCGTCACAGGGCCGCAGCGGTCCGGCCGGTCTGCCCCGCGCGGGATGTGCCAACGGCTTTTGCCGTCAGCATGTGGTTATCTTGTCCCGGTCCGTCGCCAGCGCAGGTTCGCCTGCTCTTGAAGCCCTCGGCGCGCGTCACTAAGACTCTGGCAATAGAAAGCCGTTAAGGACGCAGACGCGCCGGCGGAAGAGAGAAGGCAGTGCAGATGCAAGACCCGGTCGATACCTACATGAACCTCGTGCCGATGGTGGTCGAACAGACCGCACGCGGTGAACGCGCCTACGATATTTTCTCTCGTCTGCTGAAAGAGCGGATCATCTTCGTCAACGGTCCCGTGCACGACGGGATGAGCCAACTGGTGGTCGCACAGCTTTTGCACCTCGAAGCCGAGAATTCGAAGAAAGAAATCTCGATGTATATCAACTCGCCCGGCGGGTCGGTTGTCGCGGGCATGAGCATCTATGACACCATGCAATACATCCGTCCCAAGGTCAGCACGCTGGTCTGCGGTCTGGCGGCGTCGATGGGATCGGTGATTGCAATCGGCGGCGAAAAGGGGATGCGTTTTGCGCTGCCCAACGCCGAGTTTCTTGTCCACCAGCCGTCTGGCGGGGCGCAGGGCACAGCCGAGGACATCCTGATCCGCGCGCGCAATATCGAACTGACCCGCGAACGCATGTACAAGCTTTACGTTAAGCATTCTGGCCAATCTTTGAAGACGGTTCAGAAAGCGCTGGATCGCGACAAGTGGATGACGCCGGAAGAAGCCAAGGAATGGGGTCACATCGACGAGATCGTGACCAGCCGCGAGAAACTGCCCGACGATGCGTGACGCGGCGACGGGCATTTTCGGATTGTGACCGATTGGCGGCTGCCTTAGTCTCGACGCGAAGGCAGCCGCAACTTTATCTAGAGGCCTTATGGCCAAGGGGCGAACGATGGCGAATGCATCGGGCAACGACAGCAAAAACACCTTGTATTGCAGCTTTTGCGGCAAATCACAGCACGAGGTCCGAAAGCTGATCGCAGGGCCGACCGTGTTCATCTGTGATGAATGCGTCGAACTTTGCATGGACATCATCCGCGAAGAGACCAAGTCTGCGGGGCTCAAAGCCGGCGAGGGTGTGCCGACACCGTCCGAAATCTGCCAGGTTCTGGACGATTACGTGATCGGCCAGATCCACGCCAAGCGTGTTCTTTCGGTCGCAGTCCACAACCACTACAAGCGGCTGAACCACTCCGAAAAGTCGGATATCGAACTGTCGAAATCCAACATCATGCTGATCGGCCCGACCGGGTGCGGCAAGACGCTTCTTGCCCAGACGCTGGCGCGGATTCTGGACGTGCCCTTCACGATGGCTGACGCCACGACACTGACCGAAGCAGGCTACGTCGGCGAGGATGTGGAAAACATCATCCTCAAGCTGCTGCAGTCCTCTGAATACAACGTCGAGCGTGCGCAGCGCGGCATCGTCTACATCGACGAGGTCGACAAGATCACGCGCAAGTCCGACAATCCCTCCATCACCCGCGACGTGTCGGGCGAGGGGGTGCAGCAGGCGCTGTTGAAGATCATGGAAGGCACCGTCGCCTCCGTGCCGCCGCAGGGCGGCCGCAAGCATCCGCAGCAGGAATTCCTGCAGGTCGACACGACGAACATCCTGTTCATCTGTGGCGGGGCCTTTGCCGGTCTCGACAAGATCATCGGACAGCGCTCCAACGGGCGCGGTATGGGGTTCGGTGCCGAGGTAGGTGACGCGGAAGAACGCGGCATAGGTGACATGCTCACCGATCTCGAACCCGAGGATCTGCTGAAGTTCGGTCTCATCCCCGAGTTCGTGGGTCGTCTGCCGGTGATCGCCACGCTCACCGATCTGGACGAAGAGGCCCTGATCATCATTTTGACACAGCCGAAGAACGCCTTGGTCAAGCAATACCAGCGCCTGTTCGAGCTGGAAAACACGAAGCTGACCTTTACCGATGATGCGCTCAAGGCCATCGCCAAGCGCGCGATCGAGCGCAAGACGGGTGCCCGCGGTCTGCGGTCCATCATGGAAGACATCCTTCTGGATACGATGTTCGACCTGCCTGGCATGGACAGTGTCAGCGAGGTCGTCGTCAACGAAGAGGCCGTGTCGTCTGACGCGGCCCCGCTGATGATCCATGACGAGAAGAAAAAGGACAAAGCCACCGCAAGCGCCTGAGGCTGCCTTGCGGCTGCCTGTTTTCAAGGGCCATCGCTCGGGCGGTGGCCCATTTTCGTTGTGGTGTCGCTGTGATACCTTGTCGTCACGACGCCGTGCGGCTCGGTCCAAATCGACGTGACGGCGCAGCTGCCCTGACTGGACTGTTCCGCGCCCATCGGGCATACGGAACGCAACTGGCATCGGAGACGACCCATGGGCATTTTGACCGGCATCAAACGCATTTTTATCTGGTGGGACGGGCAGACACTTGGCACCCAGCTTTGGACGTGGCGCAAGGGCACGAAGGTTGGTGAGGATGCCAATGGAAACATCTTCTACACCTTCGGCGACAGGCGCTGGGTGATCTACAACGGCGACGCCGAGGCGTCCAAAGTCAGCCCCGATTGGCACGGCTGGCTGCATCATACCTACGATGAAACGCCCACCGACCGCCCCTTCGAACACAAGTCATGGGAATTGCCGCACACGCCCAATTTCACCGGAACGCCGCAAGCCTACGCGCCCGCCGGGTCGATCCGCCGGGCCAAGCCTGCGCCACGCAGCGATTACGAGGCATGGACTCCGGAGTGACCCCCATGATCAATCGCGTCATCTCTGCCGCAGTCCTTGCGGCGATGCCGCTGATCGCCACGGCAGAGTCCGTGACGTCGGCAGGTGCCGCCGAATTGCGTGTGCTGGACAAATTGTCGGGGCAGGTCACCGACCTCACCGTGCCGACGGGCGACACGGAAGAGGTTGGCAACCTGCGGATCAGGTTGAACGACTGCCGCTATCCCATCAATAACCCGTCGGGTGATGCCTATGTGTCGATGGTCGTCAGCTACCGCGACAATCCCGAGCCTGCATTTCAGGGCTGGATGATCGCATCGGCTCCGGCGTTGAATGCGATGGACCACCCGCGCTACGATGTCTGGGTGTTGCGCTGTATCACGTCCTGAGGGGGCGGCATCACGCCTGCAGGGCCGTAGTCGACTGTCCGCAATACAGCATCGGCAAGCCGCGCGTGATAGGTCGAGCGTGGGATTTCCACCGCGCCAAGTGACAAAAGGTGATCGGTCACGAACTGGGTGTCGAACAGCAGGAAACCTTGTGTGCGCAACCGGTCGATCAGATAGACCAGCGCCATCTTCGACGCGTCGGTTGCGTTCGAAAACATGCTTTCGCCGAAGAACGCCCCCCCGATGACCACACCATAGACGCCACCCACCAACACGTCATCCCGCCAGACCTCGACCGAATGGGCATGGCCCTGCGCGTGGAGCCGGGCGTAGAGATCGAAAATCGTGCCGTTGATCCATGTCTCCTCGCGCGCAGCACAGCCTTCGACCACGCGGGTAAATGCCAGATCCGTCGTCGCATGCAGATGCCCGCGCCGCATCGTCTTGCGCAGAGAGCGCGAGAGGCGAAACGCATCAAGCGGGAGGATGCCACGTTGGCGCGGATCGACCCAGAAGACCTCTGGGTCGTCGCGACCTTCCGACATGGGAAAGACGCCGGCGCGATAAGCCGCCAGCAAAAGTTCCGGGCTTATTTTTGGGCCCTCGTCGCGCATTACATGTCGAGGTTCTGGGCCAGCCAATGCTCCAGCCAGTGGATGTTGTATTCGCCCGTCTGCACGGCAGGTTCGGCCAGCAGGGCGTGAAACAGCGGAATGGTCGTGTCCACACCGTCCACGATCAGTTCGTCCAGCGATCGCGCAAGACGCGCCAGCGCCTCGGTCCGGTCGCGGCCCTTGACGATCAGTTTCCCGATCAGGCTGTCGTAGTAGGGCGGGATCCGGTAGCCGTCATAAAGCGCTGAATCCATTCGCACGCCCAAGCCCCCCGGCGCATGATACTGGGTGATCGTGCCGGGGCAGGGCGAGAATGTCGGCAGTTTTTCGGCGTTGATCCGCACCTCGATCGAATGCCCGTCGATGACCAGATCGTCCTGCGTGAATGACATGGGAAGGCCGGCTGCAACGCGGATCTGTTCGCGCACGAGGTCCACGTTGAAAATGTTTTCCGTCACCGGATGTTCAACCTGCAGCCGCGTGTTCATCTCGATGAAATAGAATTCGTCGTTTTCGAACAGAAACTCGATGGTGCCTGCGCCGATGTAGTCGATGGCGGCCACGGCATCAGCGCAGGTTTTGCCGATGCGGGCCCGCAGCTCGGGCGTGATCGAGGGACCGGGGGCTTCTTCAAAGACCTTCTGGTGGCGGCGCTGCAGGGAACAGTCCCGCTCGCCCAGATGCACCGCGTTCCCCTTGCCGTCACCAAACACCTGTATCTCGATATGGCGCGGTGTGGTCAGATACTTTTCGATATAGACTTCATCGTTGCCAAAGGCGGCCTTGCCCTCGGCGCGGGCAGAATGAAACGCCTTTTCCATATCCTTGTCGGACTTGGCGACCTTCATGCCACGTCCACCACCGCCAGCGGTGGCCTTGATGATGACCGGGTAACCTATTTCGCCCCCGATCCGCTTGGCGTCGTCCAGCGTATCCACGCCGCCTTCAGAGCCCGGAACGCAGGGCACGCCCAGCTTCCGCATCGTTTCCTTGGCCGTGATCTTGTCGCCCATGACGCGGATGTGTTCAGCGGTAGGGCCGATGAACGTCAGGCCGTGATCCTCGACCACCTGCACGAAGTTCGCGTTCTCGGACAGGAAGCCGTATCCGGGATGGATCGCCTGTGCGCCCGTGATCTCGCAGGCCGAGATGATGGCGGGAAAATTCAGGTAGGACAGCGAAGACGAGGGTGGGCCGATGCAAATCGCCTCGTCCGCCATGCGGACGTGCATTGCATCGCTGTCGGCGGTCGAGTGAACGGCGACAGTCTGAACGCCCATTTCCTTGGCGGCGCGCACGACGCGCAGGGCGATCTCGCCCCGGTTCGCGATCAGGATCTTGTCGAACATGACAGCCTCCTAGGCGAGGATGACGAGAGGGGCGCCGAATTCGACAGGTGCTCCGTCTTCGATCAGAATGCGTTTGATCGTGCCGGACCGAGGGGCGGGGATGTGGTTCATCGTCTTCATCGCCTCGATGATCAGCAGGGTGTCGCCTTCATTGACGGTCTGCCCCACGCTGACGAAGGGGGCCGCACCGGGTTCGGCGGCCATGTAGACGGTTCCGACCATCGGTGACGCAACGGCGCCCGGATCGTTCGCCGGGTCGTCGCCACCCTTGTCTGATGTCGCAGGGGCCGAGGCTGTGAGCGGCGCGGTCGTCACCGGAACGGGGGGCGGAGCCGGAACAGGTGCCGCGACCTGTTGCTGGTGCTTGCTGACACGCACGTTGAGGCTGTCGTTTTCATCATAGTCGCGTTTGACCTGAATCTCAGTCAGATCCTTCGCGTTCAAGAGTTCCGCCAATGCCGCGATGAATTCGACATCGCTGTCGCGGGAGGTCTTGTTGCTCATTCTGTGCCTCTTGCCCTGTTCCTGACCGGAGTGTGATCGGTCCTGTCGGCCTTATAGGGTATGGGGCGCGCAAGGAAAAGCGGCAGCGTGGACTTGCGATCACTGGGCCGTGGGCAGGCCTGCGGCGGGCTGCCAGTGGCCGCGCAGCCGACGGAACACGTCCGCCGCCTGCGCAGGCCCGCATTCAGATGGCAAGATACCGCGAGCGCAGGTCCTCGTCCTCGAGAACATCCTTGGCCGAACCGTCGTAGACGACCGTTCCGGTATCGAGAATGACGGCACGGTCCGCAAGCTTGAGTGCGGCGACGGCGTTCTGTTCGACGATGATCGTGGTGATGCCCTGATCGCGGATCACGTTCAGGGTCTTTGCGATTTCCTGCACGATTACAGGGGCCAGACCTTCGTAGGGTTCGTCCAGAAGCAGAACCTTGATGTCGCGGGCCAGCGCGCGGGCAATCGACAGCATCTGCTGTTCGCCCCCCGACAGGGTGACGCCCTCCTGCTTGCGACGCTCGCCCAGGCGCGGGAAAAGGTCATAGATACGGTCCAGTGACCAGCCGATCGGCGGTGCGATCTGGGCCAGTTGGAGGTTCTCTTCCACCGTCAAACCGGAGATGATGCAGCGGTCCTCGGGCACAAGTGCGATGCCCGCACCCGCAGCCTGATGGCTTTTCATCGTGTGGATCGGCTGGTGGTCCAGCCAGATTTCCCCATGCTTCAGCTCGGGATTGTCCAGTCGGGCGATGGCACGCAGGGTCGATGTCTTGCCCGCCCCGTTCCGTCCAAGCAGGGCCAGAATCTCGCCCTCGTGGATATCGAAGCTGACGTTCTGGACGATATAGCTTTCACCGTAGTAAGCCTCGATTTCCCAGATGCTCAGGAATTTGCGGTGTGTAGCGGCGTTGTTGACGTTCTTGTCGAAGGCGACGTTCATGATGTTCTCTCCGGGGTGGCGGATATGGGTCGGCTGTGGGGCATCAAACCTGAGCTTCGCCCAGATAGGCTTCGCGCACCTTGGGGTGGCCCTTGATATTCTCAGGGGTTTCTTCAACCAGCGGTGTGCCCTGCGCCAGAACGGTGATCCGCTCGGCCAGAGAGAACACCACGTGCATGTCGTGTTCGATGATGCACATGGTGATGTCGCGCTTCTGCTTGATCTCTTTCAGCAGTTCGATGGTATTGTTGGTGTCGGCCCGCGCCATGCCAGCGGTCGGCTCGTCCAGCAGCAGAAGACGCGGCTCCTGTACCAGACACATTGCCATTTCGAGCCGTCGTTTGTCACCACGCGACATAGACGACGCTGTCATGCCGCGCTGGTCGAGCATGGCAACGTCTTCGAGGATGGCTTCGGCCTCTTCGCGGATGCCTTTTTCGTTGCTGACCCGCTCGATCGCGTGCATCCGGAACGCGCCGTCCCGTCTGGCGAAGCAGGGGATCATCACGTTTTCCATCACCGTCAGATCGGCAAAGATCTCGGGGGTCTGGAACACACGCGAAATCCCCATCTGGTTGATCTCGTGCGGCTTGCGACCCAGAACACTTTTTCCGTCGAACATGACCGATCCGCTGTCGGGGATAAGCTTGCCCACCAGCACGTTCAGCAGGGTGGATTTGCCCGCACCGTTCGGTCCGATGATCGCATGGACGGTGTTTTCCGCGACGCTGAGGTTCACATCGCCCAGCGCCTGCAATCCACCGAAACGCTTGTTCACGCCTTTGACTTCAAGGATACCCATCGTTTCTCTCCTTATTCCGCAGGCGGATTTTGTTGTGCGGCGCGGCCTTCGGCGCCACCCGCGTTCTTGTTGCGGCGGCGGAACATGGCGCCGATCTTCTGTCCACCCTGCACCAGCCCGCCGGGCAGGAAGATCACGACCAGCATGAAGAGCAGGCCCAGCGTCAGGTGCCAGCCTTCGCCGACGAACCGGGCGAAAAGCCAGACCAGCGGGTTTTCGATCCAGTCCGGCAGGACATCGAACCAGCTGTGCAGCACGTTCTCGTTGATCTTGGAAAAGATCTTTTCGCAGTACTTGATGAAGCCCGCGCCCAGGATCGGTCCCAGCAGGGTGCCGACACCGCCGAGGATCGTCATCAGAACCACCTCGCCCGATGCGGTCCACTGCATCCGCTCGGCGCCGGTCAGCGGGTCCATCGCCGCCAGAAGGCCACCGGCCAGACCGGCGTACATTCCCGAGATCACGAAGGCGGCCAGCATGTAGGGACGGGTATTAAGACCGGTATAGCTCATCCGGGTCTGGTTGGATTTGATCGCCCGCAGCATCATGCCCATCGGCGACCGGAAGATGCGGATCGCCAGATAAAAGGATGCAAGCATCAAGAGCGCGGCAAAGTAGTAGCCCAGCGGGAAATTGAAGGTCCAGGCCCCAAGGTCAAGCTGCGCGTTCGTCCGCATCTCCATCCCGAAGAAGTGGGGCGTCCGCGGGCCGTCGCCAAGGAACATCTGCGGGTCGTTGTTGTAGACCTGCAGCCCTGTCTCGCCGTTGGTGACCGGTGTCAGCACCGAATAGGCAAGGTTGTAGGACATCTGCGCGAAGGCCAGCGTGAGGATCGAAAAGTAGATGCCGGACCGGCGCAAGCTGACATAGCCGATCACGACCGAAAAGAGGCCCGCCACGATCACGGCCACGGGCAGCGCGTAGATCACGTTGAAGTTCAGCAGCTTGTACATCCAGACCGCGGCATAGGAGCCGACACCCAAAAAGGCCGCGTGACCGAAGGACAGATAGCCCGTCAGGCCGAACAGGATGTTGAAGCCGATCGCGAAGATTGCGTAGATCACGAAGCGCTGCATCAGGTCCGGATAGCCTGCGTTGAACTGGGCCAACGCGCTTTCAGCGGGGAAGGGGTTCAGAAGGAACGGGGCCAGCATCGTCATCAGGATCACGATGAAAAAGAGCGTGGCGTCTTTCGAGTTGAGACCGATCATGGCCTAGTCCTCCATCACGCCGCGGCGGCCCATCAGGCCACGGGGACGTGTCAGCAAAATGATGATTGCGACAAGGTAGATGATGACCTGGTCGATGCCGGGGATGATCGACTTGATCTGCGTCAGGCCCGCGTAGGACTGCAGCAGTCCCAGAAGGAACCCGGCCAGAACGGCGCCCGGCAGCGACCCCATGCCGCCGACGACGACGACCACGAAGCTGAGGACAAGAAAGTCCATGCCGATGGTGTAGTAGGGCGACAGGATCGGGGCATACATGACCCCCGCAAGCCCCGCGACGGCAGCGGCAAAGCCGAACATCACGGTAAAGCGCTTGTCGATGTCGATCCCCAGCATGCCCACCGTTTCACGGTCCGCCATGCCGGCGCGGACGACCATGCCGAAGGTCGTGAACTGCAGGAAGGCAAAGACAGCTGCGATGATGATTGCGGAAAACAGGAAGTACACCAGACGCCAGATCGGATAGACGACCGCGTTCGTCTCGAACCCCAGTGCGACACCAAGATCCACGGATGAGCTGAGAGCAGAGGGTGCCGGTGCCTGAATGGGGTTGGCCCCGAAGAAGTAGCGGGCGACCTCGGCCAGCACGATCGCTAGGCCGAAGGTCACAAGGATCTGGTCAGCATGCGGGCGCTTGTAAAAATGCTTGATCAGCCCGCGCTCCATCACGTAGCCCACCAGCAGCATCACCGGAATGACAAGCAGGATCGCCAGTGGCACCGCCCAGTCGATGATCGTGCCGCCGACCCCTTCGCCGAACCAATTGATGAGATAGGGTGTATCGACCTTGAGGGGGTTGCCGAGAAAGTCTGTCTGGGTCTCGTCGATGACGGTCGTGCTGATAGAGAACAGCTTGTGCATCGCAACCGCGCAGAAGGCACCGATCATGAACAAGGCACCATGCGCGAAGTTCACCACGCCCAGCGTGCCGAAGATCAGCGTCAGGCCCAATGCGATAAGGGCGTAGGCTGCACCTTTAGCCAAGCCGTCAAGGGTCTGGACGATGGCCTGCGGCAGGGTGACCCCCACAAGCCCGAGGATGACCGCGATAAGCAGGATTCCCCCCAGCCACATGACTGCGGACATGAGAATGTGTCGCATCCGCTCTTGTGAGGCGGCACCTGAGGCGTCTTGAGACATGTGGATCACCCGTTCTTTGAATTGAGATTTGGCAAGGCTTGTCGAAACGCCTTGGAAAGGCGGTTGGAAAAACCGGAGGGGGCGGCGGGACAAGTCCCGCCGCCCCCTGGTGTTGGCTCAGGCGCCCGGGTTGCACTCGCCCAGATCGCCACCGGCGAACATGGGGTGGTCAGCCTCGTATTCGACCTGTGCCCGAGGTGTGACCTCCACGATTTCCAGCGTGTCGAAAGCGTTCGACGGGTCGGCCTTGCCGCGCATGACCAGCACGTCCTTGAAGCACTGGTGGTCATCGCCACGGTAGAGGACCGAACCGTTGCCCATGCCGTCGAACTCGAAGTCTTCGAGAGCCTCGACGACACCGCAGGGGTTGAAGGTGCCCGCGCGGGTCACGGCATCTGCATAAAGCAGGGTCTGGACGTAGCAGGTGTGCGCGGCACCCGACGGCGGGAAGCCATACTTTTCGCCAAACGACCGGGTAAAGGCCTTGGTCCCTTCGTCCTCGAGTTGCCAGTTCCAGTTCATCGAGCCGAACACGCCTTCGATGTTGGAGCCAGCACCGGCTGCCATCAGTTCCGAGTAGAGCGGCACGATGATGGTAAAGTCCTTGCCGTTCACGACCTTGTCTTTCAGGCCGAACTGCACGGCCTGCGTCAGCGAGTTCACCATGTCCCCGCCGTAGTGGTTCAGGATCAGCGTATCGGCGCCCGAGTTCAGGACCGGTGCGATATAAGAGCTGAAGTCACCGGCGCCCACGGGCGTCAGCACGTTCTGAACGGTGTTCCATCCCAGGGATTCGGTAGCGGCCTGGATCGACTCCTGCTGGGTCCAGCCCCAGGTGTAGTCGGCGGTCAGGTGGTAGGCGTTCCGGTCATTGCCGTATTCACTGCCCAGCACGGGCGCGAGGGCCGCCCCCGACATGTAGGCATTGAAGAAGTGACGGAAACCGTTGCGCTTTTTGTCCTTGCCGGTGGTGTCGTTCGAGTGTGTAAGACCCGCCATGAAGATCACGCCGGCCTCTTGGCAAAGACCCTGAACGGCCACAGCCACGCCCGAGGACGAACCGCCGTTGATCATGATGCATCCGTCTTTCTGGATCATCGATTGCGCGGATGCACGGGCCACGTCCGACTTGGTCTGGGTGTCGCCGGTCACGAATTCGACCCGCTTACCCAGAATGCCGGTGCCGTCGAGGTTCTTCTGGCTGAAGGTGTTCAGCATGCCGCCGTCACCCTCGCCGTTGAGGTGCTCGACCGCCAGTTCCTGTGCGCGCAGCTCGTCCAGACCTTCTTCGGCGTAGGGGCCGGTCTGTGGCACGTTGAAGCCGAGCCTTACGGTGCTGCCCTCCGGGGCATTGGTGAAACCGGTATGCGCCTCGGCGCGCAGATAGGTGGGCAGCATCAGACCGGCGCTGGCGACAGCACCCGTCTTCAGAACGCCACGGCGCGAAAAGTTCGATTTAGACAATGGTTGTCCTCCCTTATGTTGGTGCGCTGCAGGCCTCCCAGCATCTGCGGCGCACGACACCCAATTTGGTGCTGCCGCAAGACTGGCGAGCAGTGACCCACTTGCCTACCGTGGGTTTCGGTTGGGATTACTATTTTGTAAAATTATAGACAGGCTGGGTTCAAAGACTGTAAACAAAGCTATTCGCGGTTGCAGAAAGGTCCTGAACTCCTTGGCTATTTCAGACAGTCACCAACAGGTCCGTCCCGGAGCCCGCCTGCGCGATCTGCGCATTCATGCCGGTCTGAGGCAGGTGCAGCTTGCCCGGACGCTGGGCATTTCGGCGTCCTACCTGAATTTGATTGAACACGACCGACGCAGAATCGCAGGCAAGCTGCTGGTGCGTGCGGCAGAAGCGCTGGGTGTCGCACCCGCCCGGTTGACCGAAGGGGCCGATCCCGATCTGGTCGCGCGGATGCAGACTGCCGCTGCAGGCGTGGCCGATCCGCCCGACGCGGCCTCGGCCACTGACCTTGCGACACGCGCGCCGCAATGGGCCCAGCTGATCGCGCACCAGCATCGCCGGATCGCTGCGCTGGAAAGTCAGGTGCAGGAACTGGGTGACCGTCTTCACTACGATCCCGATCTTGCAAGCACCCTGCACGATGTCATCTCGACCGCGACGGCTATCCGCTCCACTGCGGCGATCCTGACCGAAGACGAAACTCTCGATGCCGACTGGCTGGCGCGATTTCACCGCAACATCCACGAGGATGCGATCCGCCTTGCGGCGTCCAGCGACCGCCTCATCGTCAAACTTGATCCGCAGGGGCGGGAAGGGCCTGCCAGCCCCCCTCTGGAAGCCCGCCCGCTGCCGCAGGCCGACGGCGACGAAAGGGCCTTGCCGACCGGGCGCTTTCTGCGGGCCGCGCTCGAAGCCGGTTTCGATCCTGCCAAACTGGCGGGTTTGGCACCACCCGCGCAACTTCTGCGCCGTATGGCCAGCCTGTCCGTGCGCGATGATGTCCCCAAGCTGGGTCTTGTCGTCTGCGACGGGGCGGGCGTCGTCACCCATGCGGCAGGCGTGCCGGGGTTCGATCTGGCCCGTCAGGGCGGGGCCTGCGCCCTCTGGCCGGTTTTCACGGCACTGGGACAGCCGGGCCGGGTCGTCGAAGCGACGGTCGAATTGCCCGGCGACCCTGCCAAGCGCCTGTGGTGTCATGCCATCGCCGAGGCGCGTAGTCCCGCCCATTTCGGGCATCCGCCGGTCATCGAAGCGACGATGCTGGTGCAATTCGACCCCCCCGAAGGGCACACCCCGCCCCTGCCCATTGGCCTGACGTGCCGCATTTGCCCCCGTCAAAGCTGCGCGGCAAGACGAGAGGCCTCGGTGCTATAGACTTTGCCGTTCCGTTTCGGGCATTGTCGCACAGCGGCGCGGGAGGGTGCTGCACAGGGGAGGAAAGCGTCGTGGGGAAAAAAGTCCTGCTGGTCGAGGACGAGCCGAATATCATCGAGGCGATCAGTTTCATCCTGTCGCGGGACGGCTTCACCGTGCACACGCACGAGGATGGCATGACCGTGATGGACAAGCTGAACGTTCAGACCCCCGACATGATCATTCTCGATGTCATGCTGCCCGGACGGTCGGGGTTCGACATTTTGCGTGATCTCCGGGCGGATCCCCGGTTCGAAGCCTTGCCGGTCCTGATGCTGACCGCACGTGGCCAGACCCATGACCGCGAACTGGCCCTGCGCCTAGGGGCGAACCATTTCATGACGAAGCCCTTTTCCAACAGCGACATCCGCGACCACGTGCGCGAAACGCTGGCAGGCTGATGGATGGGCCTGCCACCAACCGCTTTCTGGACCGTCCTGCCTATCGGCAGCGGCGGCTTCGGGATGCAGCACGGATGCTGCCCGTCGCCGGGCTTGCCTTGTGGATGCTGCCGCTGTTGTCCCAGCTCGATCCCCAAGGCTCGAATGGCGCGGCGGGAAGCATGCTCTATGTCTTTGGCGTTTGGGTCGTCCTGATCGTGGCGGCGGCTCTGATCGCCCGGCGCATGCGCCACGATGACGCAGATGCGTCCCCTGCTGCCAAGTCCGGAGCCAAACCGGCGGGCGATCAATGAAACCGCAGCGGAAGGCAATGCCGTGCTGAGCTTCAACCTGCTCATCGCGGTCTCGCTGACCTATGTGGTCTTCCTCTTTGGGGTAGCCTTCGCGGCCGACCGTGATGCCAGGCGCGGTCGGGCCGGATGGGTTCACACGCCCTTGGTCTATACGCTGTCGCTGTCGATCTACTGCACGGCGTGGACGTTTTACGGGGCCGTCGGATATGCCGCCCGGTCGGGAATGGAGTTCGTGACGATCTACCTGGGGCCGACACTGGTCATGGTCGGCTGGTGGTGGGTCCTGCGGCGGCTGGTGCGGATCGGACGGGCACAGCGGATCACGTCGATCGCCGACCTGATTTCGTCGCGCTTTGGCAAATCTCGCCGCCTCGGTGTAATCGTTACGTTGATGGCGGTCGTGTCGGGCACGCCCTACATCGCGCTGCAATTGCAGTCGGTCACCCTGTCCTTCGGGGTCTTCTCTGGAACCGCCGATGATGGCGACCCCTATTCAATGGCTGTCTGGGTGGCGATGGGTCTTGCCATCTTCACCGTCCTTTTCGGAACGCGCAAGCTTGACGCGAACGAACGGCACCACGGTATCGTCATGGCCATCGCAGTCGAGTCGGTCGTAAAGCTACTGGCACTGGTGGCCGTCGGCATTTTTGTCGTCTGGGGGCTCGCTGGTGGTCCCGCCGAAGTGCTGAACATGATCGACGACGCAACGCTGCCGGAATGGGACCTCAGGCCCGGCCGCTGGGCGTCTCTTATCTTTTTGTCGGCAGCCGCCTTCATCTGCCTGCCGCGCATGTTTCAGGTGCTGGTGGTCGAGAACGCGGACGAACGCCACCTTGCTGTCGCAAGCTGGGCCTTCCCGACCTATCTTTTCCTGATGTCGCTTTTCGTCATGCCGATCGCGGTGGTCGGATTGAACCTGATGCCAGAAGGCGCGAATCCCGACCTTTTCGTGCTGACGCTGCCACTGAGCCAAGGCCAGAACGGGCTGGCCACGCTTTCGTTTCTGGGTGGTTTCTCTTCGGCGACCTCGATGGTGATCGTTGCGACGATTGCGCTGGCCACCATGGTCAGCAACCATATCGTGATGCCGCTATGGCTTGCCGCATCCGGGGGTGAGGGGCCGGTGCGGTCAGGCGATGTGCGCAGCATCATCGTTCTCAGCCGCCGTTTGTCCATCGCCGGCGTTTTGGCGTTGGGATATCTGTATTACCGCTTTTCCGGTGGCGGGTCTGCCTTGGCGGTCATCGGTCTGGTGTCGTTCACCGGAGCGGTGCAGGTGCTGCCCGCGCTTTTGGGCGGGATCTTCTGGCGGGGGGCCACCCGGCGCGGTGCAGCGGCGGGCCTGATCATCGGTTTCAGCCTGTGGGTGTGGACGCTTTTCCTGCCCAGTTTCGGGACGGGGGCCATCCTGCCCGAGACAGTGATGCAAGCCGGTCCATACGGTATCGGGTGGCTGCGGCCCGAGGCCCTGTTCGGGATCGCGGGACTTGATCCGTTGCTGCACGGGATGATGTGGTCGCTGGTTCTGAACGCGACGGCCTTCTTCGTCTTTTCTGCAACCAGCTTCCCGACCCCGATGGAGCGTCTTCAAGGCGCCCAGTTCGTCGATGTCTACGCCCATTCCACACAGGCGGGGGGGTGGCTTGGTTCTGCTGCAACAGCAGAGGACCTGTTGATCATGTCCCAGCGCATTCTGGGCGCGACACAGGCGCAGGCCCTCTTTCAGGCCGGGGCCGGCGCCCAGGGCAAGGGGGGCTACCTGCCGGACGTGACGCAGCAATTCGTCCAGACGCTGGAGCGTGAACTGGCCGGATCGGTCGGGGCCGCCACGGCACATGCGATGATCGGGCAACTGACCCAGGGTGCGACCGTGACCGTGCAGGACCTGATGGCCGTGGCGGACGAGGCGGCGCAGATCCTCGAGTATTCCAACCGGCTCGAGGCCAAGTCCGCCGAACAGGCCCGCACCGCCCGCGCGCTTCAGGACGCCAATGAAAAGCTGACCGCCTTGTCCGTGCAAAAGGATGCCTTTCTCAGCCAGATCAGCCACGAATTGCGCACACCCATGACCTCGATACGGTCGTTCTCGGAGATTTTGCGCGACGAAGACATGACCGCGACGGAAAAGGCCCGCTATGCAGGGATCATCCATGCCGAGGCGATGCGCCTGACCCGACTGCTGGACGATCTGCTGGATCTCGCGGTTCTTGAAAACGGACAGGTGCAGATCCACAGCCAGACGGGCACGCTGTCGGATATCCTTGACCGTGCGATCACCGCGGCCGGTGTGCCGCGCACGAAACTGAAGATCGAACGCAAACGGGCACGCGAAGACATCGTCCTGACAACCGATCTGGACCGGCTGGCACAGGTCTTCATCAACGTCATCACCAATGCCGCCAAGTATTGTGACGCCCCTGAACCCGTGCTTCGGATCGTGGTCCGGCAAGGCGGCACGGGCCATACCATCGACTTCATCGACAACGGCAGCGGCATACCGCTAGTCAAGCAGGCGGTGATCTTCGAGAAGTTTTCACGGCTCGCGGATGAATCCCGTGCGGGGGGCGCCGGGCTTGGGCTGGCGATCTGCCGTGAAATCATGGAACGCCTGGGCGGATCCATCACCTACCTTCCAGGACAGGGGGGCGGCGGTTTTCGTGTGGTTCTGCCAGGGTCGATCGCGCTGGCCGCTCAGTAGCGTTTACCATCCCTTCAACTGTTCCGTGTTAGCCCAAGGGGCAAGAACCATCCGGGCCATTGGGTAATATGACTGTGCTGCGCCGCAAATTGGGGAAGGGACCGCAGGATTCGGCCCCTGTGCCGCTGACCGCAAGCCGTGCCATGCGGCTGGCATTGTCCCGCGCGGCGCAGCAGGCCGCGGCTCTTCCGCTTTCTGTCGGTGGTATCGCGGTCGATGTCTTGCCTCTGGATAATATGCTCGCAGAATTGTCGGACACCATGCTGCTGCAACAGCTCAGTGTGAACGGCGCGCTGGCCGGTGTCTGTGCCTTGGACCCGTCGCTTGTGCAGGCGCTGGGCGAGGTCAGCACGACCGGAAAACTGCAACTCGCGACAGTCGAGGACCGCCCCATCACCGGCACGGATTCGCGGTTGGCGCAACCGCTTGTCGCGGGACTGCTGGCAGAATTGAACGCGGCAGCGACGGGGACCGTTCTTGACGGTTGGGTGGCGGATGTTCTTTGCGGGGACCGCGCGCCCTCGGTCCGCGCCCTGGGGCTGGATTTGCCCGATACCGGCTACCGATGTCTCTCGGTCGATATCGATCTGGGCGTGGATGGACGGCAGGCAGCTCTTGTTCTCGCACTTCCTGCACCGGGCGACGTGGTCAAGGGCGTGTCGCCTGCGGCCGCCCCGCCGCAGCCTGACTGGGCTGACCGGTTTCAGGCCGCCATCCTGCCCGCTCCGGCCGCCTTGACCGCTGTCGTGCATCGCTTGACCCTGTCGTTGGCGACCCTTCAGGACCTGCGCGCCGGACAAACGCTGAAGCTACCGGGCTGCACAACCGGATCGGTCAGACTGGAAACCGTGAAAGGCCAGCTTTTCGCACGTGGAAGGCTGGGGCAGATCGCGGGAAAAGTCGCCGTAAGGATCGAACCGGACGCGGCTCCGCAAATGGTCGATCTGCCGGCGCGGTGTGATGTGGCTCAGCTTGCGCCCAGCGATACCAGTTGAGGTCGCATGCCGCCCAGATCGTAACCGGCCTTGGACGCTGTGTTCAAAATGTCATCCGCCGTGCCGCCGACAGCCTCACCCAGGGCCCAGACGATCGTGGACCGGGTGCCGGATGCGCAATAGGCAAGTGTCTTGCCACCTGCACGCCCATCGCTTTGCGCATGGACCATTTCCATGTTCAGCCCCTGATGCGTGACCGGATTGTCCACAAAGACCAAGCCTGCGGCCTCAGCGGCGGCCTGCATCGCGCCTGCGCGATGACTGGGCGGCACCTCTGCATCGGGACGGTTGCAAATGATGGTTGTAAAGCCTGCCTCCTTGATCGCCGGAACATCCTCCGGGTCGATCTGGGGCGAGACGGCGTAGGTCGGGGTGATCGCGCGTATATCCATGGAACCGTGGTAGCGTCAGTCGGCGGTGTGGTCCAGCCTCGCAGACCGCGCGACAGCGGCTTCACGCGGAAAGATCAAATCTGCCACAGACTCAGGCACGATGACAGCCATGTCACACGCCGGGCTAGGACAGCAGAATTCCAACCATCACCATCATCAACCCGATGGTCGACAGGAAAAGGGCCCCGAGGTTCAGCGGCAGGACACGGCTCAGCCGGGCCCGCAGTTCTTCGTCCGACAGCCCTGCGCGCCGCGCGCGAATGACTTTCACGACGCTGGCGCCGATACCGGCAAGCCCCAGCAGCGACACGATCGCACCGACCCAGATCAAGATTTCCATCAGATGCCCTCCGCTTGGGTTTGAGGTCGCCTAAAGCGCCGCTGCGTGGCTTGCAAGGGCAGGGACCTGCGGCTAGGACGGGGTCTCAGATCAGCCAAGGAGCTTTGCGCATGTCCGACACCGCCACCAACGCCGACAGTCAGTCCGTCGCCGGCGCCGAGCTGCGCCAGTTCATCGAACGCTACGAACGCCTTGAGGCCGAGAAAAAGGACATCGCCGACGGTCAGAAAGAGATCATGGCCGAAGCCAAGGGCCGTGGCTACGACACCAAGGTGATCCGCAAACTGCTCGCCATCCGCAAGCGCGACGCCAACGATCTGGCCGAAGAAGAAGCCGTGCTTGAAATGTACAAGGCCGCACTCGGCATGTAGTCTTGCACTGAGCGAATCTTCACGCTATTTCGCGCCCAGTGCCCCTATAGCTCAGCTGGTAGAGCAACTGATTTGTAATCAGTAGGTCCGCGGTTCGAGTCCGTGTGGGGGCACCATTTTATCACCTGCAACCCTATCAGCCCGCCCTTTGGGTCCTCTTTTGCCGGGACCGGACTGCCGCAATACTGGCATGGACTGATACGCTGGTTTTCGGCCTTTCGTGGAACATCCAAGGCAGCGTGAAGTTGATCTTCGTGCGACAAATAGGCGCGTCATGCCGCAGAGAGAGCGCTGAGGGTCGTTGCAGACCAGTTGCTCGTTGGTGTGTGATGTCTGGACGGACCTGCTTGTGACCGTTGAAGGACCTCCAGCCAATGCGTGCGAACGTGGCGACAGGCCTGTCGCAGGTGAACCGGCGCTGCGTGCCGGGCGTCGCGTCGGCATCCAGAAAAGGGCTTCGGAATGAACGAATCCAACTCTCCAGCGCGGCATCGCCGGTCACATTCCTATCTGCTGGTCCTGATCACGGTCATTTTGACGGGCTGGGCTTTGAAGGCGACGGGGACATTCATGATCCCTGTCGTGTTTTCCGTTATTCTTGCGTTGCTTGTTGCCCCCCTCGACCGGTGGGTCGCGGATCGGGTGCCGGACAAGGTTGGCTGGCTGGGGCGTCTTGCGGCCATGGGCACTATCCTGGTGGTGTTGCTCGGCTTTGCGGGGCTGATGTGGATCGCGGCCGAACAGACGATCGAGCGGTTTCCGAATCCCACGGAAAGTGTACCGGGGCACGGTTATAAGACAGCGCGCTGCGCTGGTCATGCTGCCATTTTAACCCCCGTGGCGGCTTCGGGTTCAAGGGCTTTTTGTTCGGCCCTGATCTGATCGGGTGTCTTGTACCCGTG
>Ga0307981_1001307_pt1 | contig 22619 bp, 19 predicted proteins | sample OrgLakmetagen987_FD_201849 | JGI IMG/M metagenome (GOLD analysis project Ga0307981, IMG submission 201849) | Saline water microbial communities from Organic Lake, Antarctica - #987 | ecosystem: Environmental > Aquatic > Non-marine Saline and Alkaline > Saline | place: Antarctica: Organic Lake... | reverse complement strand
CGACGGCCGAGTCGCGGGCTTCTGCTGGACCAAGGTCCATCCGGGCGGCGATCATGCCTCGGATCCGAATCACGAGGGCGACCTCGGCGAGATCTACGTCATCGCCGTCGACCCGGACTTCCACGGTCTGGGGCTCGGTTCGGAGCTGACGGTGTCCGGGCTCGACCACTTGTCGGAGCGCGGTATCAGAACCGGCTTGCTCTACGTCGACGCCGGCAACGAGGGGGCCGTGGCGATGTACCGCAAGCTCGGTTTCGATGTGCATGCGACCAACGCAGCCTTCACGACCGTCATCGCACCAAGCAGCGGATCGGGCGCGGACCGAGTCGACGTCACCTGACGCAGGCACACTGGAGACATGGCATCGACCGACACCTCCGATGCGCTCCCACGGTGGAGTGTTGCCGACGTCCACGACAGTCTCGGCGCCCGATCGTTCCTCGATGCTCAGGAGCTGATCGCTGCCGACGTCGATCGGCTCGTCGGCTTGTTCGACGAACACGGGATCCGTGCGATCGAGCAACGAACGGCGACCGCAGACGACGGTGCCGCGGCCGACGCTGCGATCTCCGAGTTCAACCGGGTGTCCGACGAGATCTCACTGCTCGGTGCGTACGTCTACGCATCGGTGTCCACCGATTCACGGAACTCCGCAGCGCAGGCGGCGATGAGCGAACTCGAGCCGGTCGAAGCCAAGCTCCAGCCGCTGCTCGCCCGACTCGCCGACTGGATCGGAGCATTCGACATCGACGAACTCGCCGACGTGAGTGAACAGGCTGCCGAGCACACCGGTCCGCTCACTCGACTCGCCCAGCGCGCCGATCACCAGATGTCCGAGGGCGAGGAGCACCTCTACGCCGAGCTGTCCTCCACGGGATCGGGAGCCTGGGGCCGACTCCAACGTGAGATCACCTCGCAACTGTCCGGATCGGTCGAGCTGCCCGACGGACCGTCGACCCTGCCGATCAACGCGATCCGTGGCATGGCCACCGATCCCGATCCCCGTGTCCGCCGTGCAGCGCATGACGCCGAACAGGCGGCATGGCCGACGATCGAGGTCCCCGTCGCTGCGGCGATGAACGCCATCAAGGGTGAGGCCAATGCGGTCAACCGGCGCCGGCGATGGGATTCGCCGCTCGATGCGTCGTTGTTCGCGAACAGCGTCAGCCGAACGACGTTCGATGCAATGCAGTCCGCCGTCACCGCATCGTTGCCCGACTTCCGCCGATGGATGCGCGCCAAGGCAGCGCTGCACGGTCACGGAGACGACGCCGGCCTGCCATGGTGGGATCTGGTCGCGCCCGCACCGGTCAGTGCGGGCGGCGTGTCGTGGGACGAGGGTCTCGACGTCGTTCGCTCTGCGTTCGGCTCCTACAGCGCGCCGCTCGGCGGACTCGTCGACCGCGCCGTCGACGAGCAGTGGATCGATGCCGAACCGCGTGACGGCAAGACCGGTGGCGCGTTCTGCATGTCGTTCAAGGACGATCGGTCGCTGGTGCTGCTGAATTGGTCGGGTTCGGCGGAGTCCACCCAGACCACCGCACATGAGCTCGGCCACGCCTATCACAACACGACGCTGGCGACTCGCACGGCATTGCAGCGTCGCCTCCCGATGGCGCTCGCCGAGACGGCCTCGATCTTCTGCGAGACGCTCGTGGTGGAGGCAGGCTTGGCCCGCCTGGCAGGTCCCGAGCACGACGCCGCGCGCCTCGCCCTGCTCGACATCGACCTGCAAGGGTCGAATCAGGTGGTCGTGGACATCCGCTCGCGCTTCACGTTCGAGACCGAGTTGTTCGCTCGCCGTCAGCGCCGCACTCTGGGCGCATCGGAACTCTCCGAGCTGATGAACGAGGCCCAGGCTGATGCGTACGGCGACGGGCTCGACCAGTCGACGGCCCATCCGTACATGTGGCTCCTCAAGCCGCACTACTACGGCTCACATTTCTACAACTGGCCCTACACGTACGGTCTGCTGTTCGGGCTCGGGTTGTACGCCGAGTACCAGGCCGACCCCGAGAAGTTCCGCGACGGCTACGACACGTTGCTGTCGCGCGCCGGCATGGACACGGCCGAAGAACTCGGGCAGGCGTTCGGACTCGATGTCACCGACGAGGCCTTCTGGACCGCCAGCGTCGACGTGGTCCGCGACCGCATCGGGCAGTACACCGACCTGGCCGCACGATTCGCGCCGTGACGACGACTGCGCCCACCCGCTACGACCTCACCCGCGAAGCATTCGCGGAGGTGCTCAACGGCGAACCGCGGTATCGCCTCGATCAACTGTGGTCCGGACTGTACGAACAGCTCGCGGATCCAGCCGACATCACCAACCTCCCCAAACAGCTCCGTTCCCGCTTGGAGACGGAGCTCCCGCTCGCTCTCGAACTGGTGACCGAATCGGTGTCGGACAAGGGCGACACGATCAAGTTCCTGTGGGAACTCGACGGTGGCAGCCGGGTCGAGACGGTCTTGATGCTGTATCCGGACCGGGCGACGGTGTGTGTGAGCAGCCAGGCCGGCTGTGCGATGGCGTGCGGTTTCTGCGCCACGGGCCAGGCCGGGTTCACGCGTCATCTCAGCGTCGGCGAGATCGTCGAACAGGTGGTCCGAGCGTCACAAGCCGCGAAGGCGTCGGGTCGTCGGGTGAGCAACATCGTGTTCATGGGCATGGGTGAGCCGATGGCGAACCTCGACCGTGTGTGGGGAGCGACCGAACGCATCCACGGCGACCTCGGGCTGTCGGCTCGTCACATCACGATCTCGACGGTCGGTCTCGTGCCAGGCATCAAGGCACTCAAGGACCTGCCGTTGCCGGTGAACCTCGCCGTCTCGCTCCACGCTGCGAACGACACGCTGCGCGACGAATTGGTGCCGATCAACAAGCGGTACCCGATCGATGACCTGCTCGGCGCGTGCGCCGACTACCTCGAGGTGAAGAACCGTCGAGTCAGTTTCGAGTGGGCGATGATCGACGGGGTGAACGACCGCCCGTCCGACGCCGAAGAGCTGGCCGAGCTCTGTTGGAAGATCCGACCCAGCGCTCATGTCAATCTGATCCCCCTCAACCCGACGCCCGGCTACCCCACCAAGGGCACGCCCCTGAAGCGTGTCTACGAGTTCCGCGACCGACTGGAAGCACTCGGCGCGAATGCCACCGTGCGACGCAACCGTGGCACCGACATCGACGCAGCCTGCGGTCAGCTCGCCGCCGGGCAGGCCGTCAAGCTCACCCGCAAGCAGCGGTCGACTCCGACCGATCAGCCCTCCGCGTAGGTCGGATTCGCGACGGCGAGGCGCGCCGCCACGTCGGCGCGCAGGACCTCTCTCACCTCGTCGAGTCGTGCATCGAGCGAGCCGTCACGGATCGCCGCGGCGAGTTCGGCATCGTTGGTGAGACCCAGCGACACCAGCCGTTCACGATGTTCGATCTCCTGCTCGGTCCCGACGAGCAATTCTCGCTCGACCATTGCCAAGACGTTCGCAGCAACTCGTGCATGGAATCTGGTCCGTCCGTCGGTGGTGGGCAGGACATCGCGCTCGAGCCACTCACGGACGGATTCCACCAACTCGGCAGCGGTGGGACTGCCATGCAGTGTCATCGTTCGGCCGCCATCAACGACAGCAGGTCGTGCTCGTTCTCGCACACCCGACGCCCGACGGCGGCCAGCTCATGGCTACGTGCCGCGCCGCTCAGGTGCACGTCGGCCTGCACGATGCACATGATCGCCCACTTCCAGGTGCCGAGCACCTCCCACCATCGGACCACGGCCGGATCGACGGTCGCACCGCCCGCCGCTTCGTACGCCGCGAAGAGGTCGGCGTAGGCACCGAGTCCGGCCACCGGCGGCCGCTGACCGAACCGCCAGGCGCGCACACACAGCCAGCCGAGGTCTTCCATCGGATCACCGAGATGTACGAGCTCCCAGTCGATCACCGCACGGAGCCCATCGGCACCGATGATCAGATTGCCGAGCCGGAAGTCCCCGTGGACCAGGGTGTGCTCGGTCGAGTCCGGCCGACGATCGAGGAGCCACCTCCTGGCGAGTTCGAGGACAGGGCGGCTCTCTCCCAGGTCATCGAGCACCTCGGTGTACCGCTCGATCTGGTCCGGCGACTCGAGACCGCTGATGCCGCCGGGCTCCACGGCGTGGATGCTGGCGAGTGTGGCCCCCAACTGTTCGGTCAGCACGGTCCGTGCGAACGCGAACTCGTCGTCGCGCTGGATCTTGCGAGCAATGGTCTCGCCATCGACGGCGTCGAGGATCATGTGGGCCGCCCCGTCGGCGGAGCGACCGAACGCATGCAAGCGGGGCACCGCAACCCCTGCAGCCCCCGCAGCGGCAACAGCACTCGCTTCGATCTCCATGTCGCGCACGTCACCGTTGCGCTGTTGCTGGAGCACCCAGGAACGACCGTTCGCACGAAACCGCCAGGTCTCACGAGATGCGCCGCCGGACAAGCGCTGGAGATCCTCGACCTCAGCACCGGGGAAGTGATCCGCGAGCAGCGTCCTCAGCGAATCGACCTGCGAGGTTCCACCGGCACGAGCCATGCTCCGATGCTGTCAGATCAGCAGCCCGCAGCTCGCACCGTCGGATAGGGATTGACCGCCCGACCACCTCCGGGGTGCACCTGGAAGTGCAGGTGGGGTGTGGAGAACCGGGCATTGCCGGTGTCACCGTTGTAGCCGATCAGATCGCCGGCCGACACTCGCCGGCTCCCACCCTCGAAACGATCGAGGTGTGCGTAGTAGTACCGGTTCCCGTTGTCGCCCACGAGTGAAACGGCGTTGCCGCCGAGGCTGTTCTGCTTGAAGGTGACCTGGCCACTCGTCACCGCATAGATCTGGAGTCCGGTCGGGGCGATCATGTCGACGCCCTCGTGGCGACGACCGCCCGAACGAGCTGCACCCCACGTGTCGCCGTACGCCGACCCGGGCATCGGGCAGATGATGTTGTCGATGTAGACCCCACCGTTGTCGACCGGCGCCGGACCGCTTCCGCCGCCGCTGTCGCCGGTGCGCCCACCACTCGACCCGCCGGATCCGCCGGTGTTGACCGGCGTCGTGGTGGTGGTCGTGGTCGTCGTCGTGACGCCCGACGCGTCGCCCGATGAAGCATCGTCCGACGAGGCGGCGGATGCATCACTCGCCGGCGCTGGCGTGGACGCCGGGGCGACGATCGGCTGAGGCACTTCGACACCCGGGTTCGGCTGCGCCCGGGCAGCGGCTGCGGCGTCGAGCCGAGCCTGCTCCTCGACTGCGGCACGTTCTGCCGCCAGTTGCGCTTCGAGCGCCCTGCGGACCGCCTCGTCCTGCAGGCGATCGGCTTCGATCTCTCGGAGCCGCTCCACCTCGTCGAGCGCGGTCTGCTCGAGCGCAGCAAAGGTCTCCCGCTGCTGCTCGATGTCACGTTGACGTTCAGCCACCTCGTCCTGCGTTGCGCGCAGATCGGTCTGCGCTGCGTCGTATTCGTCGAGCGAATCGGCTCCGGTGTTGGTCGAGATCTCGGCGAACACGCGAGCCTGAACCTGATCTTGAGGTTCAGTGACGTCGGTGAGCAGCGGAATGCCCTGGGTTCCGCTGCTGATGTATCTCGAGAGCGCGATGACCTCGACCTCGGATCGCAGTCGCTCGACGGCGATCGACAGTGCGGCCTCGTCGGCTTCCAAGGCGGTCAGGTCGTCCTGGAGTTGATCGAGCGTGGACTCGGCCTCGAAGAACGCGTCGGCGGCAGCGTTGGCACGGTCTCGGGCGCCTTGGATCTCACGAGCTGCACGTTCCGCAGGCGTGTCGCTCTGCGCCGATGCCCCGGTTCCGACGCCTGCGACGACGAAGGATGCCACGACAGCGAAGACCAGCAGGCGACCAGACCGGGGTCTCCGGTGGCGCGTTGCAGAAATCGTCGGCACCGTGCCGCCTTCGCCCATTCGTTCGATGCTAACCGTCATTGCAGTTTGGTTACGTTCATTGGTTGGTTGTTTGTCGTGCCCGACTCCGGTGTTCGGTGACGTGGGTGACCAACATGCCCGCACTCGACGTCCGCGACATCGTGATGCGACGCGATGGCACCACCATCCTCGATGGCATCACGGTTCGAGTCGAGCACGACGAGCGGTGGATCGTCCTCGGAGCAAACGGGTCCGGCAAGACCAGCCTGATGCGCATCATGGCGCTCCAGGACCATCCGACGTCGGGCGAGGTGGAGGTGCTCGGACAACGGCTCGGGCGAACCGACATCCGCGAACTCCGACAGCACATCGGGTATGCGTCTGCGGCGCTCGCCGACCAGTTGCGACGGGACCTCGTTGCGCACGACGTCGTCAAGACGGCTCGTTTCGGTGCGTTGGAACCCTGGTGGCACCGCTACGGGCCTGACGACGACCGGCGTGCGGACGAATGCCTCACCCAACTCGGAGTGGGACATCACCGGGATCGTCGGTTCGGGAGTCTGTCGTCGGGCGAGCAACAACGGGTGCTGCTGGCACGGGCGCTGATGAATCATCCGGCCGTGGTGCTGCTCGACGAGCCGTCGGCTCGTCTCGACCTCGGCGGCCGGGAGCAATTGGTCACGACCCTGTCGGAGATGGCCCGCGACGAAAGTGGACCGCCCTTCGTGATGGTGACCCACCACGTCGACGAGATCCCCGTGGGTGTCACCCACATGGCGATGCTCGCAGCTGGTCGCCTGCTCGCCTCGGGACCCATCGACGACGTCCTCGGCTCCGAGACGCTCAGCGAGTGCTTCCAGACCCCGCTGCGCTTGGAGCATCGAGTCGACGGACGGTACTCAGCGTGGGGAACGCGGGCCTGACGCCAGGAGTGCAGCCAGCCGTTCGCTGCCTCTGCGGACCTGGTCGTCGAGCACTCGTTCCAACACGGCGCCGACCCACAGCGACCCGTCGTAGTTCATCGTCATGACGAGTTCGGTGTTGCCGCTGACCGAGGGGTCCTCGGTGATCTCGGCACACAGCATCCACGACGAGTGTCGCCGGTCATCGTCTTCGCGGCGTTCGAACACTGCGAGACGGTCCTGTTCGATCGCCGTTCGTTCCATTCGGAGCCGCTTGGAACGAGCGAACGGGCCGACCTGGGCACGGAGCTCGACACTCCATGCCGGAGCAGCGGTCGAAGGTCCCGGCGCATTGATCGTTTCGACGTCGTGAACGAGCGGCATCCACGCCTCGTAGGCGTCGAGATCGGCGACGTGAGCGAACATCTCCGACGCGGTGACCGGCGCGCTCATCCGCCGCACGATCTGGATGCCGCTCATGTCGCCCAGCCCGTGCGGCCGAATGCTCGCGACAGCAGCGGACTCTGGGCGGACCGCAGCCCGTCGAGGTGGTCGTCGGCGTCGGCTTCGGCGTCGAACGTGGGATGCCACTCCAGACCGAGATCGCGGGCCTGGTCGGCTGCCGCTTCATCCGTCGAGGCGGTGTCGGTCGGCTCGGGACGTTCGATCGCTTCCGGTTCGCAGGACGGTCGGACACCGTCGAGCGCGAGTTGCGTGCCGGGATTTGCCCGCCCGGCCTCTCGGCGCTCGAACCGGCGCGGAGTTTCACTGTCGGTCACCTCGGGCGGACGGAACAGATGGAGATCATCGTCGCGCCGATCGTCGAGCGTCCAACCCCGGGGCACCACCACCGAGTCGCCGTGACGCTGGCACAGCACACCAGAGGCCGAGTCGGCTTCCTCTCGCAGTGCGTCGAGCCAGAAGACCAGCACTGCGGTGCGCATGCCGTACGAAACCGCCGCGATGTCGGAGCATCCCGGTCGCTCGCACAGCCTGCTCATGAGCCCGAGAGTAGTTGCCAGCCCGGGAAACGGCGAGGGGTGCCACATTGAGTAATCGAATCCGAAGAGTTGGTAACGGTGCGATGACGCCCCTTCCTTACCGTGGGATTCGTGTTGAACGAACCTCAATTCACCGACACGAGTTGCACTCCATCCACCGACTTCGTCTCGACCGGATCGCCCATCGCGGTCTCCGGGCGGGCTCGTTGCTCAGACGGAGCAGGCACGCTCGCTCATCTCTTCTTCTCCGACGATGACTTCGACATCGCCCGGGCGAAGGCTGTCTGCCGGTCCTGCGAGTGCGCCTCGACGTGCCTCGCGGGTGCCTTGGAGCGGGGTGAGGCCTATGGCGTGTGGGGTGGCACCCTCGTGATCGACGGGGAACCCTCCCGATTCGCTCGTCGTCGAGGTCGCCCACCAGCGCATCGCATCGAAACGGTCGCCGAAGAAGTCCCGATTCCCGGGCACCTGGTCGCCTGATCCAGGGGTAGCATCGCGGCGTCCTCGCAGCCTCGGCTGCGGCAGATGGGCGCATAGCTCAGTTGGTTAGAGCGCTGCCTTCACACGGCAGAGGTCCCAGGTTCGAATCCTGGTGCGCCCACCATCACCCGGGAACCAGTCGGCGACATGCTGTCGGATCTTGCCCCGCGGACTATTGTCACACGCCATGACGGCCAGGTTGCGCGACTCCAGAATTCCGCTGCCATCGATGTACGACTCGTTCGCTGCGGTCACGCGTGACCGGGTGGAGCTGGCTCGGCTCTCGAAGGCAACGCTCAGCGATCTCTCCCACGTCTTGGAGAACATGCTGCTCGACAGCGGGATGCCCGGCGTCGTGCTCACCGGCTTCCAGGTCGACGGGAACTGGATGTCGGAACTGAACCGGTACCAGCGTCTCGTCGAGCCCGACGCTCGGACCGTGGCGGTGTTCGCTTCGGGTGAGCTCACCGACACCGGCAGCGTCATGGGTTTCGAGCTCCCGGCCGCGAGCGGGCTGCGCCAGGAGTGGTTCATCGTCGTGCAAGCCGAGCAGTTCTCGTGTGCACTGTTCGGGGTCGACAATCCCGATCCCGGCGCCGAGCTCCCCATCGACGAGATGGATCGCCTGTTCGATGCGACATGGACGTTCGAGCCCGACATCGTCGGCGAGTTGAGCCAACTCGTGTTGGGCGTCGCACGCATGACGGATCCCGACGGCGCTGATCGGCTGGAGGCGTCGCTGGGCGAGTTTCCACCGCGCACTGCCTCTCGCGAATTGGAAGCACGGTTCCATCAGCGAATGTTCGCCACGATGGAAGTCGGCCGTCAGCGATGGCGGAGTCAGGTCGTGCGTGAGTTCCTGCTCCGTGAACGTCTGCAGGACGCCGAAACTCGGCTCCGGCGCCTCGAACGTCTGGCGGCTCTCGGCACCACGGTCGCCTCACTGGCACACGAGATCAACAATCCGCTCGGCACGATCATGCTCGCCTCGGATCTGATCGCCGACGAGGTGTCGAGTGTGCGTTCTGCGATCGATGTCGACGTGACACCGGGCGTCGTCGCCCGGCTCGAGACGATCGCATCGCACAGCGACTTGATCGGCAGTGCGAGCGCCCGGGTCGGTCGCCTGGTGCACGGAATGCTCGACCTCGCACGAACTGGCGAGATCCGGCTCGAGAAGGTCGAACTCATGCCGTGGCTCCACAGGGTCACCGAGGAACTGTCGGTGAGCCTGTCGCACGACGTGCAGGTGATCGGCGACGCTGCGGTGTCGGTCTCGATCGACCCCGACCGGATCCGCCACGTCTTGACGAATCTCGTCCGCAACGGAACCGAAGCCGACCCCAGCGGTACTCCCGTCGTGGTCGAAGTCGAGGTGCCGAGCAGAGCCGACGCATCGGCGGTCGGGTCCGTCACCTTGGCGGTGCGTGATCATGGGTCCGGGATCCCCGAAGCAGTGGCGCGGCGCCTGTTCCAACCGTTCGTGACCAGCAAGGTCGACGAGGGCGGCACCGGACTCGGCCTCGTGCTGGCGCAGCGGTTCGCCAGGGAATGCAACGGAGAGCTGACGCTTCGTTCGACGAGCTCCGCTGGCACGGTGTTTGCCGTGACACTGCCGACACTCAGCAGTGCCGACACTCGCACGGCCGACTCGGGTGGAGTGGCCGATCGTGCATCGGCTGTCGTCGCCGACGAGCCCCGCGTCGCACTCGTGCTCGACGACGACCCGGGCATCCGGGCGACGCTCGGCCAGATGTTGGAATCATCGGGGTGGAGCGTGCTCCTCGCCAACGACACCGAGGCCGCGTTCGACACGTTGAGCGATCAAGCGTGCAATATCATGATCGCCGACTGGGGCGAGATGAACCAGGGCTCCGGTTTCGATGATTTCTCGGCGAAGCTCGAATCGATCCGACCAGGAATCACGTCGCGAATGATCGTGATCACGGGCTCCCTCGAGTCGGAGATACCGAAACACGTTCGGCCGATGATCTTGCCCAAGCCCTTCGGGCGCAGAAATCTGCAGCAGGCGATCACCCAGGTCACCTCCGCCTGACGGTCGACGAGAGCGGGCGGGTCAGCCATCGGCGAGGTACGCGACGTCGGTCGGGCGTCCGAGCAGGAAGCCCTGCGCGAACTCGATGCCCGTTCGTCGAACCGCTTCGAGTTCGGCTTGCTGTTCGATTCCCTCGGCGACCACCTTGCCGCCCATCTCGCGCACCGCCGCTGCGATTCCGACGAGCAACGCCTGGCGCGCCGGATCGGACTGCAGGTCGGTGATCCACGACCGGTCGAGCTTCACGAAATGCGGGCGCAACGAGAAGACGTGTTGAAGACTCGCCCAGCCGGATCCGGCATCGTCGACCGTCATGTACAGCGACCTCCCGAGCTCGGCGAACTCTCGCCTCACGAGGCCGTAGTCGGAGATCTGCTCGTGCTCCGTGATCTCGATGGCCAGTTGACGATCGGCGGCGAGGTCCAGGATCGAAGCGAGTTCACCACTGCCGAGCAGGGTCGCCGACACGTTCACCGAGAGATAGTGATCCGCCGGGAGCGCCGCCGACGCCCTGATCCCGGCGAAGAGCGTCGCCAGTTCGAGATGGTGACCCACGCCGGCGAGACGAGCCTCCTCGAAACGAACGTCGGGTCGAACCCCATCGTCGAAACGCGTGAGTGCCTCGTATCCGACGATCTGTTCGGTACCCACGTCGCAAATCGGTTGGAACACCGGGCGGTACCGACCCCCTTCGATGACGGCCTCGATCGATGTGGCGATCGCTGCGAGCGACTCCGACGATTGGGAGGCCACGATCAGCATCTCGACCGTCGGTGCCAGTTCGACCACCAGCCCGAGCATCTCACCGGCGACCCGCCGCTCGTTCGTCGACGGTGGTTGCATCTCGACGACCAGCGCGAGTGCGCCGGAACCTCGACGACCGATCGTCGCCGCCACCAAGTGCGGTGACCCGCTGCCGTCCGAGCGCGAGACCTGTTGGGCCAGCACCGCAGCGCCGTGGGCGACGAGTCGCTCGAAGTCCTCGGCGGAGGACAGCGCTCCGAGGTGTGAGATCGCCGAATCGTCGGATTCGTCACTCACGGTGATGGCCCGCACGATCCCCGACAGCGGCACCTCCACGATGCCCGCCCCGGCGACGCCCGGCAAGGCCGCAATCGTGTCGGCCACGTGGCGTTTCACGTCGCCGGTCGCAGGTGCAGCGACGATACGCATCGCCAACTGCGTGCGTTCCCTCAGACGCTCCGAGAGCCTCGCCGACCACGCACGAGCGCCACGAAGGTTGGCGTCGATACGCGCCACGAGCTCATCGAGCGAGACCGGTTTGATGAGGTAATCGTCCGCACCTGCACCGAGCCCGTCGATCTTGTCGCCCAGGTCGCTGCGTCCGGTGACCATGATCACGGGCAGGGTCGCCATGGTCGGCATCGCCCGAAGTCGCTTCAACACGACGAACCCATCGAGCTCGGGAAGGTTCCCATCGAGCAGCACGAGGTCGACGGCGACGGTTTCGACCATCGACAACGCCGCGGTGCCATCGACCGCTTCGACCGTGTCGAACCCACGCTGCTTCAGACCGAGCACCGTCAGGCGACGGATGTCCTCGTCGTCCTCGACCACCAGGATCGTCGCCCCCGACACCGACTCGACCATCAGACGCTGCGCCAAAATGGTTGCACGACGTCAAGTTAGCCGACAGTCGTGTGCCGAAGCCCGGCCCTGTCCAATACTCGTGACATCGGCCACGTTCCACGTACAGTCAACATCCATGCATGCTGCTGATGCGGACTGTCCTGACAGCCCATCCGCATCGAACGAACCTCACTCGCCCGATGACCGGTACTCGTTCAGCGCGCTCGCCGCATCGATCCTCGATCCGGTAGTGATCTGGTCGCCGCTGCGCGACGACACCGGCCTGATCGTCGACTTCGTCTACGACTACGTGAACCCCGCTGCAGAACAGACAATCGGGGTGCCTGCGAACCAACTGCTGGGCCAACGCCTCCTCGAAGTGCTCCCCGCCCACCGTGAACTCGGACTGTTCGACCGCTACCTCATGGTCGCCACGACCGGCGTCAGCGACGTCATCGAGATTCCGTGGTTCGAGGACGGTGATGTGGCTGGCGCGTTCGAGGCGAGCGTCTCCCGAATCGGCAACGACATCATGTCGGTTGCTCGCAACGTGAGCGACCGCGTCCTCACCGAACACCGACTGCAGGCCAGCGAGCGTCGCGGCCAGATGCTGCTCGACCACGCGAACGACGTGATCGTCCATGTCGTGGACGGGAGGGTCGAATGGGTCAGTCCCGCCGTCGAGACACTGCTGGGCGTCACGCCGGTCAGCATGATCGGGACACGCGCCAGCGCATGGTGCCATCCCGCCACCGTGCACCTGCTCGATCGGATCGCCGAACCCGACCGAGAAAACCAGGCTGGCGACCCTCGCCCGACGCGAGGCCGCCTCCGGCGCGGAGACGGAGGATGGTGCGATGTCGAGACACGAGTCAGCCCGGTCGTGGAAGCGGACAGCTCACTCGAGTCGTTCGTTGCGGTCGTTCGCGACATCGGTGACGAACTCGATGCTCGCGACGGCGCCCGTCGCGCCGAGGGCCGACTGCACAAGGTGCTGGATTCGGTGTTCGACGGCGTGGTGGTGATCGGCACCGACGGTCTGAACAAATTCAGCAATGCAGCGAACCTGCAACTGCTCGGCTACACCGCAGACGAGCTCGCAGAGATGGTGACCAGTCAGTGGATACATCCCGACGAGTTCGACCGCACGCTCGAGCACCTCGCCGCAACCGAATCGGCGCCGGACCGGACCGTCTCGTTCGAGTCTCGCGTCGTCGACCGTGACGGCCGTGTGATCCCAGTCGACATCACGATCGCCAACATGGATGACGATCCAGCCGTCGAGGGAGTGGTCGTCACGATCCGAGATCTCACCGCCCAGCACGACGCGGCATCGCAACTCGCAGAGTCCGAAGCACGACATCGCCACCTCATGAGCGCAGTCCCCGACGCGGTGATCGTCGTCGAGGACGGACTTTTCGAGTACGGCAACGATGCAGCCGCTGCGCTGTGCGGCGTCGCGTCGACCGCAGACCTCGTGGGGCTCTCGCTGTCCGATTTCCAGAGCCCGGAGGTGACTCGGGCCTCGATGGAGTTCGGGCGTCACTTCCTCGAGACCGGCACATTCGACGAGCCACTCGTGGGGTGGATGCATCGCCTCGACGGCTCGCCCGTCAAGATCGAAGCGACCCCTGCGACCGTCCCCGGCAACCGACGTGCGATGCTCCTGGTGTTGCGAGACATCACCGAGCAGGACCGTCTGATCACCGAATTGGCCGACTCCGAGGCAACGGGACGCTTCATCACGGAGAACTCGACCAACGTGATCCTGCGCGCAGACGACGACCGTCGCATCGTCTTTGCGACACCAGCGATCAGCGCCCTCCTCGAAATCACCTGCGACGACGTCATCGGACTCCACATCCCGGACCTCTTCGACGCCGACGACCGAGACGACGTGGTCGATTCGCTCCGACGAGCCGCCGAAACAGGCTCTGCCGAACCGCTCGAAGCCCGTGCCAGAACTGCGGCGAGCGGCTCGATCGTGTGGGTCGAGGTCGCAGTACGAGCCGTCCCGTTCGTCACCGACCACACGCTGGGTCACGAATACCACGTCACGCTGCGCGACATCACCGAACAGCGCAACTCGCGGATAGCGCTCGCCGACCGAGAACGATGGCTGCACACTTTGGTCAACGGTGCACCGATCGGCATCTTCGAACTCGATCCCATCGGGAACTGCACGTTCGTGAACGCCACCTACTGCAGCATGCTCGGAGTGGCCGGTCTGGCCGACGTCGAGGGAATGGAATGGACCAGCTTCATCCACCCCGACGACGCCGGTCAACTCGGCGTCGCCTGGCAAGCAGCCAGGGGCACACTCCTGCCGTACGAGATGACGATCCGATTCGTTCGTCGCGACGGGTTGAACGTGCAGGCCCAGATCGGCGTGGCACCGGTCGTCGACGATCGTGGCGCCATCACCTCGTGGCTGGGCACCATCGACGACATCACCGAGCGTGTCGAACTCGAACGAACCAGTCGGGAAGCCTCGAGCCTCTTCGTGGCTGCATTCGAACACGCCCCCGCTGGACTCACGATCATGGGCGTCGATCAGTTCCCTCCTCGCCTGATCAGAGCCAACGAGGCGCAGCTCCGACTGACCGGGCTCACCAGCGCTGAGCTCGCAGCGATCGACTTCTACGACTCGACACACCCCGAAGACGTCAACGCTGCAGCATCGGGCCGAGCGGCCCTGCTCGCAGGTGAAATCGACTCCCACCAGATGGAAGTCCGCCAGAAGTTCCGGCCCGACCACGACTGGCGATGGTTCTCACTCGTCCGTTCGGTCGTGCGCGACAGCGACGGAACGCCCACGCACCTGCTCGCACAGTCGACCGACGTCACCGAGCGGAAAGAAGCCGAGCAGCGCCAATACCGGCTCGCCGTCACCGACGAACTCACCGGGCTCGCCAACCGTCGCCACTTCGAGGACCGCCTGGTCAACACCCATTCCCGACTTCTCCGCACCGCGTTGTCCATCGGTGTCATCTTCATCGATCTCGATCACTTCAAGCAGGTCAACGACAACCTCGGCCACAGTGCCGGCGACGACGTGCTCAAAGAGGTGGCCGAGATCCTCCTCGAATCGGTGCGCCCAGGTGACACCGTTGCCCGGTTCGGCGGAGACGAGTTCGCCGTCCTCGCCGAACACGAACGTGACGCCGACATCCGCGACATGGCGGACAGGCTGCGAGTCTCCATCGACATCCCCGTCGAGCTGCCGTCGGGAACGATCATGCATGTCACGTCGTCGATCGGCGTCGCAGCGCAACGGGCCCTGCACACGAGCCCGGTCGAACTCGTGAAGCGGGCCGACGAGGCGATGTACCTGGCCAAGCAACAGGGGCGGCACACCTGGACGATGGCCCAGATGACCTGACGGTGCTCGGGGCCGCAGGAGCACTGCAACACAGACCGGAAATCGACGACGCCGCGTCGAGGCCAGCAGTTCAACCCGTGGCGGGCGGCTCCTGTTCGAGGCACACACCGACCATGCCCTGACGGTCGGGTGTCGACGGGATGCCGTCCGGACAGACCCCGTCTCGTCGCAGTACGTCGGTGACCACCAGGTCACCGCTGCCGGTGCATCGGATCTCATTCGCAGCGTTACCGACCGATTGCACTTCGACACACTCCCCGACCCGTAACAGGTTGTCGGGCGTGCCCGGCTCACCGGGGTTCTCGAACTGCGCGAGGACCAGGATCACGATGATCGCGATCGCCGAGAAGAACAGCAGGCTGCGCCATGGCACCCGCGCCGGACCATCCGGGTACTGATACGAGTAGCCCTCGGGTTCGCCATCGTCGAATGTCTCCGAGCCTCCGGACACTGGGCGAAAGCCCGAGTCCCCACGACGCTCGGCGTCGTACACGGCGCGACGGCCCGGATCGGACAGGATCCGATAGGCCTCGTTGATCAGCGGCATCTTCTCGGCCCCCGCCGCCGATCCGGCTGTCCGGTCGGGGTGGAATTCCCGCGCGAGGCGCCGGTACTGCTCACGGATGGCTTCGGGGGGCGCATCGTCGCGCAGTCCGAGGACGTCGTAGTGGGAGCGGCCGTTCAAGGTGACCGAGGCTAACGCTGGTGCCTCTCGGCCCGACCGGCACCATCACACGTCACCTCCCCCCATGTCGTCTCGGTGCAGTCCGAGCCAAGTGGCTGCTCAGCCGATCACGCTGCGCAACATCAACTTCGACTCGGTGCGCCCGACGGCAGTGTCCGCACGCACCCAGCGCACGAAGGTGTCGAGCCCCTCGGCACCCACACACTCGGCCACGATCGTGTAGTCGGCCGAACCCGTCACGTACGCCGCCATCACCACCTCGTCACGCTGCAGGAGGCGAGCCTCGAACGCATCGGCTTCGTCACCGGGCACGAGCGACACGTCGACGACGGCACGCACGGTGCGACCCATCGCCGCCGGGTCGACCTGGGCGGAGTAGCCGGTGATCACGCCACGCGTCTCGAGGCGGCGTACCCGGTCGGCGACGGAACTGGGCGCCAGATGCACCCGCTCGGCAAGCTCTCGCCAGCTGATACGACCGTCATTTCTCAAGATGGCGATGATTCGAGTGTCAAGATGATCAATCATCGCGTTATCCACGGTGCGGATGCTACCCGGCCCCTGATCTCCGTGCCATCGTCGGCCTCCGTTGCTCCATCATCGTGGTCATGACCGTCTCCGCACCTGCCATCGCCACCGTCGGGGTACCGACCGAAGTCAAGACCGCCGAGCATCGGGTGGCGATGACACCCGATGGCGTACGCGAACTCGAGGCGCGAGGCGTGCGCGTCCACGTGCAGGCAGGCGCCGGCGAGGGGGCATCGATCACCGACGCCGACTACGTCGCGGCCGGTGCGACGATCGTGCCCACCGCCGCCGATGCCTGGGCCCAGGAGATGGTCGTGAAGGTCAAGGAACCCAAGGCCGAGGAGTTCCAGTTCCTGCGCGAGGACCTCACGCTGTTCACCTACCTGCACCTCGCCGCGTACCCCGCCGTTGCCGAGGCCCTGCTGGCCGCCAAGACCACCGCCATCGCCTACGAGACCGTGCAGACCGACGATGGCGCACTCCCGCTGCTGGCACCGATGAGCGAGGTCGCCGGCCGGCTCGCACCCCAGATGGGCGCCCACTTCCTCGAACGACACAAGGGCGGCCGCGGTGTGCTCATGGGAGGCGTACCAGGGGTCAGTCCCGCCAAGGTCGTGGTGCTCGGAGCCGGCAACGTCGGTTGGAGCTCGGCGGTCATCGCTGCCGGCATGGAGGCCGAGGTCACCGTGCTCGACAAGAACCTCGATCGCCTCCGCTACGTCGACCAGATCCACAAGGGTCGGATCTCGACGCTCGCCTCGAACCAGGGCTCGATCGAACGCATGGTCACCCAAGCCGACCTGGTCATCGGTGCCGTCCTGGTCGCCGGTGGGCGCGCCCCGGTGGTGGTGAGTGAGGATCTCGTGAAGCAGATGAAACCGCGTGCGGTCATCGTGGACGTCGCCGTCGATCAGGGCGGCTGCATCGCAACGACCCGCGAAACCACCCACGACGAGCCGGTGTTCGAACTCCATGGCGTCGTGCACTACGCCGTGGGGAACATGCCCGGCGCGGTCCCCCACACCAGCACCTATGCACTCACGAACGCGACGCTGCCGTACCAGACTCAGGTCGCCCTCCACGGTGCACTCGGAGCCGCTCGGTTGAATCCCGCCATCGCCCATGGCCTGAACACCGTCGGCGGCCACCACGCCAACATGATCGTCGCTGCGTCACTCGAGGCCACGGCCGTCGACGCACTGGCCTGACCGCGTCGGCCACACCGACTGCCACCAACCAACCCTCACGGCCTACGTTGTGGACATGACCGATCTCGAAGCGCTCAGTACGGTTGCCGACGTCGAGATGCCGTCGATCGATCCGGCGGTCTTCGAACTCGGGCACGAGGCGTCACTGGCGCACCTGCTCGAACTCGCCGACGACTCGTGGATCGTCCGGTCGCTCTTCGGCTACTCGATCCTCACCCACGCCGATTCGACGGCGATCCTGCGTGACAAGCGCTGGCACAATGCGGCCGGGCAGGTGGCACGCCTGCGCGGCGTCACCGATCCCGACATGCTGCCCGATCCGGACCGCCCGTCGATCCTCGCTGCCGAGGGCGACAAGCACACCCGGCTGCGTCGGATCGTCGGCAAGGCCTTCTCGCCACGATCAGCGGACCGGCTTCGCCCGGCCATGCGCCAGGTGATGAACGATCTCGTCGACCCGGTCGCTGCGTCCGGGCGAGCCGAGATCGTCGCCGACATCACCGAGCCGTACCCGATCCCGATCATCTGTGAGCTGCTGGGCGCTCCGAAAGAGGACTGGCAGCTGTTCTCACGCTGGGCCGAGGACATCTTGTCGATCTTCGATGGCTCGGCGCTCGACCGGCTCGACCAGATCAAGGCGGCCCGCAACGAACTCAACGCCTACACCGTGCAGATGATCGCCCAGCGGCGCAGTGACCCGCGCGAGGACCTCCTCACCGACCTGATCGCCGCCGAGGAAGACGGCGAGAAGCTCGACACCGAGGAACTCGTGATGATGGTCAACGCCGTGATCATCGCCGGGACCGACACCACGCGGAACCAGCTCGGATGCGCACTGGCGCTGTTCGCAGATCATCCCGATCAGTGGAAGATGCTCGCCGACGATCCGAGCCTCGCTCCGCAGGCGGTCGAGGAATGCATGCGCCACTTCGGTGCCGTGCGTGGACTTGGACGGTTCGCGAGCGAGGACATCGTGTACCGCGACATCCTCTTTCCGGCCGGCACCTTCGTGTTCCCGTCGAGCGCAGCCTCCAACCGAGACGACTCCGTCTTCAGCGATGCCACCACGTTCGACATCACCAAGCAGCCGTCGACCTCTCCGCACCTCACGCTCGGATCCGGGATCCATTACTGCCTCGGTGCCTGGCTCGCCCGTGCCGAGCTCCAGGAAGCACTCCCGCTGCTCGCCCGGCGCATGCCCGACCTCGCAGTCGACGGCGACATCGACTGGAAGCCCGCCGGCACGGCGATCTTCGGACCGAAGCGCTTCCCGGTGACCTTTTCGCCAACCTGACCTGCCCCGATCGCTGCCGTACGACGTTCCGCTCGGCCGGCCGGCGGGGCAGACTGATCGGATGATCACCACGCTGGTGGAGTGCACCGACCTGGACGCCGAGATGGCCTGGTTCACCGGAGAGCTCGGATGGCGGGTTCATCTGGTGAGCCCAGCCGACGACCCGGCACGAGTGGTGCTCCACGGCGATGGTGGCGCCATCGAGTTGCGCCGTGCCACCGCCGACCGACCGGTCACCATCCGGGTCGACGGCGACCACGATCGTGTCATCACGTCTCCGGGCGGCACGGTGGTCTTCTCGGAACCAGTCGCTGGGAAGTCCGTGTTGGGCGCTGCGATGACCGTTCCCGAGAGCGCTCCCACGCTCGCCGTGGTCGACGACTCGGCCGGCGGATTCGGCGTCGGTCGCGCCGGAATGGAATATCGGGACCTGCTCCCCGATCGATGGGGTGGCCGCTTCATCGCGAGCCACATCCGGATCGCCGACGGCGGCGACGTCGCCGACTGGGTCCACTTCCACCGCATCCGTTTCCAGATGATCTACGTCGCAGCCGGTTGGGTCGACGTCGTGTACGAGGGCCAGGGCCCATCGTTCCGGATGCATGCCGGGGACTGCGTGCTCCAGCCACCCGAAATCCGCCACCGGGTGCTGCGCAGCTCACCCGGCCTCGAGGTGATCGAAATCGGCTGCCCGGCCGAACACGACACGATCGCCGATCACGACCTCGAACTCCCGACCCCGCTGGTTGATCAGGATCGCGATTTCTCCGGGCAGCGCTTCGTGCGCCACATCGCCGACGGGTCACCGACCGGCACGTGGTTCGACCCGGCACTCTCCGTTCGTGACACCGGCATCGGAACTGCGACGGCCGGACTCGCAAGCGTGACGGTCGTGTGTGCGAGCGCCGAGTCACCCGGAACCCGCACGACGCTCACCCACGATGGTGAGTTCGTCATGCTCGTCGGGCTCGCAGGTGACGCCCACCTCGACATCGGAGACCGCCGGGCTCGACTGGCGCCACGCTCCTCGATCGCACTGCCCCCCGGCTCGACCTGGTCGTGGTCGGATCGCAGCGAGGACCACGAAGCGCTCGTGGTGGAGATGCCGACGGGCACCATCCGTCAGGCCTGAGCACCCCGCACACCCGATCAGCGGTCACCGTCTCGCTACTCGAGTGATCGAGCACCGCGATTTCCCACAACGACGGCGAGGTGTTCGGCCACACGCCGGGTCGGCGAGTCCACCGGAGCGGACGCCCGCGTGACGACGCTCCAGGTCAACGGCAGCCCGTCCGGCCCACACCGCACCGCAGCGATGCGGCCGGAATCGATGGAGGGCGACAACGCCCAGCGGCTGAGGATGCTCACACCCGTGCCGGCTGCGACCAGCTCGACAATCGCGCTCGTTTGGGGAACCACCCGCACGATTCGGGGATAGTCGCCGCTGGGACGGATGAACTTGTCGTATTCGAAACCAGGCGTCGGTGACGGGTTGTAGGTGAGGTAGTTCTGGTCGACGAGGTCCTCGGCGACGATGTGTGCTCGGTCGGCGAGGGGATGGTCGGCAGCCACCACGAGAACGAGCTCGTCGACGAGCATCGGTGTCAGATGAACGTTGCCCTGCGGTTCTCCTGGCGCGAGGACCAGATCGACCGTGCCGGCGGCGAGTGCGTCGCCCGGGGCATCTCCCCCGACCACCAGGTCGAGTTCGATGTCGGGGTCGCGTTGTGTCGAGACCGCGAGGAACTCGGGATACCAGTGGTAGCAGTCGTAGCTGCCGGCAGCGATCCGCACCATCGACGTGACGCCTCGCCGGTCGGCGAGCAGGATTCGTTCGCTGCGCTCCAGGTCTGCGAGAGCGCGCTGGGCACTCTGATGCATGACGAGGCCCGCTCTGGTCGGTGTGAGGCGGCGCTGGGGTCCCCGGTCGAAGAGCTTCTGATCCAGCCGTCGCTCCGCGTCAGCAAGGCGGTGACTGAGCGCGGATTGGGTGGTGTGCAGCTCGCGCGCTGCTGCGGTCATCGTGCCGAGCTCGACGATCGCCACGATGGTCTCGTAGTGGCGGAGGTCGAGTTGGAGGGCCATCGACGCAACACTACATGAGCAATATTCATGACCACAGTGCCAAAACACTCGTTGGACAAATAGGTCGATCTCTGTCTGACTGGAGATGAGCCCAATGAGGGGTCGAACGACGAAAGGCGAAGATGACGACGAACACTCCACTCGCAGATCCCGAGACCGGACTCCTCGAGGGCCTGGTGGACTTGGAGCGGTATCCACTCCACGCGCCCGGAACCCCGAGATGGATCTCGCTGCTCGACCAGGTTCGAGCACAGATTGCCGCCGAGGGCTGCGCCACCCTTTCCGGATTCCTCACCGCCGAGGCACTGCGCCAGAGCCACGTCGACGTGGCAACGGCTGCCGAGCACGTGAACATCCGCACCCAGCGATCGAGCGTGTACTCACGCGCCGACCTGGAGACCGGGCTGGCGCCGGGCGACCCCCGCGGAACACAGTTGGAATGGGTCGCCGGTCATGTCACCCGCGACATGATCCCCGCGTACGCTCCGGCCCACCGCCTGTACGTGTCGGGGCTCTTCAAGCAGTTCGTCGCGTCGGCTGTCGATCACGAGCGGATCTACGAGTACGCCGACCCACTCGCCGGACTCGTCGCCACGATCCTGCCGCCGGGCGGTCGTTACCCCTGGCACTACGACACCAACGAGTACGTGGTGACGATCATGACCCAGGCGCCCGAGGCAGGCGGCGTGTTCGAGTACCATCAGAATTTGAGATCGCCCGGCGACGAGAACCTCGACGGGCTCGGACACGCTCTGAACGGCACCTCACTGCGACCTCCGCGCTCGATCTCGGCGGCTCCCGGTGACCTGCAACTGTTCCTCGGCCGATATTCGCTCCACCAGGTCTCGCAGGTCGAGGGAGATCGAGCACGCCACGTGCTCGTCCTCTCCTACGCCGAGAATCCCGGCGTGATCGGCCCGGTCGACCGCACGCGGTCGGTCTACGGACGCGTCACCGAGGCGCACCTGCTCGCCGAGCAACAGCAGATGGCGAGCAATGACGGGCTGATCCTGTGACGACCCTCGACACCCCCACCGAGAACCTCGCTCTCGGGTCGTACGACCCGTCGGTCGGCAGCGCCTTCGCCCGCTCGCTCGAGGCCGGTCGCCTCGAGCGACTGCGGGCATCGATCACCCGCGCCGGCTGCGATGCCGGGCTCTTCTACGACCCGACCAACATCCGCTATGCCACCGGCACCTCGAACATGCAGGTCTACTCGCTGCACAATCCGTGTCGGTACACCTTCGTACCCGCCGACGGCCCGGTCGTCCTGTTCGAGTTCAAGGGCTGCGAGCACCTGTCGGACGGTCACGACAACGTCGCCGAGGTCCGGATCGCGACGAGTTGGTACGACTTCGTGAGCGGTGACCGCGTCACCGAGTTCGCATCGGACTGGGCCGACGAGATCGTCGCCCTGCTCGGCACCGGCACCCGTGACCTCGCTGTCGACCGACTCGATCCTGTCGGGGCCCGAGCACTGGCGGATCTCGGTGTGCGTGTCCACGACGGCCAGCGGGTC
>Ga0307981_1001306_pt1 | contig 22631 bp, 16 predicted proteins | sample OrgLakmetagen987_FD_201849 | JGI IMG/M metagenome (GOLD analysis project Ga0307981, IMG submission 201849) | Saline water microbial communities from Organic Lake, Antarctica - #987 | ecosystem: Environmental > Aquatic > Non-marine Saline and Alkaline > Saline | place: Antarctica: Organic Lake... | reverse complement strand
TCCTACACAAGCCGCCCGCAAAAGTACACCCATGGATGGCAACGCCTATTTGACGAACGAATTGCACGAGGCCTACCACCAGTTCACCAAGGTCACTACGACCAGCTCTCCCCATTTGAAGGTTGGCAAACGAGAATTGAAAGCCTACCGGATTGTTCAGAGTAGCCTGCTTTCGTATTACCAAAAAGATCAAATTCCCGGAGCCAATTCAGTATTGACACGTCCCCGTTGCCGTAATAACGTATCGCCATCGTCCCGGCACTGGTACGATTACATGACGTCGATCATGGCTAACAGCGGTGGAATCTTTACGATTGTGGGCCTCCTCGAGTCCATGGTAAATTCGGCCGCGAATCGGAAATGGAGATATTAAAATTGCGAACGAGTCGGATGGCTGAGCTGTTGTGTAATAAAGCCTACTAGGCATGAGCTAATTAATGTCCGTATCTGTCTCTAATATATTCAGTACGTTTGCGTCTTGCTCTGATGTTCGGCGGGCTGCTTCTCAGCCTCACCGGAGTCCGTATCTTCGTCGTCCTCTTCGTTCTCCTCCTTCTCAGCCTTTCTTTTCGTATCTTCCTCCTCTTTAGCCCGTTGCATTATATTGAAGGAGTCGATCCAGGCTTTGTCAAACATGGTCTCCGAGATTTGGCTTAAACGACAGCCCAACTCGGGACGTTCCTCGCCCAAGACCCAAATGCGAAAGGTGTCCTTGTCGAAATCCATCAAATACCCCCAATCACCTTGGTCCATCGCAAAATCGTCCGCCAAGTCTCGACATGTTCCATGCAAGTATCCTGACTGGAGCACACGTACCGCACTGCCCTGATTCTTGCGAGTCAAGACGTACCAATTCTTGAGACTGCCATTGTCGACATTGGTATCGGTACTCTCCCGAAGAGCCTCAATGTCTTTTTTGGTAGGAGCTGGCTCATCAGAAGTCACGCGAATCGTCTCCAGCGCCGTTTTCCAACGTTCCAGGTTAGCCCACAAGATTTCGTGGACCAGCGTCCATCCCAATCCAGGACGTTCTGGATACGAATCATAGTGGTTGTACATTACGTAGACCTTTCCTTTGTGGACAAAGCCGTAATTGCCTCTTGTGCCCATGTTGATTGCCAAAAGCGAGCAAAGTCTTCACAGTTGTTGCCTTTTTTAGTTTAGTCTTTCTATTGATTTTCCTCTTATTGTGAGCATCTCGCGGAAGGAGGGATATCTTCCACGAAACTCCGTTTCGTTCGTCGGAGTGTCCACAAAACGCGCTTCGTGCGGGAGTTTTATCCACGATTTAGAGTCTTCGTCTAAGTCTCCGCCATCGTGGAGTCTTTACGGTCGTGGGCCCTCGTCCTTGAGTTGGCTGTTGTTTCGGCAAGGTCATACTACTTCTTGTGTGCGACAGACGGTACGTAACGGATCCTTAATACTTCACCCTAATATAACAGTGGTAAGTAACAGGATCCTTTCATTCAATCGGAATCCCGCTGACGACAGGCGATGGTCGTCAACGAAAAACAGTAAAACGCACGACTGCTTGCGGGGTTAGAGTGGACTACTTAACAACAACAGTAACGATAGTATTCTTCTTCTGCGGTCGTCCAGCAAGGTAACCTAGGAGTCATCGGCCGTCTTGTGCCTGCCATTGCTACTGTATATAATAGCTAGGAATCCCCCAGAGGAGATCGCTGGTCGGTTCTTCGCTTCTATCGTTGTTTGAGAGACCACGAACAGCCCGGCGGGGGGGGGCGACAATCTCGGTTGGCAAAAACAACCTTGTCCACATCCACCTAGCCAAGTAGTTGCAATACGATTAGTTGTCCCTACACATTGACTTGGTAGGCTAGACTGTATGTAGACACTGGAGCTGGAGTTATAGTGCGACGGTTCAGTCTTAGACTATGGACTAGTTAAAATGGAATAGATATTTCGAGGACAGGTAGGCAACGACGTACGCCCTCCAGACGAATATGGAATTCCGAACTCTGCCGGTCCAAGCCAAAAAACAAAAAACGACGGGACATGGGACGCGACGGACGCGACAAAGAAGATTGTAATGACGATGACGAAGGAGACCGACCATTATTCTCTCCTCTCCTAGTCTATCCATTGTTTTTCAAGAATATTGCAGCTCCCATATAGAATTTACGACGACGCTGTATGAAGTGAAGGAAAACAGAAGTGCTTGCGTTCCACCACGACAGCGTGGACTCCTGAGGCGCGAGCGGTCTTCCGTCGGCACTCCAGCTGCGAATAAATACACGCCACCGCCATGTCGCTGCTCTTTACGCCCAGCGGCAATGGAACGATTAGACGAGCTAACGCTATACCCTCGTCGATTGGTCAGATGAGTGTCATAGACATTCCTCCGCTCTATCTGGACCCGTCCGCGCAGAATATATATTACCAACACCTCTACGTGCTGCCCGTGTTGCTATTGGAGTTTCTGGCACTAGCCTTGACGAGAGCCGTGCTACCCGCACTACTGCTGCAAAAGTACGGCAATAGGGTCTATATTATAATGGGGTTGGCGGATTGTGTTCGTGGGCTCTTGGCCTTTTTCGCGTGTCCGTTTTTCGGAAAGATTTCCGACATTGTGGGCCGACGGCTCTGTCTCTTTGTCACCGTCTTTGGAACATGCGCTCCAGTCTGCTCGCTGGCATTTTTTTCCTGGGATTCCTTGGCGTCTTCTCTCGATGGTGATGATACACATGTGGATATTGGCGGTGCGGCCAGTGAGTCGGCGGTCGAACCGGAAGAAGCTTCCGATGCGTGGTCCGCCATGATGGGGCTGTCTACAAATGGCGCTGAAGCCATGCATCCCCACGCAATCACAGTCTTTGTTGTGCTGCTAGCTCTATCGGGTATCTTTTCGTCAACATTTACCTTGGTATTTGCCTACATTTCGGATACGGTGCTTCAACAAGAGGAGCGGGTATCGGCCTACGGTCTCGCTCTCGCCACCTTTGGTTTATCGTTTACCATTGGGCCAATGGCTGGAGGATACCTCGCGCAGTACAACTGCCAATACGTCTTTTTGGCGTCCTTGCTCTTGACTATTGTCGACCTTTTATACATTTACTTCGTTCTGCCCGAGTCGCGACAAGGTGCAGGGGAGAATATGGGCAGCAACAAGAGCACTATCTCTACCATGACTGCGGATCACTTTTCCTGGAACCCATGGGAGACGATTCGGATTGTTGTAGTTGACCCATTTCTACAAAAAGTCGGACAAGTCGCCTTTTTGTACTACACTGGGCTATGGGCGCTCATCAGTACACTGAGCGTGTATGCTGTGAAGCGTTTCCATCTTGGTCCCGGACGACTGGGTGAGCTAATGAGTGCTCTCGGCCTCTGCACCATGATTGCAGAAGCTGTCTTGGTGCGTATCATGGTTCCAATGTTGGGCGAAAAGCGTTCCGTGCAGATTGGTTTGATTGCCTTTGCGATGCAGTGTGTTGTGCTGGGCTTTGCGTATGAGCCGTGGCACTTGTTTGTAGTCGCCGCCTTTTCGTTGCTTGGAAATCTGGTCTATCCCAGCCTATCATCGCTGGTTAGTGGCAGTGTGGAGCCGGACGCTGTTGGGGAAGCGTTGGGGGCAGTAAATGGAATCAAAGCCTTGACGGAAGGCATCGGCCCCTTGGTGTTCGGCAGCCTCATGACGTTGTCGGAACATTCGATCTTGCCGGGTTGGCCGTATCTCTTGGCCGCTGCACTTGCTCTAGCGGCGTACAAGCAAGCGGGTAAACTTCCCGATACAGATGATGACGACTACATTCATGAGCTTGATCGCCGAAAGCGAACGGGCAGAGAGAGTAGTGGAATTGTGATGCGAACATTCCTGACTGGGGAACGTGACGAAGAAGACGAAGTCGAAGGCTTGTTGAGCGAAATCGACGAATCGGACGACGAAGACCTTGAAACGAATATTATAGAGGACACGTCGCAGTTGCCAATCACGTTTGCTTCCCTAATGAAAGTGAATCCTTCTCCGTCTGGCGACAAACCACCGTGAACGCTTGTCGCTTGTCTAGCCAATGGTCATTTCAATTCCCTTCACTCACCCTTTCCTCGGCATCACTTTGTTGAAAGGAGTATTCTCTTGGGCCTTCACGGGAAGACGCATGTCCTTCCAACGAGCGCGAAGCTTCAAGCACAACCAGTGATTCGACGCGGCAAGCGACCCGACCTGAGAGTTGCGCCATCTACTAGTTCTAGAGTAATAGAACTTCTTCTATTTTAGATCTAGAACTCAAGCATAGCGTTTCCTTGGATTATAGCTAAAAGTGGTGCATCACGTGACGAAGATTTGTTTAGTGATAGTAAATTGGTTTACATATTGCCACTCCCGATACTACACCAGGACACTTTATACCAGGAGGCAAGTATTGCGGTGCCGCTCTTCCCAACGTCATGTCGAGGAATCGGACTATCTACTGAATCCTCGTCTAGTGGTGCGTCGTTGCCTTCAAATCGTTACTCTTCCCATTCTCGCTGTACTTATTGAGAGCAACGGCTAGCCGTTAATATTGTCGAGAAGGTGGCCGAGTACCCCAATTCTCGCCACCGGGACCTCCTTCGTGCGGTCTCGGTCGCGGCATTATTCTGGTTCCAGAAGGGTCGCCATCGTCCACAGGCCGTAACCATCTGCCACCATACGAACCCAACGGAGGAGCGCCAGCAGGACCCATTGGTTTAGACAATTCCATAAGGCTATGTGGCGGCAGTCGATCATTGCGGTTGTAATTCAGTTGTTGTGGCGGATAATGAACCTGTGGCGGAGTCTGTTGATGATGTGATGGGTAGTACAAAGTCATGGTATTATCCCTGGTGGGAAGAGGAGAATGAGGCATGTTTGGCGCGTTGTCCCAAGGCTGTCCAGAAAAGCCATACTGGTGTCCTACATTCGAGTAGTACGGTAACGGCGAGGCGTGATGATAGTCGACTGACGCGGCTAGTGCAAGAGGTGGCAGATGTTGTTGATGATGTTGTTGTTGCGGTAGACTCGGGGTCGGTGGAAGCTTCTGTGGTAGATTATGTGCTGGCGGTGGCGGTGGTTGTGCATGTGATTGATCAATCGATTGGGGTGGATGCATCGGCGGTTGCGGGCCTGGATGAGGCAGTAGTGGTCCCTGTTGCGGCTGATGATACGGTGGGTAGGGAGGCAGCGGCATCCGTCGCGGTGGCCCACCGTGTGCTGCTGTTGAGTGAGTTGGAACCATGACGAGCACCTCCTCCTGGCCCTTTGACGCCTTGCTCCCTGCTGGTCCGGCGTGTTGTTTGAGGTCAATGTTTTCTTCATATAGCCTGCGTAGCGTATCTATTGTTCTACCGATCAAATCTAACCGATTCAAGGAAATGGTTTCGGGTTCTGGTGAGGGTGCTCTCTTCTTTCGCTTCCTACCGTTGGCAAGCTCTGGCTCTTCCAATTCGGGTTCGATTTTCCCAAGAAACTCGGCCAATTCCTCAAACGCATTCGCCAGATCCGTTCGCCTTTGCTTTTCTCGTTCTGCGAGTTCTTGTCGTCTTATCTTCGCCTTGGTCTTGCGATCTACTAAATTGGAACCCAAAGGGCTCGTTCTTCCCGACTGCACTTTCGAGTTGCTGTCGCTCGTATGACCCGAGCCATGCTGCTGTTCCAGATCTCGTTCGTTCCGATAGCGCCAGCTTTCTACCCAACGTTCCTCGCCCCGCGGCTTCCCATTGGCTACGGGCTCTGCCGCGTCTGCCCGGTCTAACCGATCCGCCATGCTGTGCGTTAATTAACGAAAGGAATACACACTCGCACCTCTGGTCAGTTGACGGTGCTCGGTGTCCTCTCTTTTTCTATTATTTGTCAATGTCATTAGCAACGGTCACCGCTCGGTGCGGTGTCTCTATCTAGCCGAAGAAACGGATCAGTGAGAGCGTTGGAAGGCATTCCGTTCATTCGAGGCGGCAGCGTCCCTTCTGTTTAAACAAAAGTTCAATACGGTTTTATATTCTACCTTTCCGACAAGATTAGTATAGCCCTTTGTGCTCTTGCAAATGTCACACATCTATTCAACCACGTAGCATCTTTTACAGTATCATATTATTTTTAGTGACGTATCTTAAGTACAGTCCTTCTTGTGGATATTTTCTCCTTTTATTAGACGATTGAAATATTTTACTTCGTGTTTCCGTCTAAGTCGAAATATTGTCCAAGTCGTGCCAAAGGCGGACAAAACGATGAGTCAAGCTCAGAACCGCAGAGCGTATGATGTCTGGTCTTCTCGTTTCCTGTCCGTGGGATTGGAACGACGGCGTGATATCTGATTCTGATTATTTGTGATGGTACAGGCATGCTATTGTACGACTATCGATCGTACTTCTCCTAGCTAGCTAATAGACTGTTGTTGTAACTGTTAACTAGTTTCCCAAATATATTAGCAAGTTTTCACGTTGCAATGAAGCATCTATATGAATCTACTAGATACTCGTGTCCTCGCACTCCAGCCTTCGCTTAAGGAGCTTGAGTCTCGGTCCACGCGACGACTTGGTTTCGACAGACTTGGAATCGGTGTCTTCTTCATCGTCCGCCGAGATGGTCGCGGTAAATCCCCCTGGTGACAAAGGTAGTTTCCTGATAGCAAGAAGAGTACCGCGTTGCAGCGTCTGTGACAAGCAAGAGGAAGTCGTCCCATCCGCCGCCGCGTCGGCTAGATCCGAGAGAGTCATCTTGAGCTTTTTATAGGCGGGCGAATCCATGTTAATGAGGGCTGCTTCGACAACTCGGGGAACCGAGGCTCGTCGCTTGGTGGACAGAGAGTCCTTGGTGGTGGTAGTCGTGGTAGTATTCGTGATGATGGAACCCATTTGCTCCTTGCCCTCTCGTAGCTCGGGCGCCCCTTCTCGGAGGGCTTGTGAGGTCTTTTCGCGAGCCTTGGTGTTGCCAACATCCTTCCAGGTGTTGGGTGTCTCGGGGTTCTTCTTGAGGAAACGACCACCAAGTTTGCGTACTGTACGTACAATCTTTTCGGCAATCTTGGGCTTGTCGCGTCGCTTGGCAGCAATGTAGCTGGGCTGACTCGCCTTGACAAGTTGGCGGTATTGGATATTTCCAGCGTGATGGTTTGTTTCTCCCCCTCGGCCGCAAAGGACATCGTTTTGGAGGACGAGTGAGATCGTATCCGTGGGCTTGGGGAGTGGAGGAATGTCTTGGGTGTTCGCGTCAAATATGTCCATATCTGAGAGGGTCTCCAAGCTACCGGCACCAAACGATACTTCACGAGAAGCTGCTTGAAGTGGGGGTGAAGATTCTTGGGTGGTGGTGGCAGCGGCGACACTTTTGGAAACCAACGTCATCTTGAGTTGGTTCTCAGCGACTTCTGCAAAGGTTCCCGAGGCAGAGTCCGAGGTGCAAGCCTTATCGTCCGACGTGGAAAAGTCGGTGGAAACCAGTCGTGGCCCAGTGAAGCCACTTCTTTTCGGCAAGATTGCGCAAGACGTGTTGGAGGTCGATGCAAACTCGGGATCATGCTCCTCTCGAGCCGAAGCGGGGGGTAGATCCGCCACCCTCTCCTCGCGCTCTAGATGGAGCAATGCCATTGCGATACTCTCTAAACCTGCCATGATGGTTAACAAAGAGATACAAACTTCGTTCCGATCGTTCTGTGGACTACGACTAGTGGTTTTCGGTTTGCAGATGTAAAAAGCGCTTACGGCACCGCAATTCGCAAGACCAATCTACGGGAAGTAGTCGGGGGGTTGAATCGTGTGACGATTTTGCTAGGCAGAACGGACTTTTTACGGCAGTGCTGGCCAGAACGTCAAACGCGCTTATCCCTCTTCCTTCATCACCTCTCATGAGGATATGGTTGTTGGTTGCTGTGCTCTTCCTTGAACGCTCATAACCATTATCTTCGTCAGGATTCGAATTTTCGAATTTTTGGTCTCACGAAATCTCAACGGAAGACCCTTTCGCGGGGTTCTGGCGAAACGGGCGGTGAATCGTGAAACGTTCACGAGACAACCCCGAGCATCTCTTTCTACTTACAATATTGGGGCATAGCTTCATTCCCTGGTCGACTTTGACCTTTCCGTGCGAGCTTTTCGTTTGTAACCCCGGCAGTAAGCTTTCACCGTTGTACCGGTACCGTTCGCTTTGTTCCCACTTACGGTAGACTTACTTCTATGAAAGCAAACCAACATCATTCAAGATGCCAATGTTAAGATCAAACTACGGCTATGGCAACGAGGTGACTCGCACCGCTCCGCGGTCCCCTAACAACCGTGCTCCTCGACAGTTGTCAGATCAGGACTTGCTGCGAGTGAGTCCAGCCTTGGCCTTTGCTCCGACGAGAGCTCCAAACGCCATTACAATTAGGAACAACTTATTGAAGGACAAGTTTGCGAGTCCTCCGTTCGTCGTCGTGACTAAGGAAGAAGGTAGCCGTACGGATCTGCACCCTTACCTCAACAAGTCGAAGTGGAAGCTCTTGTTGGAGTCTGTTCTTGACCTGCAGCGTTTCAATAGACCAGAAGAGATTGAGATGGCGTTGATGACTCTTGACGATAATAACACCACTCCGCTACACGTTGCTGCTTGGAAGGCCCCTCCCAAGATTGCCCTTCTCATGCTAAATCTCGTTCCCGGCGCTAAGCGAAGAGAATTCCTTCTAGCTGTCGATCACGATGGGAACACTCCACTCCATCTCGCGTGCGCCAATCTTGATGAACGCGTCGAATTCTCGGTAATTAAGCATGTTCTCTTGTTGGCACCAGAGGCTTTGGAAATGAGAAACAACTATGGTGATAGTCCTCTGCATCTCTTGGTTTCGAGTCCGGGTTTTAGCCGAGGTCAAGACTTTGCGGTAGAAGCAGCGGCAGAAGAAGCCATTACTTCTCTTCTCATGATGGTCGGACACATGGCCATTATTCGTAATAGATCCGGTGCTACCCTTTTACATGTGGCTATTGCCCACGGTGCTCACGAGCGCGTCTTGGTCCAAGTGCTCAATTTAGCACCAACAGCAGCCCACGTTCCCGACAATCATGGTATGTTGCCGCTGCATTACGTGGCAGCTTTTGGCGGCCGCGGTGGTACCCCTTGGACGTTTGCAGGGCAGCTCATCTGGGCCTTTCCGGAAGCCATATCCTCGCAGAGCGAGCATGGCGACACTCCCCTCCATTTACTTATATCCAACGCCTACAAGCACGTCAAGAAGGACCAGTTTCTGGATCGCAACACTACCAAGCTCGCGGAACTTTTAGTGGGATCTGGCATGCAAGACAACTGCCCACTCCTCATCAAGAACAATGAACATCTTACGCCCCTTCACGGCTGTGCCCTTTTTGACACTCCGCCCCAACTAACGCGTCTCTTGATGGAATCTCCCTTGGCCATTCAAGCCTCGCATCTGGCCACCAACTTTGGAGCCACTGCCCTGCACCTGTGCTGTGCCAACAGCAACGTGTCGGAATCGGTTGCCAACGTTGAAGCGCTTGCAACTATCTACTCGTGCTCGGCAATTGACAGCAAGAACCGAACAGCACTCATGGTGGCGGTACAAAACTCCAAGGCGTCCAGCAAGGTGACCAAGGCGCTGCTCAAGGTTGATCCAGATTGTGCCAATGTGGCCACCGTGAAGGGTCAGCATCTTGCGTTGCACTTGGCACTTCAGGGAAGCAAAATAAGAGGGGGTGCCATCAAGGCCCTGCTCAAGGCCTACCCGGAGGGTGTCCGAGCTTTAACGACCAGGGGCAACACACCCCTGCACGAGGCTTGCAAGTACGGTGCTCCCATAAGTGTGATTGAAATCCTCATTTCTCACTATCCGAGCGCTCTGCGGCATGCGAATGAAAAGGGTCAATTGCCCATTGACCGGGCTCAATCAGCAAAAGCCAGCGACGAGGTCATGGCTGTACTTGAAGGTAGAGACTTTGTTAGGTCACCTGTCCCCAATACCGTCTCGGAGGACTTCACTGTGGATTTCGCCTCTCCAGAGCTCTTCACTGTGTCAGCTAACGACCCACGGAAAAGGAGCCGTAGAAAGAACAGCCTTCGGGAAGTGTAACCAATATTAAAGACGTTGTCTGTATCACAACATTTCGTTGCATCTCTCCTTTTTCTAACTCTATTCAGCAACTATGTTTTCACAGGCCAAAGACACTACAGACAAGTCTTTACAATATTTCGTTGTACTGTGGTTATATTCCCTAGATTTAGTTGGTACAATCAACCTTAACAATAACAATACTGTCATACATGACGGCTCATTGACCAGTGACACCGCCAGCGACAAAAGAGTCTGGCGACACAGATGGATCTTGATTTCTGGCAAGAGCATTCTCATAAACTTCCTGAAGGTCTGACGTCCAAACAAAGTTCGGGTCAGGTTCTTCTCCTTGAATGCAGAATCGACCACGTCGATAGCACCACACGCGAGTGTCGTTAAACGCTCTGCCTCCACTTCGATTAGAGGGGACAACAAAGCGACGCCCGGTTCTTCCATCAGAAAGCAAAAATGTTCTAGTAGCCACTTCATCTGATGAGTCCTTCTCGCAAATGCTTGGAACTGACTTGATGGACCCTTGTGGGCTGGTCTCCCTGCTCGGGGATGGAAGCGAGAGTGCGTGCAAGAAATCTTCTCCCAAACCAGGCAGACTGTCGAGTCCGCAGCAGCTAGCCATTGAGGCAACATCTGCCATGTCAACGTCGTCGACGATATCCGTGCATGGACCACCAATAGAGCGGGGTACTCTTCGTCCACCCTGGATACGAATCTTGGCATCTGTAGCAAACTGGAGAGTCTCTTCCTTTACCTCGGGATGAGCGTTGGTCTCGAAGCATTCCAGAGCAATCAGTAGGCGGTCCTCCATGGATTGTCCGAAAGGAAGCGCGCTGCTGCCCGCAATAGGAATGAGATGCCCTGTCAAAGACTGCAACGCTCTGACGGCGAGTGTCGCACTCAACGCATCGTCGCGTCCCCCGCCGACAATTGCACCAGGGGTGCCTTTGTCCACGCAAAAGTCCGTCACGACACGAAGCAAACTCTCGTACACTGGACCGGTGGCAACACGCTCCTTCATAAAGTCAGGACCGGACGCCAAGGCAGCAATGCAGCCAACCGACGAACGCAACGTAAAGACGCCGTATTTGTATCCGTTTCCGCCTCGGCCGGAGAGTGTGTTATGCAAGAGACTAATGATCTTGGGAATGACGTTCTCCGTCTTGCGCAACAGATCATAGCATTCGTCTCCTTCATCGTAACGACAACAAAAGGTAACAGCCATGGCTGCCTTCAAACTTTGGTAATGATCCAACGTCAACAGTGGGGCCAACAACTCGACAACGCCGGACTCGCGGAGCGCTGGGGCGGCTTCGTCACTTTGAGCAATGTTCATGAGAAATCCAACACACCAAGAGGCAGTCTGTCCCTTCCACTGTGTAGGATCAGGACCTGCATCATGTAAGATTCCCATCAACGGAGCCAACGCACCCGATTCGAGCAATGGAATAGCATTCTCGAGAGATTCAGCAAGTAGGGTAAGCGCAGCAACACACTTGAATCGAGCCTCCGTCGTACCATCTTCCTCCGCAACCCGCACGAGAACGGGCAGAATGTCGCCGCGCTCCACAACAGGGATTTGGTTCTTCATTTCGGCAGCGAAGCTCCACAAGATAGAGCATGCCTTGGTCCGGGCCTCTCCAGTGTCTGTCTGTATCACATTCAGAATGGAGTCAACAAAGCCCGGGTAGCTGAACATGGGAATCTTGTTGTCGTAACCGATAGCAAGATTCGAAAGTGCCGAACAGGCCTTGATGCGAGCTTCAGTGGACGATCCCTGGGCAGTTGTTCGTTCTAGAACAGTCATGAGAGCATCCATAACTCCGGTAGTGCGAAATACTCGATGCTTGTTGGCCTTGGAAATGGACAAGTTCATCAAAGCCAAGCATGCATTCGTTGTGCAAGGTGTGGCACCTGTCTCAGGGGAACAAGTACCCGAGGCAACATGCCCAAGGGCTTCCACCAGACCAGGAGTACCAAGCAGAGCCGCATCGTTGGCATCCGCGTTACTCAAGTTCTTGACACAGGTGGTTGCCTTGAGGCGTGCTTCGTCCGTTGAGTTTACCATGACATCACGCATGGCTTCGAGAACGTCCGGAATCTTGGCAATCTCAATCTTATTGGCCTTCCCGCAACTCAAGTTCATGATAGCAATGCAAGCATGCAAACGAGCCTTCTCAGAGGCCAGGGGAACTGTGCAACGAACACCGTTGCCTGTCATGTGCGTGATAAAGGGGCCTCCTTTGGCAACCAAAGCCAAAGTATTCAACAAGCCGTATGTTCTCATGAGATATCTATCACTCTCTTCCGTCGCAGTAAGGCTTCGAATCGTCTCGACAGCGTACTCTCGTCCCAACCAATCCGCTTGTTCCGAAACTTGCATCATGGTGCGCTGCAAGAACTCCAAGATACGTCGGTTCGAGGCCACAGCTACTCGTCGGTGCGACATTTTCGCATAATCAGCCAACATGCGTGTACCCAATGTGACAAGCCGAGGAGTGGTGAGAGCCTGCAGCAAGGCCACGATACACCCGCGCTCGGCAAAGTACTTGAGGTCCGCAACCGACGTGTTGGGTCCGAACGAAAGCATAATCGAAGTCGGAGAAGTCGGCGGGGACGGACACTCGTCTTCTTCGTCCTCATTTGGGACCGGAGAGGCTGGTTCGTCGCTGTCAAAAGCAACGTTGCGGTAGATCGTAGGCATTGACTCGCTAGAATCGGTAGAGGTCGCAGAGACATTACTGGAAATATGACCCGCTGTTGCTTGATCTTCATCTTCCACCATTTGCGAAATTCCCCAGTCTTCTGCAGCCTGGGCCAGCGAAGAGTCTCCTGTATTCATACTGTCAAAGGTCCTCTCTAGACCCGGCGAAGGCTCTTCGTCGTCACTTTCCATGGAAGTATTCGAGTCCAAAACAGATTGAACCAAAAAGCCATTCTGTTGCACCCGAAGTCTTCGATCCGCAAGACTGAGACTGGTCGTGCTGGGCGAAGTGTGAGGAGAGTTGGGTGCCGTTGTTGCACGAAGATAGCTGGAGCCGGTGCTAAGTGGAGATGTCGAGTTATCATCGTTGTTGTTGATGCCTACTGCAGAAGACGACTCAACGGACGAAATGGTAGAAAAATGGCGCCTAACTGCCGGCGACACGGGAATCTCTTGTTGCGATTGCCCTTCTGCTATCAAGTTGGGTCTAAAGAGGTCGGATGCTGCCGAAGTCCATGGAGAAGGATTTTGATGTGCAGTTGTATCAATGGAAAGCGGATCAACCTGCGAATCGTTGGGAGCCGAAGGTCGATGATGAGCCTCTTGCACAGAATTCGTACCAGAGCCTACGTGATTCAACGCATCCGCGGTGGAAGCAGGTCCGACATCCGAGTCGTCGTCATGCTGCATTCCAGCAGCGGGAGCGGGATCATGCTGCGGTGGTACTCCTATCTGAACAGAGGTGTCGTAATCAAACGTCAAGTACTGATCAGGAAAGGTCCCAAGTGCCTCCCGAGGCGCCATGGTGTCTTGCCTTGTTCGAACCCCTTTGGTTCCGCTTTTGGAAAAAATTGTGAGTCGATGTCCCCCTGTCGAGCTGTCCAAGTCCATCTCGAAATGTTTTGTCCAACTATTTCAAGTTAGTTTAGTACTTTTTATGATCTAAACCATTTAATATTTCCATTTGGATAACGTTTTGGAAACTTTGGGTGTGGATTCCGTAAAGGGCCTGTTTTTCAACTCTCTCAAAAACAAAAACCAACGCCAGTCTTTGTTGGTCTTTGGCGCACCTCTGTGCCAAATTTGGCACGAAAACCAAAATTTGGGGGCAAAAATTGATAGCATCTACAGGACTGTATAGAAATATATTCTCCAACAGAAATCCGGACAGTTTAGATTTCGCGCGCTCTCCGATCTCGCGCGAAACGCGAGATCGATCTCGTCGATCGAACGAGGCCCCGTTTCCAAGAGAGTGAAGTCTCGTGTACGGTACCTGTATGTGTTAACCACAGTAATGACAAAACGAACCTTGAGGGGAACCGGTGTTGTCGCCGAACTTGTGTGTGTTGTGTGTCTATTTTGTGTAGGTTCGAGTGAGCGCCTCTTGTCGAGTGGACCATGGCGAGCAGCAGCAACGGGGGTCGGGCGGCTTTCGATTCAAATTCGAATCATGTGCGCAACGAGTCGCTCTACTCCATGGATTCGTTCATTAAAGATTTCCCCCGAGACGGTGAGGACGAAGGAGATACGACCAATCGAAGCGAGGAAGAGCCAAGGCTCTACTTTTCACCGAGCAGTGCGTCTGCCTCTGGTCCCGATGTCTTGAACGCAGGACCTCACCCAATGCTCGTGCCCGTGCCCGTGCACATTCCAATGGAGCCCGCTGCAATGCAGACGATCCATAGCATTCCGTCGCGAAAGAATAGCAGTGACGGTGGCAGTGATTCGGTGCCTCCCATCCTTCCGGAGCACCCGTTCTTTAGCGCCTCGTATTACGAAGATGCTGACAACAGCGATGGTAGCGTCGTCTTTAATGGACCCACACCAAAAGTGGGAAAGTCCATTGCCGCACGAAGAGATCGAAATGCCAGAGATCGGTTTCCAAGCTTCGACAGTGTCGGAAGTTCGGGATCGATTCGATACGTGTCCAAGCAGCAAATTCCACCTCAGCAGCCAATGATCAGTGCCCAGAGTATTCCTGCTAATATAAATCCTCAGATGCTACCCTACCACGAACGCCGCAAGTTGATGCAACAGCGGCAGCAGCAAAAGCAGACGCCCACACCCACGCCTCCGCGGGCTGACGCGGCCGCATCCAATCGACCCATGCCGCCATACATGATGCCGCCGCCGCACCCTTCCGATATGCCGTACTTTCAGCCAGGCCCAATGTCACAACATCCTTACCCTCCTGGCGGAATGCCGATGCATCCACCACCCGGAGCTTATCCGTACCATCCGTCACAAGGTATGCCTCCGCAAGGAATGATGCCTCCGCAAGGAATGATGCCTCCGCAAGGAATGATGCCTCCGCAAGGAATGATGCCTCCGCAAGGAATATTTCCCCCCGGTATGCATCCACCCGGTATGCCAATGAATATGTATCGTGCTCCTCCGGGAGTGCCCATGGGACAGTTTCCTCCTTACCCTGGACCACCGCCTCATGGCTACCCGCAGCCGCAGCCGCATGGTCCACAATCGCAGTCGCACGGTCCCCGTCTCAGTCCTTTTCCATCCGTTGGCAAGACTACCGAACCCGTACATGTACATCGGCCACCAAACAGCAAGGCTTCGCCGCGATCGAGAGGCCACCAGCAACCCCAACCGCTCCATCCCAGCTCGTCTCTTCCGCCGAGCGGTATCCAGCGACCAATGGCAATGAATTCCAACCAAGGAGGTACCGGTATGCACAGTTCAAGTTTTGACTCGAGTACTTCACTGGAAAGAGATGGAGGGTCGTCAGCTCCCCATCGTCGAAAAGAAGCACCACCGCCACCACCACCTCCGCCGCCACCACTGCCACCTAATTACGCACACGTACGTAGTGATAGCAACGGCAGTGTCTCGTCTCTGGGCAGTATGCTTCAAACGGAAGGCGAAGACGACAAGGCGTCCAAGAGGGAAGGCAAAGAAGGCATCGCTTCAGAAAGTTTCTTCCAGCGATTGAATCCTTGGTCGCCCAAGCAACACAATGTCAAGGACTTTCATCAAAGGAATCAAGCCTTTTTGAAACGTGCCGAGCGACAACAATATGGTGGTCAACCACCGCCTGTCAGTCCGAGAACCCAGCAAAGGTAAGTTTAGTTGTCAAGTAGGATACATATTGTAGAGTGGCGAATGAATGAGCCCAAGAAACCTTATCATTGACTCAATGCTCTTTCTTGTCGTTATTAACAGACTCGGCTCAATGGACCGACCGCCTGCGAGTCGAGGTACCCACAAGCGACTACATTCTATTGAAGGCGACAACTGGGAAGAAGAGCCAAGTCGGGACATGGAAGGTGGAAAGAATCGAAAGGACCAACGCCAATTGGAAAATGCGGAAGCGACGAGTTCGAGCGCGCTGTCTTCAAGGTGAGTGGAGTACGGAGAAGCAGGAATCGGGCATGACTAGTGAGCCAAAAGAGATCTCATGTTTCGCTTGCGGCTAATCCTTTCGTTCTTTGTAGCAGTGACGCAAGCGACTACGAAGGTGGATCCGAGCGTGTTGGGTCGTCCACACCGGAAGAGGCCAATGAGCGTACTTCTCTTCTACCGCCGTCGGGCATAAGCTCCAATGAGCACGACGCACCAAAATCGTACACGAGAGAAAGCCGACGAAGCCGTCAACGTACCGAACCCGAGATGTCCCGTACCCAAGAGAAAACGCAGCTACCTGAGACGCACGATAGTGTGTCGAAGACGCAACGAATGGATAATGCCTCTGCGGCCGCCAACTTGGATTATCAGGTAAGTTCCTTCTGGGGGATGCTAGAATAGATATCTTGCAGTTTTTGGCACTGTCACTCATTCATCCATGCTTGCTCTTTTATTTAAGGACGAGAGACGAAAGAAGAAGAAGAAGAAGCATCGCTCTCGAAAGAATCGAAAAGCGTCTGTGGAAGCCACATCGGATGATTCGATTTCGTCTTCCGAGTCTAGTCAGGATTACCAGCGCTGGACGAAGAAGAGGGCCAAGATATTGGAAAAAGAGCGAGAAAAGCTTATTGCGCAATGGAAGGCGGAGGCCATGGCTGAAGAGCTCGCTTCTCGTGAACAGAGAGAGAAAGGTCGTTGGGGCCGTCGGATTGGTCGACATCTTGACTCGGAAGTCTCTACATTTCTCGACAGTTCATTGAAATTCCTGGCGTGGTTCGAGTCGTTCATTGCCAATCTTCCCCTTACGATTGGAGCTATCGCACTAGCAAATGCTACGCTTGGCGTTGTTTGGTTCAAGTTTGCGGAAGAAAATATGCAATCTTGCGCACCAGTTCATTTCCATTCTTCGCAATGTAACTTTCCTGAGTTCCCCGGCTGCTTCTACTGCGACAAGGATGCAAGCATGTACAAAGTGGCTCTGAACTTTCATTTGATATGCTCAATGTTCGGAGGCTTTCTGGCTCTTGGCTTCGTTTTGAAGCTGATACTTGCCAGGCGTGTCGTTTTTGACGAATTGAGTTCGCCGACAACTGCAAGTCCAGCTGGGCTACTTTGCATGACGATTGACATTGTTGCTGCTGGACATGGATTTTTGGGACAGGTTCTCGTGTCTGTAGCCGCTGGCGTCCACCTTTGTTTAGTGGTTTGGTTCATTTACATGGTAAGGTTTGCTCCAGTGATCTAATGAGTGAATAGCGCCCCGTCGATTATCTCATAGGACTCATCTTGGCGTCTCTTCCCTTCTTTACAAGGCTCTCGCATACCACATAATGCCAGAGCCCTCCTGGTTTCCGAACACAGTTTCTATTGGGCTGAGCGCAGTCAAGGTGTGGCTCTACTATCCCATGGCTGGCCACTTTTTAATGGCAATTTCGCTGAGTTTGAACTTTTTCTTGTTCCCCATCAGTCTTATTCGCGTCGCTCTCAACAAAAAGATATCTGCGACAGTTGCGTGGATGCAAATGAGCGCCCCGAATGTATCCCTCTACGCCCTCACCATAATGGCACAACCCTCCTTTCAAGAAGAGCATCCGGATATAAACGATTTTCAGCGAGTCCACAGACAGCTATACCTCCCATGCATGCACTTTCTGTTTTCGTTGGCTATCGTCGGTATGGTGGCGAGTTTGTCAAGCCTTTGGGTTCGCTGGGACGATTTCAAAAAGATTCCATTCTCCCCGGCGCATGCCGCGTTTTGCGTGCCAACATTGTCCCATGCGAATGCGATTCAGGCGTATCGGGCCTCGGTGAACTCGTTCTCCGCACTGCCAGATGGGAGTCTGTTCAAGATGTCCCTTTACACTTACTGGGTTCTCGTTCTCGCTGCGGGGACGGTTGTGACCTGCTGGATCTCTTGCAAGTTTCTCTATTGCCTACCGGCCTGGACACATATCGAATTGGGAGACGAGATTGAGCCCCCGGCGCCGTACGAGACCCAAATGACACTGTCGAATATGATTTCGACAGGCGAGACGTTGTTCCAGCCGTTTGTGAGTCCCGCAGTTCTGCAAGCTAATGAGACCGGAGCTTTGGTATTCACGAGAAGTTCAAGTGGGCAGCAACGCTTGGTCCGTACGCGAAAGGTCACGGCGCTTGGCTTCGAGCCGATCATGAACATTGTTGAGATGGAGCGGGAGAGAGACGTCCTTCTAGACTGGGCGAGGATCAACCCTCCCCGTCGACGACACCGAACGTTGAGTGTCCCTGGAATCGACTTTACCTACGGGGCTGACATCGGAACCGGGAACACGGGAGTTTACTCTGGCATGTACGAAGGCATTCCTGCGCGGGGCCGCCAACGGGCGAGCACTTCTGGCTCGTTCACTGGACGGTACAGCGGCAGCAGTGGTGGCTTCAGCGGTAGTCATCGACAATAATAGGTTGTAAAGTAAATGTGCGACTGATTTTTAGGTAGTATACGAACAAGATTGTACAAGGAAACGTCCTCTTATGAAGAACGATTGGAATAGCCCAATTACACTTTTAAAGAAGCTTTGAACTGCATACCCAAAGCTCTTCTAGGGCTAGATCTAATTCCAAGCTTTCCCCGTGAGTCCAAGGAGGGCGTTACACCCGGCCAAGATCTCATCATCCGTCTCGCTCTGTGAATCTAGCGCGCTTGAATACCTGCTCTCCGAGTTCTCTTCGTCGCTGATAAAGTTGTTCACCGGTGACTTAGTGCGGGGTAGGCTAAAGACCGGCTTGAAATGGCGACGACGCTTTTTTCGTTGTTTCAGGTCAGTGGATCGGATGGGTGCCGAGGGTTGAACCACAGGCGCCGTTGTCGATTCTAGGCTCATGTCTCCAGACTCGTTGTCGTCCAAAGGCATACTGTTGTTCACACGGGCCTTTCGGATGACTTCTTCCTGGTTCACAGCGGCACTTCCAGCCGATCGCCGTTTAAGGTGGAGAATATCGTCCATCTCTACGACACCTTCGTTGATGTAAGTCGATTCTCTCTGTCGCCCTTTGCCGAGACGAACAAAGCTAAAGTAATTCAGCTGGCGACGCAAGGACGCAAAGGAGGAATGGTTGAAATAACGCGGGAGGACGTGTCCCTCAACATTAACTCTGTCATGCACGACTATTTGGCCCAGAATATCCTGACCATTCTTGCGATCTGCATCAGAGAGAACCGGTAGAAAAGAGCCAAAAGGTGAGCTTTAAAAGTTGGAACGAAAGTCAATGAGAAAAAAAGCTAGCTAGCTCGATAACACACTTACACCCGGGGACAAAGCTTATTACATCCTCGTTTTCCAAGAGCATATCTCTGAGACGTCTGCGATAACACACAAAAAGGAGAACCAGTGTAAGATGGTGTTGCAGGTTGACTCGAGAGAAGTTAAGTGCACAAATCCGGCAGGATCTAAAACGCTATCAAGCAATTATTTCCAAAAACGCGCGACAGGGGGCGCGGTGAAGGCAAGGTGCAATCTGCTTTCACCAGAAACGGGCGCGTCAACGGGTTATCGGGGCAAGGTGTCTATTTGCGAGTCCGGAAAGCCGGAACCCCTTTTTTAAGCCTTTCGTTTCTTCAGCTTGCCAGAGACCGCCATGGCGTCCGAGCCAAGCAGCGTGCTTGTCACACCAATAGCGCGCCTACAGCATCCCGTGGATGATGGGTGAATGCCTAATGAAAAAGATTTTCAAAAATCGACATCTGTCGATCATCGGAGGGTGTTTCTCACAGGCATCGGCACACAGGAGTGAGAATCTCTCTGACTGCTTACCTCAAGAAAGGAATAGTCTTTTCGTCTTCTCGTCCTGTACTTGATCCCGATAACGAAGCGTCCTCTGGCGATGACGCGATGCGCTTAATGTACCTGGAAGCCATTGTTGTGTTCTCCATCCTTGCCGTCTGTTGATCTCTTTCTTTGTGATTTGTGCTTTCTCGCTTCTCATTCCGGCAACCCTGATTGGATTGCCAAGCCAACGCGAACAGAAGGGGAAGAAATACATGAAAAGTCCTCGTAGAAAGGCTACTGCGAAGCTACACGCTTTCTGTCCGCCGCCCGTGCCACCTGTCTTCTTCCCGAAGAATGCTTTCTCGCTGACGTAGAGCGAACCCGATTATTTATAGAGAATTTGTCGTTGCTGACGTGTACTTGCCCAGGCTTTGTTCTCTGCGTATTCCACGGCCAATCAAAATCAAATATATTGAAATTGCGGAAGAGTAGACCGACCCGGGTCTGATACGATACGGTCAGGCAATATCGACGACACGTGGAGGTAGTACTTGTCCATCTGTGAACTGTGATGCCGCACCAGCCGGCAGCCGTTCCGACCGTTCCGACCGTTTCGACCGTTCGCGCATCGTTTCGACCCCGAGGAGGCACGGCAACGCGAGCACTGCAGAAGATGTCAGGCTCTCCCTCGACAGAGACGGGCCGTCCCGAAAGACAAGCCGTCGCGGCCAACTGTAAAAACCAAGACTTACAAGAGAACACAACGACAGCAAACATCAGCAGCAACAAAACGCATGATGCGATGGTCGCGGACGATACGACCACCTTTGCGCAGCGGTCACCCCTATAACTACCTAATGTCGGTCGAAAGCTAGAGGGCATTAAGAGGTAAACCTGCTGATATCGAACTAAATGTAAATTGATATTACGATTCCCTTATAAAATTAAACCCAACCCCTCCCGCTGATGCACAGCATCTGCCTGCCTTACATGAACCCATCAAGAGTCCACTCGCGAGATGTATCCTCGAGAAGGTCCAGCTCGGGGAACTCCGCGGACGAAGTAGTCGTCTTGAAAGCTGGCGGATCGAACATGGCGTCCAAGGCGTTGTGATCAAAGTGCGCCACGTTCGTCGGAGAATGAGGATTCTTTTTCGACTTGATTTTCTGCAAGGGGGCGATACTCTTGCCTCGAGATGCAGGACCCGGTGCAGTAGGCTTGCGCAGAAAGCTGGGAGCGCCGGGATCCTGACCCTTGCCGGTAACCGCGCTGATGGACCGGTCTGAGAGGGAAATGATCCCGCTGAAAAAGGTCGTCAGTTCCGGTGGCATCAAATCAAGGATGATGTCATCGACGATACCCGCGGCGTTCTGCGTCGCTTTCTTTTCGATAGCTTCGTCGACGAGCTTCTGGACGCGGTCTTCAAAGCCATCTTCGGGTTTCGTGGCAGCATCGGCGCTTGCCACACGAGCCAAGACCAAATGCTCGTGCTTGGCATTTGGCGTGGGCACTTCGAGACGAGCTCGGGTTTCTTTCTCGGGGGTAACCCTCTTGGGCTCTATCGTGGCACGAGGCACGCAAATCTTGACGAAAGTAGACTTCTTCTTGGGAGGCCGAGACTTCTTTCGCACACGCGCCGCCTTTTTGGTGACAGGGCGGGGCATGATATTCCCACTCTCGTCTTTTTCAGGCGCACTCTCGTCTTCATCGTTATCAGGCGCGCTCTCGTCTTCGTCGGCAGCACGAAGCAGCCAAGCGAAACACGACTTCTTGCGAACGAGTGTAGACTTCTTCTTGGGAGACTGAGACTTCTTTCGCACACGCGCTGCCTTTTTGGTGACAGGGTGGGGTACGATCTCCTTACTCTCGTCTTCCTTGGACACATTTAATTTCTCACGCAGACACTGACAAGTCTTCTCGAGGGCTCGCTTTTCATCAACGATACGAACCCGTTCGCCCTTTCCGGTTTTCTCGACGAAGCGGCCACCTCGCTCCTCGATCTCATCCATGACAACCCTGGCGACACGACACTTTTCGTTGCGATAGGCTCCCACGTACTCGGCTTTGAAAGTAGAAACAATACTGCGAAATTTGCGGTTTCCCGTAAATGTTGCGATTCCATTCCCGCGGCCCACGAGGACATCGTTATGGCGAAGATGATAATAATTGTCCGAAGGCTCGTCTTCGATGTCCAAGAGAACTTTCGTCACGACCTTGGTGGAGCACTTGGACTTGCCTCTCGTCTTGGACTTGCCCATTATGTGGATCGATAGCTTGGAAACGACGGTAAAAAGTGTTAGTTGGAGGGAGTTTTTGTGTGGAGGTGTGTGGTGGCCCTGCTTTTTCCGGCTACGCAAACTCGCAGATGATCTGCGCTGCCTCCTCGCAAAATTTTGTTCACTTCTGAAACCTGAAACCCGCTGACGTTTGAAATCCCTTAAGTAATAATGTATGATAAGGCTGAAGTGCGCTGAAAACTGAAAACAGTCTTGTTAGACTACGACGTAGTCTACATACGAGTACCTGGGACACCCGGCAAAATCTGGATTTCACTCTATAAATTGAGTACTAAATATCTCTATTGCCGGCTGTCCCCTGGTACTACAGTAGCTGAAACTTACACTCATTCTTGCCGAAATGCCGGTCATTCTTGCCGAAATGCCGATCGAAGCTCCGGAACCTTGCAGCATGGATTTGGATTGTGGGTTCGTTGTGGAATCTCCCGTGGAAATTGTGTCGTTTATTTTCTACGCAAAAAGGAAACTGTGACCCACAACCAATCGGAAGGAAGGTACAGTA
>Ga0307981_1001305_pt1 | contig 22631 bp, 27 predicted proteins | sample OrgLakmetagen987_FD_201849 | JGI IMG/M metagenome (GOLD analysis project Ga0307981, IMG submission 201849) | Saline water microbial communities from Organic Lake, Antarctica - #987 | ecosystem: Environmental > Aquatic > Non-marine Saline and Alkaline > Saline | place: Antarctica: Organic Lake... | reverse complement strand
CGACCCGCATGGGTCTTTCTCGAAAACGTCCCCGGCCACGTCACCCTCGGCCTTGAAACCGTGCTGCGAGAGCTTTGGGACATGGGCTACACGCCTGCGGCGGGCCTGTTCAGCGCGGCAGAAGTCGGCGCGCCGCACCAGCGCAGGCGGATCTTCATCCTGGCCCACACCAATGAGCCTGCATCCAGGCACGGCCAGCTACAATTCGGCGGGGAACAGCGATTTCACCCGAAAGGCGGAAGCGCTGGCGCTGGGCATCACGAACTGGTCGACGCCCAAGGCGACGGACGGGGCGAAGGGTGGGCCGGGCCAGAGCTATGGCTCGGGCGGAATTCCACCCCTGCCAGCACAGGCGGCACAGTGGCAGACCCCGGTGGCGGACGATCAGGTCGACCGGCTGCGTGGCAAGATCAACAGCCAGGGCGAACCCAAGCTGAGTGCCCAAGCGACCCAGTGGCCGACCCCAGCGGCGCAGAATTGGAAGGGCAGCAGCCCGGCCAGCATCATCCGCGCCGATGGCAAAAGCCGGATGGATATCCTGCACTACCGGGCGGAGCAGGGCTTCACCCACCCGGACCTGGTGACCATGCCGGATGGGCCACGGTCCTCGGTACACGCCCCGATCTCGCGCCCACTCTGGGCTTCAATGATTCCCTCGCATGGGCGGGTCGTCTCGCGTCGAATCCTGAAAGCCCGGACACGGCGGCGGCTCAATCCGCTCTTCGTCGGATGGCTGATGGGCTGGCCCATCGGTCACGCGCTCTGCGCCTGCTCGGCAACGGAGTTCATCCTCTGGCAGCAGCACATGCGTGGCGCACTCTCGCAGCTGCCCATGGCCTCGGGCCCTTGGATCTGGCGGCCGAGCGAGGGACCGGAGGCCCCGGCGCAGTTGAACCTGTTTGAAGGATTGCTGCCATGAGCATGCAGGAACGGATCGGCCGCACAGGCGGCAGTCGGGTGAAACGCGCGCTGGGCGTGCAGGCGGCGCTTGAATGGGCGTTCCGGGTCGAAAAGGCACAGCTGGAACTGCCCCCACCGAAGGATGTGATCGAAGAAGGCTTTGGGTTTGGCCTTGAGTATATCCTGATGCAGCGCGCCGAGCTGGGCTGCAAAGTGGACGGTGGCCAACACAAGTTGGGCAGTTACACCCACGCGGATGCCGAGGTCATCGCCGCCACCGTCGCCGGGATGCCCGACAGCCTCGGTGGCATCCGTATGGCAATTCATGTGGCGGAACTGGCCCGCGCCGGACTGACCCCCGACTGGATGCCCGGCGCCATTCCGCGCTGTGTCCCGGTGGAAACCAAGCGCAATCAGCACGGCGAACGGGCGACCACGGTGGTGGTCGGCACCGAACGGGTGCTGACCCGGGGCAAATGGCGCACGGTCGAGGTCTTGGCTTGCCCGGTCATGTGGCGACCGCATCCGGAACAGATCGCATCCGCCCGGCGCGGCTATGAGGACTGGTGGCAGGCGCTGGATTGGGTGCGCGATGGGCTCGTCGCCGGTGGGATGTTGCGGGAGGTGGAAGTGACGGCGGTGATGCCGAAGGTGAAACCTTGGGGAACCAGTTGACAACTTCGCAATGGGCGGAGAGTGTGAATTCGCTGCAATCACAAACTCACCGGGCGCGGACTTCATAAGCGGACCTCCAACCGGCTGCGAAACCTTGTTTTCGTTCTGCGGTGCGGCGGTCCGCTCAGAGCCCAACGTGACAGATGCTGCGTGATGCATGGAAGTCTGCTATCACGAGAGAGCCAAAAACCTTCAACAACTGCTTGGGTTTTGAACGGGGTTTGTGGCAGCATCAAACGAGGTGTTTTGCAGCCGTGCCAAAAAGGAGGCAGACTGTGTCAAAACTATCGGGTGCTCCTCAAAACGCTAAAAGCGCCAAATTTATGGCCTCTCTCGTTGAGCTGAAGGTCGGACAGGTCGAAATCTGAAAACCAGCTGGACCAAAATAAGCCAAACTCCGAGTTTTCACACAGTCTGGAGGGTTTGTTGCACGGCCTGAACACCCACCGACACGCCCTAAACGTGTCGGTTTTCAGTTTTTGTTATACGTGGCCAATGCGGGTGATAATCGTCGATGATGATGGGGTGGCTATGGGTGCGCCCGTCCTGCACATGGGGATGATCCGTAGGAAGATCGTCATGGATATGTTCAAGAGCCGTGGCGTCAGTGCGCGGCCAAAGGATCATGCCCCCTGCCATTCCGGCAGCGGCCAGCAGTGCCAATACAGCAAGCGCCGTTGCTGCACCAAAATCGGTGATGAGCCAACCTGCCAAGGGATATGCCACCAGCCAGCAGGCATGGGACAGAGCAAACTGAGCTGCATAAACGGCGGGCCTATCTTCGGCGTGTGCCGAGCGTTTGAGTAGTCGTCCAGATGGGGTCAGGACTGTCGAATAGCCCACCCCGATCACGAACCATCCTGCCAAAATGGGATACCAATCTAAACCGTTGATCATCGTCAGAATGGCGAGACCAAGGAGGGTGACGACAAGCACGACAGCACCAACGATCATCACGGGCCGGTCCGGTCGGTTATCCAGAAGGCGTGGCAATATGAGAGCCGCAAGCATGGAGCCGCCTCCAAATGTGCCAAGCGCGATGGCCACCTGCGTATTATCCAAACCCATATCAGAGCGCACCAGCACGACAGTATTGACCAGAACCATTGCGCCTGCCGCCGCTGCGGCAAGGTTCAGGGACAGCAGCCCACGCAATCGCGGTGTCGCGAGGTAGATGCGGAGGCCACGTGTGGTGCGATCGTAAATCCCGCGACGCGCCTTTTCCTGTGGGCTGGGCAGCAGGACCGAGACAACCAGCAGGGCAGAGCCGATAAACCCGATGACGGTTCCAAAAAACAACACCTGATAACTGACAAAGGCCAGTAAGATCGCGGCCAACAGCGGGCTGATGATATTCTCCAGATCGTAGGCCAACCGGGACAAGGACAAGGCGCGGGTGTAGCGATCTTCTTCCGGCAGGATGTCGGGGATCGTTGCTTGAAACGTTGGCGTAAATGCGGCGGAGGCAGATTGCAGCACAAAAATCAGCACATGGACCTGCCAAACCTCGCTGACAAACGGCAGGCAAAGCGCAACAGTGGCGCGAATCAAATCGAGGCTGACCAGCATGGTGCGGCGCGGCCAGCGGTTGGCAAAGGCCCCAGCGATGGGGGCGATCCCCACATAAGCCACCATCTTGATCGTAAAGACCATCCCCAAAACCAGAGCCGCACGTTCCTCCGCCAAATCAAAGGCCAACAATCCGAGTGCCACAGTCGCCAGACCGGTTCCCAGTAGGGCCGTGATCTGGGCCAGAAAAAGGTGACGGTAGGTGCGATCAGCAAGGACAGAGAGCATGAGGAGTCCTCATAAATACTTTGTGATAGCCTTAAATTCTGCCCTTGCAGGCGTTCCATTGCCGCCCGCACCGGCCATGGCTGCATCAAGACAATGGTCGATGTGATCCTGAATCAGGGTGCGTTTGGCTTGGGTAATGGCTTTTTCGACGGCATGGAGTTGCTGCGCGATGTCGGTGCAGGGCCGCTCCGCCTCGATCATCTTGATGACACTCAAAAGATGCCCGTTGGCACGTTTCAGCCGATTTACGATCTCGGGGTGGGTTGCATGAGGGATATGTTTTGTCATAGGCAAAGATTATCCCCCTCAGGGGGATAGAGCAAGCAGGCCGAGACCTGCGGAATCGGGCACATGAAACGACAGGCGACATCATTCCTGCGCTTCGCATTGACCCTCGCTTTGGCGGTGGCATTTATGGTGTCGTCTGAAGCACAGAGCAAATCGTATGATTTTGTCAAAATCGCCGAGATCATGGCCGAGCATCAGGCCGACATTGAAGACCACGGCCATTCCCATGACGACATTGTGGATCTAATGCATGTCTTTCAAAGTCATGCCCACGAGATGGCCGAGCAGGAACACATCACTTCGTTTTTGCCGCCGTGCGAGCCGACAAGTGCGATCCTGCCGACAAGCACACGCTTGGCTATTGCGGACAACGCCATGCGAGGGCGTCAGGACTACGGCTTAGATCGACCGCCACAAGTGTGAAGTTGCGCCATTTTGGCACTTCAAACTTACGCACTTAATAAACGGAAAATCGAAAATGAAACTCAACCGATCCTATCGGTCGGGGCAGCCGTCGCATGCTTTGCGCCACTCCCTGATCCTCCTTACAACTATCTTGCTGATGCTGATCGCATTCGCGACATCCGCCTACGCCCATGCTGTGACCGTCGGTGACGCGGGCTACATCCAAGAGATTTTTGGAGCTCACATCATCTCGTTCATCTATCTTGGCGCAAAACATATGATTACGGGATATGATCACATCCTGTTCCTGCTTGGCGTCGTCTTCTTCCTCTACCATATGAAAGATGTGGCTATTTACGTCAGTATCTTTGCGGTTGGCCACTCGGTCACCATGATTGCGGGGGTCTGGTTTGGCTGGGGCATCAATGCGTATATTATCGATGCAATCATCGGCCTTTCTGTCGTCTACAAGGCGCTCGACAACCTTGGGCTCTATCAGAAATGGCTCGGTTTCCAGCCAAACACCAAGGCGGCAACCCTGATCTTCGGTCTGTTCCATGGCACGGGTCTTGCTTCAAAAATCCTCGAATATCAACTGTCCGACGATGGGTTGTTCGCCAACCTTCTGGCCTTCAACGTCGGCGTCGAAGTGGGGCAACTCCTGGCCCTGTTCGTGATCCTGATTGTCATGGGCTATTGGCGGCGCAGCCCAAATTTTCTGCGCCAGGGCTCAATCGCCAACATCATCATGGTCTTCCTTGGCGTCCTTCTGACCTACCAGCAGGTCGCCGGTTACATCGCCAGCACATAAAGATTGGACAGAACAATGTATAACGCACCACAACCCAACATCGAAGATCTACCCACCTCAACTCAACTGCGACGGTCCACGATCATCGCCGCCATCAGTGCTGTGGCCATCGGCACCATGGTCTATTTGCCAGCAGAATATGGCACTGATCCAACAGGCGTGGGCAGCATCCTTGGGCTCACCCAAATGGGAGAGATTAAGCAGCAGCTCTACGCAGAGGCGGAAGCTGACGCGCTCGCCGCTTCACAGACCACAACCGCGCCCGCCACCAGTGATCCCGATCCCGCATCACAACTGGATGCGATTGAGGAACCGCTTACCGCAATGGCCCCAGCGGTGGAGATGGACCGGTTAGACGCCACACCGCCGCCAGAGCCGGTCGCCAGTGCTCCCGAACAAGTCGTTATCCCGACGCCACAGACTGTGCCCGACGTGCCAGAACCAGTCGCACCGGTTTGGCGGGACGAAGTCAGCTATACGCTCGAACCGACCGTGGGCGTTGAGGTGAAGCTGGTCATGGAGGAAGGCGCGGTCGCTGAATTTTATTGGACCGCGAATGGTGCGGTGGTGGCCTACGATACCCATGGCGACGGTGACGGCAGCATCAGCTACGAAAAAGGACGTGGCGTTGCAGATCAGACCGGCACACTGACGGCCGCATTTACCGGCAACCATGGCTGGTTCTGGCGCAATCGCACTGATGCACCCGTGACCGTCACACTGTTTGTGCGGGGCGACTATAGCGCGTTGAAATTGCCATAAGAACAGACTGGCCCCTGCCGCATGGTGGGGGCCAGCCTAAGAAGCGGATGTGAGCAGCGTCCCAGAAATGACCCAGACTGTGTGAAAACTAAGCGTTTAGCTTCTTTTGGTGCCGCTGATTTTTGAAAGCCGACCTATCCGACCTTCAACTCAACGAGAGAGGCCATAAATTCGGCCTTTTAGGGCGTATAGCAGAGCCCCCAATGGTTTTCACACAGTCTGGACCGTTTGTTGAACTGCTTCCTCAAAACCAACATTGGTGCACTTGCAGCGAACTCACACTTTGTCCGCAGACCGATGTTTCAGCCAAGAAAATGCTGCGCTGCGCATGAACGGCCGGTCTGGTGACGCTGCACCGGAGCGTATTGATGGTCGGCTAAAGTCGGCAGTGGGCCGTTCGTATCATTCGACACCAAGGGCTGATGGTAACAGATGCTGCGCCATGCACATTTCTACATTAAGGGCGGTGAACCGACTGACGGCACCGCAGCGTTGCCTCCGCAGCATCTTGCCAAAGCGGTCGGTGGCCGTGCCGAATTGGATTGGCGGTTTCGCGCAAAGCGGAGACTGTGAAGTTACCCCCGCCAGCTTTGGACCTGCGCAGGGTTTCCGGCGCCAATCCGATCATTATGCCTTGGGTTGCCTGCCACCAATGATGACCCAAGACCCTCCAACAGCAGGGTAGTGGCAACGCTAGTTATTACTTTCGGCAGCAGAGCGCTCGGCTTGAAAGGCTCGCATCTCCTCCGGCCATGTTGATCGGATGAAGGCCAAGATGGCCTCGACCTCGGCATCACTCAGAATGTCGCCGAACGCGGGCATGCCTGAGTCAAACTTCACCCCCAGATCATCAAGAAAGGCCTGACCGCCCCGACGGGTGTAGTCAAACAGCATCGCGTCGCCGTGGTGCCAAGTATGGCCGGTCTCGTCATGGGGCGGGGCCGGAAATCGGCCGTCAGGGCCGCGTTGCCGCCAATCAGTGGCCCCTTCTAGGTCCGCACCGTGACAGGCCGCGCAATGCTGGCCGTAGAGATCGCGCCCAAGGGCGGTGTCCTGCGCAAATGCAGCGCCCCCGAAAAGGGCTGTCGCGCAAACGCCCAAGAGAACGACGCCTCGAGGACGATTGTTGATGATCATACTGTAAACATCGGCATGGTTTGCACCTCAGGGGTATCTCAGTTTTGCACTCTGTGGCCGTAGTCAATCGGATGGACGGAGACCATTTCGGCTGCGATGTAGAAGACCAGCAGCACCAAGACGATCTCGAGGCGGATGGAGGACGCGAGCCGTGCTCCAGCCCCCGGTTGGCCTTGTGCCAGCGCCGGGGTGTGCCGCAGCCGGTTCGACAACGCGAGCGCGAGGGCTGCCAGCACAGCCACGACCTTTCCCGCGAGCGCCCAGCCATGCCATGCCTCGAAGATCAGGTCCAAACGGACGGTCAGATACCAGGTCAGCAGGACACCGCTCGCAATCATAGCCGCCACCGCGACCGTCGCCGCGCGGCTCCAATCGTGCAGCAGCGCAACGGTTTCTGCGCCGTCCGGTCGCTGCGCCACTGAAAGGAGCGGCAGCAGCGAACCAACCCAGAAAGCCACGACCCCCAGATGCAGCACCACCAGCGCAGCGATCTCTTGCCGTGGCTGGTAGAGCATTGAATGCCCCATCGCCGCATAAGAACCGAGCACAAGCACCCCACCCACCGCCGCGATGGCAGGCCCTGCGCGCCATGGCATCGCCGCGGCAGCAAGCAAGACAAGGCCCGCGCTACGCAGCCAGAAGGCGTCGCCGATGCGCGATCGCATCATGGCTTCCCAGACGGCGCTGTCGGTCATGCTGGCCCCGGCCGTAAGCACCAGAACCCGCAGTGCCAGCGCGCCAACCGACAGGGCCAACCCTGCGGTGATGGCGCCCAAGAGGGTACGACGCAACCGCGTTACCTCAGCAGGCTGCAACCGGTGGCCGTATCCGATCGTGAAGAATGCGAGACCGGCTGCGCCGATGGTCGCTGCGTAGTAAAGCGCGCGCACCACCACGGCGATGCCGTCAAAAAAAGACGGATCTGGCTGCAGATACTCCAGGATCATGGACGGCACTCTCCGGAGACGCTGAAGGGGATGGCCCCGCCGACGTCATGGCCGTCAGGCGAGATGATACGCCATTCGGCTCGGAATTCGCCGGGGTCCAGCGGCGGCAGGTCGATGGTCTCAATCGTTGCCTCACGGATCGAGCGGCGTGGCAGCTCTATCTCGGCACCATCTAGCCGATGCAAGCGCAGCGCGGTCAACTGCACCCCTTCGTTGAACCGCAGTTCGATGTGGGCGGGCGCGCAGTCCAGCACGGCCCCGGCGGCGGGGACGGAACCGGGAAGTTCGGAATGCGCGGCCGCAGACGACGCGGCGGTGACAGCCGCCAGTATTGGGACCACACGAAAGATGCTGCTTGCGAAGACAGCAAAGCGAAACCTCATTAATCGTTCTCCATTCTGCTACGTCTGCCAGGTGCGAAGTGCGACCTGTGCCCACACCAGATTGCACTCAATGCAAACCGCAGACGGATCGGACGCCCCTAAACCTGTCCGATGCGAACGGAAATTCGGATTCCCGCTGTTGGAATGTCAATGGCGGGGCAGCATGATCTCGGTTTCGTTACAGGCTGGCTGCGGCAGGTTGCTGCGCCCTGCTTGAATGGCCGCTTTGGCAAATGCCCTGCAACAGCTTGACCGTCCGCTCTGGACCGGAACCGACACGACCCCCCCGGCATGGTTCCTCCCTGGCCTGATCCGTATACGGGGGGGCGCAGCGCGGCATTTCGCTAGCGACATGCACTTTCACCGGGGAATCCAGGCGGAATCCACCTGCCGCTCGATTTTGGAAAAAGCGACTCATTATCAAAGACTTGCGGAATCACGGCCTTGGCGTGCTGGATTCTTTTCGGAATCCAGGGAATCCAGTTTGTGGAAGCCACCGTGCCGGAAGCCAGCCAGCGGAAGCCACCCCGTAAGAAGCCATTGAATCCACGTCATTTTTTCATTTGACAAAGCTGCCCCCCTTGACCTACCTATTGATCATCGAAGAATAGTGCCCGCAGGTATCCCCTCGCGGGCGTTTTTGTTTCCCCCACATCGCGGACCCCGATCCTGTCGCTGGCCATGTTGCCCGCGCGCATCGGCACGTCCGCCCTGCCCCAAATGAAAGCTGTCCCATGGACCTGGTCTTTGCTCCGAGCCAGATCGAGACCTGGCCGATTGACCGGCTGCGTCCCTATGCCCGCAACGCCAAGATCCACGGCACCGATCAGGTGGCCAAGATCGCGGCCAGCATGGCGAAGTTCGGCTGGACCGTGCCCTGCATGGTGGCCGACGATGGCGAGCTGATCGCGGGACATGGCCGAGTGCTGGCGGCGGCAATGCTGGGCCTGAAGGACGTGCCGGTGATCCGGCTCAGCCACTTGGGCGAGGCCGAGCGCCGCGCCTACCGGATCGCGGACAACAAGTTGACCGAGCTGGGCGAATGGGACGAGGCCATGCTGCGCGACGAGATCGCGGGACTGCTGGCCGATGATTTCGATCTGTCGCTGCTCGGGATCGCCGACGAGGACCTGGATGCCCTGCTGCGCGATCCGGATCAGGTGGACGGCGGGGCTGTCGAGGGCGAAGATGACATTCCCGAGCCACCCGTCACGCCGGTATCGGTGGCGGGCGACCTGTGGCAGTTGGGATCGCACCGACTGATCTGCGGCGACAGCACCTCCGCTGATGTGGTCGGGCGGCTGCTGGGCGATGTGAAGCCGCTGCTGATGGTCACCGACCCGCCTTATGGCGTGCAATATGATCCCTCCTGGCGCAACCAAGCGGGCGCGGCCAAGACCAAGCGCACCGGCAAGGTGCTGAATGATGACCGTGCCGATTGGCGCGAGGCGTGGGCGCTGTTCCCCGGCGATGTCGCCTATGTCTGGCATGGTGCGCTGCACGCGGCGACGGTGGCTGAGAGCTTGATGGCGGCCGGATTCAACGTCCGGTCGCAGATCATCTGGGCCAAGGACAGCCTCGTTTTCAGCCGTGGCGATTACCACTGGCAACATGAACCCTGCTGGTATGCCGTCAAGAAGACCGGCAAGGGCCATTGGGCCGGTGACCGCAAGCAGACCACACTGTGGAAGATCGCCAGCAAGGATCAGGACGCTACCACGATCCACAGCACCCAGAAGCCGGTCGAATGCATGCGCCGCCCGATCCTGAACAACTCCAGCCCGGGTCAGGCGGTGTTTGAGCCCTTCATGGGATCCGGCACCACGCTGATCGCGGCGGAAACCACCGGTCGCGTCTGCTTCGGGATCGAGTTGAACCCGGTTTACGCCGATGTCGCCATCGAGCGCTGGCAGCAGTTCACCGGCGCCAATGCCGTGCTGGCAGACACAGGCGAAACCTTCGCCGAACTGAAGGCGAAGAGGCTGGCGGGATGAACGCGCCCCTGCTGCCCGGGCGGATTGAACATTGGCCCCTCGCCCAGTTGAAGCCCTATACCCAGAACGCCAAGACTCACGATGCCGATCAGGTCGCAAAGATCGCCGCCAGCATGGCCGAGTTCGGCTGGACCGTTCCGGTGCTGGTCGCGGCCGACGGCGAGCTGATCGCGGGGCATGGTCGCATCCTAGCCGCCGCTCAGCTTGGCCTGACGGAGGCCCCGGTCATTATTCTGGGCCATCTGACCGAAGCGCAGCGCCGGGCGTATCGCATCGCCGACAACAAATTGACCGAGCTGGGTGGCTGGGACGAGGCCCTGCTGCTTCAAGAATTGCAGGCCCTGCTGGCCGAGGATTTCGATCTTGGGCTGATTGGGATCCCCGAGGATGAACTGGACGCCCTGTTGGCTGACGCCGACGACCGTTCGGTGATTTCTGATGACGACGCCGATGCAATTCCCGAACCGCCAGCCGATCCCATCACCCGCCCGGGCGATATATGGGCGCTGGGCAAACACCGCCTCTGCTGCGGCGATGCAACGGATCCCGTCGCCGTTGCCAAGCTGATGCAGGGTGAACAAGCGACACTGATGTTCACCTCACCACCCTATGCCCAACAGCGCGACTACGGCGCGGCCAAGGAAAAGGTCGGAGATTGGGATGCGCTGATGCAGGGCGTGTTCGCCGCGGCACCTGTCACCACCGACGCACAGCTGTTGGTCAATCTCGGCCTCGTGCACCGCGACAGCGAATGGCAGCCCTATTGGGAAGGATGGGTCGAATGGATGCGCAACTCTGGCTGGCGACGGTTTGGTTGGTATGTGTGGGATCAGGGCCCGGGCCTGCCGGGAGACTGGAACGGCCGCCTGGCCCCGTCGCACGAGTTCATTTTCCACTTCAACCGCAGCCCCCGCAAGCCGCACAAGACCGTCCCGTCCAAACACGCAGGCGAGACCCTCGGCGGCGGTGGGCTGCGCGGGGCCGACGGAACCGTCCACGCCAAGACCGGCACCGGCAACGCGATCCAAAGTCATCGCATCCCTGACTCGGTGTTCAGGATCATGCGCCACAAGGGCGGTCTGGGCGCGGCAGGATCGCACCCGGCGGTGTTCCCGGTTGCACTGGTTGAGGCAGTGCTGACTGCGTTTTCGGATTCCGGCGACTTGATCTATGAGCCGTTCTGCGGCTCTGGCACCCAACTGGTCGCCGCCGAACGCAGCGGACGGCGATGCTTCGCGATGGAGTTGGACCCGGTCTACTGTGATGTGGCCGTGCGGCGGTGGGAGATGGCGACGGGTAGGACGGCCACGACCGCGCCGAATTGACGCCGCGGCTCGACCTCGTCAATGTCTGCGATGCGGGGCAAACCGGACATAGGCAGAAGCAGATTAGCGTTTACTAAAGTCGGTAAGCACTTGCCCACAGGCGAGCGGGTGCGGAATATTTAGAGTTTCGGGGATTAGACAGAGGCATGATCAAGAAGATCAACTTCAGGCACCGCGCGCGCGAACATTTCATAGCGGCGACCGAACTGATGGAGACAGGGGATGATAACCTGCTGCTGCCGTTAGCATTGCGACTAAGGATGGCAATCGAGTGCCTCACCTACGAACTTCTCCAATCCCATCAAGACGAGGTTGACGATGGTACGATGGAGACTTGGCAACCCGGCAGACTCATAAGGGAACTGAAAGAAATCGATGCCGGTATCGAGAGCGATCGCTCGATATCCATTGGTGTCGAAGATGTTTCAGGCGAGCCAGCAAAAAAAATGCGGTCATTGGGCACAGACGGGCGCCTCACCGCTTCTTGGATCAACAAGCACTGGAACGCATTGGGCAGTTTTCTGCACGAACCCACGATCAAACAGCACAAAGATGGCAAGGTGTTCAACGCTGCCAGCGCACGCGCAAAGATAGCTGAAATTTCTGTTGAAATCGACCGTGTTCTCGCCTCGACGCTGTTCGCCACCAACATCAAGGTAAAAGTCTCAGTGAACTGCGAATGTGGTTTCACCATCGCCCGCAGAGAAGAACTGCTCAAGCGTGATGGTCAGGTGGTTTGCGCAAGTTGCAAAGCAATCTGGGGTGCGGATGAGTCGGAGGAAGGCTGGCGGTTCGTGAAATACTACCATGACTTTCGGTGCCCAAAATGCAACGCAAAGAACAATTTTCCCGCGAAAGAACTGAATGACCAAAGCGAGTTCACCTGCAAGGAATGTGGAACTGAAGTTGTTTTGATGCAAGACTGGTGTGTGAGGGTAAAGAGCGATCTCCGAGAGCCCAAATGAATTGATTTATGCCACAGATTTCAACGCCCGATAGACCGTAATCCGTGACACGCCGAACGCCCACTCTGGGCTCAGAGCCGTCATGGGCTGAATTCTAGTCGGGCTGTCCGATACGATAAACCCGTCCCCTTCCCTCCTCTTTCGCCGACGTCACGACCAACCCCAGCTTCTTGCCCAAGGCCCCCGACATCGCGCCCCTCGCGCTATGTGCTTGCCAGCCGGTCGCAGCGATGATCGCCTCCATCGTGGCGCCTTCTGGGGCTTGAAGCAGCGCGATCAGCATCGCCTGCTTTGTGCCCACGCGCTGAGTCGGTTGCTTCGCTTCTGGCGTCACGGCGGTATGGTTGCGGATGACCGCCACTATCTTTACCACCACCGGTTCGATCCCGATGGCCAGCAGCCCCGCGTCGGTCACCACCAGCGTGGTGCCGTGACCATCGCCGGTCTCGCGCCAAAGCGGTTCACCCCGGCGCAAGTTGGCGTCGACCTCCAGCAGCCAGCCGTGTGCAATCATTTTGGTGACGGCCATCTTCGCCGCTGCACCGTGCAGCCCCTTGGGCAGCGGCAGGGCGATGTTGTCGGGGCGCTGGGCTCCAGCGCTGAGGATGATGGTCTGAGTGTCGGTGAGTTTCGTCATGACGGGGTCCTGTTCGATCTGGTGGCGTTGGACGGGATCAAGCGGCATGTTCACCCTCCTTGAAGGCGCTGTCGGTGATCTGGCGCAGCAGGCTGGCGTAGTGGTTCAGGGTGCCAACGTCGCCCCAGTTGATCTCGTCGGGGTGGGTGTTGAAATGGTCATCGCTGAGGGCTGTCAAGCGCGCCAGCATCGTGTCGATCTGGAACTTGGTGGTCATGAAGGCGTCGAGGGCTTTGGTGTTGTCGGTGGCGCGGCGGTTGGTCATGGCTTGGTCTCCGGGGTGCGTTGCATCGTTTTGGTGTAATCACCATCGCTCTGGTGGGATGGTTAGTGTAGATAATAACGAGTAATATCATTGCTTTATGATTATACTCCGTGCTGCCCCGGCGTCGGCCGATCAGCATCGGCCTGCGGCACGACCGTCTCCCATTGGCAGCCGATCCACATGTAAAGATGGGCGAATTCCTGCGTTGGACGCGGCAGAATGCGCGGATCGCGGGGCGGGTTGAAGCAGTCCAGTACCTTGGCCGTGACCTGCCGGATCTCGCGCGCGGTAAGAATGTCCTCGGGCTTCCAGCCCAACAGAGCGGGCAGCATATGGGCGGGATAGCCGTCAAAATGGACGTAAACGTGCGCCCATTCCTCCGGGCCGGTCTGGATGGCGATCTGCGCACGGGTGCTCATCTGCCCGCCTCAGATCAGCTGCAGCTCGACCAGAACGGCGCTGGCGGCGGCCAGTTGTGCGGTCGGCAGGTCGATCTTGATGTGCGAGAATAGGTCCGAGCATTCGGCGCGGACGCCTGCTTCCTTCAGCGCGACCTCGATACCGGCGGCGACGCTGTTCAGGCGGCTGCGGTCGAGATGCTCGGGTAGCGTGTCGATGTCGATGCGGATGGTGGTGGTGGCCATGGTCATGTCCCTGTGCTCTCTCAGCGCTTGGCAGCGGCGGCAAGGCCTGCGGCGTAGGCCTCGTTCAGCGCAGCGCGCATGGCCCAGACCGCGACATCGTGGGAATCCAGCCGGTCGCGGTTTCGGGTTTCCAGCGTCTCAATGAAGAAGTGCCTGGTCGCAATGTCGAGGAACAACGCCTCGGGCGCGGCGGCTTCTGGTTTGGTTTTGGTCGCTTGGGTCATGATCTGGTCTCCGATCCGGGGGTGATTTCCTGATCAGAGAATCGCTCTATCGGGGAGTGTAATCAACTGAATAAGATCACTATTTCCATTTAATTACAATATCTTGAGGTTAATGCAATCGCCATGGAAGGTATGTCAGAACGCGAGTATTCCGCCCATACCGGCCTGTCGCGCGGGGCGATCCAGAAGGCACGCAAGGCCAGTCGGCTGGTGGTTTACAGCGACGGGTCGATCAACGCGGCGGCGTCTGATGTGCGCCGGGCGGATATGACTGATCCTGACCAGCAGCGCCGCAGCACCGGCGGCGATAGCAGTTTCAGCGGCCCCGCCGACAGCTCGTCCTATCTGAAGGCCCGAACCGCGCTGACCGTCTACCAGGCGCAGGACAAGCAGCTTGGCATCCAGAAGAAGAAGGGCACGCTGGTCGACCGCGCTCGGGCGGAAGCGCTGGTGTTCCGTCTTGCGCGGCAGGAACGCGACACATGGGTCACCTGGCCTGCCCGCGTGGCCGCGCTGATGGCGGCCGAAATAACTGCGGAGGTAGAAAAACAATCCGGCAAACCGGTGCGACCGGTGATCATCGAGGCCGCGGTCCTGCAGAGGGTGCTGGAAACCCATGTCAGACAGCACCTCGAAGCCCTCGCCGATCTCCGGGTCAGCCTCGGATAACGACAGCACGGCCAGCGATGATCTGACCGCAGACCTCGACCTCGGGTTTGATGGGGCCGAGGATATCTTGCGCAGCTGGCGCAAGGGCATGCGCCCAGATCCTGATCTGACGGTGTCGGAATGGGCGGATGCGCATCGCTGGCTGTCGTCGCGTGCTGCGGCCGAGCCGGGGCGATATCGCACTGCCCGCGCGCCATACCTGCGCGAGATCATGGATGCGCTGTCGCCCCGCCACCCGGCGCAGCGCATCTCGTTCATGAAAGCAGCGCAGGTTGGCGCGACAGAGGCTGGCAACAACTGGATCGGCTTTGTGATCCACCACGCGCCGGGTCCGATGTTGGCAGTATTGCCCACGGTGGAAATGGCCAAACGCACCTCGCGCGGGCGGTTGGACCCCTTGATCTCGGAAAGCCCGGCCCTGCGTGCACTGGTCAATCCGGCCCGGTCGCGCGACGCTGGAAATTCAATGCTGTCCAAGGAATTCCCCGGCGGCATTCTGGTGCTGACGGGGGCGAACTCGGCAACTGGCCTGCGCTCGATGCCTGCCCGCTACATCTTTCTGGACGAGGTCGACGCCTATCCAGCCTCTGCTGACGAGGAAGGCGACCCGGTCACTCTGGCGGAGGCGCGCACGACGACCTTCTCGCACCGTCGCAAGGTGTTCATGGTTTCCACACCGACGATCCGGGGCATCAGCCGGATCGAGCGGGAATATGAGGCATCGGACCAGCGTCGTTACTTTGTGCCCTGCCCGCATTGCGGGGCGATGCAATGGCTGCAGTTTGAGCGCCTGCGCTGGGACAAGGGGCGGCCTGATACGGCGGCCTATCACTGCGAGGGGTGCGAAAAATCCATCGCGGAGCATCACAAGACGCAGATGCTGGGGCGAGGCGAGTGGCGGGCGACGGCTGTGTCCGCCGACCCGCACTCCATCGGCTTTCACATCTCGGCGCTCTATTCACCATTGGGCTGGAAGAGCTGGCAACAGATCGGGCGGGACTGGCTCGCGGCCCAAGGCTCAGAGGAAATGCTGCGCGCCGCACGCAACACCCTGCTGGGCGAAACATGGGTGGAGTCTGGCGATGCGCCGGAATGGCAGCGGCTGGCGGAACGACGCGAAGCGTTCGGGACACAAATCCCCGAGGGTGGGTTGTTCCTGACGGCTGGTGTTGATGTGCAGAAAGACCGCATCGAGGTTGACGTCTGGGCTTGGGGTCGCGGCTTAGAGAGCTGGCTGGTCGATCACATCGTCATCGCCGGTGGTCCCGACGATCCGGCCTGCTGGGACAAGTTGACGGCGCTGCTTGGACGCACTTGGAGCCACGCCAATGGCGCGGTGATGATGATCGGCAAGCTGGCCATCGACACCGGCTATGAAGCGGCGGCCGTTTACGCGTGGTCTCGCAAGCAAGGCTTTGAGCAGGTCTCGCCGGTTAAGGGCTTGGAAGGCTTCAACCGCGCGACACCAGTATCGGGGCCAACCTTTGTTGACGCCACCATCGGCGGCAAACGCCTGCGCCGCGGTGCTCGGCTCTGGTCCGTGGCCACCGCCACCTTCAAGACCGAGACCTACCGCTTCCTGCGGCTGGAACGTCCCTCGGATGAAGACCGGGCGCTGGGCGTCTGTGATGCGCCCGGCACCGTCCACCTGCCCGACTGGATCGACACTGAATGGCTGAAACAGCTGGTCGCCGAACAGCTCGTCACCGTGCGCAACAAGCGCGGTTATAGCCACCCCGAATGGCAGAAAATGCGCGAGCGCAACGAGGCGCTGGACTGCCGAGTTTATGCCCGGGCGGCGGCGTGGATCATGGGCGCGGATCGCTGGGATGAGGCAACCTGGCGGCGGCTTGAAGAACAGGCCGGGGTGGAAACGCGCCCGGCACCGCAACTGGCCGCCCCGCCCGAACCGACAGCCCCGACCGCACCCAAGGCCGGAACACCAACGACGCCACGGCGCAAACGCCGGGCTTACACACCGAATTTCATGAGGGATTGAGATGGATCTGGAACGGATGCGCGCCTTGCTGGCGGCACTGCAGGAAGCGCGCTACGCGGGTGTCCGCTCGGTCAGCTATGACGGCAAGTCGATCAACTACGGCTCGGACGCGGAACTGGCGAATGCCATTGCCGATCTTGAAACCCGTATCGCCACCGCCACCACCGGCACCCCGCGTCGTCGTCGCTGGGGCACTGTCGCCTCAAAGGGTCTGTGAGCCATGGCGTTTGAAGCCTTCCGCCAACGCATCGGCAGTATCATTGGCGGGTTTGATGCGGCGCAAGCCCACCGACGGCTCCGAGGCTTCCGGGCGTCCCGCGCCCACGTAAACACGCTGATTGCGGCCTCAGGCGACACCATCACGGCACGCGCCCGCTGGCTGGTGCGCAACAATGGCTATGCCGCGAACGCCGTCGAGACCTTCGCCAGCAATGTTGTGGGCGATGGCATCAAGCCTTCATCGACAATCGCAGATGCCACCAAGAAAGAAGAACTGCAGGCATTATGGCTCGCATGGACGGATGACGCTGACGCGGAAGGGCTGACCGACTTCTACGGTTTGCAGCGCCGGGCCGCCCGCGAGGTGTTTCTGTCAGGCGAGGTGTTCATCCGCATCCGGCCCCGCCGCGCGGAAGACGGTCTGACCGTGCCACTGCAATTACAGATGCTGCCATCTGAGATGCTGCCCTTGGACATGAACCGCACCCTGCCCGGCGCCGGGCTGATCCGGCAGGGCATCGAGTTTGATGGCATCGGTCGGCGCGTGGCCTATCACTTCCTGCGCCGCCACCCGGGTGATCTGACCGACCCCGGCCTCACCAATGAGACCGTCCGTGTGCCCGCCGCAGATGTGATCCACGTGCTGGACCCAGTCGAGGCAGGCCAGTTGCGCGGCGTGTCGCGCTTTGCCGCCGCAATCGTCAAGCTGTTCACGCTGGACCTCTATGACGACGCGGAGCTGGAGCGGAAGAAAATCGCGGCGATGTTCGCAATGTTCATCACCTCGCCAGCGCCCGAAACCCCGCTGGAGCCGACTGAAGAGGATCTAGAGGTTGAACCCGGCCAAGTGGTGCGGCTGGATCCCGGCGAGGATGTCTCGACCCCTTCCACGCCAGATTCTGGTGGCACCTATGAGCTGTTCCAATACCGGACCCTGCTGCAAGTCGCGGCGGCGCTGGGCATCCCCTACGGCTATCTGACCGGCGACACTGCGAAGGGCAACTTCTCCAACACCCGCATCTCCCTGATCGAATTCCGCCGCCGCATCTCGGCCTGGCAGCATGGCGTGCTGGTGTTCCAGCTCTGCCGCGCGGTGTGGTCTCGCTGGATGGATGTGGCCGTGTTGTCCGGGGCCATCGATCTGCCAGGCTATGACAGCCAACGCCGCCAATATCAGGCCTGCGCCTGGTTGCCGACCAAATGGGACTGGATCGATCCGATGAAGGACGCCTCTGCCGAGATCCTGCAGATCGAGTCCGGGCTGAAATCTCGCACGCAGGCAATCTCGGAGCGTGGCTATGACGCAGAACAGGTCGACCGCGAAATCGCCGCCGAGCGCAAGCGCGAATTGTCACTGGGTCTCGACTTCCGCCGTCCGGGATCCCCGGCACAGGGGCCGGGCGCTGCCAGCGGCAAGGATGACAAGCAGGACGGCGCGGAAGGCGACGACGCGCCTGAAGATGCTGTAGACAAAGCTGACCCCAAGGAGGGCGCATGATGCACCACGCCCAGATCGCCCAGCGCGCCTTCAACACACCTTTGATGGTCGACCCAGCCAAGGCGCTGGCGTTTCTGTCCGGACTGGGTCCACGCATCACGGGACAGGAAATCACCTTCCATGGGCTGGAAGTAGAAGCCGCTGACCAGACTGCCGCCAGCCTGCCTGCCCGGGCGTCGCTGTTCGGCAATGACCTTGCGCAGCGCCACCAGCGTAATGGCACCCAGCCCTACGCGGTGATCGACGGCATTGCCGTGATCGAGATTTCAGGAACGCTGGTGCATCGCGGCGCGTGGATCGGGCAGTCCTCTGGCCTGACTTCGTATGAAGGGATTGCTGCTCAATTACAGGCGGCCATCGCAGATCCCGGCGTGCGCGGCATTGCGTTGGACATCGACAGCTTCGGTGGCGAGGTCGCTGGCGCCTTCGATCTGGCCGACCGCATTCGGGCGGCGCGATTCCAGAAGCCGGTCCACGCCTTTGTCGCAGAACATGCGCTATCGGCTGGCTACGTTCTGGCATCCCAGGCCGACCAGATCATCCTGCCCCGCACTGGAGCGGTCGGCAGCATCGGGGTGGTAGCACTGCATACCGATATGAGCGGCGCTCTCGATCAAAAGGGCATTGCCGTCACCCTGATCCATGCCGGGGTCCACAAAATCGACGCCAATCCCTACCAGCCGCTGCCCGACGCCGTGCACGACCAAATGCAGCGCGAGCTGGAGGTGGTCCGCCTCCTGTTCGCCGAAACCGTCGCCGCAGGGCGCGGGGATCGGCTGACCCATGCCGCCGCACTTGCCACCGAAGCGGCTGTGTTTCGCGGTGCCGCTGCCATCGCGGCCGGTCTCGCCGACGATCTCGCCGATCCCGTCACTGCCTTCCACGCTTTCGCCGCCGCACCCCGCGGCACCACTCCCCCCAGCAGAAAGGGTCCACAGATGACCATCATGCCCACCGATACACCGAACCCGGCACCGACAGCCGTCACCAATCCCACACAGACGACCACGACGGCCGCACCAACGATGCCCGTTCTGTCGGTTGCAGTGGCACCCGACACAACGGCAATGAACGTCGACGCTGTTCGTGCAGAAGCAGCCGAGGTCGCGCAGGTCTGTGCGCAGGCTGCCCGGCTCGGGGTTCAGATCGACGCCGCCGACGCCGTCACGCGCGGGTTGAAGCCCGAAGCCCTTCGTGCCCGCGTCCTCGCCGATCTGGCCGCCCGCAGCGATGCCGCTGGCATCATCGCCACCGCCCCGGCTGCGGCGGCTGCAAAAGACAGCCCGATCATCGCGGCCGCCAAGAAGGCCGCGACCGACGCCAAGCGCTGATCCAGCGCCACTTCCCGCTAATCCCAAAACATGGAGACTGACCAATGCCCGTCCTGACGGAACAGCCCAGCATGGGCGATGTCCTCAAATATGAGGTCAACCCGAACTACACCCGCGAAGTCATCACCCTGCTGATCGGCATGCCGTATCCCGTCGGTTCGGTCCTGGGGCGCATCACAGCCAGCGGCAAATACAAGCTGGCCACCAGCGGTGGCGCGGACGGTGCGCAAACCGCCAGCGCAGTCCTCCTTTATGCCATCGATGCCACGCTGGCGGACGCCACGGGCATTGTGGTGGCACGTGGCCCCTCGATCGTCTCGCGCGCAGGCCTCGCCTACGACGGCACCGTCGATGACGCCGCGAAGATCACCACCAAGCTCGGCCAGCTTGCGGCCGTCGGCATCATCGCCCGCGACGGCGTCTGACGCCCACCGGCGCGGCGCATCCACATCCATCCCTCTTTCCCCCGGAGCACCCCATGACCCTTGTCCGCAATCCCTTTGACGCTGGCGGCTATTCGCTGGCCGAGATGACGCAGGCCATCAATATCCTGCCCAACCTCTACACCCGCCTCGGCCAGATCGGCCTCTTCCGCTTCGAGGGCGTCAGCCAGCGGTCAGTGATCATCGAGCAGTACGAGGGCGTGCTGAACCTGCTGCCCTCGGTGCCGTTAGGTGGCCCCGCCACGGTTGGCACCCGCGAAGGGCGGTCGATGCGGTCCTTCGCGCTGCCGTGGATCCCACATGATGACGTCATCCTGCCCGGCGACATCCAAGGCCAACCGAGCTTGGGCGTCTTCGATGGTGCCGACCCGCTGGTCGAGGTGATGAACCGCAAATTGCAGCTGATGCGGCGCAAGCATGCCCAGACCCGCGAATACATGGAGATGAACGCCCTGCGTGGCATCGTGAAGGACGGGGCTGGGACGACGCTCTACAACTACTTCACCGAGTTTGGTCTGGCGCAAATATCGGTGGACTTCGTGCTGGGCACGGCTGGCACCAATGTTCAGGGCAAGGTCCGTGAAGTCCTGCGCGCCATGGAAGACAACCTGCTGGGCGAAAGCATGAACGATGTGCATGCCCTCGTCAGCCGGGAATTCTTCGACAAGCTGATCGCGCATCCCAAGACGGAAGAGGCCTACAAGTTCTATGCCGCCACGGGCGCGCAGCCCCTGCGCCAAGATGTGCGGCGCAACTTCCCCTTCGCGGGCATCGTGTTCGAAGAATACAGCGGGACGGTGACACTTTCCACCAAAGCCACCGAACGGCTGGTCCCAGCCAGCGAGGGTATCGCCTTCCCCTTGGGCACGATGGACACCTTCACCACCTATGGCGGCCCGGCCAACCTGCTGGAGGCAGCGAACACCATGGGCTTGCCACTCTATGCGCGCCAGCATCTGGATGAGAAGGGCCGCTGGATCGACCTGATGACCGAGGCCTCGATCCTGCCAGTGAACAAGCGGCCGCGCATCGCGATCCGCATTCATACCTCGAACTGACGGGTCCACCATGAACGTCTTTGTTGCCGCCATGGACCGCATCTATGCCAACCCGTCCATGGCGGTGGCAGCCTTGTGGATTTCTGCTAGCACATCAGAGGAAACGCCAATCCGTGTCATCCGCCGCGCCCCGGATCGCATCACCGAATTTGGGGCGGCGCGCTTCGTCAGCGATACCATGATGGTAGACGTGCGCGTTGCAGACCTGCCCGAGCCCCGCCCCGGCGACCTGATCGTGATCGGGGCCGACAGCTTCACCATCCAAGGCGAACCTGTCCGCGACCGCGAACGTCTGATCTGGTCGCTGGACCTGCGGCCAACATGAGGCTGAGGATCGAGATCAATCCCGACTTGGTCGCCCTGATGCAGGCGGAAATCGCTGCTGGCGAAAAGGCGGTATCAGCCGCCATGCGCGAGGCTGGCACCGGTCTCAAATCTGCTTGGCGCAGCCAGATCACCGGCGCTGGGCTGGGAACCCGGCTGGGCAACTCCATTCGCCTTGCCAGCTTCCCCAAATCCGGCGACAGTCTGAACGCGGCGGCACTGGTCTGGTCCAACGCCCCGGTCATCATCGGCGCGCATGACACCGGGCTGCTGATCCGGTCCAAGAATGGGTTTTGGCTGGCGATCCCCACCCCGGCTGCTGGTAAATCCACCCGTGGCGGACGGATCACCCCCGGCGAATGGGAGCGCCGCACTGGCCTGCGCCTAAGGTTTATCTACCGCCGGAGGGGCCCAAGCCTGCTGGTGGCCGAGGGACGGCTAAACACCAAGGGCCGCGCGGTTGCGTCAAAGTCCAAAACCGGACGTGGCGTGGCAACCGTGCCGATTTTCCTGCTGGTACCACAGGTCAAGCTGCGGAAAAGGCTCGATTTGGCGCGGGATGCAGAGCGCGCGGTGGACGGCGTGCCGGGCCTGATCGTGGCGAGCTGGGTTGAGGGACAACTGGGCTGACGTCTGCAATGCGGACAAAGTGTGAGTTCGCTGCAAGTGCACCAATGTTGGTTTTGAGGAAGCAGTTCAACAAACGGTGCAGACTGTGTGGAAACCCGCAGCCGGTAAAAATGCTAGCAATCACGGCGGGTTTATTCTGATTGAGGATTCCTTCTGGCATGCAAAAATGGTATGTTTTTGCATGAAACACATCCAAGGAACCTCCCGCTCACAGACGCTTTTGTTGCCTGAATGCGTGGACGATTATGTTGGGCCCGATAACGTGGTTCGCTTTATTGAGGCCTTCGTCGACAGCCTTGAT
>Ga0307981_1001304_pt1 | contig 22668 bp, 20 predicted proteins | sample OrgLakmetagen987_FD_201849 | JGI IMG/M metagenome (GOLD analysis project Ga0307981, IMG submission 201849) | Saline water microbial communities from Organic Lake, Antarctica - #987 | ecosystem: Environmental > Aquatic > Non-marine Saline and Alkaline > Saline | place: Antarctica: Organic Lake... | reverse complement strand
CATTGCCAAAGTAAATCTTCGATTTTACCCCAAAACCTGTCAAACCATATTAACTATCTAGTAGTAGCAGCAAGGCTATGGAAGCACGTACGAGCGACATAAGTGATGCAGCGAAGTGGAGTCACCATACTCCATACTTGCAAGTGAACTGAAAGTAGTCGTCAGCCATCATTCATCCATTATTCATTGTATTGCCAAGGAACAAGGAACAAGGATCAGACATAAATTCAAAAACGCCATTAGCGGAGAATGAAACTGAGGCAACTCAGTATCCTCTCGGTATCATCCGGAATTGCAGCAGCATTTGCTCCAACTGAACTTGTTGCACTAACTGCGCAACACAGCAATCAGAAGAAAACAAACTGTCTATTTCTTGGTATTGGGAACGATGCTTCCTGGATTAGTCTGGTTAATGATGTTTCCGATGAATCACCCTCCCCTGTGAAAAAGTTCCTTGTTAAAGAAGGAGATGGAGATATTCCTATTGCCGGTTCTAAGGTAAAAATTGAATACAGAGGAACCATTCACAGTAACCAAAGTAGTTGGACAGTGGACGATGTCCTTGAATGTTGGTTGAACAATCAGCAAGGACTTTATGATCTCCTCGCCAAACCATTCCTTGATAACAATATTGACGGGTCAATGCTATTGAATGAACAAATATTCACTGAAGATTTTGTGTCTGCAAAATTAGGGGTTTCAAATAAGATCCAATGCAAGAAAACAATAATGGCTGCTAAAAGACTGAGAAAACAGATTGACGAATTTCCAGTGGGGACAGAGTTCGATTCCAGTTTTTCTAGGGGCAAACGTTTTGAATTTGTTCTTGGAAAGGGTAAAGTAATAAAGGCAATGGATATGTTAGTTTCCACTATGAAGGTCGGCGAACAAGCAAATATTATTTGCCGTTCAGACTATGGATATGGAAAAGAAGGCTACAGAAAAGTGAACGGGGATGTGATGATTCCTCCATATGCTATTCTCTCTTTTGACATCACTTTGGTATCATCTGATTCAGAATAGGCTGGCATTCCTAGGACACAGGATATGTAACAGGAGAAAATGATTTACAACAAAATGTACGGCAACATTGTGTCTACTGTCTACTTTGACTTGTCATTATTCCGGTCCGATGATGATTCTTCGCTTTAATCGGGGTTGGACACTTTGCTTTAGTCCATAGTCTCCTGTACTACTACTACCTACAACATATCCAACTAGAACCAACTGCAGGTATCAATTTTATTCGCGCGACACGAGCGCGCCACATTCAATTTTTTTCGTTCGCAACAGTTTCAAAGCTGGAGTTCGCTTTTTTTCTTTTGTTGTTCTTTCTCAAAGAACTTTCGTTTAACACACTCTTTGCTCTTTGTACCATAAGACCGTAGATAAGATTAGCAGTTTATTCTACTTGATAGATCCATTATCAGTCAGTCTCAGATCTCAGTAAACCATTTTAGCAAGCCACGTGGCCAGGTCATAGAGAAACATCATATTAGTTTCTATCTTCTGCATATTCCCATTAACTTAGAGGAGGCAGCATGAATTGTGACCCTTTCAAAGAAGAAGAATGGATACCACTCAAGTCGAGTTACCAAGATGAATCCCTGATCGACCAACAGGGAAAGGATGCAGACTTTACAGAACCTACTGTGCAGACTGTAATCATCTCAAATCAATTAAAGAGAAGCTCTGTGTCGTCGCTGAAGTCTCTAGCAGAAATAAGAAATCATCATGAAGCGAATCATTCAATGAAGCAAGAATTAGTCAATCGTCCCCTCTCTCGTTTTCCAAGAATTTTTGTTGGTTACCTATTGAGAGAAGTTTGGAATTATGATTATTCTGTCCGTTTAGGTGAGTACTCTACAGCTAGAATCCACAAGTCGTTCACTTTCTGTTGACATAATATCTGCCAGGGCGTTGGTTGAATAGGAATGTCCAGAATGTTACTCATCATTTTTGCGCTTTTTATTCGTTAGGGGTCTTTCTCGTCTGCTTTGGATTCTGCACCCAAGCACTTTCTTTGAATTTTGTCATCTATTATAGTATACAGAGTCTGCCAAAAATCATCATTGCTACTGTCCTTCTCGTCATTTTAGGCTACGTTTATTTCTCTCCATCAGCTTTGGCAATAATAGACAAGGTGAGAAATATTGAGAATCTTACGGATGGGATCTTCACAGTGTTGGAAATGATTGACGGGCATTCTTTGAAGAGGATTATACTTGGAATTGCAATCTTTGTCCCAGTCTTCGTGGAGATGCTTGCGATATCATTCTTGTCGAGGCTAGTAGGAGAAAATCATGGAGGCTGGATCAAGGCGGGCCTCTACTGGATAGCAATTGCAGTTCAGATGATTATTCTTTTGCCTCTTCACTTTGTGTTGGAATATTCATCAAATGCAGGAAACGAAAGTGGCATTTTAAAAAAATGGGGAAATGGAAGATATTCTTTTTGGAGGTTGACACTTATCAAGAAGTCCTCAACAACCTTATTCGATTGTAGGCTACATGCCTGGATTTTTCTCTATGCTATAGCGTTACTTACAACAATCATTCAGGTAGAGCTAGACAACATTCATCGTCCGCTTTTGCTTGCGGGTCCAATCACCTTGGCCACAGGTGCATTCTTAATAATATCGCGGTCAGGGGGAGGTGAGCAAGACTTAATGGCGGATATAACGAGAAGAGTTCTTAGAAGAACTCTTGGAGATATCTTAATGAGGGTTGGAGAGGACGTGGCTGAAGATGAGATGTTGAGGCTTGCTATGATAAGATGGATCGTAGATTATTGGGCTACTAACGACTCTGAAGAAGATATTATGACCAAGAGCAAAAACGGTAGCATTAATATCGGAAATGATAAAACAGCACTACCTGTGACTGTTGGTCAAGACAGAGCCCGAGATGGTTTAGCGGGGTCTCTATCTATTCACGCTAGTAGTAATGATTTTGAGTCCAGCGGAGCTGTGCACACTTCGCCAAGCACCTCCATACCAGAATCTCATGCAGAGGGGATAGGATGGTCGCAATTATTGTCAATGCTTTCGCTTTCAACAGAACACATGTACCAAGAAATCAGCGATTCTACCAGCGGGCTTGGTAATCAACCCAGGGCAGGACAACGACACAACAACAGTTCTATCCAAGATTTGCAAGCTCTTCTGTCATCCTTCAACCAGAATGAGAGGGCAAAGCCTGCTGTGGATTCCTACAAAAGAGCTATTGCAGACATTTATCCATCTCGAAATCTTGCGATATGTGCAGGTCTCGCAAGTCGATGTCCTGCCTGTTTGTCAATGGTAACGATTTGCTCATTCTTTCCTATGAATGCGCATCTATGCACTCTGGTGTTACTGCCATTGATCCTTTTCGAAGTCATGAGAGTTTCAGAATGGATTGTTGATTGCCGCCGTGCCGAGAATTGGTTCCGTTTGAGAATTCAGGACTCTTCGTTATTAGAGAATAATGTCGATGGGAATAGTTGCATATCATCACTTTTTCCACAACAAATGACTTCGATGGAGATTATTCTCAGTCAAGATAACTATTCACCGTTTACGCCTGGAAAGCTGTTACAAGTTTGGCTCAACGTAGAAAGTTCTGTCAAGGCATTGGAATCAGGACTAACCGCAATGAAATGTGTGCACACCGCGCAGGTCGCAACAAATGTAGCTTTCAATGTTATGTCATTGACAATGTTTGGCATGGAGTTGAAAGACAAAGGATTATGTGTAGGATTACGATTAATAGTCAGTGATATCTTTCATTTTCATTACCAAAAGTGTCAAAGGTCAGCTGATGAATCTAATTACCAACACGGCCAAAGAGACAATTTTTGTGATGCAAATATTCGGGGAGGTCATACCGCAGCAATGTTAGATATTGTCGAGAAGAGTCAAGTTCTCACAAGAAATGTGAGCGAACTGGTCGAAGAGAGCAAAGATGAAGGTACTTTTCTTTCGCCACTTGTGACTTTTTTCAATAATCCTTTCCAAAGTAATGAAACGCCAAGTGATATCGAGAGCACCGAACCAAACAAGATGGAATCTCGAAGTCATGCAGCCAATGAAACTGCATGTTCAAAAATTGAAGAAAATAAAAATGATGGAATTAGAGAAGTTGAAGTTCAACCATCGATCCCAGTGGAAGGACGAGTGCAGTTAAGTTCTATGCCAAAGTGTATGATTCAGAAACCAATTCTTCCACAGGATCTCGAGTTTGACAATGAAGAGAGTGATGATAATTCAAGTGATAATGTTAAAAGTGATATACAGGAAGATTCAGGATTTGATAGTGACGATGGGAGCTGGACAGCCATTGGAGGAGAAATTAGCGCAAAACATGTACAGGGGACACCGATACCTCTTGTCGTAGACGCATCATCTTTGGTAGGTCACGAAATGAATAATGGAGATGACGAGCGTTCAGATGTCAAATCTCAGACCATTGCAGTGCGCCATGAAGTTGTTGAATCGGATCAGAATAATTACTTGAAGTGGGTCGGTGCTGGGGTGGCAATTTTTAGTACTATTATTGGAGGTATTGCTCTTACTTCAAATAATAAAGATAGTATTGATCACAGTGTCGATGGAGATTTGTCAAGAAAAAGGAAATCGACGGTCATAATTGAACGCCTGGAAGATGACGCCGAATAGATATGACAATGGAAATTACGCAAGTCCAATCCTATTACTCTGCATACATGTGATGTATAGAATAACAAGTCATCTGTGATCCCAATAGTGCGTTGCTGAAAGAATAGCAAGCAATCGAAATTAATAATAACAGATTATACATTCAATTTACTTTAGTCTCCTTGTTTATTTCCTTCGCAGTACAGGTAGGACATTTGAAGAGTGATCCTTCTTCAATTCAGCGAGACTGGTACATCTGAAGCATATTCATGGTTTGAAGGGCTGCATCGGATGGAATAAAGTTGGCTGCCAATTGCATAATTCGTCGATCTTATCGTCATTTTGATTTCAATGTAGCGTACGGAATATTAATGTCAATCTCCGTATTTAAAATCGCTTGCTTGGCAAATCAGCGAATGCCCCGACGACCATCCATATGGAAACCAAGTGGAAAGACTTCTTCCATGATTCCGCACAGCCCCGACTTAAGAGTCGGACATTCTATACTTACATCCACCAAAGGATAGAGCCCTGATCTAGATTTATACCAGTGCAGTTATTGATATCAGCATATCCTACTTGAATTAAAACCTACGCTGCGTCGATGATCTTTCAGCGTGGATGTGTCCCATCCATTCGGATGTGTCTTTGAATGCAGGTCATTCAGAGTGGATAATGAAAGCGTCTTGCGCATTGGCATTTATTTAAGAATAAAATAAACTGTAGACATACTATTCTATAGTACTGTATGAACTGCTGGAATTTCTTTCCAATGTGTATTCTCTACAAAAGGGTAGTGTAGTCAGACACCTGCATTATCGTATAGCTAGTCAGCAAGCATTAGTCCTGATACATACTGATCACTATTTGCTAAATAAATAAATAATTGTATATGGGACATCTTCGGCAAGGTATCATGTTTTCATTCTATATTTACAACATCAGTTACGGTAAAGCTTGCCCAGGCACAGAGCCTAAACAAATAACAATTGCGATATTTATTAAGAGAAAGTCTAGTTCCTAATGGATCGTAATGGACTATATTCTGAACACCATTGACATTCTATGGCGACTGCCACCTCTGAAGGCGGTTGAAACCTCGAATTATATTATCAATAGACTCGGTTGGATCACTCCTTGCCAACGCGCTGAGAGTCGATAATGCAGCGTTTGAAAAGATACTTGTACTTGTACCTAGACTGCTCACCTCGGAATGATCATCATGTTCTACATCAATATTGATGTAATTGATACCAAGCTTTTCGCCACAATTCTCTTTATCTGTTCTTGAAACCAAGCTCTGCAAAATTTCCTTTGTCCGGGCAGGATCAAGATTCAATTTTAGAATATCGGTACGAATCTTTGAATCACTTCCAATCACAGACAAGTTCCGGTTTCCTTTCGCTGTAGCCCTGATTCCGATACCTGTGAGGACAGTAGAATTTGTCTTACTTTCGTGTTTGCAAGGTAAATAGGAAGGGGCTGCAGCGTCATCGCCTTTCTGCATTGAGTCGCGCACAAACTCTCTTCGGTAAATGCTGCATTTCGTAAGAGTAGATTGCAGAGGAAGGACATTGTTTCTGTTTGTGGCGTCATTAAGTAGGTTTGAGGATGCATATTTCTTGCACTTGTCATCACTCTTCATGGGTATATGATGTGCCCAATTCACTTTTGATATCACTGCAAGCCTTGTCTAACAAGTTTGGAGATGGAACAGTGTCATTATCACTGGTCTTGAATGCGATCTGATCATGGTTTGATAATGCACCTTCGTTCTTGGTATTAAACGCATAGGTATCCAGTGCTTTGTCGAGAAGGTTAGGTGACAATGCGGCAATTTCACATACTTTATTGCTAGGGATTGCTCTTTTGAGAACTTCTAGATAGATCACATCACTTGCAGCGATTTTTTAGTGAGTGCGGTCGACGCGCCATGCAAAGAAGTAAAATCAGACTTCACTGGTGAGACATCTGGTAAATCTAACTGGAACATTGCGAACTTCTCTTGCAGAGTAGGGGGTTTTGAACTAGAGTTCGCACTTGTAGATCCAAATGAGATGGCCTTTGTATATAGTGTCGTGCTGTTTGTAGTGTCCAAATTATTCACTTTAAGAAGGTTTGACTGCTCCGCTCGCACTGAAGATACAATGTTGCTATTCAGGAGAAATCCCTTTGTGGCGACCAAAAGATTGCTTGCATCACATGTTGTATTCATCTGAGTCACTGTAGTCGACGCAACTGATGCCCTACCATGCACAGAAGTGGAATCAGACTTCGCCAGTGAGACATCTGGTAGATCTGACTGGTACATTGCGAACTTCTCTTGAAAGTGAAGATAGTTCGTTCCAATGATTGGAATCGTCGATCTAAATGAATAAATAAATAAAAATAAGTCGTAGCAGTTAAGCTGTTCTAAAGGTTCCTTGGAAAATAGAATATTAATACTGTACCCCGGGCCACTTTTGATGGTTGGAAGTAGGACTTGATTTCATCTTTCTGTTTCGTGTTGTATAAAATTATGGAGGTCGTGTTGAGTAAGGTTTGGTTGTCCGTCGTGATGGTGGTGGCTCTGTATGATGAAGATGCCGAGTGTGATTGGAGCCAGTTTGCAAGTCGTTCGTTTGACATGTTAAGAATGTCCTCAAGAGGTTGTCTATAGAGTGCGTGTGGGTCTGGGTCTGTGCTGTTTGACTGGTAGAGAGCCGTGATTGTAGAGTGGTGCATCTCGCGTGTTTTTCTGTATTCTTCTGCTGATTCTGTTGCATGGGCTGCTTCGTTGCGTATTTGCCAACGATTTAGATTGTAATAATTTAATTGTGCTACGTGTTTCTTCATCCAGATTGGTCCTGTGCATCGCTTAGGGAATGTTTCGGAGGTAGGGAGGTTGTGCCTCATGTGATCATATCATATTCCTTGGACTGCTATCCATTTCTTGCTTAATCGTCCTTTAAAGACCTGTGTCCATCCTATAATTGATTGTTCTGAATGAGCAAGTGCCGTGATTCTGTCGAGCTTGTCAGATGGATCACCATTGAACTGTGGGATTGGCTCGTCTGAAATCTATGCTTTTAAGCTACGCATGATTGCTAGTTGGATTGGAGGAGCTGTATTTTGGTGTGACATCCATCTGGGAGAGTGGTGCAGCCAAGGTGGTGCATTGCAGTTTCGTCCATTCCACATCCCATGGGGCAAGAGCTGTTTTCGGTCTCTTGAAAGTGCATCGCGCGAGATATCGTGTATTGCAAGTTGTGGATCATTTTTATTACATTCACTCGTTTTGGAAATGGAAGGGAGGCTAAATAGCTTCCGTGTGCTACTAGTCTAACATCGAGAAGATATGTCCGTCCCAATTCTATTTTCGCTGGATGTAGTCTTGTAGAGAGGGTGCTGTGAGAGCAAAACGTAGTTGTAGGTGAATTTTTGTCGTGACGATATGGCCCTTGAGAGTGAAGGAGACTTGGTTCCCTGAATGGGCTTTTGCTGGTAAGGGGAAGGGATGTGCTATTCGGCACTCTCCGGCTATTTTATCCCTTCTTATGTTCATTTAAGCCTCCGGGGAGAGACTGTCTATTAGGTTGTTGTCGTCCTGGTGGCCCTTCACGTGTATGCCAAAGTGGATCCCAGGGGTGGAGGAGGTAGCATCGCGAATTGCTGCCCAAATGTCGTAATCTGTGGTGATCGGATTGGCTGTGTCGAAGAATGACGCGTCGTCTGTGTTGTTGAGTTTAGCAGGGCCTCTTTATTGTCTAGATGGTATTGGATATAAGACGGAGAAGTCCTTATGTCGTAAAAGTTGCGTATTGATCGGATGAGGTATAGAGCAGCTAGGACTGCCACGCTTTCCGTACGGAGGGATGAAATTGTGTCCTGGTGTCCATCTGTCTGCGCTGCTGATTATATGGAAGTGAAGTCATGAGTTAAGTCTAGATCGGGCCTGATGCGACATCCGTGTGCGCCAATGCCGTCTTTCACCGTTCCGTCACCAAAAGCTTTGAGGGTGAGACCTGTGCGGAGTCTGTGGGTAAAGAATTCTGCTAAATGATCTTTGTTTAATACTCCTGGGCCCATTATGCTCAGTTCATGTTCATTGGTTAGTAGATACTATGAAAAGGTTGTCGGAGGTGGTATCTGCTGAGGAGGAGGGAATGTGGAGGTTGGCGGGGTAGCGATTAAGTTGTTGGCGGTGAGGAAACATGATCTGAGGAGTTGGCACCAGTGCTGGAGCATTCTTTTGGTTGGAGGTGGTTGTGCTAGTTATGTTTCACTTCCTTGGAGTGGGGGTCCACCAGCGGTTGCTCATCCTGCAATTGATTCGTCGATCTAAATGAGCTGCCATTTGGAGTACTTGACTGCTTCGATTCAGGTGAATGCACGTACACTCTTTGTGAGGGTACTGCGTTCTCTTCTATATATTTAAAATGTTAGTTGCGGAGATACCTCCATTCTAGAGTTCCAATAAGCATTCCTTAGCATCAATACAAATAATTTCAGTGGCGTTTATCATGGTTTCCTCTAGGGTTATATCACCCTTCTTCTTGGGTGAATTATGCGACTATGTAGGGCTCTCCTTGATAAAAGATTCTTCTAGGCAAATTAATAAATCACATTGGGCCAGTTGAGATCAGACTCTACTTCAGGCTCATAAAGAGATTCAAATTGAGGTGCATCGACTGAAGGCGTTTCACTTGCACCATCAACATCGTCAGGATTCCAGGAAGTATCTAGCAAGAACTCGCTCACTTCCCCTTGGTTGAGAGCGAGACAACCTGTAGGTCTTGCTAAGGCTGCGGCTTTTACTTCTAGATGTACTCCAGATTCTTGTCATTCTTCTGAGAGGTTTAACTTTGTCACCGTCAGAATACGGATCGTCAATCTTCAAAAGCATAGAGTCCAATTCATCAAGCTCATTGACAGGTTCGAAGAAAGATGCGGCTGAAATAGTTGCAGGTTTCAGACAGCTATTTCTCTATTTTTTTCAGACCATTATTATACACACTTTGGCCAGGAATTATATCGGGATAGAATTATATCGGGATCAGAAGCAAGAAATCCTTTTTGAACTGGACTCATGTCTAAACTCTTTGTCATTTTAAATGATTCAGTAGATATGGCACCAGTGCTTACACTTACACAACAGTGGAAGGAAGATATCTCATCAAATTGACTAATTGAGCTGTTGACCGATGCAATCTGCACTGGAAGTAAATGCTTGTGGCTGGTCTATCTGAGGTATCCGCATCATTCTCTAGAGCATATAACATCTCTCTGAGATTCCTCGTTTTAAAAGGAGAGTTAAACGACTCAATTCGTCTCACATTGAGGGAAATACCATCTTTTGGTGCAATCGCGCCATCTATCGAGTCGGGGGTCTACGTGATGTCTGCGTCTCCACCCTTCTTCGTAGCTTTATTCTCTTCTCCGTAATCCTTCTTTATTTTCCTCCTCCACAGAATTGCAGCACCGATATTGAGTAATGCATTACAGGCTGTTCCGCTCAAGACAGGTATAAGGATGGGAACTTTTGATTCCCTATCGTCATCATAGTTATTGGTGTTATCGTTGCCAAAATCTTCTGTATTTGTTAATATCATCATCACTGAAGGATTATGAGTATTGCCCGTAGTGGGGACGTCCGTTGTTGGCAAAGGGATAGAGCTTTCAACAGGATCTTGAGTAGGGTTCAACGTCGGGGAAGGAGTTGGCTCGCGAGTTGTCGGTAAAGGAGTAGGGAAGGAGGTTGGCATAGAAGTTGTCGGCGAAGCAGTACGCAACGAGGTTGGCATAAAAGTTGTAAGCGAAGTAGTAGGGAACGAGTTTGGCATAGAAGTTTTCTGCGGGGTAGTAGGAGGCAGCGTTCCTGGTACATCTATTTCTGCATTCAGCATAGTTATCCATTCTAGGCCATCAACGCTTGCTCATAAAACCTTTTCTTTTATTCGTAGTGGCAAAGGTTCAACTACAAGTACCTTTTACTTTATGAGTGGAATAAATAAATAATGCTTAGTCTGAGTGGCAGCCTGAATTTGAGGGAGATAATGCGGTATCATAGCCTTGACTGGCATCAGCATAAAATTCTACAGCATGCATGTACATTGTACCTAACTTGTGAAGATACAGCAGTAGTTAGATATCCATCCAACTATCAGGGTACAGTTCTTCTGGCACGCCTATCTCATAATGGAACTTATTTACCATAAAACCGCCAATCGTGTATTCTCTATCAACAAGGTAAACAAGTTAAAATGGACCGTGCTCAGATTGCACTACTTGTGCAGTATAAAGGTATTCATCTACTCCTCGTCTCACCATCTTTCATTGATTTCACAAGGTTCTGTCCAAGAAAAAGCGAGTAAATGCATATTAGGATCGTTATTAAATCACACAACGCTTCTTCCGGATGCTTACTCGCTCTGCTTCTATATACCAGCCATGCTGTGGAACCGAACAAAGAACGAGGATATTGTCGGGATATGGACTTTCTCCTTTTGTGCGAATTAACTTCTCCGTAGAAAGCAGTCACCGCGATGATTGGTCATTTTCTGCGCTATCAGGTGGAAATCAATTCGAAATATGCTCATTCCGAGCTGCTTCGTAGTCAGGTCCATAATCGATGAATATTTCCTCGCCAACCTCAAGGTCTCGTGTGGCTACATAGTCAAATATCAATAAGAGTATCTTGGTTGTTGGAATCAACCAAAAATGCCGACCATCGCATCTTGGCGTTAGCGCTTACACCACTTTTATGATTGATTTTATTGACCGCTGGTGCAATAGGCCACACCAAGAGATTGGAGTTTTTGTGACCGAACATGTGACTCAGATAGAGTTGCTTTGTTTCTTCAATTGGGTCGTCACCAGAATCTCCTTGGCACATAAGCAAACCCACGAAGTCTCAGTTATGCTGCAATATAGGAGAACTTAATATCACTTCATCCTTCCTGACACTTTTTCTGATAATTGCTCCTCGTCCGGCACCTGGTGTTGTAGACTTTTGGATTTCTATGAAATCCAGGCGCTGGCCACTTTCCTCATTCAGTTGAGCGAATAGATTAGGGCAAATAGTGCAAAGCCACCCCCAAAGCAGCAACGCGTTCAGGATTACCTTTGATTGAACGAATTCAGCCTTCTAGAAATACCAAGCATCTTGCAGAGTGTTCGTGGCCGGTTGTTCTTGAATTCGATTGAGGGAAGATTTTACTATTTTGTCTGCGGCAAGAAATCATCGAGTTTCGTTGTATTTTGGTACACGCTTTTTTTAATCAAAGTATCCTTGACGCGATCGTTAATACACATGAGAAAGACAGCGCACCAAAATAATGCAGAAATGAATTGTGCATTACTCATTCGCTTCATGACTGATAAAGATTTCTTGACCTTCCTGAATGTTACGAATGATCTGAAAGTGGTGGTCTTCATACAATGTTACATCCCCAGCCATCGGATCTATGGACCTATACAAGTCTCCTCCAGGTTTTTGGCGGATTTGTGGCTGAGCAGAAACTCTACAAATGTAATGATTTGGCAAGCTTCCCATACCAGCAGCGATGGCAAAGTCATTTTCGACATCATCGTGGTTTGTTCTTGCAGTGGTTGGAGACCAATAAAAGCGCTTTAGTAACCGATTAGAGTCCTGCTTTCATGAAAGAGGATCCAGAGCACAACGAAGGTTAGTTTGAGCTTTATAGTCAAAGACGGGAATAATTATTTCTTTTTTTGTGATGTCGCCGGGAAGCATTTTGTCACCAGCGTACAACCCCATTCCAGCACCTGGTATAAATGGTTCGTCCAACTAAAAACGACACCGGTTGAACGCACCTTCTTCGCTTTTATAGCTGTCCTTTACGGATTTGTGAACATTAATTTGTCCATCACCAATGCCTGCATTTTCAAGATTCTTCCAATTCTTTGGAAAAATATCATCAGGGATATGAATTGGATGACGGAATGCATCTAGAAGGTGTTGGTCTGATGAATAAGGGTTGTCGACGAACTCGATTGCTTCTCGAGGCAATCCCGAGATAATAATATCTCTGTCAACATCATTGCTTACTGTTGCCTTATATTTGAAAACAGCCTTATCGGCCGAATCAATATGTTCCTCTGTCCTATCAATGATCTCACATTCACGCGAGTCTTTCATGAAATCTGACCGAACACTAAAGTTTTTCCAATTAACTTCTTCACTGTGCACGTTGTCATCAATAGAATTTTGCACAAAGCAAATAGTCATTGCATTTTCGGGATAAGGATTCTCTATCAATTCTTTTCGCGTCCTTATGATCTCTTCCATATTCAACATATATATTGGTGTGTATTTGTCTTTTGGCGCTTTCCAATTTTTTACATGATCTTTCCACGCGGCGTCCCATTCTGAGCCATAATCCAAGAAAATCTCTTCTTCTCGTTCTATATCTCTCGTTGCTACCATTTCTAGCATCAGTCCTGCACGTTTACTCCGTATAATCTCCTCCACGGCCAGTGCTTCCCACTCAACGCTATGATGTTTACTTGTAGACCAACGGACTCTTGCATTGACCTTGCTCTTATCAAGATTATTATTGACAAAGTTTACAACTGGAGAGTACGGGAACAACATTAATGACGAGTCTGTGTGACTGTAAGCGTAGTTGATAATGAGCTGTTTTGGACCATCAACTGGCAATTCATCTGTGTCAAAATCTTGAAAAGTTTTTAGCTTTTCCTGATCCATGTGGAGCAACGGAAGTGGTGCTATGATATCCCCTCGCTTCAAATATCTTGTGGCTATGGCACCTCTACCAGCCTCACGAATACTAGACTGTCCTGCACGAATGTTGTCAAGACAAATACCATTAGTTTCAAGCCACTGCTGCGACCGAATCGCATTAGGCACGGTGAGTAATGCGACTCCATCAATCCTTGCCGTCTTTGCCTCCTCCAAGGTATCAGGCATTGCCATTAACAGTTTTACGTCAGTGATCAAACTCCTTGTAAGTTTGAACAAATCCTCAGCAAAGGGATCATTCTCTTGCACCGTATCCCATAATTTGTCCATAATATTATTAGCCTTTTCGAAATGTGTGCTCAAAGGCAGAGGGCCGAACTTATATTCTCTCCCGGCAAACCATTCGTCTCCATACTCCGCAAATAATTCCATTCCTGCAGGTATAAATTTCGCAGCCTTGTAACTTAGGTTGTGAAGGCTCGAATACGCCCCCACCCCAGGATCAGCAGAACGATGTAATCCAGTATTATCATTTCTACCACGAAGCATATCTGTATTCACCAATCCAGTGTGAGAATTAGCCAGAGCGCCCAGTCCAGGTATGAGTGAAGATACGGAATCAGCTTCATACAATGAATCAGTATTTCCTGGATCCCAATAATAATCATCTGGAAGCCAATAGCTGTCATCCTTGTCGTCCAAAAGTCCAAAGTCGAGAAGGTGACAGGCTTTCGCACAAGAATCCATCATATAAACAGGATTCTCGGTACATTCTCCTCCAAGTGCCCACTTTTTACATTTTGTATGTTTATTCTTTCTATCCCCACTAATATCATTTTCCTCCTCTACCTTCCTCTCTTCATCAATTTCGTTATTCTCTTCCACGTCAAAGTAATTGATGACGATTTCAGGGTGGTAAATAAGTTTATCCTTTTCAATCGGTGCCGCAGTGTACATTCCAAGTCCGGAATTTGGAATGGACGACTCAGCCATGAATAATTGGCATGTCGGGGAATGTGTGTAGCGAGGGTATGGTCTAGGTTTATAAGATGCATTGGCAAAGCGATCATAAAATTTAATGCAGGCTGCTTCACACTCGATCCTCATGAAGCTAAAATGAAGAGTACATAATGATGTGTGAGAACCCTAGAAGTAACATACAAAATAAAAATAAATACTCCGTGGGTACAAATAAATTTGAGAGACGTACTCTACGTTCACATCGCATTCACCCTCCTCAGCCCATCTCGCACAATGATGATCATTGTCAACAAGGTCTGGTTCTGTATCAATTTGATCAGCGGTTTTCGGATCAATGTCCGCTTGACAGGTTCCAGTTTCTGGATCCATGATGATGCATTTGCCCTCCTGTTGATTATTATTCGCATCGGTCGAGGCAATCACGATTCTGCTTAGATAGAAGATATAGCTGAATGCTGACACTCTCATTGTGTCGAATTGTAGGTGTCCTTGTCTATTGTTTATTGCTTTCAAGGTTAAGTAATCTCAATAGGTACAATTAATAATTAATACAATCTTTGCTTCCACGACGGACAACCGACAACCGGAAAAGGGAAAAGAGCAATGATGATATTTAGTACAAAAATTGCGCACTAGGGCTTTAGTAATATCCATTCGTGTCAGGTTTAAACTTGAAAATCCAACTCACAACAACAACAACAACAATAACATGAAGCTAATAACCTAATCAGCATCAACAAAAGACAAAAGCCTCCCTTTTTCCGTGACCACCATCGACGCCACCATTCTCCACTGACTATGTACGACTGGCAAGTGGTAAAAGTAAAAGAGCATGTAATCATACCTTACATAGTATGACAATACCACAAAAGCTCGTCGGCAAGATCATGGCAACCTCGTTATCCAATCCTGTAGTTCGGATACATGCATTAAATTGTCCCAAGGCAAAAACCACGAATCTCCGCGTCGTACACATCATTCGTCACGCAGAAGGTTTTCATAATGTTAACAATGACTACAAAAACCCTGATAACCTCGATGCGCAACTGACGCCTCATGGAATATCGCAATGCAAAGAATTATCGCAAAAACTAGAAGAAGAAAAATTGCACGTTGACGCAATAATCTCTTCACCGATGCGACGAGCTCTTCAAACCGCGCATCACTCTTTCGGACACGTTTTTGAATGCCAAGTGAAGAGACATAATGTTCCATTCGTTGCATGTGAGCATTGGAGGGAGACTGTTAACTACGTTTGTGATGTGCGTCTACCTTTGAGTACTTTGAGTAATGATTTTCCTTCTGTAGATTTTGCAAGGATCGAACATGAACATGATCCCATTTGGAAAGTTTATGAAGAAAAGCATGGATCTCTAGATGATTATCAAAAAGTTAGAGAAAGCGTGGATGATGAGGGGCTGGAGAAGCGCGTCAGGAATGCATGGAAGACTATTGCCGAGCGACCAGCGATAGAGCGTTCCATAGCGGTAGTATCTCATTCTGCTTTCTTTAGGCACATGTTTACAAGACCAGAGCTTGTCATTTATGAAGATGCAGATGTAGAAGAGTACATGTCCACTGGCTTTGAAAATTGTGAAATGCGGAGCGTGGCCTTTGAGATAATTTAGTTGCAATTTCTTTGATATTTAACTAAGAGATTATCTATGATATTATAATAAAGTGTTTGTAGCACTTTCGAATTGCTATCCATCTCCACCCATCAAATTATTGATGTCTTACCCATTGAACGGATGTACCTTGCTCATTCATTCTTCTCTTGGGCTTTTCAGGACTTTTACGTATGGCTTCGATGGCACCCCTCTTCCTTTGGCTCTCCAGCGACTTGATCGGAACTTCAATCGCCATACCTGGAGGAATAGTATTGAGATCATAGTCTCCAAAACTTGTTCTTATCAACCTTGTCACCTTCAGTCCCAAATGATCAAGAGTTCTTCGAATTTGTCTATTCTTTCCTTCCACGCAAGTGATTCGCAGCCAAGTATTTGTTGCACCTCCCTTTGCGCGGCTACCTTTGTTTGTCTCGATATTTGCTCTCATTCCCTTGTAAAAAGTTCCTTCTATCTGCATGCCACTGCGAAGCGCCTGGAGCTTTCCAGGGGTTATTTTCCCGTGCACTCGTGCTCTATACAACAGTAGGTGCAGGGCAATGAGTTTTTAGAATGAGCACAAACCACAATAAAAATAATTTTCAAAAAGGAATGCAATTTAATTTCCAATCATTGCAGTCTATTATATTGTACTCACCGATATGTTCTATGTAAGCCATTGGAAGGGAGCTCCAGCTCTCTTTTGTATTGTCCATCATTAGTTATTAGGATCAAACCCTCTGTAATCATATCCAGTCTACCAATCGGCTTCAAATGAATAGGTTGAACATTTTTTCCTTTCTTTCCTTTCTTTCGTTTTCCTACTCCACCTCTTTCTAGCCGTTCAATAAGACTTGGCCTTCCTTCGGGATCATGTTCTGCCACTAACTCTCCAGCTAATTTATGGGCTAGCCATACACGCGTCTTCATTGTTGGATCTGTTAGTTTCTTTTTCTCCACCATTTCCGAGTTTGACTCCGAGGTTGTGAATTTTGCTAGTCTTTGATTCTTCTTTGGATCGGGTAGCCTCAATAGTCTCCCGGCGACTTTGATTCCATTGAATGCCTCTTTGATGCTAATCTTGTGACCTGGATCGGAAATCTGTTCTCCTCCAAACGTAACTTGTCCCGTTTGAATGAGCATCTCAGCTGACCTTCTACTCATTTGCATATTTAGTCCATGCGATGCGATGATTTTAACCATTCTCATGGGTTCATTATGTGCTGCTTTTGTTTGCTTTCGTTGGTTAGTTTCATTCTCTGAAAAAAATCGAAGAGGTTGTTGCAATGAGTATGGAAGTCTTGATGTGAGAGTACTGGTTGTTGCCAAGTGCTGAGGTTTCTTAAAGGTACCTCCAATCTTTACGAGGCATCGTTGCATATTTGCGGCTGATAGCATTTCACGATTTTCTGTATTTCCCCCTTGGTTCCAAATGGCAGTATGAGTAATATTTTTGGTATGTGTTATGTGTCCAATGTTTCATGCTCTTTTTAAGATGTTTGATCTACTACCTGTGGTACGATGTACGATCTGGTAAAAGTACGATATGTACCATAGCAAGCTATCAAGGGTGCTACGTGCGACGTGCAACTGGCAAGCGGCAAGCGACAAGCAGGTCCAAATGAAAATTAGGGGTGGTAAATTGTAAATTATTGTTGTGCTGTAACCGTATCGGACTATTAAGGAGATTGCCAATAAGCAAACCAACACCATCGACGCCCGCCCGCCATCGACGAGAGAGAGACAGAGTAGAGAGTTGTCTCTTGTACTCGTACTCGTACGAGTACATAGCTCGCTTGCTGCTTGCGACTTGCTACAACAGTAGTTGTAGTATGTAGTACTTCTTGTCGCTTGTCGCTTGTCGCTTGTCGCTCTTAATGGATTATGGATACTCTACAAGCAACAAGCAGGTACAAGATACAAACTGTTGTAGCATAGTGTTCCTAAAACTATTATTTATGCAAACAAACACGCATTTGTTATTATCAAAAATGCAGTATGAAGACTTGGAGAAGCGACAGAGAGACAGCTTGGAAAAGGAGGAGACTAAGAAGGTCCTAATCATAGGCACAGTTTCTTGTGTTACCAAATCACGGGAAGGTCCCTCGCCATCCTTCATTGCAGTTCCAAATAGTCAGCTTTCAGAGGAAGAAAAGGAAGCAAAGCGACGTTTGAAAAAAAGGTTAAGGATGCAGGTCAAGGTAGATTCTTTGCAAAATAGCATTAGACATGCGCGACGTCGAAAAGATGCAACAACAGAGAATATTCAGCAAAATAAATTGGATGACTTATTGGAAAAAGAACACGAAATAATCCAGGAAATGCAGTTTGGCTCTGACTCTTCAAGCAATTCATATTCCCTGAATAACCTTAAGGAAAAAGCTAAGCCTTTTGTTGAAGAAGTCTCCAAGGCACTGGTTTATTCCCAAGCTGCTAAGAATGCACTGGGAGAAGGGATCAGTAAAGAATCCCAAATTAGTAACGCCGTCAAATTGTTGAAACACATGACGAGGGGCACTCAAGAACTTTCCATGTTCCAGGATGAGGCAGCCCTTTGGGGTTACACGAGGCAGAAATTCTATGAAAGGGCGTTGTTACTTTGCGCTTCTCTAGGGAGAATACAACTTCCTTGTCAAGAACATGTGATGGGATCTTCTTTGGATCCGAAACTACGAGAACAACAGCAGCTTCGACAACAAATTTGGTGCATGTTGACTTCGAACAAAGTAAGAAAAGTGTGCAGTATTGGCTGTGGACCGGGAAATGATTTGGTTGGGATGCTCTCTTTCCTTCGTTTACACCACAATGACGAAGGGGATGACGTAAACATTCTCGATAAAGTCCTATTGATGGACTGGTCAATTGATGAATGGAAGGCAGCAATAATTGGTCCATTGAATGATATCTTAAAACAAAAGGGTTTTCTTAACGACATCGACACAGTTTTCTGTGACATTACAAAAGATTTCAATGATGATGGGAACAAAGATGCCCTGCAGCAAAATCCATTTGATTTTGATTTGTTTTCTATAAGCTATCTATTGTCCGAAACCAGAGGGAAATGGGGTCCATTCTTGAAAGCATTGGTTTCGAATGCAAAGCCTGGTGCAATGTTTTATTTTGCCGAGCCCGTCCCATGGCAACTACACCGCTTTGTTGAATTCTTTACGCAGGAATTGCAGTTCATATGGCTTGATTCCTCTATGGATTATCCAATATTTCAAAAAGCGGATCGGCGAGCTGGACCATCTGTTCTATTTGCAATAAAAAAAGAGGTCAAACAAAAGTAGATTGTAATATAATAAAAATGATTTCCCTTTTATGTTTATGATGTTCAATCAGTCCACATGTGAAAATGTAGGACATTTCACGCGATATCACTGACTTGCGCTGTGGTGACACAAGAATGTGCGTCGATGACCTTTACTGTCCCATATTGAATATTGACGGAGAGACCCCTCCCCCTGAAGAATACATTGATGCAGCAGAGGGATTTTGACCATTTTGCTGATGCCCTTGCTGCTGATGAAGATTCTGCTGTTGCTGTTGAAGATTTTGCTGCTGTTGCTGAAGATTTTGCTGCTGCTGCTGACCTTGATGCTGTTGCTGACCTTGATGCTGTTGCTGACCTTGCTGCTGCTGGCCGTTCATGAGGTTGCCCATCGCCATCATATTGTTCATATTCGCAAGAAAGTTGCCCCCGTTCATGGATGGATTCAAGTTTCCGTATAGTCCATTAGCAACATTGCCCATCGCGCCTGCCCCAGGCTGTAGACCGAAACTTTGCAACGGTGCAGCGTTCGCAAATGATTGATTCTGGAATGCATCTTGAGGATCCCTTCTCTGTTTTTTAGAAGAAGGCTCAGAGTAGTCTAAATTCTGTCCTCCATCACTTTGTGGACGATGCTGCATTTGCTGTAGTGCTTGCTGATTGATCATCATTTGCTGCTGCTGTTGTTGCTGATTCATTTGCTGCATGAGTAGCGCCTGTATAAGCATATTGTTTTGCGTTGCCGCAGAATTTGAAGAATTCGCAGGATAATTTGCCGCAGGATAATTTGTCGCAGGATTGTTGCCATTATTCATTACTCCCCCCCAAGGATTTGCTTGATTCGCTTGCTGTTGCAAGAACTGCAACTGGAATTGCTGATCCAAGGCCGTCGCTTCATTGCCTCCAATCGAATTCGAATTCACAGGTGCAGCACTCTCAGCAGTCTGAAGACTACGCTCTTGGGCTTCGATTTCTTGCCTCTTGGTAAGAAATACTTCCATTTCACTCTTGTAACGTTTCATGTCTTCATTAGCAAGGTCCTTGTATTTTTTCAATGGTTCAGTTTCTAATTTTGCCCAACGCCGACCAATGGTCTTTGCCAAAGTTTCAAAACCTATTTTTCCATGAGGTTTTTTCTTCGGCTTTGCAGCGAGATCTTTCTCTTGCTGTGTAGATGGTACATCCTTCTGTGCATCGTCATCTGCAGCACCATCTTTAGTATCCGCTGAAGATGATGCATCCTCCCCTGTAACGAGCACGGCCTTATTCTCATTGTTTTCACTATCAGATGTCTTGTCTTCATCCGTCACAAGCTTTCTTTTAATTTCAATCTCACTCTGTTTAGCGTCCTCTGAGAGACTAGCCAATATCCTCTGCCTCTCATATTTGAAAAATAGATTGTAAGCACTAAGGGGTCTTTTGGGTTTCCCCTTTACTTTCTTCTTTTTCTGGGGGATAGAGGCAACGGAAGGCAGAATTGAAGATGTGTTAAGGATGGTCGCAGGTGCTTGGCCTTGACCAGCAATAGAATTGACTGCGAATGCGCCAGAGGTCGCATGATCCGCTAGTCCAGCGGATCCGGGAAGAATCATACCGGCAGCACTAGCACCAGTTCCAGCTCCATTTTGCATTTGATATCCATAACCAGACTGGGCAAGGACGTCGTGTTGCATTGTATTGTTAGCTGGTGCCACATCGTTAGCTGAGTTGAGGTAACCCTGCGCACCGGGAAACAACATGTTAGCAAAAGCAGGATTCATGGCTAGATTAGAACCCGGCGCTCCATTTCCCATCAACATGTTCGCTTGATTAAGAGCATTAGAGTGAAGGATATTGTTGGTCCCATTGTTTGAGGAGGCATTTACGGACATGCCGTGGCCGGAGTTGACGAGGGAATTTTCGTTCGAGTCCTTTTTATCAATATTCCCTCTAGTAGACACGGCAAGACGCCTCTCCGCCATTGCGGCGGCGGCATATGCAGCTTCCGCTTGTTCGGCTGGGCTGCGTTGCATGAACGAGTCGGTATTGTTATGAAGCTGGAATCCAATATTGTGACCTTGGGCGAGGGCTCCCTGCACCGCGAACGGCATCGTGTTTGCACCAATGCCGCCTCCGTTCGCTCCATTTTGGGCGGAAGCGCTGGATTGCTGCTGCGCTTGAGCAATTGAGAATGCAGAAGCGTCATCTAGCCCAATGCCTTGCTTCTGTTCGAAAGGCATTTTCGTCTTAATTTGTTAGTGTAATGCGACCTATCTTCTTGGTTCGTCGGTATGATGCGGCGCTATGATCCGGTGATGCGGCGTTATATGATGCGGCGTTATGATGCGTTATCTGTTTTCTGCGTCAGAATTGTGATACCTATGTAATATCCTCTGACCTCTCCATAAGTGATAGTTCTGGATAGTTTCAGCACTCTATGTGCTTCTTGAATTCCTCTTTGTGCTTGGTAGGATACAGCTAAATTAGACCAATTAGCATATGTAAAATAAAGTAATTTTGAATTTTTGTTGTTTTATGTTGTTGTTGTTGTCGTATTTACTAAATCCTCACTCTTCATAGTTCATAGCCATCTCTTGTATCGTATAAGTAGGTTGTTAGCCCTACTTAAAATCAATCTTTGTAACTGTTTGTAATGATCTGTGATGATGATGATTGTGGTGATAATTGACAATAAATACCTTATCACCATTCAAATGACTATTTCTGCGAGTAATCCATCTAAGACTATTTTGGGCTATCAAAAGAGAAAAGAATGGTAGCGCTATATTTAATACTAAATGCGGTAGCAGTGAAACTATAACAGTTTGTCTGATGATTTCTGAAAATGATAGTGCCTTAGAACCTACTTCTTCATTATTTGAAGGTGTTGTTTGAGACTGTTTCTTCATGTATGAGGACCTGATAAGGATTTCTTGGATTGTATAAAGAGTCCGATTCACGATGATGAGTTCCCGTTTACACCATCCCCCTTCATTGTATCCTTCTTCACAAACAAACCAACAATCTTGTTCTTCAAACTTTTGATAATTCGATACAGAAACAGCAATGGAAAAACGACCAAATCCGTCAAGAACTTCACCAAGAGAACAATTCCAAACTTCGCAAGAAGTGGCGGTCCCAAAACCAATGCAGTAAGAAATCCACTGCGCTCCTTCTCCTTTGTTTTCTTTCCTTCTACTTGATCCGATTCGCTAGCGGATACTTCTGTGGTTTCAATTGGTTTTTCTTCTTCTTTTTCTTCTGACATTTGGATTTTTGTCATTGATGGTGGTGCATTGAGTGGGATCTGCAATTGCCGACTCTTTTTGGAAATAGTACTGATCGGTCTACGGAAGAGAGGAGAAGATAGTGCAGCATTTCCTACAGCAACTTTTGTGTGTTTTGATGGGATAATGAATCCCTGACTATCGCTAACAATTCTAAATACACATAGAAGAGATAGGTAAAGAGGAGCGAAAGATTTCATCTG
>Ga0307981_1001303_pt1 | contig 22674 bp, 12 predicted proteins | sample OrgLakmetagen987_FD_201849 | JGI IMG/M metagenome (GOLD analysis project Ga0307981, IMG submission 201849) | Saline water microbial communities from Organic Lake, Antarctica - #987 | ecosystem: Environmental > Aquatic > Non-marine Saline and Alkaline > Saline | place: Antarctica: Organic Lake... | reverse complement strand
TGGTGTTCTAGTTGCAATACAGCAGTAGTTTGGTGTGTTGTTGATGTGTGTGTTTGTTTTCGTTTGGGGAAACGAAAATTGGGCTTTTAACCCATAAAATCATGAAAAAAACTCAATATGGATATGACCGTTACTCCCGACTCCGGCATTTTTTTAGGTTTTGACGACATAGCTATCTATCGTATCTATCTATCGTACCTACCAGTATTGGACTTCCAGTTAACCAACAATAAGTACTTACTACATTTCCAGTTTAGTGCAACATCGGACGACTCCTCGTCATAATGAAAAGCTTTACGAAAAATGCCACAATTCTTGGGATGATTGTCTCCCATTTAATCGTATTTCAAATTGGTTATCTATTCCAATTTCGTCAGCTCTACATGAAGGCACCTTCCGTCGTCGTTCTTGACACAAATGACAATATTTATCCTGCAACACATGATAGTACTGTTTCAACTGCTGATGCTGGCATCAGCAGTGTGAAAGGATCAGTAACGAATAAGTCAGATAATGAGGATCCCAATGCGGGAGCTGGTACTGATCGTCCTAACAGTAAGTTTGATGATATCCGGCAGATGCTTTACAAGGAAGCCATCAAACCTGTTGGAAGTTCAGCAAATAGATCTGAATTTACTCTTGAAGGTTGGAATCGGGGCTCCGGAGGACTTGACGATGCAGATCGTTTGACTCTAGGTGATTTATATCTCAATGCACAGTCTGTGTTTGAATATGGTCTAGGCGAATCAACTCTCATTGCAGCGCACACAGGTGTTCCACGTTATTCAGGCATTGACAGTGATGCAGTGTGGGTATCACAGGCAAGAGACAATTCCAAGCTTGAACATTTTCGGTTCAATTTTGCGGACGTTGGCGCATCTAAAGCTTGGGGGTATCCCCAGAACCCATTGCTTCAAAAGATCCAATATAATTATCAGATTGCACCACTAGTCTTGGAGGATGAACCGTTTGATGTGTATCTTGTGGATGGAAGATATCGAGTTGCTTGTGCTTGCGTATCATTCTTGCATGCCATCAAAACAGGTGGGAATATGGATACTGTAAGAGTTGGAATTCATGATAATGATGCAAATCAGGCTGGTATGAGGCATTATGATGTACTGACCACTGTGGCAGAGGTGATGATAAAGAATTCGAAACTTTGGACGTACAAGCTCAAGAATGATACAACGGAAGAGGATTTGTATAATCTTTGGGATGCATCACGTTCCAAAACCGTCAGGTGAATGGATGAGCAGGAAATATTGAGGGATCATAACGAAAGTAAACGAGGGCCACCAGGCTGCACTTTGTATCTTAAAATATAATGCATGCATATATTTTGATATTTGATATGCTTCTGAGAAGACGACTCCTCATCTTTGTTACGTTATAAGTATTGGTTAGAATGATACCACAGTTGCAGAGCTTACTGCTATGATAACACCAAATAAAATCGTTAATTTCTTTGTTGACCTTTTCCTCTCATCATAATTCCTTCACCAACCACAATTCTCCAAAACTTGTCATGGAAGAATAAGCGCACTATACTTCGACCAACAGAAAATGGACATGGCATTATTTGAAGGAGGAGCATTCTATTATATATTACTTCTTGCTGACAAGGGAATATACGCCATTGCCCTGAATAACGGGAGGAAGGCCATATGGCATATCAACATAGGAGAGCGAGTTCTCGAGATAGAATAATGTGTGGTTCTATGATTGAATGTAAACCATCCTTAGTTCAAATACCATTGTGTTAGCGGTGATAAGTTCAAGGTGCAGGTATGTATACTACTGTTACAATCAATTGATTAAGATCATCTATCCCAACCATATTCTTGCATCTATACTAATTGATCACATCATGACCATGGCATCTTTGTCAATGTTTTTAAGATTACTTTGACTGCTGGAGCTGCAGTGGTGATATGTTTCTTAATCACACTCTTGCTGTGTTCGATCTCAAATCCTATTGGGAGATATACTCAAGCTTGATTGTAAATGATTTAATCATCCCGTAAAAACTGTATGCTAACGACTAGCTAGTAGTGTCCAGTTTGCGAGAATAATCTACATTAATGTCCAAGCTCGTCGCCATCCCAACCCTTACGTTCATTTACCACTCAAGATCCTTTTCACCCATTTGTTTTTGATTTCCAGGTACATTGCTATGCCCAAAAGGACAATGACGGCATCCATTCCCGCAACACGGTCGCCGCTTTAGATATACTGAAGAGAAGACTGAATATCCACTAGCAGGATCAATATAGGTATCTCGATTATGAGCCACTGCGTGGCGATGAATAGCCTTATATAATGCTCCAGGAAGTCTACTACACTTTGCTTTAGCTAGCACTTCTGGTTGTAAGTCCTCAACGCGAATCGGAACCTCTGCCTCCCACCTGTCTTGCAAAACTGAGCTAATTTCCTCTCTTTGTTCGGACGCGTCTTCTAAAACAAGTAACTCGTCATCATTTCTTAAAACCCCTCCCCATACACCTATGCCATCATCTAACGCCACATCACCGTCGTATCCTCCCCACCAAATGATATGTGTATCATCTACAACAGCCATGGAATGTCGACATCGACTCAAACCATTTCCGCTCCAGTCCAATTTCACCCATATTGTTTGAGGAGGCCCACCAATATCTGATGCAGTCAAATGAAGAATCCATGCATCGCATAGCATTGATCCTGGACCAGTACCTCGTTCAGAACTGGTACCTCCAACGATAACCATTTTAGAGGTTTTACCTGCTCCAACAATTGCAGCAGTATGCGATGTTCGTGCTGGTGGACTTGGGCCAGCAACTTTAATTTGTTGCCAAGCAAGAGTACCTTCCTTTCCCCCCGCTGTCATTGTCGCAGACAATTCCAAGACCCACAGTTCTGAACAGGGACCAACGCCTTCCACATTTCCACCAAATACTAACATCATTTCTTGTTCGTCACTACAATCCCATAAGACAGCTGTGTGGTCAGTACGAGCTTTTGGCCAAGAAATTACACATTTGCTTTCATTGATATTTTGCCATTGCCAATCAGTCATATCAAGGAGCCATAAATCATGCAACGCGTGTATTCCATTCCACCCACCGAAAAGATATACACGGTTTGTTCATTTGCTATAAGCAAGAGTTGGATTTCCTCTGGAACTTGGCTCGGAAGATCCTCGTGTCGAGCAATGAGTCCAACACAGTGTTTCAACGTGAAGGAGTTCACAATCTGAGAGAGGGGTCACATTGTCGACTGACCAACCTCCGAATACCATTATATGATCACCACATGCAACCATGGCGTGATTTGATCGATGTGTAGGCACGTCTTCTCCAGCAACCTTGCCGCATACCAGCTTCTCCCAAGTTGGTGTAGTTCCAATTTTAAGGATGGAGTTATTCTTATCATCTAGGCGAGATAAAGCGGACCAGCCATTTGCAGGAGCATGCAGTTCCCATGTATCATTGAGGCGTTTGGCAAGCTGACTTTCACCACCATAAAGCAAGAGCGAACACATTTTAGACCCCCTTCTCTTCACTGGAACAAGACAATGAGCAGACCGATTCGGTGGAAGTTCTGATCCAGGAATAGTACACCTTGTGACACGGCAAAGCGCCAGATCGCATCCGCCAGCTTTGGTAGTCAAAGGTAGTGAGCTATCAAGACTATTACGATCATTTTCGTATCCTCCAAAACAAGGAGAGAAACGAGAACTTAACTCGGTTGTGCAGTGTGAAACCGATGTGTTATCCTCGTCGCCACCATCTGTGCAGCACTGATACTTTAGGGCTTCCCTTGACCACTTTCTGTATTTCAAGAGTGATGGTACTAGCGGAGGAATGTTTCGGAAAAGCGCCGCCATCATTTCCACGCCCTCGACAAGCCTAGGACCAGGACGAGAAAAACATCCGTGGTCAAAAATATATACCTCTCCCTGCTGTACAGAACGGAGCTTCCAAAACTCTGTTGTTGACGCAAGGAGATGCAATTCATTCAGTGTTCGTGTAGGCGACGCCGAACAAGGTGAAATGACGAGAATATCTGGGTCAGCTGACAGAATGTCTGCCCAGGTTATGATGCGTGCGGGACATCCGCCATTGTCACCTAGAGCATCCACGCACCCTGCTGCATATTTCATATCAGGCAGCCAATGACCACCTGTACAGAGGGGGGCGAGCCCCTCAAGAGACAAAACTCTCGGTCTCGGAGGGTTCAATTTAGCAACTTCGGTGTTTATCCGTTGCAATATTTCAAGACCGCTCTTGATTAACTCTTCTCCTCGTCCAGGAACTTCTAGAACTGTGGCAATTTTTTCAATACAATCAAACATTTCTTTCAGAGAAGTAGGTGCTATTTGAATGGTGTCAATTGTGCTGCTATTCTCCACCAATTCCATACTGTTTAATGTGTAAAGAACATCATCTGAACAGGGGTCGCAAATATCACATGTATTTTGAACAAATGCAATCTTTGGATTGATAATCTGCAGAGCACCCATGTCTAACTGCCAGTGACCTGGGGGGGCCTTACCTCCATTCAACTCTACGAATTCCTCTCTTTTCAAACTCAAATCTTTCATTGCCCTATCGACTTGCTCGCTGGACATGGATGCGGCATCAATAGGCGATCGGCATACAATTTGACGTGGTGCAAGCTGTGCTTCGGGTGGATAGTCACAAACAGAAGTGACTCCAGCCAATGTTGACTGCGCGTATAATCCAAGTGCAAAGATAATTTCAGTAGCTGCGGAGACAAATGACACAGCAAAAGCTTTTCGGCGGGGTGAGGTTGCTATTGCAGAGTGAACAAATTGTTCAGCAAATGATGTTGTTTGCGTGCTGGATTTATTACCGGCGAGGCCATCATTATATGAAGCAAAGTGCACATGGAAGTAGCTGGCAACAGTATTATTAACTGTAAACCCGGCATCTTCAGGCAAGGCACCTGGAAGAAGTGGTGTAACCAGCAATGGTGAAGCATCGCTTGACACTTCATATTCGTCACCATCCTTAGCATTGCCGCTGAATTCCTCCACTACTTCCGAAAAGTGATATTTTTGCCCACGGCATTTACCACCAGTGGGAAAGAGTGGATTGTTCGATGTGAATTCAATTTCAGAATAATACATTTTCATATGAGGTGTCATTCGAATAGTAATGGGAAGAACGCGACACATATCTCTCGCAGGCTCATCCTTGGAAACTAAGAGCTTTTCTGCTAAATACATCAATCCACCACACTCAGCAAATATGGCACCACCTGCATTACTAAAACTAGCAATATCACGACGGAGAGATTCATTTTCTTCGAGTTTGAGAGCGTGCAATTCGGGATATCCTCCACCTATATAAATTCCATCCAGTGCTGGTGGCAATTGTGGAGACCTGAGGGGACTAAATGGTACTAGTTCTGCTCCTGCAAGCTGTAATAGATATAGATTATCCCTATAGTAGAAGCAGAAGGCCTCATCTTCAGCTACACCTATCCGACATTGAGGAGAAGCCATCTTTTGCTGCTCTTTGGGTAGATGCTGTAGCTTGGGGGTACTCCTGCTTCTATTTTCTTTAGCATTTTCACATTCTGGATAAAGGCCACCAGCAGTTTGACCAATCCGCAAGAGTGCATCAAGATCCAAGTTATCTTCCACGAGAGTTGCCAACTGCACAAACCGTTCCAAATTCTGCGCATCTACAGATTCATTTTCAGAATCACTGCAATTTTTAGATTCCGAGGGCATGGTCAAACCCAGATGACGTTCAGGTATAGATGCAGATGTATCACGAGGCAGCGCACCCGCAAAATGGACTGGAAGACCCGTTCCAATATCCTTCAAACGGGCAGCACCCGCCAGCTCCAAAGCTTCCTTTATCCACTGAATATGGACAGGCCCACCCACCTTATTCACCACTACTGCTCCTAACCTCATAGCATCATCAAAGATCCCATATCCCAATGCCATGGCAGCAACCGATCGCGCCATCATGGATCCATCAATGACTAAAATCACGGGTGCATTTAACAATTTGGCAATTTGGGCCGTGCTCGCTTCATCAGTTGTTCCATTGGCGGAATCATGCAATCCCATGCATCCTTCAATAATACAAATATCAGCTCCGACTGAATGCCGTTGAAAGGATTGAATGAGTGCGGAGGTACTACCCATCATCCACCCATCTAAATTGACACAACGTCTAGATTGAGATTGAGGATGAATTTGATTTCTTATTCGCGGATCAAGGTCCTGTACTGCTGCTACCTCATGTCCCTGCGGCATCCTCATCTGTCCTTCGTCCTGTGAAACGGTAGTCTCATTATTCGTCACCCAATCGTGCTCTCCGGCTCGTATTGCAGCTTCGTGATGCATCCCATCTAAGAAGTCAGGTCCGCACTTGAACGGTTGAACAATGTATCCTCGCCTGGCAAAGGCTGCCATGAGTCCCACCGTCACCGTCGTCTTTCCAACTCCTGATGAAGTCCCTGATATCACCAACACTGCTGGGCCCGTGCCCCCGTTTGTGTTATTTATCTTAGTAGGATTACGCATAGATGCAGAGGCAGAATTTGGGATTTCCTTGGTGTCGTTGCTTATCTCGGCTTCTGCACCAATGGATTCACAAGAAGAAGTCATTCTAGCAGCACTATTATTAGTAGTAGTAACAGTTCAGGTGTCTACGAGTGTTGAAAGAGCTCATTAATAATGCTATTGTCAATATGAATTTGATCGATTATGAGTGAAGTTATTGGGCACTGGGATTTGGATTGTTCGTAGGTTGATTTTGTAGGTTGTTTGAGTCAATTTGTTTGCTCGTTTGTTTGTTGTTGTGATTTGTGATGAAAATGATGATGGTATCATCTTCATCATCATCATTCATAATGAGGAGGAGGAGTCGTGCTTTTACTACTACCTACTACTGTTGTTGTTGTTGGATTGATTGATGCACGTGATTCATTTTTTAACCATCCCCTATCAACCTTATACGGTTACGAACGACAAACTCCACTAGATAGCATTTTGTTTAGGGGCATATCACTCACGGCACTCACGCTACCATAGGCATAAGTACAGACTGCACTCACAAGTCGGTTGCTCAACCTCTGACAACTTTCATAACCGGATGGTAAAAGCAGGTAAAAGCTATCGCAATTTTTTCAATACTCAATAAGTCTGAGCTCCTTCAGCTTCCACTTTTTACTCACTTTTTTTGTTCACCTCTCAGATTTCTACACGATTTCATTCTGACTTGATGATATCACATCTTCGGTATCATCAATAATTTCAAAAGTAGGAACCAACATTCTAACCATTATTTGGTGTTGTTGTCCATGAGTTACAACTAGCCAATCGACAAAAGATCCTGATTTCTTATAAAGGCGGTGCAGTAGAAAGGGCCATAGAAAAAACGTTGCAAGAAAAAGAAACATTGCAAGGTTTGCAGAAGAATCATCGACATCAATCAACGTTAAAAGATTCCACCAAGTCATCGTCGCCGTAGTAAAAAAGAGGAACTGCCAAAATACTGTCCAAATAAATAAAGCCAATGATGCTGTACGTACGGTTTCTTGTTGCTCTTCCGAAAAGAAAACAATCACACCGAACGGCAGAGGATTCATCACAATAATGGTAACTGCTAGTTGCGTCGCGTCAAACCTCTGCAGCATATTTTGAATGAGTAACGTTTTTCTTCGACACGCCAAGATAAAACATGCGAGCAGAGATACCGATACTCCTAATAATAACGCGTAAGGCTGCCCGATACCTAATTGTGCGATGTAAGGGTATATCCCAACGAAAGATCCAACAATTGCTGCAACCCACATACCCAGAACTATCGAAATTCCTCTGATTGTTTGAGTGGGGTTTTTCCGGTAACAACCCCTAATCAGTACTGCAAATGGGAGGCAAAAGAGTAACGCGGCGATAACAATCAATAAAACGCCTAGTATGCTGGCCGCTTGTGGGTTCAACCCATTTATTAATGTACAGAGGGGGGCGGTTCGGCTAATATTCCCTGTACCACACACGTTGATACCCACGCCCAAAAAAAAAAATCCAGCCATTGCCACAATGTAAAGCATGCCGAGAAAACAGCGCAACAGTTTTTGCCTTGTGCTTCGTATGGCAGGAACTGAAGTAATGATCTTCTCAACTTGTAGGTTGTCTTCAATATCTGTTGATGTTATGGAGCAAGTCGTAGTTTCGTCGTCTATCTCTGCGTCAGTATTGGGATCACCATAAATACCAACATCTTTTGATCTTGCGCTAATCAGTCTCATAATCTATCTTTTGAGCAAGAGTGATAGATAGTTATGGTATGAATCAGCAAAATGTGATGTATCCTCCATTGATACGAATCCAAAAACAAGCGAACTGCACGTAAGAAGCTTCAAATCTTGTTATATCAAGCGGAGATCTCTTGTCACTTGTCAGGTCTGTATTGGCCTATGCAATGGCCTATTCCAATAGCCTGTTGACATGTTGCCTTATCCCTGTCTGTAAGGGTTCTGTCAACCTCATGATGGCGCACCTCTTGACCATTCTGGACCATTACATTAGCATGTATGCTGTAGTACCCACATCTCTTCTACTAAACTAATATATACATTAGTCTATCTAGATCGGTGCTTAGAAGGTTATTCACAATCATTTTTATTTTTTATTATCTCCCTGCTTTTTACCAGAGATTTTGATATTGTGTGATTTTTACGTCAGGCTATTTGGGACAGGCCATTTAGATCATCACGAGATCATCTTGACGACTTCCCTCCTCCTCCTCCTCCTTCCTCCTCATCATTCATCAACATCATAAATCATAATATTATAACAACATAAGTACCGTACCTACTCTAGACTTTTGCAGGATCTTTGACCTGATACCAAATATTCTTTGCACAACGTGCATACTCCATACTGACCACTACCTCCAACTACGTACTAACAAAGAAAATGAAATTAAGATCAATCCTCGGAATTCTCGCAATTAACCTAGCATTGACTATTGCGATATCTGTCAGCTCCAAACAAGCAGCATCTACCATCATCCAATCCCTCGTCATCAACGAAAAATGCTTCACATCCACCGCTGGTGCCCAATTATTCGCAGATTCATGTGCCACCAACGTCATCTACGAAGACTGCTATCATCCCCAACCATTCGTCGGCCGTCGTAATGTTCAGCAATTGCTAATGGATAAAGTTGCCATGAGGAAGAACAAGGGAGACCTGCGATTGGATAGAATCAGTGATGGAGCTCGTGCCTGTGGCTTCGCTTGGACGCATACGTGTGGAGAAGAAGAGGGGCTGAGAGGAACGACTTTTGTAGAGTTGAATGAACAAGGACAAATTCAATACGTGAGAGAGATACCTGAACCAATCTTCAAGCCAGGCGATTTGACTTTGGAGCTTCTAAAGGTTGTCACGGAGGGAGAGGAGAAGATTGTTTTGCCAGATTATATACCGAGGATCCCAATGGATGCAAATGACATTGTCAAGTATCTATTCAACGAAGTTCAAGGGAGGGATGTGGACACTAGAATGGATTTCTACTCGGAGGATATTATATACCGTGATTTTAATTATGAAAATGTCTTGAAGGGCAAGGAGGAGGTGCGACAATTCATCGAAGATTTTTCGTTCCCAGGAATCGAATTTAAAGCGCAGAGGTTCGATGATGGTGTGCTGAGCACTTGTTTTACATGGGAGGTACTTTTGATGGATGCACCTGAAACAATCAAGGGAATTAGTTTCTACGAATTGGATCCTGATACGAGAAAGATTACATACGTGAGAGACGTGCCGGAGAGTGCCATCAAACCACCAATCTTGGGGAAAATTGCTAGGCAGCTACGTCCTGGGCTTGGAGTTTTTCAGGGAGTTCAGATTGGAAGCAGACCCGATGGAATGTAAGATGATCTACATAATATCATCTTGTTTCAATTAATGTCCATACTGTAGAACAAATAATGCATCTAGATATATATACATTTACCAGTAGATAGTAGTGGTAGGGATGCGTGCACAAAAAGTGTAAATACTAAGAACAAATAAAAAAACATGTCCAACATTAGAAGATATTTATTTGGGATCACATCAATCTACAAACATTTGCAAATAATAGATAATAGATCCTACTGGTCATACATGGCAAAGCAAATTCTACAGCAATATTCAAAGGATCTCCTCAGATGGCGCCACGGCCAGCCAAAACCCCACCCAATACCCAATACCCAATTATTTTGATTGAATATATACGATATCATAAATAGACAGCTCATGTTGGGACTGTTGGCATATCAGATGCCCCTGTGACCTTCCCTTTCATTCTTGGGTAATTTGAAAAAGGAATTCCTCCAGTGTATGTCGTGTCATTCAAAATTTGATTTTATAACACAATCTGAGTTTGTTCACGAGCGAACAACAGAGCGATCGTCTATTAGTCCCATACCAATACCAACGCACTCTCACAATGACGGTGCATGATAAATAGAGATCGTCCAGTGACATTCCCAACTCGACAGTATTCTCCAATAAATATTCCACAAACAAATATCTACTATTTCCCCTGATCTCTTTCCATTGTGTCAGATGCAAACATCATCAAGTTTCCACACACTCTTCGGCGACGATGGCGACGACTCTACTATGAATTTGTATTGCACACTTGGTAGCAAAGTAAGCTTCTTCAGCCTCACCATATTCTTGAGTAACAATTTTTCTATTTCTTCCTCATAGGCAGCCAAATCAACCACTATTCTTTTATTTTCTTCACTACCGCAAATACGAGTATTATCCAGGTTCCTCCTCTGCATGGAATCATCGTCGATGCGAAGTATCAATTCTTCCACAGTGGGAGACATACATTTGAATAAGGGATGATCGTGCCTTAAGTTTTTTGCATAAAAGCTGACGTCCATTCGTCTTAGTTTGGGACATACACATTCTTCCAAGCTGAGCAGGCCTTGCACCACGACATGCTGCAGGGATGAAGATTTAATGAGGAAGCATCCGTAGATTTCCGAGTATATTCTTAAATTTGTCAGTTGATGCATATTCTCAATCAATTTTGTTAACTTTGCAAGGTTCAAATTGCAGTCCCTATTTATATTCATATCGGAATGATTTGATTGTTGCAAACTAGGAGTTTCTATTGATGTCATCGTGATGCTGTTGCTGCTGCTGCTTCTGGCCGGAGGAGGAGGTCGAGAAGAACGGAGTGTGAGGGTAAGTTGTTGTAATCGCTGCGATGATTTGGCAAGGAGATCTAAATGCCACTGCTCCTCGACATCTATAATGACCTCAAGTGATGCTTCGTTCATTGGAGGTGAGCGCGTAATTTCTTGTGCAGTATGTGAATGTGTAATAACATTTGTGATACGTCGTGAAGTTATTTGATTTTTGATCGTCATCATCGTCTATCGTCTACCACCAACAACCACACAACCAGAGTTTGAAAATAGACTGGTATTAAAAAGGCTTTTTTAATAAAAGCGTACAGAGCAATACAGGCTATTTCATCATTTGCGCATCACATAAAAGTACTTTTGACACGAAGGTGGTTGCAGGTCTGAACCACCCGTATCAGAAAATTCCATCGTTCCGCTTGACTTGCATTGATTCGAAATATATCTGAATCATACACTGAGTTCAATAAATACTCTAGCCTGGCAAAGTGGACAATATGCGCTCTCCTGATCCACCAGCCATTTCCTCACACATTCGCTATGGAAAGCATGGCCACACTGAGGAAGCAAACATACCATCTCTCCCATGGTAAAATGAGTAATGCAAATGGAGCAAGATTCACAAGCAGAAAAGGCTATTTGTTGCTGACGAAAACAAGTTTGACTGATACCAGCATTGTTGTCATCAAAGCTCTCCTGCTGTGCACTTGATTCAAGTTCGTATGCTTGAACTACATCTGCAACCTGTGAAGCGTTTGCACCGAATGAAAGGAGCGGAAGTAAGCGTACTTTTGCATCCATGTGCGAGAAGGATGACGAATGGGATTTGTCTAACGTTGCTACTGCTACTACCGTAGTTCGCGAATCCTGCCTGGTTTGTTCCCTCCTCCTCCTTTGAGCAACACCACACAGTCTTTGTAGGATATAGATGAGTGCGATGGTTCCGCCCACAGCAGCTGCCAGGATACTATTATACGCTGGAGCTCCACCATCGCATCTGGAGCTACAATAATCCATTGTGCCAAAAGAATCATTCAGGTACCATCGAAACGCGGGAATTACTTTACTGCTTGCTTCGTCCAGCTCTGAACAGATGAAATCTGCATTATTACTCTCATCTGTTGGAATACTACAGGATGAGTCATTCCATTCTTTCTCTTTATCAGACAATGCTAGTATTTTAGGTGTGATTTGATCGTATTGACTATCGACTGTGAATCTGTACGTGACGTCGTGCACTGGTATTTTCCACTGGTTCGCCCATGGTGCACTAAACTCTTCTTTGCAATGCACGCATTCAAGACTTCCATCCTCACTTTCAGAATGTGGAAACGGACCAGTATATTTCTTACTTTCAATATGTGGAGTGGGACAGGTATGTTTTGCTTGACAGCTATCAATAAGATCGCCTTCTGACATGTCATATTCAATTTCGATCGTAGTGTCATATCCAGACACTAGTGGCTTGTCAAACTCAATTTCAACAAAGTGATATCCGTTATTTACAGAGAGTTCATGATTCAAGGTTGTTTTGTTTGAACTCTGTCCCAACCCATATGTATCCTCATCAAAATCGTTTAGTAGCTGAAATACAAGGATATTGTCAATGGTAGCATCCGCGAGTGCTATACTCTTGAAGAAACTGCCATATTCGGCACCATCCATGACAGACAAGGTTATCGTTGTGAGGGTTCTGATGTATCTTAGTGGTATTTCAACCAGATGTCCTGTCAACTGCCACCATTGAAAATAATGAGTCACGATAAGGGGAGCATTCTGTATCTTCATGCTATCGCCATCGTTCCCATGTGATTTATTCCTACCAATTGTAGTCGTGGTATTGATACCAGGGGCACTGCTACTACTAGTAATTCTCCTCGTCCTCCTGTTGCTGTTCTCATCATATCCTGAAGATGATCGAATTCCACCGCCCCCTCCCTGATACTGATCATCATCGAAATTAGAGAAAGCCATAGTTGTGAAGTTTTTAGTATTAATTACTGATAATGTTCTTTATGCTTTGTACTTTATCTTATGTTCGTCTATGTCAGAACGGTATTTGGCAATGATCAGTCGATTCGTGATTCGATTCTCACTTTTAAATTTATTTGGTTGCCAGTCCCGGTGAAACGAAAGTCCTTCAATGTCAACACTGGGTCATTGGCATTTGTGGATGCTGTCTTCATCGGTCATTCCGCAGCGTAATTGAATATTTTTTCCGACAACTAACCTCAACTAACCTAACTACTACCATACTGTTGTCTGTTGTACGAACCTATAATCATTAAAGTGACAAGTTTCGTTTTACTTATGCGGCAAGTCGTCCAAAATTATTGGTGTGTACAATCCAAGAATCTGTCATATATTCAGAAATAAAGCAAGATTTATTCAGCCCAAGTATGAATCTTCCAAACTGTAAAACAAATATGATTGATACGACTAGAGTGCAACAGCACAGCTATCACTAGGCGACTTATTAGTACCAAACCCTGTTCCCAGACGAAACTGCACAGACTTCTCGAAGAAAATCAATACGAACGTATCATTCAGCCTAAGTATGAATGTTCCAAACTGTAAAACAAATATGATTGATACGACTAGTGCAACCATCACAGCTATCACAAGGCGACTTAGTACCAAACACCTGTTCCCAGCCGAAACTGCACAGACTTCTCGAAGAAAATCAATACGAACGTATCATGTCGTGGCAACCTCATGGTCAATGTTTCCTTGTTTATGAGCGAAATGTCATCCCTCCATACTAATCGTGATACGTGAAGAAATTTGATTATTGATCATCTATCATCGTCTATCACCAACAACCACTACGATACCACCACCCCACACCCCAACCAGAGTTTGAAAATAGACTGGTAATTAAAAAGGCTTTTATCAACAAGCGTTTTCAATCTCATTTTATCCATTATTCATCAACAATACTGAACAATAAGGTTATCTCATAATTTACAAAATTTGACACTACACATATTCATACTTTGAACACGAAGGTGGTTGCAGGTCTGAACCTGTCTGAACCACCCGTATCAGAACATTCAATCGTTCCGCTTGAATCATACACTGACTTAAATAAATACTCTGGCCTGGCAAAGTGGACAATATGCGCTCTTCTGATCCACCAGCCATTTCCTCACACATTCGCTATGGAAAGCATGGCCACACAGAGGGAGCAAACGGACCATCTCTCCTATGGTAAAATCAGAAATGCAAATGGAGCAAGATTCACATGCAGAAAATGCTATTTGCTGCTGATGAAAACGAGTCGGATGATTGATGCCACCACTGATACCATCATTGGTGTCATCGAGGCTATCCCGCTGTGCACTTGATTCAAGTTCGTATGCTTGAACTGCTCCTTCCATTCGGTGCTGATGAAAACGATTTGGATGATTGATGCTACCACTGACACCAGCATTGTTGTCATCGAGGCTACTATCCCGCTGTGCACTTGATTCAAGCTCGTATGCTTGAACTGCATCTGCAACTTGTAAATTGTTTGCACCGAATGGAAGGAGCGGAAGTTGGCGTACTTTTGCATCCGTGTACGAGAAGGATGATCGTTGGGTAGCATAATTCAATGCTGTTTCTTGAGGTGACGTTGCTACTGCTACTACCGTAGTTCGCGAATCCTGCCTGGTTACGCGCCTCAGTCCTAGTATGATACAGATGAGTGCGATGGTTCCGCCCACAGCAGCTGCCACGATAATAATAGTATCTGAAGTTCCACCCCCACCACATGTGGAGCTACAATACGGCCCCGACTCATTCAGGTACCATCGAAACGCGGGAACTAATTTGCTGCTCGCTTCGTCAAGCTCTGAACAGATGAATTCTGCACTTTTACTCCCATCTCTTCGATTACTGCAGGATGAGTCATTCCATTCTTTCTCTTTATCAGACAATATTTCAGGTGTGATTTGATTGTGCGTGAATCTGTACGTGACGTCGTTCACTGGTATTTTCCACTGGTTCGCCCATGGGGCACTAAACTCTTCTTTGCAATTCACGTTTCCAAGACTTCCAGCAGAGGGATAGGAATCAGAGTTTGCTCGACAGCTATCAATGACATCGCCTTCTGACATGTCATATTCAATTTCGATCGTAGTGTCATGTCCAGACACTAGTGGCTTGTCAAACTCAATTTCAACAAAGATATATCCGTTTCTTACAGAGAGTTCATGATTCAAGGTTGTTTTGTTTGAACTCTGTCCCAACCCATATGTATCCTCATCAAAGTCGTTTAGTAGCTGAGATACAAGGATATTGTCTATGGTAGCATCCGCGAGTGCGATACTCTTGAAGAAACTGCCATATTCGGCACCACCCGTGACAGACAAGGTTATCGTTGTGAGCGTCCTGATGTATCGATAATAATCTATATCTTTTTTCAACTGCCACCATTGATAATAATGAGTCACGATAAGGGGAGCATTCTGCATCTCCATGCTATCGCCATCGTTCCCATGTGATTTATTCCTATCATTTGTAGTCGTGGTATTGATGTTAGGGGCACTGCTACTACTAGTTATTCTCCTCGTCCTCCTGTTGTTGTTCTCATCATATCCTGAAGATGATCGAATTCCACCGCCACCTCCCTGATAATGATCATCATCGAAATTGGAGAAAGCCATAGTTGTGAAGTTTAGTATTGATTACTGATAATGTTCTTTATGCTTTGTACTTTATATTCTGTTCGTCTTGAGCAAAGAATGATACAAATAATGATGTTGACGATACACAAAACACATCAATAAGCAATAAGCCTGAAGTCTGTTGCCTCCTTCTGTTGCATGTTTTATTTCTCTTCTTCTTTTACTTCCTTTCCTTTCATTTTCATTTCATTTCAAAGTGCCATCTTGAAACAAAAAGTGTTTGCAACTAATCTAAATTATTGAGGTTCACTCCCTACTAGCTCTGGCTTTGATGGATTCAAGCATATTGTTCTTTCCGACTCGAGATGTTTTCCAAGTTAGGGCATGACAAATATCTGTGTGTATCCACCCTAGTACTATTAGTCCTATCTAGTAATACTGTAACACCAGGCTCTAAAGATGAAGTTCTGTTGACTGTACTGACCCTGACGTGGGAGACCATTCTTTAGCACAATAGTAAGTCACTTGAAATCTCGAGCACACACATAGACTTTCCTGGAATGCCTTTGTAAATTCTCCCTCATTGCAACATTGGCAAACACGATTTGGCACAGTGGTAAGATCGTTCTTGTCAGATTGAGACAGTCGAGCCAAGGAAGCAATATTTTTCAGGTATTCAGTGATTCTTTTGCTACAGTAGTAGTGCGAATCACCATCAATCTTGAAGAGTATGTCATGCACGACATCTCCACATGGCTCCCCCTTTTTGAACTTCTTTTTGATGAGAGATTGGCACCGTAGAAGTTCATTATAGCACATGAACATCCCAGGATCAGCAGCTGACGGGGTGGTTGAACAACGCAGGAATTGGGCTAGAATTCCACAAGCTTCAAACCTCTTGAACGACTTTGCGATGGTGGCGTCTACTTTTTCATTTTCTTTCCCAGAGTTAAATTAACACTCTGGCCTGGCAAAGTGGACAATATGCGCTCTTCTGATCCACCAGCCATTTCCTCACACATTCGCTATGGAAAGCATGGCCACACTGAGGAAGCAAACGGACCATCTCGCCAATGGTAAAATCAGTAATGCAAATGGAGCAAGATTCACATGCAGAAAAGGCTATCTGTTGCTGATGAAAACGATTTGGATGATTAATACCACCACTGATACCATCATTATTGTTGTCATCGAGGCTACTATCCCGCTCTGCACTTGATTCAAGTTCGTATGCTTGAACTGCATCTGCAACTTGTGAATTGTTTGCACCGAATGGAAGGAGCGGAAGTTGGCGTACTTTTGCATTCATGTAAAAAAAGACGAAGAATGATGATTGGGTAACATAATTCATTGACATTTCTTGGGGGGGCGTTGCTACTGCTACTACCGTAGTTCGCCAATCCTGCCTTCGCCTGGTTTGTTCCCTCCTCCTCCTTTGAGCAGCATCATTGACGCGCCGCAGTCCTAGTAGGATACACATGAGTGCGATGGTTCCGCCCACAGCAGCTGCCACGATACTAATAGTATCCGAAGTTCCACCCCCACCACATGTGGAGCTACAATACAGCCCCGACTCATTCAGGTCCCATCGAAACGCGGGAATTACTTTGCTGCTCGCTTCGTCCAGTTCTGAACAGATAATAAACTCTGAATAAATACTCTCATCTATTGGAATACTGCAGGATGATTCTTTCCATTCTTTCTCTTTATCAGACAATATTTCAGGCGTGCCTTGATAGTAACTAAGACTGTAAAAATCTCTAAACCAAACCGTGAATCTGTACGTGACGTCGTTCACTGGTATTATCCACTGGTTCGCCCATGGTGCACTAAACTCTTCTTTGCAATTCACGTTTCCAAGACTTCCAGCAGAGGGATAGGAATCAGAGTCGAGGTTTGCTCGACAGCTATCAATGACATCGCCTTCTGACATGTCATATTCAATTTCGATCGTAGTATCATGTCCAGACACTAGTGGCTTGTCAAACTCAATTTCAACAAAGTGATATCCGTTTCTTACAGAGAGTTCATGATTCAAGGTTGTTATGTTTGAACGCTGTCCCAACCCATATGTATCCTCATCAAAATCGTTTAGTAGCTGAGATACAAGGATATTGTCAATGGTAGGATCTGCGAGTGCTATACTCTTGAAGAAACTGCCATATTCGGCACCACCCGTGACAGACAAGGTTATCGTTGTGAGGGTTCTGATGTTTCGTTGTTCTTTAATATCCACATAATAATCTATTTTCAACTGCCACCATTGATAATAATGAGTCACGATAAGGGGAGCATTCTGTATCTCCATGCTATCGCCATCGTTCCCATGTGATTTATTCCTATCATTTGTAGTCGTGGTATTGATGTTAGGGGCACTGCTACTACTAGTAATTCTCCTCGTCCTCCTGTTGTTGTTCTCATCATATCCTGAAGATGATCGAATTCCACCGCCACCACCCTGATACTGATCATCATCGAAAGTAGAGAAAGCCATAGTTGTAAAGTTTAGTATTGATTACTGATAATGTTCTTTATACTTTGTACTTTATATTCTGTTCGTCTTGAGCAAAGAATGAGACGATACGACGATACCTTACGATAGCTTACGATACACTATCAAGCGGAGATCTCGTATTGGTCTAAATGGCCTATCCCAAATGGCCTGTTGAACTATTGGCTTATCCCTGTCTGGAAAGGTATGGCCAAAGCCTCACATGTGATGATATTCAGTGTATATCGTTATACTTTTCGATATAATAGTGAATAGGGCTCAGTATGTTAATGCTGAGAAGTGAGAATAATTAGTAGTGATTGCTAGTGATTGTTTGATCAGTTTATTTTATTGTGAGCGGATCAATCTTGTCGGGTCCGCTCTATTCGTATCTCTTGACACAGGTCTTGACATGTCTTTCTGATTCCGTTCACTTAGGGAACAGATAGTTCAATGTCTTCTGGTTCCGTTTACTTAAGGAACAGATAGTTCAATGTCTTCTGGTTCTATATACTTAACGGCTTAAATAGGACGTCACTCTGTTGTGGCCCTTTGCCATCTGTTGTAAGAGGTTCACATTCCTTCTCGTTTAGATTGGGAATGCTACATCCCCTTTTTGGAAGAGGTTCACATTCCTTCTCATTTAGATGAGAACGCTACATCCCCTTACGGTTAGGGATATCCTGATATCACCACACTCCCTCTCGTTCGATGTTTAAATTGGATTGAGTGTGTTACTTCCATCCCATTATGATCTTTCTTAACTTTCCAATATCTGTTGGTTGACAGTTTGGTTAGACCTTGTTGTGCAATTTTAGACATTACTTGTCATTGTTTGCTCCTGGTATTTGAATTCCCCTCGGAATTTGCATGTAATTGCCATACCGCTGGTAGGATGATCTCTCCTAGTGGTACGTCGGATCTAAGCATCAATATGAAGTTACCATGGTGCTTCATTTGACCGTTGACTTCCTTTTGCTTCGCTAATAGGAGTTTGTCTCTATCAGGTGCTTTCATCATTAGATGAAGGTACAGTGTATCCAGATCTGCAGAAGCTTTGTAAGCTAGGAATGGATCTTGATCCGCCATTTCCATAGCTTCTAAGTTTGATTCAGGATATATTGCTTCAAGACAGAATGTTTCGCCTGGTATACCTTGCGAGGTACAGGCTAGTATTTCCGTGTGCATTGCCTCAATGAGGTGGGACTGACTAGAATTTGAGGTTAAATTTGCTCTACTGTTAATATCATTTGGAATCGTCATTCCTATTTTATTATCAGTGTTTATTTTTGGTGCCCTTTCGGGTAGCGGGTTTGCATTTCCCACTCGCTGCAGCGTTTGTACATGTTTTGTATGTATCTCCGGAGTTCCAGTCAGCGTCTTGTTATTATTGGCTCCCTCTGATTGAGTTGTTTCTCTATCTAGAGGTTGATCTATTTGATCATGTGCGCGTTTATTTGCTCCCTCTGAAGGTTGTAAATCTTCTTTTCGGGTTTCTGCTGTTTGCACATTTCTATTTGCTAAGATTCTAGCTATTGCCTTAGTTATAATCTTTTCTTTTACTGCCTTGGTTTGCCACAAAGAATCAAAGTAGTCTTGTTTTGTTGTACTAAATGATTGATCAAAAGCAATGTGGAATTGAGGGCTTATTAGACCAGTTGTTGGTGTTTTACGAGCTTTGTTTTGAAGGCTCGGTGCGTTGTTCATGGCGTCGTTTGCCATTCTCCTCGCGTATGGCCATAAGTTTGTGCTTATGCATTTCGGCCATCTATGGTTAGCATGGATTAGCATTGTTTTTGCTTGATCCTGTAAGTCTCTTATGCGTTTTTCGCTTAGACCGTTCGTGTAATGAGTATTGACTCCTGCAAATGATAGGTTTTGTTTTGCCTTCTTGCATTCGGCCACCCATTTGTTGGCTCTGTATACTCCGTTATTGAATAATTTATAAATGTATTTGATGCATGTACTATTTTTTGAGTTATGCATGTTTTTGTTTTTATTATGTTTTTGTGTTATGTATGTTTTTGTTTTTCTGATACAAGGCCTTGATTTGACCTATTATGTAGTTTGTAATCGTGATTAGAACCACGACTTCAAATGGTGTAACGTGTGCATGATGTATTTTATGGACATGATGGCGCGTTTTCTAGACATCACTCTGAATCATCTTCCGATTCAGATGTGGACTTAGTGAGTTCGGCGAGTTGGGCAGTGAGGCTTTTCACCTTTTTCTCCTTTTCTTGCGACTCTTGTTCTGAAGTTGGGGACCTTTTAGTGCCTTTGTACTTATTACCTTTGTTGCCTAGGGCATCTGTTTTCTTAACAGCGGTGCCGTGACATTCGCTAGGTTTGTGGCATCTGAAAACACCATCGCATTTGCCACCGGTGTCTTTGCTGCACCAGTACCATTCACGACCTAGGGCTTTCACTGATTTATTTAGTAGGGCTTTTGCTGGTTGTTTTGTTTTCCAGCCCTTTTCTAAACCGTGATCGTCGCCTGGCTTGTTGGTCTCCTCATCCTGGTCTTGTGGATGCCACCTTGTCTTTTTGCCCTGCTTGTATTTGTTGAATCTTTCATTGGTTTGCTTGAGCTCTGCAGTTAGGGCGAGAAGCTGGGTGTCTTGCTCTGTTGGAGCTTCCCATTTGCTTGACGCCACCAATGTTTTAAATTTGGTTTCAGCCATAAGCATCAATTTTTGTGATGTCATATTGCTTTGCCCCTCCTCGTACTTGTCCAATTTTGTTTGGATGTATCTACAGAAGGTCTCGTCCTTGCATTCTTTATATCCATCGAATAGCTGGGACAATAGGTCGGGGGCTCTTACTCCCCTTGCCATTAGTGCGTCTGATTGGGACCTTACATGGTTGTTGAACGCTGTGATGTCGTTCTTGACTTCCACCATGTAAAGTCCGAGTTGGTTTAGTGACCTTTTCAGCGCTAGGATCTGTGCATTGGAGTCTATGTGAGACTCTCTAATGACGATCTTGAGGAGAGATGTACCGATCATACACCCCATATAGATATAGTCCCTCTCAAAGAGGATGACTTTTCTTTTAGCCTCGATGGTGAGGGTATTCATTATGGTATTGAAAAGCATGTGTTCGTCTTGACATGCCCTTCCCTGTTTGTGCATGTATCCAATGGCAGATTGTTGTACTTCTGCTAGGTTTACTTCACCATATCTAGAAAGGAGGTTGATCGTTTTGGTGGGAAATTCGACTTCTCCCTCCAGCACAATATCGATGATCCCTCCATATCTGACATCTTGCCATCCGAATGAGGATGCTTTGTAACCTAAGACCCTGATGAAGGAACTTAGATCCTGCTCTTCGCATGCAAATTCCATTGCTGAGAGTGCTTTGCACCCTTCCTGGTAGATGTTTGCACCTATTTTTGTTGTTAGGTTGAGCAAGCCTTTTACAGCTTGGGCTGGAGTGATCGCGAAAGGGATCACAGGATCCTCTGGTTCGGTCACATCAACCCTTTGTTGTGGTGGTGTTGGGACCCTTGGTGGGTCTCCGGGAGGTGCTGCTTCTTCCCCTTCGTCGGGATGAGCTGCTCCTTCCCCTTCTTCGGCGTTTGCAGCCTCAGGTTCTGCGGCGTTTCCAGCCGCTCTGGCAGCTACTGCAGCAGCAGCTTGGTCCAGTGCCTCTTGCATGCGGGCTAGTTCGATGTCGATTCCTTCGACATCCTCGAGGTTGTCGAGTATCATTTGATCGTGATCAGCGTTGTTAGCGGCCATGATTCAATGTTTTTCTTTGTATTTTTGTTATTGCGTCTGTCGCAGAGGAAGCGTGTGATGATATTCAGTGTATATCGTTATACTTTTCGATATAATAGTGAATAGGGCTCAGTATGTTAGTAATGCTGAGAAGTGAGAATAATTAGTAGTGATTGCTAGTGATTGTTTGATCAGTTTATTTTATTGTGAGCGGATCAATCTTGTCGGGTCCGCTCTATTCGTATCTCTTGACACAGGTCTTGACATGTCTTTCTGATTCCGTTCACTTAGGGAACAGATAGTTCAATGTCTTCTGGTTCCGTTTACTTAAGGAACAGATAGTTCAATGTCTTCTGGTTCTATATACTTAACGGCTTAAATAGGACGTCACTCTGTTGTGGCCCTTTGCCATCTGTTGTAAGAGGTTCACATTCCTTCTCGTTTAGATTGGGAATGCTACATCCCCTTTTTGGAAGAGGTTCACATTCCTTCTCATTTAGATGAGAACGCTACATCCCCTTACGGTTAGGGATATCCTGATATCACCACACTCACAGTGTTCATAGTATATTGTGCAGTATTGCACACAATCTCTCTAAACAACCTATTATATCTAATATACTTTAGATCTACTAGAATCAGTGCTTAGAAGGTTATACAGCCCTTT
>Ga0307981_1001300_pt1 | contig 22693 bp, 21 predicted proteins | sample OrgLakmetagen987_FD_201849 | JGI IMG/M metagenome (GOLD analysis project Ga0307981, IMG submission 201849) | Saline water microbial communities from Organic Lake, Antarctica - #987 | ecosystem: Environmental > Aquatic > Non-marine Saline and Alkaline > Saline | place: Antarctica: Organic Lake... | reverse complement strand
CACTATTGGGTTAATGGTTGGGTCCATGATGAAGCAAAGCGCCTGGATGATCCATACCATTCCTGACGAAGGATGCAATAGGAGTCCCGTTGCTCCACAGCCTCCCCTTAGTTTACCTCTTAAGTCTCCTCCGACACTGCCACTACAACATGTATTCCAGTCAGGTGCTAGACTCTTTCCTGAAAGCTGTGATAAGATCAAGGAATCGTCGTTTGATAAAGTGTACAAGGAGGGTATCGTATGGGGCAACAAGATGCAAGTTCTGGAAGACTTTTACAGCAACGCCGCGTGGCCTCCAAAACAACGATATTCCGGATCTGGACCTGGTTCTGACCTTGGTTACACCACGGCAACGTCGCTGCAAGTCTTGCGCGAAGTGATTAGAGGGTTCAATGTTACGTCCATGATTGACTTGCCATGTGGTGATGCCAATTGGATCTTTGATAGCTGGGAGACGGACTCGTTGGAGCTTTACATTGGCCTCGATATTGTCAAGTCTGTAATCGATCTAAACTCCCAGCGACTGGCCCATCATTCCAACAAGGTATTTCGCCATTGGGACGGAGTCCAATGCCCTTTGCCCAAGTTTTGTACTGGTGAAGCGGGCGGTGGTGCTGGTGGCGCGCCCCGAGCGGTAGACTTGATCCACAGTCGCGATGTCCTCCAGCACTTGACGACTGGACAAGGAATAGATTTTCTCTGTAACGTATTCCAGTCGGGTGCCGTTGTCTTTGTGACAACTTCCTTTCCCTTTCCTGGCGGATCCAACTACGACATTGCCGAGGGCGATTTCTTTTTGTCGGATCTTACCGCAGCACCGTATGACTTGCCAAGGTATAGCACATCCACGTGTGTAGCAACGCATCCAAGCGTCGAGCAGGACGTTACATGTGTTTACGATCTGACTTTACCGTGGGTGGGACCCTGGGTTGCTCAAAAGTGTCATGCTCGAGTCAACAAATAAAGCTCTCGTGATGAAGTGGTGATGGAGTATACACTAGCTGTCAGTAAACTGTATACGGAACAGGATAAACTTCAGCTTCCACTCTTACCAAAGAGAGTGTTGAACTATAGACAAGGAAGCTTCTAGTTTACGTACTAGTAATCAAGTGGTCGTACATGTTTCATTCATTGCACGAGCATTCTATGCGTCGTTTGCGTAATTCGCTCGCGAATCATCATGAGTAAGGCACTCTTGATTAGCGTATGCAGCAGTTGCAGGTTGCAACCTTTATACATGCCAGCCACCCCATTGTGACAGTATTCAGTCGTGAGACAGTGGAGAATGCCCGTGATCTTCTTGTCTTTGCTGCTACTGCTATTGTTGTTACTACTACCATGAACCATGAGAATCACCTTGGCGCGAATCAAGGGATAGGTGGCGACCGTGGCGACAAATTTGGCACACAAGCCCAACACAAAGGCATCTGTCATGGTCAGGTTGGCCTTGTTGTGGCGGCTACGACGGCTCAAGAGCCGCGTCTTGGCCATGTCAAAGACGGTGTAATGGATCGCAGGATTGGTGCACAAGAGTAACGACGGAGTCAAACCTTTCCAAAGCGACAAGACAGTCTGTATCCGTTCCAATAGACGGCGTTGGTAGGACTCGGGGAGATGTGATGAGTTTGCAGTCGAGACATCGTCCTTCTTTTCCTTGTTTTCGAATCCATCTTGCGAATCATTGTTGTTATCATCGTCGTCGTCGTCGTCATCGTCCCAAGCAGTTGAGAATCCTGTTCTTCTCCGCTTGTCAATATTGTTACAAGAAGCGCCAGTAGCAGTAGTAGTAGTAGTAGTAGCAGTAGTAGCAGTAGTAGCAGTAGTAGCAGTAGTAGTAGCAGTAGTAGTAGTAGTAGCAGTAGTAGTAGTACCCGTTTGATGTCGTGTCGACAAGACATCCAAGGGAAGCGTCGCGCAGGTGTTGAGCATGGCTGCGATGGCCGACAAGACGAGGAGCTGTGGCGAAGCAGGTTTCTTTTTGTTGGTGGCAGTATACCACGAAAGGATCCAACTGTACAAGTAAAAGTAGCAAAAGCTACTTGTTGCCGTATGCAGCGTCTTTGTCTTCCATCCCGCAAAGAGCTTAGTGAGGTCTGTGAGGTTAGTCAGCGTCAGCTGCTCCGGGCAGGAGCTTCCAGCTTGGACGCGCGTCTTGTAGCAATCGAACGGATACGAAACCCACAGTGACACGAGAGAGCCTACGACTCCCGCCAAAGCGTCTGCAACGGCTCGTTGTCGAGCTCGATGATTGTCTGAGGCGTACGCCGTCATTGCAGTGGCCGTTCAAGGCTAGTTAGTAGTGTCTCACCTATTTGCTTCGGCGAGGACCACGGTATGACGGTGACCGCCATGGAAAGAGAATGAAATGTGGACAAAGTCAACAATCAACGGCGTTATTCTCGTTATTTCAAAAAAGAGTTTGGCGTTCGGAATCGAATGTAGAACGAAGGGCGAAACGGAAACAAATCTGAAACAGCCCTGGAAACTTCAACCGCTCACACTCACACATCATGACTGACTCATATTGTCACAACATAAATTTTTTTCGAACCCCCCGCTCCCTTTCATCTTTCATCTACTAACCAATACCGGTACATGTATAGCTAAACGACATATATATCGTATCGTCGATAGACCATGAGAACAGCACTCCCCATCTCCGTTACTGTAAGCCTTGCATTCGCCTTGCTCGTCGACTTGACTGGCATTCCAGTCGCAGCAGCATGGGTCCCGGCGTCCACGCAACGAACGACATTCTATGCTACGAGAACAAGAACATTCACGACGCCACCAGTCACTGCGTCACCGAAGCGAACTCGCCTCTACAGCACCGAATCCCCCGTGTCACCCGCCAAGTTTACCGAATACAATGACGACGAAATACTTATCTTGGATGGTTTGATTGACAAGGCTAACGCTGCCGAAGGAGACCTCCAAGCTGTAGTCTTGGAGACACTCCCTTCCTTGTCAAACGCGTTGATTTTCAAACTCCGCCAGTCGACAGCGCACCCCATCGAGTCCGTGAGACGCGTGGCGGCGGAACTCAATCATATTTTGGAAGGCCGACTGCAAGAGGCCAAGGACACGCTGGCGGAATTTTTGAATGCTGGTGAAATCCGCAAACTCGACAGCGCCATTGGCAAGGCGGCGGTGGCTGGCAAACTCGACGCGGCCTTTTTCAATGTCTTGTCACTAAACTTGCAAGCGGCTCTGGCAGCAGGAGATGCAGATGTTGCCGACACTAAGTTTGAACAAGGACAAGCTGCCAGCAGCTTGCAGATATTGCAGCACATTAATACGCGGTGCCAAGAAGAAGTCGAAAAGAGCATTCCTCCGGGCACGGCCTTGCTCAACAAGTTGCTGCGCACGACCGAAGAATCGATTCGAGCCAATTTGTATAGACATTACTTGACGCCGCAGTCCAGTACTATTCAAACACCCGACGGCAAGACGGTCGAACTGAAAGGAACGTTACCGGTGTTGGTGTCGACTGCGGAACTCGTCCAGGCCATTGCCGACGCGGTCAAGCAGATTCGAATTGTGGAACAAGCGGGTGCGACGGACCGAGAATCGGCAGCCAGCATGGTGGAATCGTGCCGTAACGTGGCCAAGGAAGCGCGCATGATTATTGGAGAAGAGTATGGTGTCGAGTCGACCACGCTCTTGTCGTTTGAAGACGGTCTTCAGCCCGTCTTTCGTCCAGCGTCGGCGGACAGTCCCTACATTCAAGGGGAACTCTAGTAAGTATCGGTCGCTATAGTACCTATTATCTGTTGTAATGGTCCAAACATACATGTATACGCAATGCTGTCCAAATCGAAATATATAAATTCTAGTTGAATCATTACGTGTTGAAGTGGTTCAAAATCTGCGGTGCTCTTTTTTGACGAGTAGACTATCATAGTCTAGTAGATGTAAATTTCTTGCTGCCCGGCCTCTTCTTGACAACCAAGTGCTTCTTGATAGCCTTCTGACTAGTTTAATCATTACGTGTTGAAGAAGCGGTCTCCGTAGTCACCGAGTCCTGGAACGATAAATTTGTCGTCGTCCAAGCCTTCATCGACGCAGGCAGTGACAATCTTGACGGCGGGATAGGCATCAGCCATGGCTTTGAGGCCTTCTGGAACGCACACCATGTTGGCAAAGACGATTTTTGCCGGGTCGACTTTGTAGTCTTCCACAAGAACCTTCAAGGCTCGTAACGCCGACCCACCGGTAGCCAGCATGGGATCGCACAACAAAATGTGCATATTTTCCGTGCCGGGTGGCATTTTGCTATAATAGAGCTTTGCAACTTTGTCCGGCGTACTCTCGTCGCGCTGAATGAGAATTTTTCCAACGCGGATCGCTGGTTCTACCTCACGAACGGCTTCCAACAGGCAATCGCCACTTCGAATAATGGAAACAGCACAAATGTTCGTCATGGGAATACTGACCGCGGCCATGAACGGACTACACGGAGTTTGGACCTCCACTTCCGTGTAGGGAAACTCTGCCAAGGCGTCTTCGGCTACGATGCGCATCGCTCGCATCGAGTACTTGACAAAGTCTTCCGAGGACGTGTTGACATCTGTTATAAGGGTTTTAGAGTGTGTGTGATGCGTGAGAAACGGGCCAATCAGACATGAGTTTCCTGGCGGGTAGAGAGGCTCAAAAGGTGAGTGCTCAAGACTTCGACGCACCTCGCAACTTGGAAAAGAGGACACGATGGGCCTTGGAAGGGGATATGACCAAGTTGGGGTGCAATTCCGCGTTAGCGGTCGTCGGTGAAGGCGTGGTCATGGTGGAATATGAGAACTTGTCGAACGATGTCGAACGTTTCCAAATTTTGAAACGGCAACTTCTTGGGGAAATCCGAGAAGATTGGGGTTCGGAGGGTTCGGGATTTGTCGTTTCGCGCGCTTTGTTGAGCTAGCCAAGAGTGAGAGAGGAGAGATAGAGGCGCGCGCGCATGACAGCGAGCTAAAGGAGCTAGTCCTTCATTTAGAGAGTCTAGCAAGGGGTACCGGTAGCGAGAGAGAGGGATTGAATTATGAACCAGCTGCATAGAAATATGTTCATAGAATTATGTAGACGCTATGACAATCAGCCAAACCGGGTCCCAAAAGGTGTTGACATCATACGACTAGTACGAGCGAGCACGCCGAGGCTAGCTACTCGTAGCAGTAGTGAGAGCGTTCGAAAGCAAGCGGCTTCCAAAGCCTCGCATTCAGGCGTACTGCTTGACCTGTTCGCTATAATGCTCAAGGATCTGGACCGCCAAGCGAAGGACTTCGGCCTTGCGTTCAAGCTCGAGGTGTTTCTCAACGTCCTTGCAGCGTTCGTACTCGAATTGCGTCTTGTCCTTGTACTCCTTCACAAGCGCCATTTCGCCCTCGTAGTCCTTGCTGAACTCGCTCTTGTGCTCTACAAGAAGACGTTCTTGTGAGTGAAGAATAGAGAGCTTCTCTTCAACGTCTTTGGAGATTGTAGCCTGCTCTTCCTCCAACGAGGCGAGAGTCTTCATGTCGGTTTCCAAAGTCTTGGACATATCCTGGTCCTTTTGCTTGACACTCGTAATCAAAGACGAGAGCTTTTCCTTGACCTTTGAGAGGTCGTCGAACTCAGCACGACCACGCTCAAGCTCTTCGAACTCGACCTTGTCGTTGGTGGCCTTTACCTCTTCAATCTTGACTTGAATCTCTTTCTGTTCAAGAATGGCGCGCGTAAAGCAGTCACAATTGGCCTTGACCGCCGTGAACTTGGCCCCGAGAGCAGTCTTAGATGCAAAGAGCACAGTGCGCTCGATGCGAGTGTCTTCCAGCTGGCGCTTCTTTTGTTCGCGGGTGCGACGAACAGATTCGACGACTTCGAGTTGCTTGTTGAGATTGTCGTTCTGCAGCGACAAGCTGGCGAGGTCCGCTTCCAAGGCGGCGAGAAGCTTGGTCTCGCGCTGCTGCTTGTCTTGCGCACCAACCAAAAGCTTGTCCAACTGAGCTTCTTCGAGAGCTTGGGCTTTACTTTTGGATTCAAAGGCATCCATCTGGTAAAAGGAAAAAGGCGGACAATGAGACATTGCAATAGATGGCACACGGGAGAGAAACGTTTGGATGGTGCACATTGTTTTGAACTTACAATCGTGCGTCCCTCCGCCACAATCTGACGGTTGCGCTCCTTGTCATCTTCAAGACTCGACTTGGTAGCCTTATTTTGCTCACGGACTGCATCGAGCGTCTTTTGGTGCGTCTTGGTGTTTTCTTTTTCTTGGACCAAGCGATCCCAACTGCGATCCGATTCCATCCGAGCTCGAGCCGCAGTGACCTGTCCTTCCACAGCTCGCTTCTCGGTCGTGACGATGTCCAATACTCGAGAGCCCTCCTTCCACGAGCGAGCAAGATCGTCCACTTGACCCGACTTGGAGCGGTGGTTCTTGCGAATGGAATGGATGCTAGTCACATGATTCGTATTCGAGTTTTCCTTGTCGGCACCCTGCTGAACGCTCGTGGGGGTGTTGTGAAAGATGATGCCGTCGGGATCTTGCGGATTGAGCTTGGAGGCAAGCTGCTGCTTGAGGGTCTGCTCGAGACCGAGACGGACCTGGTTGCTCATGCTGAGAGAATCGAGCATTTCGGAAACACCGCGAAGCAAAGCGGTATTTTCATTGCTGGCGTGGGAGAGATCCTTGTGCACCTGCCCACAGAGATTTTGCTCGAGCTTGGAGAATTCCGTAATCTTGGCGCAGGACTTGTCAATGTCTTCAACGTCCGAAACAATGGCACGGCGGCGCTCATCGTTCGCGCTGCAAGAATTGTCAAAGGAGAGAATTTCGGCGTCCGATGAAGCAGGAGGTTCCTGCTGTGGGGTGATCTTCTGGGTGTTTTGAGGCACGTTACGACGCATCGTTGTGCAGAACTATCGATAGAGAGTGACTGTAGAGAGTGGGAAGCGCTGGGACAAGCTGGGACGGAAGTTCTCGAGGACACTAGACGCCATTGTGTTGGAAGTTGGAACGCGAAAAAGCAGAAGTCCAAAGACGATAGCGAGAAAGTTTTGAATTCTTGGAAGCACAGCAGCCTGTTGGATATTTCCATAGAAATTATAATTCAGACGCCGCGCTAAATACAGAATACAGTAGCCTCTTTGCCGATCTTGCTCCTTGCTGTCACAACCATGGCGGCCGTATCGCGAGCGTCTGCATCTTCTCCAACAAGAGTACAAGATATGATGGATTTGATTGTGCGGTCTTCGCGCTTGCGAATAATTCTTGGTGACGAGAGGTATGATGCTCCTCCTTTGCCCTGTGGCTTTATGGGCGAATTTGAGCTTAAAGCGCAAGGCTTCCAGTTATGACCACATGCATGACAAGCTCTTGTGTCACTCTATCGTCTGATGTTCTACACCGATTGAATCCATATCCCTGTCCATTCTCCGGATCTGCTTTATCACGATTCTTGACACAAAGCCATTGTCCAAAACTCATTTTCTTTTACTTTGAGTTGAACGAAGAACACTGCCGGACGCTAGTGGCAACGGAAGATCTCCGTAACGATCTTGCGATCACATTGCGCTGCTGCCTTCTAACAGCAGAAGGAGAACCAATCCTTTTTGATGGCATTCGGCGCAATCGAGGTCCGACCTCCATCGATCAGTGCTGCCACTTTAACACCCGCCCCTTCGCGGAGGCTCTCCGCGGCAACACTCGAATCAAGTGTCTTTCAATTAGCCTTCAGGAGAGAATTGACGCAGAAGATAATCACTTTCTGCTGCAGACTCTGGCCGAAAATCTAGGCATTGAAAAGTTGAATCTCGGTGGTAGTGCCATTACTGATGAAGGCTGGAGTATAATGTGCCAGTCGCTTGCAACGCATCCAGCGCTCAAACAACACAACCTTGTTTCTACAGCTTCCCATGATGCAGGTAGCCGGCGGCGCCATACTAATGGTGGGCTGCTAATGACTGAAGCAAGAAAGACCCAGCGTACGCAGTGCCTCGTGGAGATGTCGAAGGCGAACACTGTTGTGAAGCATATTCGGATGAACGATGAAGAGGACGACGAAACATTCTGGCAAAATGAAATCATACCCCGATTGGAGATGAACGAGCTCCGGTCTCGCATCGTCGCGGTGAAGAAGACGCAGGGGGCTTTGCGTGCACCGTAGTTCGGTCGGGCGTTGCGTACTTTTCGAGACAATAACACTTTGTCTGTTCATGATGGTCAAGGGCAACGTTGTTTTATTCGCTGGAGTTGCCCGAGTTCGCACTCGAAAGTGTCGGAAGCGCACCCAATATGGCAAGTGAAGACAGTCGATTCCCGGGAAGGGTATTTGCGCAAGGCAACACTGTGGCAGTAGTAGGAGATGGATTCGCAAGCACGTGGTACGGAATAAACTGAAAATATATGCAGTTGCACGGGAACGCTTATATAGGCTCTTGTAGACACATCATATAGTCTAATAGCGTGTGTTTATACAAAGGGACTGCACTAGCTATGCACTCCGTAGAAAGATTTGTAAAAATGAAAGATAAAAAAGGTTGTTTGGCATTGTATCACTTTTGTAGGGTTTGGATACCTACAACTGCGTCTAGAGACTGACTAGACAGCTACTGCAAGTTGCAGTGCTTCAATGTGAGCGGTGGGCCTCTCTTCTTCTGAAAAAATTGTGCCGACAACGCCTCGTTCGAATTTGGCACCAATTAACTGTAGACTAGTTGCTCGTTTCTCGTCGCTCCCTACAAAGCTTGATTATAAATTAAGTCATACATCGTAGTAAAGTCCCTACTACAGTACGTGTCAACATACGTTTCATTGCAGCTCTGCTGTCCAATCCGACTTGAATGGGGAAAGATTCAAAAGAGGAGCAGACTCCGAGATGATTGACCCTTCCTCTTCAAAGACTTTCCATAGGCCACCAAAGTCGGACGTATCCAACATGGTATCGGAATCAAGTCTGCCACGAGGTCCCCCAGAGCGATCGTCCCTCTTTCCCTTGGAGCAAGCGCAATTCAAAGAAGACAGCACACGAATGAGTCCACGAGGTTCGATCACTTCCGTGGGCTTGTCCAATCCTCCCTTGTTGTCTGTTACTCGTCGCCTTCGAAAGCATCCTCCCTTTTGATTTTCCCTTCTTTTTTGCGTCGAGGCGGCCTCAAACGGCACGTTACTGTCGCGTGCTGGGGACGACGAAGGTGTACTGCGCTTCGCGGACGTGCTGGCTGACCGAGCATCCGATGCAGAAAGAGTGCTAGCGCTAGCAGGTGTACTGCGCTTCGCGGACGTGCTGGCTGACCTAGCATCCGATGCAGAAAGAGTGCTAGCGCTAGCAGATCCCTCGTCCGCAGGATCCGAGCCCAAAACATCAACGCGCACGTTAGCCTCGAACGGAGGTACAAAGGTAAGAAATTGGGACGCGTGGTGATGCTTGAGGATGCCGCCCGGTACGTAGACTCTGGCTTGCGCTGCCTTGCTCAAGGCGAGAATGACATCTTCTGTCCTGGGGCGCACAAAGTTCCAGCGAGGATTCAAAACTGGAGCAAGTATACCAAAGTCCTTCAAGTGATCGAGTAGTTCACTGGCATATCCAGCTGTTCCCTGCGCGGACATGGACCAAGGTTTCGCCACCCAAATCTCGTGAGGTTGCAGTTCGTACTTGGAAAGGTTGAGAATATGAATAAGTTGGTTAAAGTTCTTCCCACGCACCGAAAAAAGCCCATCGTAGTCTTGTCTCCACTTTTCGGACAGGTTCTGTTGCACGGCATAGAGAACGTCACGAACCGTGTCGATCGAAGGGTCAATCCAAAGTTGCATGAGTTCGTATATCTTTCTACCCGGATCCATCAACAGAATAAGCATTGGAAAGCGATGGTGTTCGTCCATGGTATTGATAGTCATATCGTCGCTCTCCCTCACAATTTCAATATCCCCGTGCTGATCCGCCACAATCATGGCTTTTCGAATAAAGCCAGCGCTATCTGCATCATTGTGTGGTTGCGGGTGATTGGGTTCGCGACTCGATAGAATCTTGGCGTGTCTCCACGGCCTTTCGTAAGATGTTGCGCTCTGATCCGAATGGTAGACGCTACCAGGAACCTGCGACGGATTTGCCCCACGAGGAGCCGTGTTTCCGTTGAGATACGAGCCACTCAGGTCCGACAAGTCTCGCGTCAAGGGGGGTCCTCCAACCAAGAGGCTCCTGGGTGTTGAAGCTCTACTGGGAGTACTGGAGCCATTCGATCGATCGTCCGCCCATTTCTTTGGCGTCGTTCGCGGCGGACGTGATTTCTTCTTTCTCTCGGGGGTCTTCATGGCGACCTCACTGCTGCTGTAGACGTTGGTTTCGTGGGAAGGAGAGGGCATCGTGTTCGTGACCCTTGTTGCACATGCAACCGTCGGTCCTCGACGATTGTTTCTTCGAAAGAGAGACCATAATCCCAACATGTTTCCGAGGTTCCCGGCATCACATTTTTTGGCGGAGTCGGATGCCTCCCTAAGGGCTTATCAAAATGTGACATTCCCTCGAGCTTTCTCGCCTAAGTAAAGGTCTTCCGCGCCAAATGAAATTTTGCGATCAAGTAGTGTTGTTGTTTCTGCAAGACCCAAGAACCGGCACGCGTCAAGTGGCTAGTCTACATTGTGAGTCCCAGGTATCGAAAGCTGCATACTGTAACTCTCTCTAGTTTAAACAAAACGGCTGCTACAGGTAGTCTACTACGACGGTTTATACTCGTGTCCGGCTACGGATAGCTGCTGCTCAGCCGGCGATGGAACACCCGCTTGATTTCGGTTCTCTGCTAGACTCAATGAAGTACGTAGAACTACAGTATGGTATTTAGCTAGCAGGGAGCGACACTTCTCGGTGATGGAAAGACATGTCGATGGTCTAATCGTAACGCGGTCGTGTAGAGTCACGTTCCAAACCGTATCGACTGTTTGGTTGTTGGCTCCGATAGTCTTCATATTCGCGCTTAATACCCACGTTACGGCCTCCCCCGTCTCCTTGATTCGAGCGCCCCTGCTGGTCGCCACCGCCTCCCTCTTCCCGTCTGGGGCCTCCATTGCGGTCCGCGTCGTAACCACCACGTCTGGATAGATCATAAGCTTCAGCGTGCCCTTGATGTTGTATACGTGCGTGGGGGTCGGTGGAGCGATCCTCTTCCTGTTTGACGCCGATGTTGCGATCTCCGTCATAACCACCATGCCTGGACGAATTTTGAGGATCAGTATACTCGTCTCGCTTGACGCCTGCGTTGCGGCCGACGCCACCGTTGCCGCCGCTTGATGGACCGTAATGATCGAAACGGCCCGGTCTCTCCATTTCCTCGTGGGGTGGATGGCCTCTATCGTCTCCTTTCGGTGGGCCGAAGCGGTTTGCGTCTTGCGGTGGGCGGCCTCTATCATCTACTCTCGACGGACCGAAGCGATCACCTCTGTCGTCTCCTCTCGGGGGACCAAAGCGGTCGTCACGACCAGGCATCGCTTCCTGTGGTGGGCGGTCTCTATCGTCTCCTCTTGGCTGACCAAAGCGATCGTCCCGACCAGGCATCGCTTCCTGTGGTGGGCGGCCTCTATCGTCTCCTCTTGGGCGACCGAAGCGGTTGTCCCGACCAGGCATTGCGTCCTGTGGTGGGCGGCCTCTATCGTCTCCTCTTGGGCGACCGAAGCGGTCGTCGCCACCAAGCATCGCTTCCTGTGGTGGGCGGCCTCTATCGTCTCCTCTCGGCGGACCAAAGCGGTCGTCACGACCAGGCATTGCGTCCTGTGGTGGGCGGCCTCTATCGTCTCCCCTTGGGTGACCAAAGCGGTCATCACGACCAGGCATCACTTCCTGTGCTGGGCGGCCTCTATCGTCCCCTCGTGGGTGACCAAAGCGGCCACCTCTGCCGTCTCTCTGTGGACCAAAGCGGTTTTCACGACCAAGCCTTGATTCTGGTGGTGGGCGGCCTCTATCGTCCCCTCTCGGGGGTCCGAAGCGATCGGCCTGGCCAGATCTTACATCTTGCGGTGGGCGGCCTCTATCGTCTTCTCGTGGTGGACCGTTGCGAGAAAACCTATCCGCGCTGCCGTTTCCCTGACTCGAAGGAACGATGCTCTCGTAATCTCTTGCGCTACTGCGATTCCGATCCTCTCCGTAGCGATGCGAACGGGTGGAACCATCTTCACTTCCATAGCGAGGACCGCGGCCTTCTGGTCGGTCCTGATGGTGGGCAGATTCGTTCCGTCGATCGTCATACGCGCCTTGACCTCCAGAACGGTCTTGAGGACCGCCACGATTGTCGGGTCGATGGGGGCCCTCTTGTCCTGGCCCTTGCTCCGACCGATGGCGGTCATAATGTCTATCAACGTGTTGGTTCGGGCCCCCAGGACCAGGCGGGGGTTCATCACGACGACGATGATCGGGTTCCTCAAGTCTGTGGCTTTTCTGGTTTTCAAGAAGGTACTCTGGAGAGGTACTCTCAGTCTCCACTCGGATGAACGGTGGTCTCCCCGAGCCTAGCACTTGAGGTCGAAAACGAGCACGAATCTTCTGTGGAACATCTGGCACGTCATACTCCGTTGTCTCGTTTTCCTTGAATGCATTGTAGCCATCGAGATCAAACTTGATTTTGCCACCATTTCTTTGTACCTCTTCGATAAGCGCACCCTTGTCAACGCGGATGCGCCCAGCATTATCCTGAGATAGCTCCTTGATGTTCATGAATCGTAGCATAGCTTTGACACGCTTCCGCATCCCGTCATCGCCGTGGCGGCGTCCGCGTAGGCGCGTCTTACCGTAGCCCGTGACGATGGAAATAGAGTTGACATCGCTAAGCTTCTGTGTATCTTCCAGGTAGGGCAGGAGGCATTCTTCGAACCACCAGCCCAGAGCAACCTCTCCACCACCAAGACTGAGAAAATGCAAATCAAGCTCGAACCACTGCGTTCCGAGTCTTGACACACGAGCATAGAAGCCTTTCTTTACTCCCTCTTGAAAGAGCTGTCGTGCCAAACGAATCTGACTACAGACAGCATCCAACACGGCGTTGTAAGTTACTACGTCTTTCGCGAGTCCTTTCTTGTCCATATCGAGGAACATTTCGTAGCCCTTCTCCCAAAGATTGCCTCGAGCGCATGCACTGATGATACTGTTGTAGTTGTGCACATTGGGAGCGACTTTCTCAATCTTCATTCGTTCCAACAGTTGAAAAGATATATCAGCGCGGCAGCACTTTTCCATACATGAGAGCTGAAAAGAAAATAGGCATGAGAACAGTAAGTGTCTGCGAGAGAATCCAATCTGTACAGCGGTCGGTCGACAAGGGATACTTACGGCTGCACCAAAAATAATAACATTCTTTGGGATCCCCATTTCGCTCATTTCGTCGAGATACTCCAAACTGAAACACGAGAAAGAGCGAGTGAGACAAAGTAGTTCAAGAGGCGACCATTGGTTCCGCTACTCGAGCAAAGCAATTAAAACGTACCACTGTCGGTACTGCAAACCTTTATCACAAGCCGCGATTGATCCACCGTAACTAACAACTGTAACGGGAAGATTCCTCATCTTCATCTCTTCAAACAGCTCCAAGGCGCGCTCCCACTGCATTCCTTTCTCGAGCGCAGTCATGGTGGCATTGTATGTGACAATGCTAGGACTCCCTCCAAACGACTGAATCTCGCGAAACAGATCCAGAGCTCGCTCCCACTGCTGGCCCTTCGCCAAGGCCGAGATACATGCCGAGTAAGCCACGACGTTACCCGGCAAACCCGCGCGCTTCATGTCTTCCAAGATTTCCAAGGCCAGCTTCCACTGTCCACCCTTTTCCGCTGCACTAATGAGTGCTGAGAAACTAACGACCGATGGAGCAATACCTTCGCGACGCATGCGTTCAAAGACTTCCACTGCCTTTTGTGGAACTGTATTGGTAGAAAAATGATTCGAATGTGAGAGCGCGTGTGGGTGATACAATTTTTTGTTCGGTTGGTTCGGCTGGAGACATTACTTACCCATGCCTTTTTCACAGGCAGATATCGCCGCGTTATAGGCAATCGCGGTCCGCTGAATACCTTCCTTTTCCATTTGGTCCAAGAGGTCAATGGCAGTCTGCCACTGCCCACACTTTTCGCAGCTGGAAATGGCACTCGAGAAACTGTGTCAATAAAAATGAGAAACGAATCGAGTGAGAGGCATGCATCAAAAGGCGACAAAGCAACGCAACGCATTGCAATGACGCGGTTCTCTGCAGCTGCAGCTGTAACGCCAACTTACGTGACTTCATTCTTGGCAATCTTGCGATCTGTCATTTCCTTCAAGAGATCCAAGGTCTTTCGGTAGTTCTTTCCCTTTTCACAGACAGAAATCATGGAGTTGTAATGAAATGTGTTCTTCTCGAGCTTGCGGTGATCCATCCAGACCCAGAAGGTTTCGGCCAATCGAACGTTACGCTGCCTCGCAGCCGCCGTGAGAATGGCCGTCGATCCCTTACCGCACACAAAAAAATCCTCGTGCTTTTCGTAGAGCTTATCGAGTTCTTGTTCGCAGTTGTTGCGTGGATTCGAGAGACAGTCCACCAAATGTAAGATATTAACACCCATGATCATTGCCTGCGGTGGACCCCGCGACGCCCAGGCGTCTCCGTGACCGTTGCCGTTGTGTCTCGTACGGGTTGGTCCTCCTTGCGGAGAAGCATTGTGGTCACCTCGATGATCACAAAAGGCCCTGTCTCGCATGGCAGCGCGTTCCTTGTAACCACGCTTAAAGTGATCGAGACTCTGGGGTGCCATGTTTTGGCCAGCGCCTGGTACATAGGCACGGCCGTGATCTGGTACCGACGAAGGCTGGGTCTTCTTCATGTCGCCACTGTCGGTCTTGGACGGCACCGAATCGCCTGCATCGTTGCTTTTTTCGAAACGAAATGAGTGAAAAAGAGGAAAGGATGGGCATGAGATTAAGCTATTATGGGTTGTTGCGTGTATGTTTCGTGCTCGCTATAAAGTCGGCCGAAGTACGAATCAAATCGGTATGTATCGCATCCATCGTAGTCGAAACTCGAGGTCTTAAGTATCACGAATAAGGGACCTAACGCTGTCTCACCTGCTCATGGTTGGCTTCTTATCGAATGTATCGATTAGGAGGTGCTAAGCTATTCAAAATTGCTTTACTCTATGGCTATCACCGCTGCTGTTGCTCTGGTATGCCTACCGGTAGTCTACTGCAAGAGGTTGTTGTTCTCGTGGCGATACGATCGATCGTCGAAAAAATGTGCGGACCTCTCATCTTCGGGGCATTTCGGTGGTAGCAATTAACGGAGCAAAATACGCGCGGACTGTACGCGCGGACGCACGCGGCCGACGACCGTCTCGAGACACGTCGGCACGGGAGCTTGTTCTGAATGAGTCTCAAAGGAATGCGATCGCTAGCTGTACGATGCGGCTAGTGTTTGTCCAGCATCGTCAGTCCAGGCTTGCTAGCGGTATTTTCTAGTTCAAGAAAAGAGATGGCACACCTAACTTTAGCACTAGTAGTATTATGGAATCCCAACACAACAAGGCAAGTCGGTATTTAGTTCATGGAGGCAATCTGGCTCTTGAGGTTCTCGGCGGTCATGCCGAGCTCCTTCATGACAATATCTCCAGGGGCGGAGAAACCGAAACGGTCGACTCCGACAACCTTGCTAGCGTACTTGTACCAGAGTCCGGTTACACCGGCCTCCATGGCGATACGCTTCGTGCACGAAGACGGAAGGACACTCTCCTTGTAATCATCCGACTGACGCTCAAAGACTTCCATGCAGGGCATGGAGACAACACGAGCACCTGGGAGGTCGGCAGAGGCCTCGAGCGCATGCGGAAGTTCCGAACCAGTGGCCATAATGATCAAGTCCAAGGCGGCAGATTCCTTCTTGGCAATGTAGGCTCCCTTCAAGGCACCCTCACGACGCTCCATGTACGGGACGGCATCGTTCTGGTCAATGTTCTGACGAGAAAAGATCAAAGCGGTAGGGCCATCCTTGCGGGTGACGGAGTGAACCATGGCGGCAACAGTCTCCTCGGCATCGGCCGGTCGGTAGACATCAAGGTTGGGGATGACACGGAGACCCGAGACAGTCTCGACGGGCTGATGGGTAGGACCATCCTCACCAACACCGATAGAGTCGTGGGTAAGAATGTAAGAGACAGCGTTGAGCTCCGAAAGGGCAGCAACACGGAGAGTGGCACGGAAGTAATCAACAAAGACCAAGAAAGTAGATCCAGAGACCTTGAAAAGACCGTGGTATGCGAATCCGTTCATGATGGATCCCATGGCGTGTTCGCGGATACCAAAGTACAAGTTCTTTCCAGCGTAGGTCTTGTCCAAACCGGAACCGAAGTTACCGCCATCGTTGATGTAGTTACGAGTAGATCCGTGAAGATCGGCAGATCCAGAAATGTAGTTAGGCACAAGGCGGGAGATCTCCTGAATGATCTTGTTTCCAGAGACACGGGTGGCCTCGGCACCAGACTTCATCTCCGCAATGTTGGCAATCATTTCTTCGGCCGGCATGACATTGTCAGCAACGGCATCCTCGAGCTGCTTGGCAAGGGCCGGGTTGGCCTCCTTCCAGGCACCGTAGGTCTTCTGCCAGTCGTCGTACTTGACCTTGTTGCCCTTTTGGACGTCAGCGAAAAAGTCGCGAGTTCCCTCGGAAACAAACCACTTTTCGCCATCGGGAAGGCCAATGTTCTTCTTGGCCTTCTCAACGTACGGGACACCAGCTTCTCCGTGAGCAGCGTTGGTTCCTTCGGTTTCTTCCATACCCTTTCCGATAATGGTGTTGCACTTGATGAACTTGGGCTTGCCGTTGTCGCTAGCCTTGGCAGCGGCAATGGTCTTTTCGACGAGGGCCAGGTCGTGGCCATCAATCTCATAAGTCTCCCAGCCATACGCATCGTAACGCTTAATGATATCCTCGGACTGCGTGTACTCGGCCATCTTGTCGAGAGTGACTTCGTTGGCATCGTAAAGGACAATGAGGTTATCGAGCTTTTCGTGGGCGGCAAAGGCCGCGGACTCGGCCGAGACACCTTCCTGGAAGCAACCATCACCGGCAAGAGTGTAAATGTGGTGGTCAAAGATCTTGTGGTCGGCAGTGTTGTAGACGGCTTCAGCCATCTTTTCAGAGGCGGCGAAACCGACAGCGTTGGAGACACCCTGTCCGAGGGGACCAGTGGTGGACTCGATTCCGGGAGTGTTGTGTTCCGAGCTGGGGAACTCGGGGTGGCCCGGGGTCATGGAGTGGTGCTGACGAAAGTTCTTGACTTCTTCCATGGGAAGGTCAAAACCGGCCAGGTTCAACCAGGAGTAGACAAACATGGATCCGTGTCCAGCCGAAAGGATGAAACGATCACGGTTGATCCAGGTGGGGTCCTTGGGGTTGTAGGTCATCTGTAATCATGGTGTAAGGGGTGAAAGAGCTAGCGTGTGAGAGGGTATTCGTTCAACAAGACTGTTGTAATGACCCAGTACCCGATTCAAGAGAGAGAAACGATGCCATCATTACGACAGAATGCATACCTGGGATCCGTAAAGGGAGGCTCCGATCTCGGCGGCACCAAGGGGAAGACCCATGTGTCCAGAGTGGGCGGCAGCAATGGAGTCCATGGCAAGACCACGAGCCTCGTTGGCAGCAGTGGCGAGAGCGGCCATCTTGTCCGTCTCGACGGCAGTGCTCATCTTGAGAACATTGCGCGACTGTTGAAGGAAATAGAGAGAGAGAGAGAGGATGCAAAGGTTAGAGGGATTCATGACTTAAAACTGCAACATGGTTCGATAGCTTGGCTTGACACTTGACACTTGACGTTCGCCTTGCAATTGCAAAAGAACAAAAACAAAAACGCTTCACATCCTAACGACGACGACGACGACGATGATTGACGACGACGACGATTGACGATATAGTAAACAAGACGCACCTGAACACCAAAGCTCGGCTTTAGGGTTGGTCCGGTGAATCCTTGAGTTCCAACGGTGAGGAAGACCGCGGTGAGGGCGAAACTAGAGAACTTCATGGTGGATGGTAATGTCGAAGAAGAAGATCTTACAGACAATAATAAGCTTCGAATTGGTGCAGTAGCCAGCGTCTTCATTTGCGGCCGAGGGACGTGTCTGTGGTTTGAAAAGCAACTGACGTACCCCTCTCCCCTCGTGCGTGTGCGAATCTACCACCACTTGCACTTGCAGGGTCAGTTGCAGGTAGGATCTGGTACAAAAGATACGGTTGACTATCAGAGATTCTTGGCGGGAGAGCTGACACTCGACCTACAGTACCAGGTAGACTCGATGCGAGCCGTCCATTTTTTTTTTGCGGAACAAGTAGTTCCCTCCAACCAAACCCCAAACAGAACTCCCTATCTGAGTCTTGTGATTGTTGCATATTATGATGAGTGAGAGAGTCGACCTAGAGAGATACTGTATTTTCTAAAATCTAAATTCTGTTTTCCGTTTTCCGTTTCTCATCTTCACGACAACACACGACACACAACACGACCCACGGCAAAACATCTGGACAGAATCTTGACAATGGTGGCCGAACTCGTGCACTTTTCCCAATCATAAAGAGCCGCCATGAACCAAGACGACCTTTCAGACGACGACGACTTTGTCACGGAAACGGTGGTGTGGCTACAAGACGATTCCAAAGCGCTGGAACGAACAATCGCGGCCATGGAAAACGGCGCGCAGTTGTGCGTCCATCCGGGCCATTACCATTCCTTTCAGCAAGTCAGCTTTCTCATTTCACTGAGCAAATGCGCAGGCTGTAATCAAGGACTACCGGCGCTAGTCTTTGGTAGTGGAAGTGATACGACCAAGAGCGTCGTTCGCTGTGTGGCATGCGGCGCTCTGGCGCATCGAAGGTGTGCTCTCTCCAGAGATGTGCATTGGACTGAACCTTGTCCGGTCAATGTCGCACAGATTAGCGCCAGTAGCTCCTCGTCGAGTGCGGAAGAAGATGAAGATGGCAGCTGTGTTAAGGTTGCGAGAAGCAGTAGTGGTACCGGTAGTGGTAGTGATCTAGTAGTAGCGAAAGAGGCTACTGCTCCCGACACTAAAACAGGCAGCGTCGAAGAAATTATAACTACTGCGACTGCTCCGTCAATCGTGAGCAACGATACTGTCGACGAAACCTCGGACGCCGACAACGTAATGGTCGAAACCGACGACATGTATGCTACAGATTCTCTGCAGGAGGACTCCAATGCAAGCACGTGGACGCAAGAGGGTCCCCCGCAACACTGGGCCAGTAACCCACAGTCCCTCCCGACCATTACATTTCCAGCAGCAACGGTGGTTTCCGACGGCGATGTTGACGACAGTGACGATCATGTGCACGTGACGCCTCTGCACTATGCAAACCATCCGTTTGCCAGTGTATCACGAGCGTTGCAAGATAATGTGCTTGCTCACTTTCGACGACTGCAACAACGCAACAATAGCGATATTAATATTAATAACGATGACAAGAGTCACTCCTCGCCAACCAAGGGCGCGGAGCCAAGATCTAACAGCGACGTGACGCACACGGACATTGTCAAGGCTTTGGAAGCACGTGTCGAGCCCAAGCCCGTCGAGGCATCGTCCGAACAAGAAAATCCGATTGTCAAGTTTGCCAGTGGAACCTACGAAGCAGTAAAAACGTCGGTTCATATGCAACGTCGACTCGGAGCCATGGCAGTCGCGGGAGGCATTGCTGGTGGAGTCGCCGGTCTGGTGATTGGTGGTCCAGTTGGCGCCTATGCGGGTGCGAAACTTGGTCAAACAGCGGGGGCGCTGGGTGTCATTTTGGAAGGATCCGTTAGTATCGGAGTGTTTGTGGCGAGTGTGGCAACAGCACGATACACGGCCGAGCAGATTCAAGACCAGATTGATGAACGGCGCATCCTGACCATGGGCGAAGACGGTATAACTCGCAAAGTGTTGTTGGTTCGGCCCAATATCCAGATTGACCCAGTTTGGGAACAGATTACAAATGACGCCCGTAGCAGTGCCCCCAAGGCGGCGCCTGCGTTCAGCTTGTATCCGGCCTCGGATGCTGCCAAGCAACGAGAGCGATACCGACGAGACTCGGATATTGTGAGAACAGCCGAAGACGAGATTCCAGCCACCGAAAAGGTGCTTCTCTTGGTGAGCAGGATCTTGAACGACAAATCGAGTCTGCCAGGCCATGTCTATCGCTTCTTGATTGAATCATTCAAGATGAGATGCAAAGAACGAGAATCGATCTTGCTTTTAAATCCATCCATTCAAGCAATCTCTCCTCGAGCGAGACGGGACGATGCGCATGCCGTCATCAAACATGTTACTGCAACTCTATTGGAAGTCCGACCCGGCTTTGCATCATCTCCATCCTTTACCGAGCTGACGGCCACTGCAGTCGAGAGTCTCGTCTTTGGTCAACTATACAGTCTCGTCTTTTTAGAAATTGCGTCCGAGACGCGCGGATACGACACTGGTCTTTGGGAAAAGATCCAAGTCTTTGAACAGGAGCGAGCAAACAAACAAGTCAACAATCTCGTGTCGGAAACGGCCTTGAACGCCCTCCGCATGCTACCCGAGAGTCACTCGGCAGTCGACAAGCTTTATGATACGGTCCGCTTTTTGGAACTCATCTCGGAGCACTTTTCTTCCGCCACGGACGGTACCGTATGTGCTGATTCCTTGTTGAAAATGGCGTGTTTGCATATTTTGGCCACCAAGGTGAAAAACATGAATGCGCAAGTAGCCTTTTTGGAAGAGTTTGCTCGCGACGAGCAGCTGTTGAGAGGGCGCGAAGGCTATGCCCTCGTGACGCTGCAAGCGTCTCTCCACTTTCTCAACATGAGTACCGATATTGAAAAGGATATCTTTGGGCAAGACGATGACGAAGAGAATGTTCCTGTGGCTCCCGAAACGGAATGATTGCCTTTTGGATTCGATGCATACTAATTCATTCATGACACATATATTCCTATCTATTGAAAGCAAGCGCCAAGACCGAGGGAGCCTGCAATGTATTTTCCTACGAATTACTCTAGACTCTTTACAGTCTACTACTAAATAATCTACTACTAGTAGTAGCTAGTCTACTAGCACTTGGAGAAAGTACTGTAGGGGCGAGCCCGCAGAGGAATTATCGCTGTTTTTATTTTTATCTGGTACGGTTGATGATTTTGCGCATACTGTGCCGGTACAACAACGACTTTATGAAAAATATTAGTGAAGAGATATATGCTAAGGAGACGGGACCTTGGTTGTTGCTGCCTTTGGAAAGGGAAAGTTTTCCATCGGCTGCGGCCAAAAGGAGTGTTTTTTCGACTTCTTCATGAGCTCCAGGTGCGTAATCTCGTTGGTCAGGCTAAGTTGATTGAGTGTGCAATTTCCTTTTTGCAAAATCATGCCGTGATTGGATGCTCCAACCAAGAGAGAGTGCATGCTTCGCTTTTGTGAAAGATATTCCACTTGATTGTCAATGTCCAGCATTTGCAGCCGCAAGGCGTGCATTTGCAGCGTTCGCCAGCCATCGCTGACTATTTGACAGACGGAAAAGCCTACACTCTGAAACATGTGCGACATTGCCATTGGAGTATAGCGATAGAAATCTCCCGGAAACGCATGGTACCGGTAAGCAAAAGGGACGGAAAAGACAATGACTCCATTGTCGGCCATGAGACGAGCCAGATTGGGCACGACGTTCCAAAATGAGGTACGTGTTCAAAGACTTGGGTAACAACGGCAAAATCCAGCAATTCCTCTGGTGATATGTCTTCCCCCAGATGAGCTTGGACGAGACCCATCTTGTCAGGCTGAGCTTCACGATACTTTCGGCCCAATTCACTGTATTCAAAATCGTAAAGATTCTTACAGCCCGAATACGCTTTCATGTACCGGCTTGACCAATCCATACAGGCTGGTCCTACTGTACTGTTGGCCCGAGTTGGGCGCTGATTTCCTTCATGAAGAGATTCAGCATGGCCCGCGGCGGTGACACACCCTTGCTCCGGCTCCAGAGTTGTTCGTCGGCGTTCAAATCCCAAGCTTGCGTGAGAGCCAGAGCAAGGTTCTTGCGAGCTTGTGTTGGTGTTTTTGGTGGCGTTTGAATAATAGGTACAGCAGGACTACTTATTGCTGTGACTGCAGGACTAGGGTCGTTGTACTGACACGTAACAAAAGGAAGAATTTCGGGCAGTGCCAACTGACATCCTGACAAGCGACCGACGGAAACGCCAAAACCAAACATGAAAATGCCTCCCATGAGCGCGAAGAGGAAAGATCGCATGGTTGGAGAAGAGTCCGAATTCGATTCAGTTACAGCAACAATGACTTGGCAGCAACAGCACCAAGTGAGTCCCAGCTGCGCAGAAGACAACAGAAGAGAGGAACACAGAGCTAGAGACTGTGATCTGTTTTCTGTTTTTGTGTTGTTTGTGTTGTTGCAGCTGTTACAATGGCTTTGGCAGTTTTTGTCCGTTGTCCGTTGAGACGCCTCCTGGGGTGTAGCTGTTGTACTTAGATAGACTTCTCGTATTCGTAAAAAATATACAGTTCCTGGTACGGTACTGTACTTCAATCATCATCATAGCTGATTGTCAAGAGTCTATGGTACTTAATGGTCTATGTAGATCAGGTCGTGTTGGAGTTTTGCCCGCAGCTCGTAGCGACTTTTGGCGCCAAGATGCTATCAATGGGGACGACAATGTGACGTTGGCAGAGACGTCAATAAGTTT
>Ga0307981_1001298_pt1 | contig 22710 bp, 17 predicted proteins | sample OrgLakmetagen987_FD_201849 | JGI IMG/M metagenome (GOLD analysis project Ga0307981, IMG submission 201849) | Saline water microbial communities from Organic Lake, Antarctica - #987 | ecosystem: Environmental > Aquatic > Non-marine Saline and Alkaline > Saline | place: Antarctica: Organic Lake... | reverse complement strand
TTGACAGAGGCTTGAACAAAATCAAAATGACAACAGAGGCATTTCATACATATGGATGGTAAGTATTCCCGACATTGCTTGTATCCATATTGCTGTCTTCTGTCCACTGACACAGATTCTTTTCGCTGAAGTGCCTGTCTATTGATTGCAGCCAAGTTGCACGAAGTGAAACGGATAAGGGCTGTAGATATTGCCTTCTTCACTGATAGTGCATGTACTACAAACGAAATCTGTAGCATGGAAATGCAAATATGCATGACTCTTCACTTCGACTTGCAGAACGTCACTTCATTTCACTTCTTAGATCATTTCCTAGACGCTTCCTTCACGCACATCTCTCGCGATAACGACAGAGGTGATGCGACCGTCAGATACAACCCAAAGCTGCATGCGATGGCACTCTTCGTCATAGACACATCTCTTTTGATACCTTCATTAGTGGATGTGAAGGAGAGCCTTATTGCCGCATCGGCGTTATATCTATCACGGGTTATTGTAGGCGTCAACGAAGTGATTTGGAATGAACAGCTCGTTTACCATACTGGATATAGTGTCGAAAAACTTTCTGAAATTGTATCTCTCGTTCACAATTTCCTACAGAATGTGGAGGGTAACGAAAATATGAAAGCAATTTTGAAAAAGTACAATTCCTCTGATTATCATCACGTCTCTCAAAAGGTATCTATACTTTCATGCGATCTGAAGCTACTTTGATCGCTGCGCCAGAGGCTTCGTCTATCTTGCGCAAACAAGTATATATTACACATACAAAAAGTCTGTCTGCTAAATCAAATAAAAATATATTACTCTTTATTTGGCGTAAAATAATACCTTGGCTTCTGTATAAGCTACTGTTGTGTGCAGTTGCGGTACCTTACGCATTCATAGTTTGTCGATTTAGTTACAGAAACAGTGAACCACTAATTGCCTTAGTCACAGCGCCTGTTATTCTCATCTTGCCATCATCTTGCAGAGTGCACTCAACGATTCCACCTCTTTCTGATCTCTGCAAACCCACAATGAAGTCTTTCTCCAATTGTTTGCCAAAATACGGTCCTAATACACAGTGAGCTGATCCAGTGACAGGATCTTCGTCAATGCCAACCTTGGGACCAAAGAAGCGTGAAAAGAAATCTGCCCTTTCACCTAATTCTTTCATTTCCTCAGGTACGACGCAGCAAACAATCACTCCACGCTTGTATCCATCGAAATCCTTCATCGATCTAAAGTTACAGTCTTCTTCCCTAGGCATGGATAAGAAAGCATCTGCCGTTACTTCTACCAGTAAGTCGTCCCCGGCATCATCAAGACCAATATAGCATGTGGCAAACTCAAAGTCCTCTTCGCTCAAAGAGGAGAAAAGTGATTCTTTAATCATTTTCTTAGTGGCACTTTCGGCTACCGATCCTGCTTCCAATTGAACAGTCTCCTTCGAGGGGAACTTCATAATGATTTTACTACTTCCGCTTCCATTCGCGGCTGGTTTGGTCTGTAGCACATCATTATTTGCATGGAACGTGACCCACACATCTCGCTTCCCTGTCTCTGCCAGCTTTTCACAAATCACGGAAGATGCAGCAAGAGTCGCATGACCACATAGATCGACCTCAGTTCCATTACATGTGTAGTACCGAATACCATATTGCAGGCCGTCTTCTGATTTCTTTTCCCAGATAAAGGCAGTCTCACTCAAATTAAATTCTCGAGCCACAACCTTCATCCATTCCTTGTTATCTTCAAAAGTGGGATCAAACTCTTTAGCATCAGCATAACCGTCTCCATCTGCATTCAGATGACCATCGTCGGTAATCAAGACGACCCCCGCTGGATTCCCTGTTCCTTTACCAGATATAGAAATTGGACTAATACCAACCATGCCACCTGTATTTGGCATGGCAAAACTATCCATCACCCAGCATTCGTACGTCTTCTGTGTTTCTGGAGCATCCTTCTGCAGATCTGTCAGCATGAGCTCACAATCATACCAGTCCTCCTTCCCGTGACAAATCTGGCTCTTTCCCAAGACCCCAAAGCCACTTCTTAAATAAAACCCCACGTGTTTCATTTTTGAAATCAGTACAATCTTTTCAATAGGATATTTCAACTTGGCACTCTGATTAGATCTAATTTGTTCTACAGCATTGAGATAATTCTCCATCATTCTGGAACCTAGTCCCTTGGAACGATATGCTTTGTCTACCACCACGGAATGAATGGCGAGTACTTTCCCCGAAGGATCATGAGTTTTCATAGATTCTTCATCAAAGGTGTGACATCTAGTTGCAGTGATGAAACCAATAATTTGTCCAATTCCATTGAGTGAATTACGGTTATCTTCAACAATAGTAGATATTGTGTTGGTGTCATTGCTCGAGGTACTGGTTATGGTATTGGTATTGAGATTGGTACTGTTGTCAAAGGAGGAACTAGAGACGATATCATTAGTGCTGTCTTGAGTGTTCTCGTGAAGACTTGATTGGGGATCAAGCAATACGGCACAACGGAAGAAAGACGCGGCGTGGTGTTGACGGTATTGAATTTGTGACCTAGTCGCATTTTCGTCCGGTGGATAAGATGCCTTCTCGAGCGCATAGATTCTTGCCAGATCAGTTGGACACACGTTGCGAAAGAGAAGCAGTGGTTCGGTATCACTGGGTTGTTCGGGAGGCGGTGTCGAGGTCATTATGTGGATATGCTGTGATGAGGTAAAATGGAATTTAGGAGTCTGAAGTTAGAACAGGGAAAGAGAAAGGAAAAAGTTTGAGAAAAGAGTGAGAGCCGCTGTGGTTTCATTGCAGGCCCATCATCGCCCATCACCCATCATTCATGCAGCAATGCTTCAATATTTTTCCAGACTATAATCTACTATTCCATTCATAGATGTTGCCAGTTGAATCCCCTCGACACAAAGTAATCTCCTCTCTGTACTGATCGTTGCCTTGATGCAAATTCTTTTTCAACAGATGATTTCGCATGTAACCAATGGCATGAGTGTGACCTATTACCTTATGAATGGTCGTATAAATGACGCAGAACTATGATGATCATGCAGGAGGAAGCTTCTCTCTGTGTGATTATCTGAAACAGGAAGGTGCGTTAGAAAAAGGAATTGGATGAAATAGGAATAATTCATATATGTGAGGGCAGGCTTGCACATGGCGGCGTACTGCCTGTTGGGGTAACTGACTGGAACCGTAATGGTGGTTGGTTGGTTGGTTGCTACTTCTAATCCTGGTGTGTGTTATCTGGTGTCTTGCTAAAATCCAGACCGTCTTCATGTTCCATTCCAATACTTCTTGCTTTGGCTCATGTGGTTCAACGAGAGCTTGTCTGACCCCTGGCACGACATTGTATCATTGTATGGTGGTATATATATATACACAGCAGAATTTAACAAATAGGATAGGATGTATCATATAACACACAGTATTTATATAGCGTGCAGTGTATCCATGAAAGCCAACTGGATAGCTTACCTTTTTCAAAGAGTGCGACGCTACGATACGAGAAGGGAAGATTGAGTCGGCTCACGAAGAATACAAATCTATGATGGAACTTGAAGAAGACACCCCAACTTCCGCTAAGAACACTCAGTTCAATTGATAGAAGGGAGATTAGGAGGGTTGGCAACAAATTGGTTGGTACCGCCGGTACGTAGGTACTGTGCTACTATCGTACTGTTGTAAGTAGCGAGTAGCGAGTAGCGCCGTGATAGCTTCAGTCGGATAGATAATTGGAGGCTAGTAATTATACGATACTACCATACGAACTGTACATAATAGCAGCTCTACAGGTCACACGTACACGTGCTAGCTAAAACAGCGGTGAAAAAGGCTTCTCTCAAATTTTTTTAATCTCAATCCTACTCAATCGTTGATCCTAATCTTTGATCTCACATCGTCGTGTCATCGACGATGCAAAATTCCCAAGCATACAATACAGCAAGGTATGTACTATAATAGCAAGTTCTTTCACCTTACTAGCTTGCTATCATAATAATATGTTACCACATCTTTATCATGCGGTCCAGAAATATACTCTTCCTCTTTGCTCTTTGTTTTACTTCACATCTTCAATATAATAAGACGGTTTTATAGACGTTATAAATCAATTGTTTGCGCATGTTTGCGCACAAAAAGGTGCGCGCTGCTTCTTCCTTGGTATCTAAAAGCACTCGCACTCGCACGCTGTACACGCTGCTGTATTATTATTAGCGTGGCACGTAGTTTGAAGTTCATTCTTTCAACTTTCAACCGACATGCGACATGTCACTACCTCGTAAGCAACATACATTCCAAATCCAACACCGAATAATTCCATATCCACCACAAAGCACAAAGCTCGCCTACAAAAAGGATATCTTGGCACTCATAGCAGCAACATACTTCATATTCATTGAGCTGCGCCTTCAGGGTCATCTAGCCTCACAAACGCAAAGGGTGTGGATCCAATAATAATGAGTCAAGATGCAGAAGTTTCCCAAGGGGGGTATCCAGTGGAGATCGAATTATCATCATCCCTTCAAAATCTTCATGAAGATCTAAATAATGCACCAAGTTACAACGCTAATGGTCATCGTTCTAAAGTTTCTCGTGCCACTACTGCTAATAAAAAAATCAACGACTGGGAATTTACGATACCGTCGCGTTCCATATTCCTAGCCTATCCGGGTCATAAATCTAATAATAATGCTCCCATAGTAGAGGATCAAGCAGCTCCATTTCTGGGATGGGAATTTGCATCAAAATTCACAAGCTGGAAAGTTCGATCTCAAAATATCCTAGCAATCACCTTTACTCAGTCTCTCCATGCACTGCCTATACATACTAACAAGAATGTCGCAGTAGATTACGTACAGCGTGTGTTCAAACGGAGCAAATGTGTCAATGCATGTTTCAAGAAACCTAAAGTTTACGTTGAAACATACACTGCGGAAGATATCTCAAGTGTTAGATTCTTGGAGAAGACAGAGTTGAATATGCGCGGATTCGAGGAATGTCAAGGGGTACAGGTTTTGCTTCGAAATAAAAACATTACCGAGACCAGATTTCCTGCTCGGTTCAAGAGTGTGGTTCACAACAAACAAATGCCTCATAATGGACAAAGTATTTTGGAAAAGAGTGGATATGATCAAAAAGATGAGGAAGGCATGGATGATGGGATCCCTTCTCCACCCTGGCATGACAAACGCGCTTCCGCAAAGATTAGACATCCCATTATCGTCACCTTTGTAATGCCAAATCTCTCGCACAAGGATCACATGGAAAGTGGTCGAAATAGTGTTCACGGTAATGATAACAAGACTTTGGCTCCCCCATTGTTGTGGAAAGTGCAAATGCCACCAGACGAAAGTATTGCGCTTGAAGCCTTCACCGTCTTGGATGGGAATTTGGACGTACATTCAACAATGCAAAAAGAAATTTTTAACGATAAGGATGCAGAGTCGCAAGATTCTTATAGCGATAGTGATTGCTCGGCATCCCACCCCAGCAATATATATATCAATGGGTATCAGAGCTGGTCATTTGCTGGTAGCGTGGCGCAAGGAGACGAACAACCTAAACCTGCAATGCCTGACTTCTTGAGCAAAGCATTTAACGATGGAGCTGATATCCCCCCTGCACCTACTGAAGAGGAGGATGAAATATGGGTTCGAAATGATGGTAGTGATACTTTAATGCGTGGTGGATATGTTCAGAAAGGTTGCTCAAATATGAAGAATGACGACAGTTACAGTGGTAACTTTCACAAGATCGCATACTACACATCAGACTTTTATACCTGTGTATCATGCAACGAAAGCGAAGACGATGACAATGATGATGGTCTCAACAGTGATTTAGCAACAAGATCGGCGAAGGCTGAGCTGGATGAGCATGGCGGACCGGCAATGGTCCTTGGATTTCTATCACAGAGGAAACAATATGGACTTATCACATTAGATTCAGATCTTTGCCGTGTTGCGATGCATGCTTCCATGCAAGGACTTATTGCATCTGATAAAAAAGGGATTAGTACTGATTGGGCTTACTGTCAAATATTGCCGGGCAATTGTTATGATGAAGAACCAATGGCATCATATCTGAATGCGGTCAGTTCATACAATGTTGCAAAGCCCTTTCAAAGTTTTCCGCCCTTGACTGGTTGGTGTAGTTGGTACCATTACTATGAAAATATTGATTCAGCGTCTCTCACAGGCAATTTTAAGAGATTGGCAGATCTAAAGTCGAAAATTGCATCAGATACGGTAATTATCGATGATGGATATATGACAGCTTGGGGAGACTGGGATTCTTTGAAGCCAAAGGGGTTTCCGAAAGCAAGTGGAGGTATGAAAGCGCTTGCAGATAGCATTGAATCCAACGCAATGATTCCTGGAATATGGATGGCTCCTTATGCCTGCGATAAGAATTCAAAGCTTGCGAAAGCACACCCAGATTGGATCATTCGAAATAACGAAGGAAGGATCGCTAATTCATCCAACTGTGGGAAGTTCTTTTACGGGTTGGACGCGTCAAATCCTGCTGTTCGTGAATATGCTTTCAAATGCATTCGCCGAGCAGTGCAAGAGTGGGGATACAAGGTGTTGAAACTAGACTTTTTGTATGCAGCGTGCTTGCAAGGAAACGGAAAGTATGATTTGAGCATGTCTAGAGCTGATACCATGTATCTTGCACTGCAGACTCTAAGAGCTGCTGCTGGACCAGACACCTTCATCATTGGTTGTGGCTGCCCTATTGGCCCTGCGATTGGACTCCTCGACGCTAATAGAATTAGTGCTGACACAGGGCCAACATGGTATGCAGATTTTCCTTTGCCTTGGTGGGATCACGGAACGCTACCAAGTTTGCGAGCCATGGTTAGAAACTCTATCACTCGCTCATCGATAGGGCATAGATTTTGGCACAACGATCCAGATTGCATCCTTCTTGGAAAAACTACTAGGTTAACAGATGTTGAGATTAAAAGTGCGGCTACTGTTATTGCGATGACTGGAGGGATGATGCTGCTATCTGATGATTTGAGTAAACTCTCCAATGAACGATTGAGGGTTGCAACCAGAATACATCCCGTCACAGGCGTGACAGGAGTTGTCTTGGACCTTCATAATACTAGCCAAAGTGGCATTCCGAGTTTGATGAGACTTTGGTGTACTGATGAGATTGAATTAGACATGAAAGAAATGTCTGCAGGGGAGATTGCAACATTAAACGCAAAGAGAACTTCTTTCATCTCTGGCAGATCCTCATGGACAAATCCATGGGATCGTGAAAGAAATTGCTTGCCTGTTGCAAAAGGTCTCGGATCTTGGTCCGTTGTATCATTAAGCAATTGGTTAGACAAAGAAACAATAGTGTCTTTACCGATGCACGCTGCGTTGCCACCAAAGCATGTTGCCCCAAATGATCTTCATCTTGGTTACCACGTGTTCAGCTTCTGGTCTGCAAAGTATGCTTGGGTTTCAGTAGACCAAAGCATGAAAAGTATTAGCAAAAAGCTAGGGCCACATGAATCGGAGATATTTCATGTAAAGCCAGTGTCTCTTAGCAAAGGTCAGTTCATTGGAAGTGAATTGCATTTTACTTGTGGATACGAGGTGGTAGAGTTTAATTCGACAAGTTCAACCATAGACTTGAAGCTACGAAACGATTCGAAACGGTCAGGGTTTGTTTACGTGTACATGCCTTGCTATGCCAACACAATGACAGTGACCATGAGCGGCATGGTTGCACGAGGTGAAATTGTTTTTAGAACACCAAAGATTGGTCACGACAACACTTTTTATGGCGGTCGTGTTGTTCGAGTATGGGTTGTCATCAATGGAAATGGGTCAAAAGATGATGGTAGAGTTACTGTTAGAATATAGACATGAGAGATTTCAGACTTAACAGCATATATACATTTGATTGGAATATTGTACTAATGAATCGTTTAAAATCCTAGTATGGAGTGCACGAAATTTATTGTTAATTATTTTTCTTGAAACCTGAAAAAAGTACAAAGCGTTATGCAAATTCTGCAAATTCCACTTGCAAACTTTGACCACACAAATACCTTCCGTTGACAAATATCTGTGGCATGATATTTTTCCGACCGGTAGTATACCTAAATTCTTCTACTGATAACAGCAAATGCAATACTTCTTGCACGATGTGTAGTTGGTACAACGCATAAACATTGGTTTGATAACAGCCTCGCTAAATCATTATGTACGTTAATGATTGATCCAATTGTGCTCTTCTAGTATTAGCAGCGAGCGAGCGAGCTGGTGACAAAAAACAAATAAGTATCTAGAAACATGACAAGTTCAATTATCGTTAGATCGTGATTATATTCTCTCAGAAAATTAAATGAATAAATTAGCATTCTTGTTTGTTATAAACCGAATCTCTTAGGTGATTAGTTGTATGTAGAGGCAGTTGCGAGAGACGCATTCCATGTGTTCACTGTTGTCTAGCTAGACCTCGCTGATTGTTCTTGTTTGCTCCCCCCTGCTGGGCAAATCATCGTAGCAACCTAAAAGAAGAAGTCACGTCCAAGATATTTAATTGCAGTACATCCTAGAGAACAATTTGTCGTCCCATACGATAGATTGCACACCCATGCCACTTCTTTCTTGAAAAGACTGAAAACCTTAGACCGTGTATTGTCTATTGCTCGTCATCTTCTTGTGAGCACATGCTAATTTTTCTTCTTTCATGTTCATGGAGGAGACCTGTCAAATATGCTAGGGCATATTTTTAAAGAAATCGGGCTCATCGGTTCAATCATTTCAGACACATGATCTGACTTGCCAAGATTCCCTGTATGTGCTCGAAGCCGACTCGCTTCTTGTTCTGTGTGCATACTACTGGATGCTGTAAGTGCAGCGGGGGGGAGGCAACGAAATGCTTCTCCATAGTAAGTAAGAGGATCTTGTTGCTGCAGATTATGTTGCTGCAGCGATATTCTGTTTGGGTTGGGAGTCTTATGAAGATACGGACGAGTGATGTGTTGTCGAATTTGACGAATGGGCGGAACCGAGATATAGGCATGATTTGTGTTGGTAGTGGACAAACTTGTGGAAGAGCCAATACTAATTCCGTCAGAGTCCTTTTGCCGTGATCGCCGCGATTTGTCTGCATCACTCTTTTTCCTCTTTTTCAATTGCACATCGGCGAGAAAAAGCTGTTCTTCTTTTGTCATTTCCTCCACATCACTTGTCTTGGCTCGAATTTGCTCAAACTTTTGCTTCTTTTCCTGCGCTTTTTCCCTCAATTTACGATTCTTTCGTAGACGGCGCTCTTCGAAGGTGGCCAACTTGGTAAGTTCCTGTTGTGTCCGTTCTGTTGGGGACTTAGCTTTGATGGCCTCAATTTTGACTTTCAGCCTTGCTGCTCTCGAACGTGATCGCATGTTCTTCTGCTCACGTTGATCAGTCTCAGAACTTGCAAAGGACTCGAAAGTGCTAACCGGCTGCTGTGGTAGCTGTTGATCAGGGTGGATGGCAACCACTATTGGCATGGACTGACATCCTGGATTCGGTACATGGTGAATGGCGAGTTGAGGCTTTGGTTTAGCGCTGTTGTTTGAACTTGGTTCGCTACCATGATCACTATCCTTTCTAGAAAATTGGTGGGGATCATTACGCGTCCCCTTTCTTGAGGCGTCTTCACTTCTGTCAGATGGATGAACACTGGCTGTAATAGCAGTATATCTTATTTCACTTTGGGGATGGGGAGGTGGATGATATGGATGAGGGTAAGGGGGGTAATACTGTTTATTCATCGGAGGATATGGTGCCGTCATGCCTGGTAATATAGGAGGAGGGGGATAAGGCCATGGATAAACAGGTGCATAAACGGGTGGAAAAGGTGGCAACGGATGGAAGTATGGATTGTAGTACGGAGGAGGGTGGTACCCGTAAAAGGGATTTGAAGACAGCCCTTCCTCGACAGGTGCAGTAGCACAAATATTCGAAGCTGATGCACTGATATCTACTGGATCTATATTGGAACCAAATGGAATGTTGTCTCTTTCGCTGTCAGTAGTGTTCTTATCATAAATGGTGGTATCAGCGTCAACATCGATTTGATCAGAAAGTAGATGTGATCTGAAAGCTTCGGTGCCCTCATTATTGCTCTCCATTCTCTTCCTGTGGTGTTGGTGTCGTTGTTGTCCTCCGCTTAAGCTGTTCATTTGTAATGCAGGGAAGATACCATGCATTCGTGGATGTAGGATTACCTTCAAAACTATCAAATGAAGAAATTTTTGATGTGCCTTATTCTGACTTTCGGTATTTTATTCAAGCTAGACATGACATCCTACCTATCACCACAGCAGAATCATCAATCAATGATTAAAAAAAGAAAAGTTGGCAGGGTTCAGCGTTGCACACTCTGCTGCCCTCCGCGCTCGTTTTGTTATGTCAAAATTCACCTGCTGATGTCCGTAAAGTATTCATACATGTGGATATATATAAGCTATTAAAACTCGATATTTTTGTCACAAAATATGTTTAGCCAACGGAAATTTCAAAAGTGGGAGTAAAAGATTTTTTATTTGTATACGTGGTGGTGGTGAGGAACAGAAACTGTTGTGGGGAAGCTATTAATGCCATTTTGCCAAACTACCATACAGCTATCATTTCGTACAATAATACAAAGGATAAACTATTTTGGAAATGGTTCATGATCGCGTACGATATACATGACACGTGTCAACTAAGCACGGAAAATCATCACTCATGTTGAGGGGGGTAATTACTGTCCTCATTTTGTCCTTCTTCAAGATTTCATATGAGTGATTAAATCATGCTTGACTTCAAAAGGTGGAAGGAATTATTTTAATTCATGGCAATACTAATCAAGTGAAAACAATTGGCAGAAAACACAAGGGGTCTAGGTAGAAAGGAATTCACTGCTCTAGAATACCCGGAAGAAGATTCTTACGTGCTGCCTCCTCCTGGATCTTGGAACTCCAAACTATATTTTTTAATAAATTCGAAGTAGAACAGCCCTCCTCCCTCAGGAAATGACTCCCCATGTTATCATGACCCATTTGAGTCATTACTTCGGTTGAATAATGAATAAGCAGAATGAGGGTGGTTGAAGGTGGTAGATAACTTCTTTGATTAGCTCTATCACGGTTACTTTTAGAATGATTTTGTAGTAGGTACAAAAATATCATACAATTTTCTCTTCTAGTCTACTCTACTACTACTGTTGTAGATAGTGCGGTTTCTTCTTTGTTGAACTTGACAAATCAAAAACATCCGTCTGCACAAATAAGCAGCCGCCTACGAGTAATGGAAGCAAGGGAAAAGCTGTTGGAAGCAGCATCAGAATCCTTCGAGAATGATGCTAGTGTTGGACAAATACTCGAGTTGATATCACAAAGTTCCAAGTTTCGTGATGAGCTTGGTGATGGTCTTGCATTTGAGGCAGTTTCGCTATGTCAGTCTTCGTCAGCTGCAGAGCGGATGCAATCTATTCTAGTGGCCACATGTATTATTGAATCAAATATTATTTACCACAACGACGAGACCTCTATTTCTGATTTATTGCTCGCATTATGCGAAGCCTTGTCAGAATTGCTTCTCTCTCATCATTTGATATTTGACGTTTCTCGAAGGGTATATGAAGAAGCGTTCTTGGAACAAACCTCTAAACTTGATGATACAGAAGTAATCCTCTCGCGTTCAATATTCAGTAGCTTCCTCCTTGTTGATGCATTCAGAGAAGTTGCGCTATTTCCGAGAAAATACAAAGATGTAAATCCTGGTCTCTCATTCCCGGCGATCCTATATGCGCACCTACTTTATGACATCGGTTCGGATGCGTCGTCTCCTAACGAGAATGCACATAGGCAAATTATTGATTCATATGCAACGTTGCTGGATGGGATTGAGATCGATCCAAAATTGTTCAAACAGTCGCAGTCCATAGTAAACGGTATAAGCATATCAGATTTTCATGCCTGCATCGCCCCAATACTATGCGGTAACCTGGAGGACATCACGACGCCAAGTGAGGCAATATCGTGTCTTCGATCATGCTCGAACTTAATAGCATTGCTCATAAATTGTGAGAAGGGGCACTACTTGGAGCGCTATTGTTTGAGCGACGATGGTGTTGTGTCGATAATGGTTGATACGAGTATGGAACTCTTAATTGAAATGATGACAGAAGATGCGGCAATCATAGTGTCCAACTTATTAAATGTGACGGTATTGGCTTGTCATGGATTAGGTTTACTCAAAGTTTCAGAAGCACTTCTCGATGCATTGAATGTAGATACAACTATCTTTGCCAATGTCCAAGAATGCCAAGGTTTTGTGAAGCACGTAACACATTTACTTTGTCAAGTTGCCCTTGTTGGTGTAGATTCAATGAATAAAAATGATGCTACTCATCACAAATCCTACAAAGAAGAATTAGGTATTACTGCAGAAGAGATTATTCAGACACTCCGTGTTATAGGTGACGAAGAAACTAACCCCGAGGATGCACTTCGAGCTTGGGAAGAGGTTTATACGCTGTTTTGTGGAGGCGATATTGATATTAAAGTTGTGGAATCTAGTATGCAGAATGGCGCAGTTGAAACTGAACCCAATATGGCATTCAAGGCATACGAAGTGGATTTGGAGAATGAATGTAAAGAGAGTACTGAACAAAATTATGAAATCCGAGGGGTTCCAAATGTAATATCTGTATCCGCGAAAGATAAGAAAGAAGGGCTTCATTTAGGCAAAGGAAAAGCAAAGATACTTTTGGATGAGGCGAATAAGCCCAAAGATGAACCATCCAATATCCTGATGGGGTCCATAGAGGACAGAATCCATGCGAAATTGAAGGCTACCAATATATCAGCTTCTGCTGACAACATGGACAAGAAAATACCAGCTTTACCGTTTCCTCTTTCTGGTAACACGAGCGCCGCGGGTAGTCGTGTTCTCGATGTACACAGCGATTCCGGTGCCAGCTCGCATTCTGCTTGTGATGAAGCAACCAGCATACTTTCTCGATCCCATCAGGGGGCTAAGTCGATAGAGGATAGAATCCATGCGAAATTGAAGTCTGCTAATGCATCACTTTATGATGACACACTAGACACGAACTTACCAGCTGCATTAATTTCTTGTGATCGTGATCTTGATAAGCACACCGATTATGATGACAGTTCATTACGGGTTGGAGCAATAAAAAGATCAATAAAAATACCTCATCTACCCAATCAAGGGACTGGGTCGATAGAGGACAGAATCTATGCGAAATTGAAGGCTACCAATGTATCGGCTTCTGTTGAAAGCATAAATAAGTTGTCCGCAGCTATCTATTCTGACGAAGCACCATGTAATGATCTGCATACTCGAGGCGTAGAGATCGGAAAAGAGAAAATGATCGGAAGCAACCACAGCCACAGTGACAATTTTCCACAATCAAATTTTATTGATAATCAAAGATCACTCCTTGCCAGTGAGTCAAGTGAAAATATTGCTCTTGATCGTAGGATAAATTCCAAACTGACTAGCATTGAAAATGCTGCTGGTAGCTCCTCACTACCGCTTCCTGGAATTTATCATGTTCCTTGCAAAGATGAAGATGAATCTCAGAGAGGTTGCATCTCGTCCGCCACGTCAAAGCCGGATGGTTTGTCTATTGATACTCGAGTCAGATCAAAATTGATGGAAGAAGATACAAGGGAAATATTACCACAAAGGAGCACTGAAGCTATTATCCGTAAAAAAATTGATGCGAAAGAGTTGCTGTCTCAAGAAATTAGTGATGCTTCTTTGCAATCATCCTCTCAAGAACTATCACTTAATGTCACAGGGCTCGATTGTAGAATCAGCACAAAGTTAAATCCATCAACAAGATTACCTATGGATCAACATGATGATACATCTCCAGCGGACGATTTGTCGCAAGAATTGGAAGTTGATGACAGTGAACGTGATAAAAGAATAAGGACCAAAATATGTCAATTTACAAGATCCAGTAGTCACGATGACGATGCATTGGTAAATACATCCACTGCGCCTCTGATTAGGGAGAGCAATGAATTGAGTGAATCATCCAGCCTGGGTCTCCTACACCAGCCTGGGTCTGACTCCGAGAGGCTGACACTTCTTGACAATCAGATTCCAGTCGATCCTTCATCACATACTACTGCCGAAACGGACATTCCGGAAAGTCCCAAGTCAATTGACAAGGAAGTTGTTGTTGCAATGGCGATAGAAGATGGAGAAGTAGATGATTTGGACGAAGCTGTCAATTACGATCCGAACTCGAAGAAGAAACTTGGCAAGAAGATCACGTGTTGGACTTCTGTTGCGATCGTTGCGGCTGGTGTTGTGGCCGCAATACTGATTTTCTTTTTGTCGAAGCAAAAGTTGAAAGCTAACGAGGATGAGGTCGTATATGCCCCATCCGCCGCCCCTTCTAGTGCGAATCAAGGGGAAATCTCTAGATTAATCATTGATAGATTTGGTACTGAGCATTCCTATTACGACATATCAACTGCGTACGGAAAAGCGTTTGAGTGGATTACTCAAGATGAATATACATCAGCGATGATTGATCGTCAGGTATTGGGCAAATTACGAAGACAAAATGAAATATCATTCGATCTCCATGAAAGATTTTTCTGTAGCTTGTTTTACTACGAGATGAAAGGAGATCGGTGGGTAAATTGTTCAGCATCCTTTGATTTTCGTAACGAAACTTGCATAACAGTTGATAGGGAGAATCAATTGCGAAGAGGGAGATCAAAATGGTTAAGCAACGTTGATGTCTGTGCTTGGGCAGGAATCAGTTGCGATAGCAACAAGAAGATTAATGTCTTGGATCTGAGTGAGTGTTTAAAAATTTACGGTTGAAAGAATTGACGTTCCATTTTTGCTAACGTTGTGTATCTTTCAGATCACCTCGCCCTCAGTGGCATGATACCTGCAGAGATCGGTGAATTAAAAGAACTTCAAATTTTGTCTCTGATTAATAATACTGTCTACGGCCACATACCTAGAGAAATAGGGAAGCTTTCAAAATTATTGGATGTTGATCTTCATCTCAATCGCCTTTTTGGGGAAATCCCCATTGAGTTCTACTCACTTTCGAAAATGCTAACATTTAATCTTGGATACAACTATCTGAATGGTACTCTTTCCCCCAAAATTGGCAAGATGTCAGGTCTAAAGGGTTTCCATTTGAAAGAAAACTTATTATCTGGTCCTATTCCAAAGGAAATTGGCAGTCTTGGTGATCTTCGTGAGTGTCCGTCTTATTTTGCAGCACTCTTTCTATACTATGCATGACAAATGTGAGCTAACACTTTTCCTTTTGGTTGACTAGACTATCTGACTCTTAGTGGAAACTCTTTTACTGACCTGCCTATAGAATTTGAGCAACTCACTAAGCTGAGATCACTGCTACTAGACAAAAACGTATTTCAAGGGCCACTCTATCTACCCGTCGCGGAAGATTTAAGTAAGTTGTCAACCTTTTGTTCTTGTGTGTGTATTAATTCTTTCATTTACCTGCACTTTATTCTAATGCATCCGCGCGCATCAGAGGAATTGAGTATCGACAATAATTACTTCAATGAGTCCCTTCCGGAAAATTTGTACAAGCTGAAGGATTTGGAATACTTGGTTGCAAACAATAATAAATTCACTGGAACATTGCAACCGGAAATTGGAGCTTTGACAAAGTTAAGATTATTGCAACTTCGGAATAATAACTTCCATGGAAACTTGCCATCGTCCATGAAGAATTTACTAGAAGTAGGTAAGTACCTAATTGGCAATTGTACTAATATCTTCAACCATTTGAGGTGTCTTACATTCTACTCTTCCCAAAGTTACCCTGAGCCTCAATTTCAATGCATTTAGTGGAAGAATTCCAATGAGTATATGTGATCTCTACAAAGAAGGCAATCTTATGAATTTCATTCTAGACTGCAAAAACGATTTGTTGTCTGATGATCAATTTTACGGCGCTGGGAAACAAAAAATCAAATGTCCTTGTTGCACGCATTGTTGCGACCCTGGGATCGAAAGCGACTGCCAGCCTAAAGATGCGGTGTTTCTTCAGTTTTGGATGCCGTAGAGAAGGGCGTTAATATGAAACAGAATTAAAGGTTCATAGTCATGTACTTTATTTAGCTTTTTGCTGCTTTTTGACAACTTTTCTAACCCAAACTTTTGAAGAACGAATCCACCTCCGGGGGTCTCCCAAGCATGGATTTGAGCATTTGATTTGGATCTTTTGACCCTCCATGGATCAAGATTTCCTTCCAATATTTTTCACCAGCACTTCTGCTGAAAGCGTCTCTGCCATTTGCAAAACATTTATTCCAAATATCAGCAGAAAATAGAGATGCGTTCAAATATGAATAATAACCGGCACCATACGAAACAAGATGACCAAATTTTGAATGCCAGTGGGTACCATCCGCGAAAAGGATACCATTTTCATGGTGCAGCTTTGCGAATAAGTCACTTGTACTGCCAGCGCTTTGCCACTGTTCAGGTAGTCCAAAAATTGTTTGATCAAACATGGCATACACACTGGAATGGTGATAAGTGGTGAGTCAATGGTGAGGAGACATGGGTAAAACATAATGGAGTCAGCACTCACCACTGTGATTGCACTTCCATGGCTTTGAAGGCGTTCCTCGACTTTACAAGATTCTCTATATTCTTTGCAGAAATTTTTTCTCCTGTCTGGTAATGTCGTCCTATAATGTTCAAAAATTCTTCATTCCACACATAACATTCCATCACATGACTTGGAGTTTCAACAAAGTCCATTGCTGTACGCGTGCCTGACAAATGTTGGAAAGAAGTTCTTGATAATAAGCTGTGTAAAGTAGAAAGGAAGATATTAATATGGGCATAGTTATCAAATGTACGTGCTGATGGTATTGCAATATTACTGCACGATTCCAAGTACAATGGAGCCGAACTTACCTATGCATTGCATGTCCAAATTCATGAAAGACTGTCTCGACTTCAGAGTGTGAAAGGACTGCTGTGCCTGAGTTGGCTAATGGCGGTGAAATGTTTGTGACAAGAGCTACAATTGGCAGCTGGTATTGTGTTTGTCCGTTGGCGCTAGATTCACGAGACTCGCAGCCACATTGAACAGTGAAATGTGCTGCATGGGTGTATTTTCCTTGTCTTGGGTGTAAGTCAAGATACATGGTACCCAGAGCCTTGTCATCGACCTCATGAAAGAACTCAAACTTGCGTATCCCATTCGAAGCTAAATTGGAGGTCACTTCTTGATCCCATCTTTCAGTAGGTCCTAATTGGACCTCTTGCATTTCGATTCCAAAGAGTCTCTTCACAAGTTCTTTCATACCCTCGATGGATTGTTCTACAGTAAAATATCCAGCGAGTGAACCTTCGCCTGCATCATCCTGACCTTCAAAGAGATGGCTTTTAATTACACCAGTATAATAGCTCAAATCCCATGGTTGCAGCGGCTCATTTGTATTCTCTAATTGAGATTTAACCTTTGATAACATCGCCAAATCTTGATTGTATCTATCTTTCGATGCGCCTTTTACTTCATTCAGAAACTTCATGACATTTTCAGGTGTTGATGCCATCTTATCAGATAAGAAATAATGAGCATAGGAAGGGTAACCCATCTTGATAGCCATTTCGTGTCTTTGTTTTATCAGTGCATCAAGAACGTCTAAGTTCTGTGGACAAAGCGTATTCATTTCCATGTACACTTCCTTTCTGAGATTGGAAGAGGAGGAATATTTCAGCAAAGAATTTGCAATATGCGGCTCAGTGGTGAGTGTCACAGAATCGCGCCCGGCGTTGCTTTGGGGAATGTTCTGCTGTATAACATGAGGAGGTATTGTTCGATACAAGTCTTCGACCAAGGGTTGCTGGACATCAAAGCTTTTGTGGTGCACAAGATTTTCTGTAAACATTGTCTCTAGCTGAACGACAAATCCATTCAGCTGCTGAACTTCGGCTCTCTCTTTATCTGGTAAATGGATCGCATCACGCTCGAACTCTTTCTGTAGAAGAAAGGCCATCCTTCTTTCTTCTTCGGATAGACTGAGCATTATAGTTGGATTGGATGTAATTGGAACTAGACTTTGGTATAGAGATACATCAGCGTTTAATTCTGCAATATATTCGGACAACATTTGGAATGCTGTGGATGCAGCATGCCGCCATTGAGGAGATGAATGCACAGATCGACATAATTCGGAAGCATCAATCACTGAGCAGACCGTATTACTGATGCCATCCAGTACATGCAAGGTTTCGCGAGGCGACAATGCGGATGTTTCAAGCGAACTGCGAATGGTTTGACGTAAAGAATTACAATCGATCATTGCATCATTTGCTATAGATAAGAAATCTTGAGGTTTGTGAAGGTTTGGAAGGGAAAACAAACCAACATCTAGAGGATTACGAGGACTAGCACCAGTTGTAGGTGTACTTGTCGAAAAGAATTGCACGAATTCTGGTGTTTTCTGTATCCACCCTTTGAAAGAATAAGAATAAGAAGTGGCACAGAAGCGCCGATTCAGTCTTGATAACATTTGAATTGCCCCGATCCCTAATTGGTAATAGATATTATCGCAGTTTACTGGGTGAAACAAGAAGTGGAAAGTATCTTTGATTTCTTCTCTTCAGAAAAATGAAGCAGTAGGCATTCAAGATTGACGAGGTACTGTAGGCAGACAATGAGTTGCGCAGTTCGGTAGTTACTAGATACAGTTGGGATGATGGATGATGGTTGATGTATAAGTAGCAGAGGATAGCAGATACAAGTAGGTAAGACGGCAGACATGACACATCATGACCGTCGCTAGCGATAGCGACTAGGAGTGTTGAGAGTTGAGAGGAGTGAGGAGGAAGGTCCCTTCTCCCTTCCTTCCTCCGTCTTGGAGATGGGTTTTGTCCTTTTTTATCCCTGTTGTCCAGAACGACTTATTGACGTCTCTTTTAACGACGAATTTCGAATTTCAACTACTTATTATTATTCATTCCCCACGAGTTGAGAATGTATGATGTATGATCGTTAATCGTCATCGCAATAACAGCCACGCTCTCACTGATTACTTAGTATACAATATTCGTGATCGCTATATTTTGGCCATCCATAAAGCTGAAAGAATAGAAAAATCCTTGAAGAATGTTGGTAAAACTGAGGGTATTGGAGTTTCGAAATCCTAGCAGTAGAAATATCGAAAGGTGTTTCTTTATAAGTCATATTTGCTAGGTGCATTGTGTTCTATATAGCATTATACCATCTTTCACTCCATTACTATACCGAGATCAAATCAAAAAGAATGCTTGGGCCAGAATGATGATTTTTATTACAAACTTTTCATCGTGGCGTTAGTGTTATCCAACGCTGAGATGTCTCCTCCGCTTAGAATTAAAATATCCCTCTCAAGAGCTGATTGAACATCGTCAAGACTAGGTCTTGTGCTGATATTAGCATTCCACATTTTGGGTAGAATTTCTTTCACATTATCTGGACAAGCTTTTCCGATAGACGGTCTGTCTTTTCCATTGAATACTTTCGATCTCATTTTAGAAAAATCGTATCCCTTAAAAGGAATTTTCAGGTCGCAAATCTGATATAACATAAGTTAGTTTCTTGTCATACACAGAAAAGGAGAATGTTAATGTGAGATAAATGTCAGCAACAAACACACTTACGTAGGCGAGAAGAATTCCGAAAGCGTACACATCGGCTGTCTCGTTGTAGGGCTGGGAATTGGCAACCTCTGGAGCCATGTAACGAAAACTTCCAGTTTCTCCAGTCAAGTTATAAGTGGTGGGTTTAGATCCTGGGACTTTCATGGCAGGTTGTAATTCAGCAGAGAGGCCGAAATCAAAAAGCTTGACATCATCCCTAATATCAAAGCCAAGATTTTCAGGTTTGAGATCCCTGTAAACAATTTCATTCTTGTGCAGGAAATTCAAAGCAGAGCAGATGTCATATCCCACAGTAATCCTTTCCAACAGTAATTCAATCTTTTGCTCCTTCTTCAGCATCTTCTTTACTGCCTGCTTCTTCCACAGGTTCTCTATGCGTTCATCAAGAGTTGCAGACAAGCAATCCATTACAACAAAAAAGTCTTTAGAAATATCAGGCACGGCTGCCAAAGCACGCATCTTGATAATATTTTTGTGACGGAGCACTGCAAGAAACTTCACTTCCATAGCTAGATCAATTAAGCTAGACACAAAGAGTTGTGGATCTCCTTTCTGAAAGCAACCGGGGGATACTTTCTTGATTGCATAACGTGCTTTGCCATTACGCATGAATCTTTCAGTGATGTATGTTTTGTTCTGAAGTCCAACCCACTGAGAGTCTTCAATGCTTAGATCCCTCATTTTTTCCTCCACGGTTAGTTCGTAAGACACACATTTTACTTCACTTACTGTGCAGAAGCCACCTTTGCCGAGGATTGGACCGAGTAAAATTTCTGTGTAGAAGTAAAAGTGAGTTAAACGATTCAGAGGTGACGTTCCTGGATCCACCACCAGGTTGCACTCCACTTACCAGAGGGTCGAAACCTAGGAAAACTATTTTCCGCATTAACATTGAATATGGATATTTTTCCTGCCTTGTTGTCGAGTATCTGAGAAGACCTCTGTCGCAAAAACTCCTCAGTAATTTTAGGCATAGAGATGGTTCGATCGAATTAATTGAAGAAGGTTGATCGATATGATATAGAGTATTGGTGATTTATGAAAGTCTGAGAAATTATTGGTCGTTGGTCGTATGTCGTATTTTGTGAATAGGGGGGGTCAAAATGTGTCACGAATCAGCATTCATTGGATAATGCCGTGTAAAGTGAACAACATTGTGTACGCTGGATATACCGGCTATATACTGGCTATATACTGGCATAAATAATCAACCGTCTGTATACTTGCTAAATACTGGCTATATACTGGTTATATTAAGTGACAAGTCATTGACCAATTGCTTGAATCTCACTGGTCTTCTTGAAGGGAAGGATTGGGCAAGTGACCACCTGCATGCAATAACCCTCTAGTGCCTTCAGGTTGGGGATGCTTCCAATTGTGGCATATGCCCCAATTGGGGTCAGCCCCTACCTGCAGGCACTCTAGGCATGACTTGTTGTTTGTTGATAAAAACACATTCACCTAAATTTTAATCGTATTCTTTTTTCAAGTCAAAATTACCTCAAATTACCATTTTGTTCAGCACTGTTCGCAGTGTTGTTTGTCATATCCAAATTGTCAAGAAAAGTGCCAAATACAAAGCTAATGATGTGGTCTCCTCTCAATATCGTCATCATATCATCACATTCGATTCTTTTACTAGGATCGAGGCTCCATGAATCTTCAATCATTTTGTTCAGAACTGAGTTCCTCTTTGGATTCAAAGTGGGCCTCTCAGTACCATTATATATATTCGTACTCAGAGAATCAAAATCGTGCTCAGCGTAGGGTTTTTTCAACTCGCATAGTTCCCAACAGAGAAGAGCAAATGAATAAACATCCACCATATGATTGTACGGTTGTCCAAGCGCGCATTCTGGCGCCATGTATCTCGGAGATCCAGATACGGCAGTCAATTTGTAAGTGTTTGTTCCGTCAATGCGAGCGTTGGGGCACATTTCAGCAGCTTGTCCAAAATCAAAGATCTTGATGTCATCCCTCACGTCGAATCCAACATTATCTGGTTTCAAGTCACGATAGATGATGCTAATAATAGGTGTGAAGTGTTGAGAAAACAAATAATAAACTCAAACAGGAGGACCAACAGCTGAATCAATCAATCGCAACTTACTTGTTCTTGTGCATGAAACTTAGTGCAGAGCAAATATCATAAGCTATACGCATCCTTTTTTCTAGTTCCAACTCCTTCTTCTTCCCTCTGATATCTTTGACGCTGCGAAACCCACTCATCTTTCTATTTGCCTTCTTCCATCTCACCATTCTTTGTGAAAGGGTATCATAAAGTCTATCAAGTATGATAAAGAACTGTTCAGAACAATGATGTACGTCGGCCATAGCACGCATCTTGATAACATGAGGATGTTGAATAATAGTCAGATATTTGACTTCGATTGCTAGATCCACAACTCCAGCAAGGAATCGAGCGTCGCCTTGCCTGATCAGGTCCCGGGAAAGCATTTTAATTGCATATCTGGCTTTTTCTTTTCGGTGATGATTTTTGGCGATGTATGGCCGATCCTGAATTGCTTTGAATCCATTCGACGAGGAAGATTCAGGGACATCCCCTTGCACAAGACTGACATCCAGTAGTTCCGTTACAGTACTGAAGCCGCCCTGTCCTAAGAAAATTCCATGCTCTATTTCTGTGAGGACGAAGATCAGGAAGCGAAGATGGGTATTTAGTAAGATTCCACGAGGAGAGAAGAATTGTTATCATGCAATAGATTAGGGATACTTCTCATGGCTTGACAAAGGACAACAAAACCATCATTATGTGCTGCCGGCCACACCCGCTGATCATTGATTGGACGATTGTTTCTCGTCGTATCTAGCTTCAAATAGTAGTGCTGGTTTCTTACCGCAAGGATACAATGTAGGCACGCGGAGCTCTGCTTCATGGTCGAAGATGGTAGATTCATCGCGTTTGGAAACTAGCACTTTAATTGCCGTTGCCCTGATAGCAGCAGCGTCTATCTTTGAATCACCTGAAGCTACCATACCGTTTTTGTGTCTAGATATCTTTTGTT
>Ga0307981_1001293_pt1 | contig 22746 bp, 41 predicted proteins | sample OrgLakmetagen987_FD_201849 | JGI IMG/M metagenome (GOLD analysis project Ga0307981, IMG submission 201849) | Saline water microbial communities from Organic Lake, Antarctica - #987 | ecosystem: Environmental > Aquatic > Non-marine Saline and Alkaline > Saline | place: Antarctica: Organic Lake... | reverse complement strand
TGGCCGAACCGCTCTTTATGTCTTGTCTTAGAGCCTCAAATCCGCCAAGCTTTCCTGTAACGCCTGCCCTGACTGAACTAGACAAGTTTTTGCCTAGAGCGGCATTGGCACCAGCAATTAGTTTGTCAAGTTCTTGCAGTGCGGGGTTTATTTTTGGCATTTCAGGCACAGCTATGCTTCTTATTTGTTCTTCTGCATCAGCGATTGCTTGGTCCCTGCGTGAGTTAGTGACCTTGCCTACTTCAGTGGCTAATGTTGACTGAAAAGCTTTGTTGAAAGCTTCTGCCATTGCGTAAGCTGCGGTTTCCAGCTTCTCCTGCTCAGACATGATGCCTTGTATAAGACCGTCAACCAAGTCAATGCCAGTGCCGTATAGCGTTGTGGCTACTTCTTCTCCAAGATCTGCACCGAGCTGGTTTATCTCAGCAAAGATTGTACTTATCTCGCCTACAGTCTTTGACCCGCCATCTACAAGCGCTTGAGCTGTCTGTCCACCTGCTTCTACGCCAGACTGAACTAGCTGGTTAAATAGCTGCGGGTCAAGCCCCATGTCGCGAAGTGTTCTGAGGTTTGCAGCAAAGTCTCTAGCTTTGCTCGCCATGTTCCTAAAGCCGTCAAGAAGCCCTGCGGTCTTGTCCTGGACCTTCTGGATGGTTTCTTCGTAATCGCGAGTAACTACAATATTGAAGGCTCTTAGGCTCCCAGCGAGGCTCACAACGCTTCTGGTGACCTCTGTGATGGTCCTAGTTTCTGTTTCGTCCTTTAGTTGCCCAAAGATACTTGTGAGGCTCATAGCCCCCGTCAGGGCCGTCTTGTACTCATCTATCAGCGCTTGTGACAAAGAGTACCGGTTTGCCATGTCGTCGCGTTGGCGTTGTACCGCCTGCAAGACCTTTAGTTCCTGCTGAGCAAACTTCTGTAGCTCGCGGTAGCCGTCCTCAAACAGATTGCCGTTACGGAACGCAGCTTGTAGTGCTTGATCAATAGAAGCCAAGTGCGATACGGCAGCGGTTTCAAAGCGCCCAAGGTCTACGGCAATAGTAGGCAGTACATCAAATGCTAGTAAGAGGTCAGAGAAGCTTAGCTTTAGCGCATCGGCTTGCTCATTGATGCCCTTGATTGTTTCTTTAAGTTCGTCTTTTATTGACTGAATTGCCTCTTTATAGGCATCCCAGGCAGCAGCAGTTGCGGCTAGTTCAGCAGCGCCAGCGGCAGTTCTGTTGAACGAGTCTTGCAGGTCGTCAAGAACAATAACGCCTTGCTTTATTTTTATCCAGACTTTTAGCCAATCCTCTTGACCGAGGATCATGCCAATTAGTCCATCAGAAGCGCCTAGTTCCTCAAGTTGCAGCCTTGCACTCTGTTGCATGATTTCGTCTTGCAAGGAGTCAAAAAAGTCTTTTACAGTATCTTTTGCAATAGCGGCTGGGCTGCCGGCTCCTGTTTTCTTACTAGTTCCGCCAAAGGCTTCTCTAAGGGTTTCTTCAAGAAGTCGTTTAGACTCAAAGTGACCAGCAGCGCCAGTCAGAGACATATACTCACCACTGAATAGAGCGTCACCTACTGCGGCTGATGCCATGTATGCCAAGCGAGCAATGTCTGTAAAGATAGTTTCCCAGTCAGGCCTTGTTAGGATGTTTTCAATCTGCTCTGCTGAGAAGCCAATGTCGTCTAGCGCCTCGGAAGCCTGGCTCTGTCTAGCAGCTGAGTCAATCTCGGCAAATACCCCTGCTAGTCCGATTAGGTTGCCTTCTGCGTCCTCGGCATCAAAACCAAGGTTCTTTAGCGAGTTTCCATAATTGGCTGTTTGTCGGGTGGCTTCAGCGACAGCAAGAGCCATTGCTTCTGCTCTAATGGCGAGGGTTTCTACTAGGACTGCATCACGTCGCGCTTCTGTGGCTTGCACTCCACTAAAGGTCTGAGATTCTTTGAGCTTAGTATTGCTCTGTATTGACCTGATGCCCCTTCTAACCTCTGCAAAGTTCAATAAATCAGCTAGGACCATACTGTCCTTCATGCGCTTCATAAACGACTTGAAGCCTTCATTTTCCTTCATTGAGGTATCAATCTCAATAAACTTTTGTCCAATGGCGTCAAGGATAATGTTTGCGTCGTCGCCAGCGCCATCTATGAGTTGTAGCAGCGGATCTATTAGTTTTGCGAGTCCTGTAGCCACTCCCCCTGCAATGGCAATAACTTGTTCCATCGGACCAAGAAAACCGAGAAGCGCACCGCCAAGGCTTTCAACTAGAGGAACAAGTCCTTCTATAACTCCAGCAAGCGCTTTAGATATGTCTACAAGGTTCTCTGTGCCGTCTTCTGCAACTATTGTAAGTGCGTCATTTACCTGCGCCAGAGGTCGCTGGAAGGCTTCACCGAACGCAACCTGTAGATTGCCCATGACTGCGTTTAGTCTCTGCTGTGAGCCGTACAGGGTGTCTGAGGCACGCTCAAAGGCTCCGACTGAATCCCCAGCTCTTTCAAACAAGAGTGTTAGTCGCGCTGTTGCTTCAGCGTTTGCACGCTCGGCTCCGGTTAGTTCACCGAGGCCCTGGGCAGCAAGATACGCGTTAATCTCGTTTTGCTTCATGGCCACACCGAACTTCTCGATGGGGTCATACTCACCTCGGAACAGAGCGGTGATAGCTAGTAGCGCGTCTGAAAGTTCATAGCCATAAGTGGTTGCAAGATCCTGAGCGAGTGTTACAAGCCTTTCTGTTTCTGCTGCTGACTCGTTTACATTGAATCCATACTGCTTTAGTACTGAACCGAGAAATACCGAGGCCTTGGCTGCCTGCTGCTGAGAAACTCCGTAGTTCTCTACCTCTTTGGTAAAACGCATGATTCCAGGCGTGGCAGTTTCAAATGTCTGCTGCAATGCAAGCAGGTTACGCTCAAACTGCTGAGTGGCGTTGACCGAATCTATTGTGAACTGTCTTGCGCTTGCTACGCCTTGAAAAGCTGCAAATGCTCCTGCTGCCTTACCTAGCTGCCCAGCTAGAGAACCAAAGTTCTTGCTAAGTCCTTGAACTGCGCCTTGTGCTGATTTGACTCCTGCCGACTTGAAGATTGAAACAATCGGCATAATGATGGGTGCAAGTGCCATTAGCTCTCAAGCCTCCTATTTAAAGTATTTATAGTTGATCGCAGAAGTTTTGTAGTATTTGCCTTGAACTTAGGGCTGTGCTTCTCTAGTGCTGGGTAGGCGTAGCGAGAAGGCTCGCCAGCGCTGTTTTTACCTTTGTCAAGAGACTCTATCCAGTTCCTTACGTTACTGGCACTTATTCGGTGGGTTTGGTTGCTTTTTATGCCTTTGCCGTATCTGTTGATTGTGTATTCTCTTGACAACATCCCATTAGGCTTTGAGGACTTACCGCTCTTGCCCGCCATGTCTGCAATCACAAATGCTGGCGCTCTTACTCTTACGCGCACAATAGATACAGTGCCGTCTCTAGCTGCCCGTAGATCCGCAAGAGCCTTGCCTTGTTTTCTGTTCTTGTAGTTGACGTCAACCGCAGTTCTCATACCTTTTGATTTCATCCAAGATAGTCTGCCGTTTTGTGTGTACATTCTGTCGTAGGTGCGACCTGTGCGACCCTCTTTGTTTTTTGGTCCCCCAAGCGGACCGAATGTTCCCGCAGACTTGAAGCCATACCTAACAGCTTGTGCAGCAGGGTTACCAAGCTTCTTTGCTCGCTTCTTGAACTCTCTAAGCATCTCTGGTCCAAGAGTCAGCAGTTGGCGCTCTAGTGCCTTTAGATCGTTTAGCTCTAGTACTGCCTTGTTGCCATTTGAGTCAAGCAATCCGGCTGCATTGAAGTCGCCGTTGTTCGCAGTGCTTGCAAAGCCCGTACGCGCACCACTGGCAAAAAGCTTGCCAAGTACACCTGTCAACGGAGCTACCAAGAGTAAACCACCTATCTATAGGTCAATTCTATCGTAAACAGAAAGACCCCCTCCGGAGAGGGGGCTTCCTTATTTCTTAGGAGTGTTCTTTGCAACCATCCAGCGGTACATTGTCCACAGCATCCGATCATCTAGCTGCATAAGCTCTCTTGGCGAGATGCCTGTTTCAACTGCTATACCTGCGATATACCAGTGAGCAGAGCTTTCGCCAAGACCCTTTATTTTGGGTCTGACTCGCTTTCACCGACGCCTTCTACAGTGTTTAACCATTCATCATAGCCAAGCTTTGTAGACTTTGTGCGCTGCTCTGAGTGCCACGCTAGGAACAGCAAGTGTCCTAGGCGCTGCTCAGAGGCAAGCTTTCCGACTGAAATGTTGAACTTGTCCTCAAAGGCAACTAGGTCAGCAGTGCTGGCCGTGATTAGCTTTTCGGTTTCATCTACGAATTTGATCAATAGGTTGAATCGCATTTTACTTTCCTTTGCTTATGATGTAGCGTAAGTGATGGCGCCTGTGGTCGGAAACGATACTGAGAAGGTTCCGAGGTCGCCTACTGCCCCCGACACGGGTGTGAAGCTTGTAATCAACGCTGACGCCGTGTAAAGCGGCGTGTCCGTGCCGGCTGCTGTTCCGTTGCCTGCTACTAGTGTAAAGACCACTACAGTTCCTACTGTATCTAGAAACAGCGTGGATACAGCGTCTGCGCCGAAGTCCTGGTGAAAGTCGAGCGATATGGTTCCAGACTTAAGCCCACCGATAACTTCAGTGAACCCGCCAGAACCAAAGTCCGTTGTCTCAACTTCGGCTGCGTTAATAACCAACTCTGCGCGGGCGCAAGCAGTTGAGATATCTTCACCACCCATTGTGACTGTGGTTGCGGTTACTACGAATTTTGCCATTTTATTTCTCCTTTTATGCCAAGACGGTGACTGTGAATTCAGCCGCCAGATAGTTCTGATCGTTGATGGTTATAGAACCCATTCCACTTGAGCGCTCGACCCGTAGATCGTACACCTCGCCAGAAAGCGTCTTATCTGATTCTATCGCAAGTTTCACAGACTGACTTCCTGTGGGCTGGCAATAGGAATCTAACTTCCGCTGCATTTCACGCTCGGCTGCTCGCCCAACGATTACTGTCACAACGAAACTGTATGTGGTTAGACCGCCCTGCATAGCGCCATCGTAATCAACACTCTCTAGGTTGATAACACCGATTGGCGGGGTAGGGTTGTCAGGAATCTCAGCCGCTGACCGAAGCCCAGGGATCGTCGCTAGGTTATTAGCTAAGCGCACTCTTATAGTGGTCAGATCTGCCATTAGGCCATCCGCATCTTGCGGTAAGGCCCTAGCAGCGCCTCAATGTCAGGGTCAACACGGCTAACCCTAATGATACCTATGTCACCGAACCCTGCGACTCCCAGGGGGCTGTCGTAGCGCTTGAACTGACGAATTGCGAGAAGGTTGCAAGCTTGCTTTACATCTACTGGGATAGAGGTTCCGTAACCGAACACTCCTGTTATTTGGACTGTCGCTTCTTTACCTATTGTTGGGAACACGTAATCGCCGATAGCTCTTACTCTGGTAAAGGGGCTGTAGGAGCTGCCGGTTAGCCCGTTGAGTGGTTCTAACTGAAGATCTGTTGACTGCCAGGTTATGTTGAAGTTTCCATCGGCAGCAGAAGATGTTTTAAAAGTTGTAAGTTCAGAAAGGTCGTCTATTGATACCACATAGCTACCATCTGGTGTAAAGACTCTTGTTGCAGTAGTCGGCAGGAATACGCGCTCGCAATGAGTTTCTATTTGGCGTGAGGCAGCCTCTACGCAGGTTTCTAGCAACGCATCGTCCACATCGTCAGTGATGCGAAGGATTGACTTTACTTCTGCAAGAGTGGTGTAGCCGTCAGTAATTGCCATGTGTCTAGTTTACCTCCATGCGCCAAGCAAGACAAAGCCCCCATAGCAACCTATAACTATGAGGGCCTTGATCTAGTTCGTCAGATTAGCTTGCGCCGCCAACGAAGTGCTTGATTTCTGAGCTGTTGGTCAGGTCGCCGTCAACACGTAGCAAGAAGCGCCAAGTGGTTAGGTCGTTCTGGAACGCGAACTCGGTTGAGGATGCAACGTCTAGTCCACCTGCAAGGCGAACCTTGTAGCTGTCTATGGAGCCGGCGATAACAGACTTTGCATCAATAGCGGAGTCTGCCATGTGTGGGTTCTCTAGTACGTTGAAGCCAGCAAACGTGTCCTGACCTCCGGGTCCTACCTGAGAGATGTTGTAAAGGTAGTTTCCAGCGGTGTCCTTTAGCTTACGAGCCTCACCGATTGACTTGGTGTTCATCATCGTGGCAAAGCTTGGCTTGCGCCTCGTAGCCGCGTCAACCGAGTAAATAAGGTCAATCAAGTTGTCAGCGGTAAACGCACCGTCTTCACCGGTAGCTCCTGTTACACCAGCGCCAGAAGCGGTAACGATACCGTTTGGCTGTGAAGAACCAGTTCCAACGGTTAGTGCTTCGTTGACTGCGTAACCCATTCCGTTACCAGCTTGCTGAGCCAAGTGTGCGCCCAAGTCGAAGCCTGCGTCGGATACTAGTTCGTTTGCGGCCTGGATAATGCCACCATATTTAAACGATTGTAGCGTGATGCTTGCGTAGGTAGGCTCAACATCGTCAAGCTGCGCTCCTGCGCCCTTTAGGGTCATTGCAGAGTAAGCAGATAGGGTTGGGATAGTTAGGTCCTCACCAGAAGTAGTCTGGATGATTTGTGGAACCTCTAGCATTGGTCCTACTGCGCGAGCAACGTCAAACACTTCGTCGTAGAACGACTTTGGTACTGTGTTTGCAGATGGCGCTAGAACTGCACGCCTTTCAAAGGTGTGTCCACGCTGCTCACCTAGCGCAAGTGAGCGGAAGATGTCAGACGAAGAACGTTCCTCAGATACCGAAGGGATAAATCCTTTGGCAGCTACGGATGCTTCTACGGCGCGTGACTCGCTGCGTGTTGCAGCAGTGATAGTCTCGTCAGCTTTTGAGATGTCAACTTCGATTGCGTTGATCTTTGATAGTTCAGCAGCGTCAAGTCCGCGAGCCTCTGATTCTGCGAAGTCAATGACTTCACGAACCTGGGTAATGAGGTTGTTGCGGAGTTCGTGCTGAGATTTGATAAACTCAGACATTTTAGTCTCCTTAGTAATAATTGACAGATACCAGTCGCGTTGACGCTGACCGAATACGGCAGAGCTAACTCACGTCCGATAGTTCAATTTTAGTAGAAGTTTCCACAGGGTAAAGGAAACCCCCAGAGGAAGGGGTGTAACTCTGGGGGGACCCGCCTGAATACCTTGTAAGACTACCTGGTTTCTTCAGCCTTTGTTATGCGGGTTTCTTTTGCTGGCCTGTCGAATTTGGCTGTCTGAACGACTTCGCCTTCACCTTTTACGGCGTCTAGGTCAACTTTTGTGGTATCAAGTGCAACTATTGCATCAGCCCACTTGCCTGCAAGGTTGAACACACTACCAGACTCAGGATTTCCAGCAACCTCTAGGATTGCCTTCTTGATTTCATCTTTGGTTGCCATGTTAGTTCCTATCCATTAGCTGTAGCTTCTTTTTCTTTAGCTCAAGCATTGCTAAGTCGTGAGCGACTTTTTGCTCTGCTTCTAAGTCTACTTCAGGTTCGACTACTGCTTCAGTTTTGGCTTCTGGTGCAAGAGTGGTTATGACCCTGTTTAGCATCTCTTGCTCGTCACCAGTGATGTTCAGTCCATCTTCAAGCTTGCCTAACGCATCTGCTAACGCCTCAACGTTTACATCTGCACGCTCAGCAGCCTTCTGAAACTTGCGTACTGACACCGTGCCTGCTGTTGCAATATAAGCAGGCCACGCTACTACTGAAACTTCGTGAAGCCTGACTGAACGCAAGGTGCGCTCTGATCCATCGTTAGACCAAGTATCCCCACCTTGGGGGACGCTAAAGCCAAAGCTCATTGCATCTACATCCCCACGCCTCAAAAGCTCTGCAACATCACGTCCGCGAGAAGTGTTAGGCAGCATACCTTCTACCTTTAGTCCACGATCGTCCTCGCTCAGTGTCATGGTGCGAGCGCGGGTAGATCCTAGTATCTCGCCTGAGTCGTGGTTCCACAAGAACTTTATGTCGTTGCGAGCGTTGAGTGAGCGCTTGAAGGCGCCTTTAGCGATTCGCTCAGTAAAAGGTAGTGGCTCAGATGGGCTGTCAAACAAGGCAGCGTATCCGGCAAAGTGCATACCGTCGCTTTCCTCGCGTATTTCAAACCCAGCTACGTTTACGCGCTGTTCCATCTTCTGCTTCATGTTGCCCTTCAGCTTTTTTTCTTCTTTTTGAATTCTACTTCTACTGGCTTCACAGACTCCACAGGCTCCGTCACAATCTTGACAGGCGCTACTGGGGCTGGCTTCTTTACTTCGGGCTGCTTGTTCGTTGACGGCATCTTTGAGCCGTTTGGTATTAGTGCCATGAGTTTCTCTTTCCGTAGTCATTATTCAAGCCCGTCGTCTTGTAGCTGGACTGAATCCTTGCCTGAGTGGGTGATGTCTGGTAATCCTAGCTTTGCCATTACATCAGAAGGCACAAAGCCAATCTGAATAAGTTGCTGCGCCATCTCTACCTTTTGGTTCATAGCGCTGAGGTCGGCAGCAGCTATGTTGACGTTTGCAAGTGGTACACGAACTGTGTCGGCAGATTCATCTTCAATAGGTCGCAAGTCCTCAAAGGCTCTTACATCATTGATTGAGTAAACGCCAGCCTGCAATAGCGTGCTGTAGGACTGAGTGCGAGAGTTCATGTCGGCACGTAGCAGCCCGTCTAGGCTGATCTTCACAAAGGCAGCTTCTAGACCAGTCTCTTGAGATAGCAGAGTTGACAAAGCGCCTTCTAGCTTTTGCGCGATTGGTCTAAGCGTGTGAGTAACAAAGGCTATGTTGTTCTGCTCAACTGAAGCGTAGGTGTTTGTGCCTGGTAGCCCTAGAAGATGTGGTGGGATGTTAAAGGCTCTTGCAACGTCCTCTACTGCCATCCTGCGGCTGTCTAGGAACTGAGCTTGATCGTTAGGCACGTTGGTTGCTTTGTACTGAGCGCCACCTGTAACGATTGCTGTCTTGTGCGCTTTTGACCAACCCTTGTGGCGAGAGTCAAACGCGGTTTGCATATCCTTTGCCTGCTCAGCGCTTAGGTTGCCAGGAACCTCCAAGATGCCTGAAGTCTGTGTGCCTGAACCGAAGAACTTAGCTGCGTAAGCTTCAAGTGCCTTGGCAAGTCCGAGGTTTTCTTTCAGCGCGTCTACGCGAGAGATTCCACGCAAGCTGCCAGGGCGAACTACGTCAGGGATAAAGATTACGTCGTCTGAGCTAAGCATGGTTTCTTCGCCCTTGACGTCAAACATAACTCGACCTAAGCCGTTACGCCTGATCTCTACATCGGTAGGGTTTAGCGTAACTAGGTTTACAATCTTGCCAGCATCGTTGCGGTAGATGCGGATAAAGGTGTTGCCATCTAGAAGCAGCGACACTATTGCAGAGCCGTAGAAGGCTTCGCGAGTTGTGTCCACGTCTGGCTTTAGTACCCACTCAGGGCGAGGTCTTAGAGGGTACCTTGCACCTTGTGTGCGGATGAAGGCATCCATCGGCAGTGTTGCCAAAGTGTCAGAGATTAGAGAAACCGCAGAAAAGACTGCGTTGATCGTCATTGCCGTTTCAGAGTTTATGACTACTGCTGACAGAGTGGTGGTGTCGTTTATGTCACCGGCACCCCAGACAGTCTGGAAGTTTATAGATCTTTTCTCAAAGAGGTTGTTCAGCATTACTTACGCTCCAATGCAAGTCCAAAGATGATTGAAGCAATGCCAGCTAGGATAATACCTGCTGGTAGCCATACGATAGCCGCGCCTACTGAAATTAGCACCGCGCCTGAAACCTGTAAAATATTCGCCAACATAACCGCCTATATAAATACTTGTGGCACTACTTCTTCCATTCTACCGATGGTAGCCCTTTCGTAAGCAATGACAGCAGCTACAGCAGCGTCTATCTTACGGTTGCTATTACGGTTCTCCTTGACTATACGAGGGCCAAGGTTGTCTATCTTTAGCGCACAGTTGTCTAGGTGTCGTGCCAACAGTGGGTCACCTGACTGTGTGAACTTTGCTTCCATAACTCCATCAAAGAACCTTGCGGTTGCTTTCACCATTCGCGCTGCGCTTGTTGACGGAAACTCTACGATTGGCAGTCCTCGTTCTTCTTCTAGGAAAGCCATAGTGCGCTGCCAGCGGTAAGGGTCACACGCTATCTCTCGCACCTTCGGGTGTTCTTGACAAAAGTTGACAATCTCGTTCTCTACGTCTGTGATGTTTACGCGCCATGTGTTGTCGTCGTCTGGTTGCTTTTCCCAAGCTTTGATCAAGAACAGGTGTGGCAGCGTGCCGTCCTTCTCTATGGTGCAACCGACTAGGACGCTTGTGTCGCCACTGAAAGATCCGTCAAAGCCGATGATCAGCTCGTCGTCTGCTGTGATTACTCGCTCGGATTCTAGTTCTTCCCACTTGCCTGACGGCAGCCAGGTCAGGTTGCTAGACACCCACTGGTTGCAGCGCTTGGTACGGAACTCTGCCTCTGGCGTTCTAAGCACGGTGCTTTCAAAGTCTGCAATGTCGTTGATGTCGCCATAGCCAGGGTTTGCGTCTTTCCAAGTCTGCGGCTCTTTATAGTCAGCGTCTGCTTCTGCTTCCCACCAAGCCATGAAGAAGCTAGGATCTTTTACTTCGCCTCGCGCAACCTTCTGCCCGTATTGGTAAAGTCCGTAGGCGATTGAGTCCTGCCCTGACTTGTCAGCCTTCTGCCCTGCTGTAGTAATACAGAACATTGTGGCAAGGTCACCTCGCGATCCTTGGGCTAGTTGCATTACGTCAAATAGCTCGCGTGTAGGCTGAGCGTGAAGCTCGTCAAAGATCACCATTGTGGGTGACAGTCCTTCTTTAGTGAAGGCTTCGGCAGACAGCACTCGGTAGACCGAACCAGTAGAAGGTATCTCTATAGCGTCTCGGTAGACCTTTGCCATTTCGTAAAGGTCGGGGTCAGCTTCCAGCATTTTCTTGGCTTCACCGAACACGATGCGAGCTTGATCCTTGTCAGCCGCGCAAGAGTAAACCTCTCCACCTTTAGGGCCTGTCAGCAAAGACCAGAGAGCAATGCCTGAAGCCAGCGCACTCTTGCCGTTCTTTCGAGGGACGCCGATTAGGTTTACACGATGCTTGAAGCCAAAGCCGTTTGAGGCAAACGCCTGAACCAGAAGTTCACGTTGCCATTCACGCAAGCGCAAAGGATCTCCAGCTTTACCACCGACTGAATCTTTTGTCACCACCGCAAAGGCGTCAATGAAGTCAGATGCCTTGTGACCGTGAGAAATAGCCAAGGCTTCTTCAGGCGTGGGTGTTAGCCACCTAGGAGGCCAACTGGTCATTGCTTGCCCACTTATCTTGTAGTTGCTCTAGCTTGGATCGGGCTTTGACTTCGGCATAGCCTAGCTTCGTGCGATCTGCTGGCGTTAGTCCGAGCTTGCCCATGTTGTTACTGATCATTACTTCTAAGTCGTGTAGCTGCCTGAACACCCGCCAGTTCTCAGGGTCAGCGTTGGCAAGCTGCATCAGCATCTGCCTGCGGTCGTGCTGCTCGCAAACCATCTGCAAGAAGTGAGTGTCGGTGCGGCTGCTAATCCACAGCTCACCCTTCTCAAAGATTGACTCCCATAGCGTTAGACCTGCTTCGCCTAGTTCGCGTAGTGGTGGCACGTACCCTCCTGGTACAGAGATGGTTGTCAGGGCATCGGGAAGCTTGCGCTGTCCGGGATTGCCTAGCAGTCTCTTTTGCTCGATTGGTTTCGGTGGTCTACCCATGTAAATCAGGCTACCATAAAACTTTAGTTTCGCAGAAAGATACACAACAGCGGCGTCGGGGTGCCGCTACCTCCCCTAGGTCAAGAATTACCCCGCTCCCCCGCCTATGCCCCCCGCGCTCCAGACTATGCCGTCAGCGGCTTGGGTATCGTTCCAGGGTGATAGTGCCTGCGACTAGGGCTAAGGGCGTGAGAATGGCGTACAAGGGCTAATAGTGCAATAATCGGGGCTGCCGGCGTTCGTTAGCGTGATCCTAAGCGGTTCAAGCGGGCTAGGGCGTGATCGGTTGCCGTGACACTTGCACCCGTGATCCCAGTTTGCGCTAGGGCGTTCGCTGAAGCGGTTCAAAGATCTTTGGGAGTGGTTGCCAGTTAACGACAAAACCCGCCTAGCCGATTAGGGCTAAGCGGGTTCGCGTGTCTAAGGCGTTAGCTTAGGGGGGCTAAGCAACACGGGCAACCGTCGCTAATCTTCCAAGTGTGTCCACCCGATACGCTATTGTCTGGCATTAGGTTCAGCGTTCCGCCGCAACCTAGCCCGCAACTCTCGCCGTGTTCTTGATCCTCAACACGTCCGCCGATTAGATACACCCGAAAAGAACACGCCGTGCAATAAAGCGGCAACGACTCGAAGTCATAGATAGCTAGATCATCATTGACACTAAACAACTTTGGGCGTGTGTAGCCGCCACGAATGTCCGCGCCGCCGTGAACTTGTAGCAGAACGTATTCCGCGCCGTTGTATTCAAAGTGTGAGAATTGCAGCGCTTGGCTAAGCGCTTCATCATAGTTAGCGGTGAGGATTACATTCACCCCCGTCGCTCCAATAGTTTGTGGCCATAGTTCGATATCATCAATTGCATAATCATCGCTTGTATCGTAGTACGCCTGGAAAACACTATCTAGTTCTGGTTCGTAGGTTAGGCGTTCATTCAAGAATTGGAACGCGTCAAGGTAAGCGTCATTACCGTCAAAGATTACTCGGGGCCCTGCTAGAAATTGACTTGCCGTTATGCCGGCATTGTGCTGCCAATTCCGCCCGTTGCTCCCGCCGCTATCTAAGAAGTGGCGCCCCGTGTTCTCGGTAAACATTCCCGCCAAAACTTCAGCGGTGTTATTAGTAATTACTTCATTCATTCTGTACCCCTTATGTTTGTTTGATAATTAGTTAGCGTGTTCTTAGTCTGGCGCGGTGACCAGTTAGTCCCGTAAATTCCCCAGGGCTACTTATCTTTAGCGGGTTTAGATCGCGCAACCCTAGCCGCGCCGCCGCTTGATGGCGTGATGTTGTATTGCTATAACTTGCTTCATTCAAGTAAGCCGTTCCGTTATTGCTTACACTTGCAATTGCCGTGTCATAACTTGAAACAACGTAATCACTTCCGCGATACTCAGCGGATAACGCTCCATTACTTGAGAACGGTTTTAGATCCCTAATGTAATCAGCGGCTAATCGTGAATTTATTCTAGGCATTATTTCGCTCCAATTCGTTATCGTTTTCGGTCATTCCGGCGGCTTCATTCAAACAATTAGTTATCGCGTCAAGGTATCCTATAGCGTGCCATAGCCTTGGTTCGTGCCTTAGCCAGGGCGCCAACATTCTTTGGGTTTCATACTCGCGTTCAGCGCTTATTAGTTCGCGCTCCAACCATTCCCGCATCAGTTATCCTCGACAAAACTTAGGGGCTTAGAACAGTTCTGGCAGAATTCTTCCCTATACAATTCCACGCAGCCGTACCAACCCGCATAATGTTCTGAAGTTCTCGCGCAATAATCGCCACAAAAATACTCGTACTCTATTACGTCGCCGTTCTGATCCTCAATAATGTTAATGTTCGTCATTAGTTGCCCCTTTTGTTTGTTGTTATGGTTTTGCCGTGTTCTTTGGCAAACTTGGCTAATTGGTTACGCGCTTCGGTTAGGTATTCGTATTGATCCCAGAAATGTTTTCGGTTGCCGTCGAAACCCCTTATGTTATAGCAACCTTGTTTATCTAAGGTTGCACGCGGATAATCTTGATCGCCTACATTCTCAACAAAACCGCAACAAAACCCGTAATAAGTTACGCGGTCGCCGTTCGGCGTGCTTCGGTGAGTGTCGTTGTTTATCATCAGTTGCCCCTTTTCATTGTCATTATGTATAAGATCGCGCCAGATAACGCGAACATTAGCCCTAGTCCCGCGTTGACAAACGCAACTGCATAGCCAATTACTGCGAGTAACACGCCTAAGCGCCCTAACCCTTTATTGTTTGTTGTCATTAGATCCCTAACCGCCCCGCCGTTCGTGTTACAACGCCTAATCGGTCGGTGCAAGTTGTCGTATTGTTTTCAGCGTCGTAAAAAGTTTCCGCGCCGTCGGTGTATCTAACAAAGGCGCCCTTTTCATTAGCCCAAGATAGCTCCAAAATCGGCGGGCTTATCTTTAGGTAATCAATTGCGCCTAGTGTTCGCTTATTCATTGTTAGCGCCCTAGTTCGTTGTTTAGCCACTCAATGCCCGCAGACAATTCGCTCTCGGTAATTTCTTCATCGGAAAAGTTAAACATTGGCACTTGTTCGCCGTCGTAATCTTCGGGATAGATCCCGATACCTATTTCAGTAATAAGGGCGTAATCATTAGGCGCGGTTAGCGGGATAGTTACACCTAGTAAACCCCCGCCTAACATTTCAATGTAGGCATCAGAGTAACCCGCTTTAAGTACTGCCTTTAGTTCTAAAGTAACTTGCTGAAATTCGTTCACTTTGTACCCCTTTATTTATTCGGTTGCCGTGCTTTTGCGCGGTAAAAACAACGTTATTCCTAATGCGTGCTTAAGGGCGCATTATTGGGGCAACCGTTATCAGAACGTTATAAAACCGCCTAGCTCCCGCGCTTGTGCTCTTAAGGGCTAGACGGCGACCTATGCGAACAAGTGTTTCGAACAAGTGTTCGCTAGGCGTTTTATACGTCTTTTTGAGATTTTCTAAATTGGTTTTAACTGAATTTTCACTTTTCTGGTTTGGCGATTTTTTCTAGGTTGCGTGAGATTTCTGCTGACGTGATCTGATCTGCCGTAGCTGTTAGCGCTCGGTAAGCTTTTTTTACTCCCGCAATACTTCCGGCGGCGTACTGCACGCCGTTTGAGTCCCATAGCAGATAGCCGTAGTCGGTTTTATCTATCCACGCTCCACGCGCTATGCCGATAGCTATGCCTTTATCAAGCCCGCAAATACCGTAGTCCCGGTTGCACGCGTTGAGAACTGCCGACAATTCTGTAAACGGCCATTGTTCCTGGTCGTAACATTCGGCAAACTGCATTATGTCAATAGCCACTCGAAGATCTTGCTCGATCTCGCTGAGAGTTAGCATAATGTAACCGTTGTTTTCTTGGTTATGTACGCTGATTAGCGTCGTTCCGCTTACCGTAGAAACCCGGATTTCAACTCCCAGGCTTTCGCCCCGTTCTTGCCACTCGTAAACGTTCGGGCTTTTCTGAATTAGCTCGTATTGTGTCGCGTCAATTAGCTGTGATTGTATGTTCATTATCTTTTCCTTTTTTGGTTAGTTGTTTGGTTTGTTTGTTTTCTGCTGCTGATTTATTTTTGCTTTTTAGTCCTTGCTTGCTCGACCGGTACCCCCCCCTATAACGCCAAGTAAGAAATAACCTAACGTTGCCATTGTTCCAGCGCCCGCTAAGGCTAGGTAAGTACCCGTTTGGGATTGTACTTCGTGTACGTAGCCGTTAGGGGCTTCGTCTGGCTCGTAGCCGTTCTCTTGGCAATACCTTGCGTAGTACTTGTAATAATGTAACTTCCCGCTGTTCCTGAAGTACTTAGCCCTGGCTTCTTGCGCGTCGCCAAACTCGTAGCTACGTATCTGCATAGCCGCCCAACCAGCGTACGGTAATCTGTTAGCCATTAGGCGGACCAGGGGTAGCTGCCGGTTAGCTTAGCCGTTATCTCTAACGGGTCGCCAAGCGTATCGGGTATCTTTTCTTCAGCGCCGTCTATGGCTTGGTCCTCGTCGCTGCCCTCGCTATACCCAAGAATATTTATGGTAAATTCCTCGTAGCAGAATGTGATTTCCCACTCCCCGATTTCGTCGTCTTCTAGCACTTCGGTTTCGGCGCTTTGTTCCTTGCGCTTTACGTGGTTGCCGTGCTTATCGTGCCAACACGGGCTGCCGGCTGCTTCCGTGCCGCAATCCCACTCCCCGTACCACGTTGGCCTGATCACTACCCCAGGGCCGTAAAGCTCGCGGCCTTGTAGATACGCCTCAAACATTGTTTCAGCGTCTATCCACTCGATCTCGCCGTCTGGACCTATTAGCGTGTAAAACATTTCTTGTGTTTCTGGTAGTTCTTGCATTAGTTGTTCTCCATTTCTGTAGCTGCTGCTATTGCTTCGGTTAGTGTGTGGTAAACGTCTGGCGCAAAATCGTCGCTATCAACGCCGATTTCCTCGATCTCGTACCAAGGGTTATTCATCACTTTGTGATCTTGGTATAGCTTTTCCAGTTGTTCGTCTGTCGTAATGCCGTTGTATTCAAGGCGGTCTGTGTATCTGATTATGTCGTCGTTGTACAAGATCCGCATTTCGCCTTGTCGGACTACGCTAAATCTTGTGCCGTGCCAGACATACTCGCCGCCGTCGCAATTGACGTAGAACTCTGGGTTTTCTAGTTTCTTAGTCATTTAGATCCTCTATCTTTTCTGCAATTACGTGTGACCAGAGTCCGTCTATTTGTATGTTTTCGTCTATCTTAGTAATTAGCATTTCTTTGACTATCTCCAACTGTTTGGCGTCACTTAGTGCCGCGTTCTGAAAGTAGAAGTCATTGTTGTCTAGAGTGTAAAATTCAATTTCTAGGTTTAGTGTCACTTTTTTATTCATTAGTTGCTCTCGCTAACTGTCCAGCTCACATTGTCCCAGGATAGTTTGGTGTTTAGCTGTCCCAGTTCATCTATGAGTGCGTCTACGGCACGATCTGCCATTTCTTCGTTATCTGCGCTTATGAAACCGGTGGTAAAGGTTACGTGCGCGAAGTATTCGTTCATTAGTTTTCCCCCAAGTAGGTTTCGACTAGGTAAAGATCTTCATCGTGTGTCTGGCACGCTGCTGCGTAGCCAGGCGATACGTTTGCGTAACTCACTTCCGTGTCGCACCTATTGCATTTTCTAATCATTCTGTCCCCTTGCTTGTGTTTGCCGGTATTTCCGGATTAGATCCAGTTTTGCCGATACCAGGGGGTAGTCAAGGGTTATTTTAGTTTCGTTACCAAACCGTTATAAAGGGCGTTATTTGCAGAAAAAGCGCGTTTTTGAGCCTGATCAGAAATGAAGTTAACTGAATTTTGACTTTAACTGAATTGTGGGTTTATAGAGGCTTGTTGCCTCGGCTGGCGTTGCAAGATCTGTGTGCGGCAGCTAAGGGCGATCTGGGGTCACCGGCGTTTATGTGATCTGCTTGCCAGGGGTCAGCAGCGCGAGCGCCGTCACCGCATAAGTGGCAGACAATAGCTGTTTCTCTAACTGCCTTAGCTACTCTCTTGTAATCCTTGTTGTACAAAGCTTTTTTATGCTCGGATCTCTTGATGTCCTTGAGCTGGGCTACCCGGCGAGCGTGTTCATCGCATCTGCTGTTGTACGATAACGCACCACAGTCTAAGCAGGGCTTTCTGAATTTCATTTCTGACTGAATCCTAGCTGTTTTCATTTTTGAATCTGACTGAATTCTAGCTTACAGGTAAAGAAAAAGGACCCAAGGCCTAGGGGAAGGCGATGGATCCTTTGACTTTATAACCAAACAAACACAACTGAAACACTAACCAAGAAGGACCTAAGTAGCGACAAAAAGTTCTTCTGGATCTATTATGGCACACTTGCAACGTTTGTCAAGCAGATCTCTAGTTATTTTTATCAGTAGAGTAAAAGCCTGAGCCTCTAAATGCTACAGCGGCTACGGCTGGCTTGCGGACCATGCCCCCCCTACACTTATTGCACTCCACCTTTGGATCTTTGTGAATTGAATGTTGCACCTCGTTTACCTGACCGCACACACATTCGTAGACATAAGTTGGCATTACAGGTCACCGAATCCTTGTAGCAGCGACCTAAGTGCCATCTCTGCCTGCTGAGGTACTACGCCATTACCGCAAGCCTTCAGTTCCTCGTTGCGTGTCAGCCCGACGCCAGTAACCCAACCTTCGGGCAAGCCCATCATCCACTCTGTAAAGGCGCTTGAGAGCCTGTGAGCGCCATCCTTGCCGTCTGGCTTAGTTGGCAGCGGTGAAGGTCGTCCTAACGTCTTTTCCCACCGTCTGATAGCTGGTTCAAACTTCCCCCAGGACGTCTCGCCAAGCATAACCTCCGTCTCAATTCGAGTCTTTGGGTTACCTGCCTTTATTTCTTTTTGCGTTGGCCCGTTTGCCATGCTGGTTCTAGTGGTTGGCAACAGAACTTCACCGCTGTTGAAAATCGCCCTAGCTACGGTGTCAACGCTCGTTTTACCGTCGCGCATTTGTGCGGCTGAGCCATCCTTGTAATCACGCACGATTGGGGTAGGCATCAAGTCATTGACAACAGTTTCTCTTACGTTGGCATAACCGCCTTTACCCTTATTTAGTGCCTTTGCTTCGGGAGTGCGGGCTGGTAGGTGATCCATTGTGTTCGGGGTAGGCATTAGGTTGTCAACCGCTCGGCTCACCCTGAGTCCGTTTAGCCTGGCTATGTCCATTGCGTTGTCACGAACTCCAACGGTATTACCACGCTTGCGAGCTTCGGCTTCGCCCAATGCCCCGCCCTCACCTTGACTAGCGGTTGGGGAACGCAACAATAAAGACTCTGAATCGGTTATGCGGGGCCCCTGCATCGGCAGCGCGTAAACCTTGCCATTTCGCATCGTACCCGAGGTCTGCCAAGTCTCCGAGAACAGCTCCCAATGCTCGCAAAGCAGGTTCGCTATCCCCTGCTTCTCCCATACACCACGCGCAGAGTTCCAAGTCTGGGTTGGTTGCTGCTGCGCTAAGTAATCCTCTGACATTTTCAATAACCACCAATCTAGGTTGTAGTTCTTCAATTGCTCTTGCGAACTCAGACCAAAGACCTGATCGAGTTTCTGTTCTTAGTCCGGCACGCTTGCCAGCTAATGATAAATCCTGACAAGGGAAACCGCCAGTAAGAATGTCAACTGGCTCGACTTGCGTGAAGTCAACCTTGGTCACGTCACGGTAATTTGGAACGCCTGGGAAGTGAGCTTCAAGGATTGCGCTCGGTGCTGACTCCCACTCACAGTGCCATGCAACTTCTGCGCCTGTGACGTTTACGACAGCATTGTCGAGGCCGCCAGTGCCACTAAAGAGCGAGCCGATCCTCATTCGCCCATTACCTTGTAGTGCGCTTCTCTTGCGTTATGGTCACGCGCTCCGCCTGCCCAGCGTCCTGCGTTGAAGTAAAGCTTCTTCATCTTCTCCACGCGCTCAATCTGGTTACGCTTCTCTATCTGCAATAAATTACCTTTTAGTTCTTCGTGCGTGAGCTGTGGGTTCGCCGTCATAAGCAGCGCACGCTCACGCATCTCTTTTGCTAGTAGGTTAATGTCCATCTTGTTCGCCCCTTTGTCGTAAATAATAGATAATGTAGTCGGTGGTTACTGAGGGCTTGTTGGTTAGCTTTTCAAGTAGTTCCGTGAGCGCCCTCTGCTCGCCTTGTAGCCTGTAAGTTTCCCTTACGTTCTCGGCATGGTCCATCAAAACTTACTCACTGATCCACTAAACGGTGTGTGCTTGTCAAGTTCCATTGTGAGTATGCCAGTGCTGCTATCCTGTCCTGACTTGCGCCTAAACCAATCGCTGCCATTGTCGCTTGTAGGGCATTGAACCCAGAACTTTGATCCGTTGCCGTCGTGACGCTGACCGAGTTCTTCGATAGCAAGGTGGTGAAAGTGCGCTGAGATTAGCACGTCACAGGCTGATGCCCACTGGTTACCAAAGGTTGCGTCGCTCCACCACTTCTTGACACCTGCTGGACGTGCTGCCTGATGCCCGTGTACCGCGCCGATAGTGTTTACGCCGTACTGAAACGCAAAGCCTTCTTCGTCAGGCTGTGGTATCAGATAGTCAACGTCCATGCCGATCTCTGTTGTGAGCCGGCGTAGCTGCTGCAAGATAACAATGCCCCAGTCGTCTAGACCAGGCTTACCGATTGCCTGACCCATAAAGCGGTTCTGGCAGTGGTTAGAAGCTATTGATCCGTAGGTAACTGGTGCGTACTTCGCTGCCAATTTGACCAGCAAAAACATAAGGGAAGCCGCTAAATCGGTTTGCTGCATAGGGCTGAGCGTGTTTGACTGAACTTGCTCAAACTTAGCTTTTGAGTCAAAGCTCTCAATAATGTCGCCCATGTCTAGTATGTAGATGCGCTCATACCCTTGCTTCATCTGGACTTCGATCTGGTCAAAGCTTTCTAGCACTCTTGCAACTAGTTCTTCGTGACCACCTCGGCTTGCGCCCTTGCCTACCTGAAGATCAGCAGGGCAGATTATGAGAGCCTTCTGGCTGACCTTTGCTTTTCTGCGAGTTACTGCCGATTTGGTCCTTTTTGCGACTGAAAACAGGGCAGGTAGGTCTAAATCTGCAACTTTCTTCCGAAAAGTGAACCGGTACGAGGTTAGGTACTCGCCGCCTTCGCGCTGTTGCCACTGTGAGGTTCTAGGTGTGCCGATGATCTCGTATTCTTCAGGTGGATAGCCACGCTCAAGTAGGAAGTCGTTGAAGTTTGGCTGCTCTGCCATGCCTTCTGTTGTTGCCGTTCCCTCGTTGCCCTCGTACTGAACGCCAGGGCGAAAGTCTTTTGGCACCTTCATTGTCGGTGCGGGTTCTAAGTTCTCTAGCATTATTACAGCCTATCCTCTGTAGCAAGCGCAAGCCTGCCTCCGGTGCTTGGTTATGGTCACGTCTGCAAGGCTAAGCCCCTTGAGTCTGAGCTGTGTTGACAGAGTGTTGGCAGGCCAAGCCCTTACGTCAGCTAAAGCTGCTTCTAGTATCTCTCTATCATTTGGTTCAAGTTCTGCCAGCTTCATCTGTATCTTGCAATACACCGCCTTACTTTGCGGTCTTTCTAGTCCTTCAAGCATGGTTCACTTTCAGTCGTTTTATTTCGTCATTGAGATAAAACTGCGCTTTTTCCAGATCCTGTATGTTGTTGCCTTTTAGGTCTGCACGCCAAACGTACTTGACAACATTCCCTAGGTTGTAGTTCATCCACCTAGTTACTTCTATGGCCTCTATGCCGCTTGGGTGGCTTGTGTAGTGGCTTGGGTTGTTCACTAGGTCGTTCATTAGATCGTGAAGTCGTTCTCGGTTGATAGCAGTGCGTCTACTAGCTTGATAAGCGTTACATCGTTTGCAGCGCCTAGTTGCGCCTTAGAAGCTATGAACGCTGCCAGGGGTACCCTTATGGATTCGAAGTCCTCTGACCAAACTAAGTCGTGCGTTAGTAGCCCGGCTGCCTGCTCAAAGTCCAACTGAATCTTGTGGTTTAGGTTTCTGGTCATTGTCCGTTCGCCTGCTTTCTTAGTGACTGAAGCACTATCTCGGCTGCTATTTCTTCGCTGAAGCCTTGTGCTACCAGCGAGTTCTTTAGTCCAGCCAGAGCTTCTGCAAAGATGCTTATCTGGTCAATCATCTCTGGGGTACTGAGTGCTTGTTTCTTTTTCATTTTTCTTCCTCATCGTTTATGTACTGAATTAGATCTGACAGGTAAACTATTTCGCGTAATTCGCCCTTGCCCGACTCTTGCGTCTCTGCTAAGAATGTGGCTAACCGAATTGCTCTATTGCGCTCAGACATTTTGCCTGAGTTAAAAGCATGGTGACTACTTGTAGCGATTAGTTTGTTGGTGCTCATTAGTTATCCTCTTTCCATAGCTTCCAGTACGCCTTGTGTTCTCTAGTGGCAAAAAGTGCATCGTTTGCTTTCAGCCTTTCCGCCCATAAATCTGCTCCCACCTTGCTTAGCTCTTTAGCCATATTCTCTAGTGTCCATTGCTTTTCGCAGACTTTTTCGTGAGCGTGGATTGCCCTTTGTCTTTCTGACCACTCCGGCGTAGCTTCCATCGCTTCTTTTAGTTGTTTTTCGTTCATCTTGTTCCTTTCGTGTAGGTGTAAAAGGTAGCTTGGCGAAGGTGAAAATCGTATGCCGTTTGTCGCAAGCTGTCTAGCTTCGTTGACGTTACCCAATGTTTCCCTTCTAATGTAAGTTGTTATTTACATTACAAATGTTAGTTATTCTTTGCCTTACTAACTTTTGTGACGATAGTGTTACTAAGGCGCTTGTGTCGTTATGGTTACAAATCACTTTGTGCCGTATCGGTTACATTCCATGTTTTTATGGATGCTGGCTTCGAACTGCCCGGGATTTCCGGATGGTTGCAATAGTTCTGACATAAGTGGTAATTAGGTGCAAAGTATGCACTAACTTCCCTGCCAATCTTTGACCGTTTTTTCTTAGTCATAATCTTTGACCATTTTTTCCTTTTCATTTTTTTGCCTTTTTTGTGGTTTCCAAAATGGGATGCCTTGGTCATTCATAGTTAAAAGATGCAGTTTTTTACAATAAAGGCACTCGACTTGATTGCCTGGTTTTTTGAAAGTTACTTTTGGCAGATAGGCATAACACTTAAGCCTATTGTTGTGCTTTTTTTGTTCTCTCACTTCTGCTCTTCCTTGACTTTTGCTATAGCATCGTGCCATAGCCCAATCCAGTTTTCAACGCTTATGTCTTTTATTGAGATTCTATGATTTTCTAGTATCTTAATAATGCGTTCACGCTCTAGCTCAACCCCAGCGTCGTAGCCCAGTGTCCAATAAAGCTTGTTGCTTATTTCATCATCCATTTTGTTCCTCCGTTTGGATTAGAATCATTAGTTCCGCTTCGCTAATTTTT
>Ga0307981_1001292_pt1 | contig 22749 bp, 17 predicted proteins | sample OrgLakmetagen987_FD_201849 | JGI IMG/M metagenome (GOLD analysis project Ga0307981, IMG submission 201849) | Saline water microbial communities from Organic Lake, Antarctica - #987 | ecosystem: Environmental > Aquatic > Non-marine Saline and Alkaline > Saline | place: Antarctica: Organic Lake... | reverse complement strand
CTTGAGTATGTAGATATCTTCTACAGCCACAGACCAGATCCTAAAACGCCTATAGAAGAAACCATGATGGCATTAGACCACATCGTGAAATCTGGAAAAGCACTTTATGCTGGCATCTCCTCTTATAGTCCTGAAGAATCTGCAATGGCGTTCAAAATTTTAAAAGAATTAGGCACGCCTTGTTTGGTACATCAACCTTCTTATAGCATGTTTAACCGTTGGGTTGAAGATGGATTACTGGACGTTTTAGAAGAACACGGTGTTGGTTCTGTTGTTTTTAGTCCGTTGTTTCAAGGCTTATTAACTGATAAATATTTACACGGTATTCCTCAAGGTTCAAGGGCATCGAAACCCAATAGCTTTTTGTCCACTTCAGATATTAATGACAAAAATATTGCTAAGGTAAAAGCCTTAAACGAGATTGCTCAAAAAAGAGGTCAAAAAATGGCACAATTGGCATTGGCTTGGGTCTTAAGAGATAAGCGAATAAACTCAGTAATTATTGGAGCAAGTAAAGTATCACATATTGAAGATGCCGTTGGTATTAAGGATAATTTAGAATTCTCTACTGAAGAATTAGAGGCTATTGAAGCGATTTTGAAGGGTTAGACATAAAAAGCTTCTCGGAGTTTACCCCCAGAATCTTAGGCAATGCCAATTTTGCGGTGATACGCTCTGCGAAGTTTGCACCTTCGCAGTAACCTCCAAATCCTTACCCAAAAAAAGAAGAAACAATGTCAGTGTAAACTGAATTAATTCTTTTTATGCTTCAAATATTTCAAATACAAATGCTCTACTTTAGTCCTTGCCCAAGGTGTTCTTCTAAGAAATTTTAAGCTGGATTTTACAGAAGGGTTTTCCTTAAAACAGTTTATATTGATGTGTTCAGCAAGGGTATTCCATCCGTAATGTGCATGTAAATCAACAAGAATTTTTTCTAAAGTAATACCGTGTAAAGGGTTATTCTTTTGTGTGTCCAAAATTCAGTGGGTTTAATAGTTTATCTTCTAGATTTATTAGCGCTATGTCTTGAATTTCCAGATCTAGATCCACTTGATTTCGTATTGGAATTTCTAGAATTTCCAGAATTAGATCTCGGTTTCTGATTTCTTCCTCTTTGCTGTGGATTAAAGGGTTTTGTAGACGCATTTGGGTCAGGTTCAAAACCAGGTATAATTTCCATTGGAATTTTGTCTCCAATCAATTTTTCTATATCTCTTAAAAAGCTAGTTTCATCTGCGCTAACTAAGGAAACAGCCAGACCACTTGCTCCTGCTCTTCCGGTTCGGCCTATTCTATGTACGTAATCTTCAGATATATTTGGCAACTCAAAATTCACTACGTGGGGTAACAAAGGGATGTCTAGACCGCGAGAAGCAATATCTGTTGCAACCAAAACTTTGATGCTTCCATTTTTAAAACCAGCTAAAGCTTTGGTTCTTGCCCCTTGGCTTTTGTTACCGTGAATTGGTGCGGCACCAATTTTGGCCTCTTCTAATTTTTTAACTAATTTGTTTGCACCGTGTTTAGTTCTAGTAAACACAAGCACTTGTTCCCAGTTTCCTTCTGAAATCAATTTGATAAGTAAATCGGTTTTCTTCTCTTTAGCTACTCTATACACTTGCTGTTCAATAGCTTCAACAGCTGTGTTTTCTGGAGTAGATTCTACGGAAACAGGATTCTTTAAAAATTCATTTGCAAGCGAACGAATCTCTTTAGAAAAAGTCGCAGAAAACAACAATGTTTGTCTTTGCTTAGGAATTAATCCCATAACCTTTTTTATATCTCTTAAGAATCCCATATCCAGCATTCTATCTGCTTCATCTAGCACAAGAATTTCAACTTTAGCTAAAGATAAAAGACCTTGATTATTTAAATCTAAAAGTCTACCAGGCGTAGCAATTAAAACATCTACACCATTGCGAAGCGTGGCAACTTGTGGTTTTTGATTAACGCCTCCAAAAATAACCGTAGATCTGATGTCTACAAATTGACTGTAATCTTTTACATTTTGATGAACTTGTGCTGCCAATTCTCGCGTTGGCGTTAAAATTAAAGCCCGAACTGGTCTATTTCTTAAGGTTTGTTTTTGTGCTAATAATTGAAGCATTGGTAATGTAAAACCAGCGGTTTTACCTGTTCCAGTTTGCGCTGAGGCTAAAACATCTTTTCCCTCTAAAACAAGAGGTATTGATTTGGTTTGTATTGGTGTTGGGGTGTCGTAACCTTGCGCGCTTACAGCTTTCACAAGACTATCGGATAGTCCTAATGACTTAAATGACATAGTTTGTTTTTTTGAAATGACAATCTATGGTATCAGTGGTCATTCCTTTATTAATTTGCAAAGGTAGGCTTTAATTTACTAGCAGTCTATATAATTCAGCTTGCTATTAAAATTTGTGAATGGCATTTACAAAAAATGCCACGAAATTCCATAAGTCAAAGACTTGGTTCGTTGCACATTAATTTCTAATCGATTTTACTCTTTAAGTTGATAAAAAGTATTTTTATTTACCCCTTCCAATTGTCTCGCAGCGTAACTGTTCGATTAAAGATTAACTTATCTGCCGTTGAATCTCGGTCTACACAAAAATAACCTATGCGTTGAAACTGAAAACGTTCTTCTAGTTTTGCTTCTTTTAAGCTCGGCTCCAGATAAGCGGTAATTACTTCTAAAGAATCTGGATTTACAAAGTCTAAAAAGTCTTTTTCTTTGTCTTCGGTTGGGTCTTCAACACTAAACAATCGATCATAAAGACGCACCTCTGCCTTCACAGCATGAGGTACAGAAACCCAATGCAGTGTTCCTTTTACTTTTCTAGTTGCTGCTTCGGTTCCACTTCCACTTTTGCTATCTTGGTCATAGGTACAATGCACTTCTAGAATGTTGCCATCTTCATCTTTTATTGCTTTTTCTGCTTTAATGATATAGGCGTTTTTCAACCGAACTTCTTTTCCTAATTTCAATCTAAAAAACTTTCGATTCGCTTCTTCTCTAAAATCTTCTTGTTCAATATAAATTTCTCTAGAAAAAGGAACTTGACGTTCTCCTGCTGCTTCATCCTCAGGATTATTCTCTGCCGTTAGCCATTCTTCTTTTCCTTCAGGATAGTTCGTTATCACTACTTTTAAAGGGTCCAAAACACCCATTACCCGAGGTGCTGTTTTGTTTAAATCTTCTCTGGCGCAAAATTCTAAATGAGAAAGGTCAATCCTGTTTTCGCGCTTCCCAATGCCAATACTATCAGCGAAATTACGGATGGAGGTCGGCGTGTACCCTCTTCGGCGTAAGCCAGATATAGTAGGCATACGTGGATCATCCCAACTGTTTACCAATCCTTTTTCTACCAATTGAGCTAGCTTGCGTTTGCTAACCACAGTATGGCTGAGGTTTCTTCTTGCAAATTCGCGTTGCTTTGGAGCGAATTCTTCTGGTTTGCGTACTTTGCTGATAAACCAATTGTAGACTTCACGGTGAGGTAGGAATTCTAAAGTACAAAATGAATGGGAAATTTGCTCGATAAAATCAGATTCTCCATGCGCCCAATCATACATAGGGTAAATGCTCCAGTTGTTTTCAGTACGGTGATGTGCTTTGTGTAAGCAACGGTACATAACAGGGTCACGCATTAACATATTGGGAGAAGCCATGTCAATTTTAGCCCGAACTACATGTTCTTTTTCCTTGGTTTCTCCATTTTTCATAGCTTCAAAAAGCTGAAGGTTTTCTGCACTACTTCTATTCCTAAACGGGCTTTCTTTTCCAGCTTCTGTTGGTGTTCCTTTTTGGGCTGCAATTTCTTCAGAAGTTTGGCTATCTACATATGCATCTCCATTTTTGATAAGTTCTATAGTCCAGTCATACAATTGCTGAAAATAATCTGATGCATAGCATTCTTCTGCCCAATTAAAGCCTAACCAAGTTACATCCGCTTTTATGGCGTCTACAAATTCTTTTTCTTCTTTTGCTGGATTGGTATCATCAAATCGAAGATTTACAGGTGCATCGTATTTTAATCCCAAACCAAAATTTAGGCAAATAGAAGAAGCATGACCAATGTGTAAATACCCATTTGGTTCTGGTGGAAAACGAAATTTCAATTGGTCTTTCGTATATCCATTTTCCAAGTCTTCTTCAATAATTTGCTCAATAAAATTGAGGAATTTCTTTTCTGCTGACATAAGGTTTTATTAAGCTGCAAATTTACTTAATTTAAAGTTCACTAAAAGCAAAGCTGAAAAGAAATACACATATTGAAGAAATGCTTAGCTTTTGGTATCTTTCTAGTTTAGAATAATACAACGAATGAAAAACACGCCGCGAATGCACTAATTTTTATTCGTGCATTTGAGGCATCCTTATTTTAAACAAGTTTAAAAAATTGAAAAGTGAACATAAGTCTAGTTAATATTGAAACTTTCTTAACTTTGAATATCAAAATTAATTTATGCTTCAAGATATTTTAGCAGCAGTGCCACTTGGGCTTTTTCTTGCTTTTTTAATAGGCCCAGTTTTTTTTGTGTTACTCGAAACTGCAGCCATGCGTGGATTCCGAGCTGCCTTATCTTTTGATTTAGGAGTGATTTTAGCCGATATATTTTTCCTTTGTATTGCCTATTTTGGAACCAATCAACTTTTATTACGCATTAAAGATGATCCTGCATTGTTTCTTTTTGGTGGAACAGTTCTCACTACGTATGGAATTATCAGTTTTATAAAAGTGAGAAAAACTACCTTGAATCCAGCAAAATTTCAAATTCAAAAACTGAAAGGGAAAGATTACTTAGGTATTGCAGGAAAAGGTTTTCTACTTAACTTTATTAATATTGGTGTATTGGGCTTTTGGCTAGGCTTAATCATTGTTTTTGGGCCAAGCCTAGATATGGAGCCACAACGCCTAATCACTTTTTTTAGTACGGTTTTAATTACCTATTTATGTGTAGACATTTTCAAAATTCTACTGGCAAAAAAATTGAATAAAAAGCTAACTCCGTCTCGTGTAGCCATGAGTAAAAAAATAATCAGTATTGTGATTATTGTATTTGGTGTGGTCTTATTGTTTAGAGGTCTCTTTCCTGAGCAAACTGAAAAATTTGATTCAGATATTGAAGAAATGATGCCTGCCAACTAAGATTGAAGTTTTTTTATCATTCGCTTAATTCGGTCTTTCAGTTTTTCTGAAGAAAGCTTCTCCCGAAGTCGGTCTGTAATAATAGGAAACGAAAATGGCGTGGGATTGGCACAATCTTTCCAAATCATTTTTTGTCCTTGTATTCTCTCTAAAGACAATTGTAACCTTCCTTGTTCTAGACTATGTTCAAAAGTTTCAACATAGGCTTGCTGATAAAGTAAATTTTCTGGTTCAAAATCTTTAAAGACGTCAAAAATAAGTTGAGAGCTTGATTGTAAGTGTTTATTCTGTACACTTTTGTTAGGGTAGCCTGTAAAAACCAAACCTGCAATTACGGCTACATCTCTAAATTTTCTTCTTGCCATTTCAGTAGCATTTAGGCTTTTTTGCAAGTCATCCATCAAATATGCTGAAGAAAATAAATTGTTATCCAGCACTTGTTGCATATCCACTTTTTGGTCAGATAGCAATTCAAAGCCATAATCGTTAAAGGCTATAGAAAAGGAAATGGGTTGCAGAAGGCTTATCCGGTAAGCAAGTAAACTAGCCAATGCTTCATGAACAAACCTTCCTTCAAAAGGGTAAAAAACATGGTGATTTCCATCTCTCGTAGTAAAGGTTTCAATTAAAAATTCTTTGTCAGTTGGAATGATAGATTCTAATTCTTGACGTTCGAAAATAGGAGCTAAAGCTTGTAATTCTTTAGATTTGTTTGGTAAATGTGCAGCGTACAATTCTTCCCTCAAAAGCCTTGACATTTGCGAAGATAAGCTCAACCTGCCTCCCATCCAACTGGGTACTTTAGCTGTTTTTTGTTTCGATTTTCTTACTAAAACTTGCATGCTTTTAATCCGAACCAATTCTAGGTTTCTTCCTGCAAAGGTGAACACATCACCAGGTTTTAATTTTGAAATAAACCACTCTTCAATAGAGCCTAAAAAGCCACCGCTGATGTATTTTACACTCAAAACAGCATCACTAACTATGGTTCCTATTTGAAGCCGATGCCGCATTGCAATGCCTTTACTATTTACTTTGAATCTACCGTCTTCTTCTATTTCTACCTTTTTATATTCGTTGTAATTCTGAAGTGATTCGCCTCCGTATACAATGTAATTTAATGCCCAATTCCATTGTTCTTCTGTGATGGCCTGGAAGCAAAAGGTAGATTTAATTTCAGGAAATATTTCTTCTGGATAAAACCCATCTGAAACCGCTAAGGTGGTTAAATACTGTACTAAAACATCATAGGAATTGAGGTAAGGCAAACGGTCTTCCACGGCTTCTTGCTCAACCGCTTTTTGAAGAGCAGAGGCTTCTACCAATTCTATGGCATGGGTAGGCAAAAAATAGATTTTACTGGTTTTTCCTGGTTGGTGCCCACTTCTACCTGCCCGTTGCAAAAATCGCGCAACGCCTTTGGGTCCTCCTATTTGAATAATGGTTTCTACTGGAGCAAAATCTACTCCTAAGTCTAAGCTGGAAGTGCAAACCACCGCTTTTAAGCTTTCGTTTCTAATGGCATTTTCTACCCAAATTCGGGTTTCTTTGTTGATGCTACCATGATGCATGGCAAGCTCACCTGCAAATTCTGGATACTGCTCTAATATCTTTTGAAACCAAATTTCGCATTGAGAACGGGTATTGGTAAAAATTAAAGTGGTTTTTGAGCTTTTAAGAATTGGTATAATTTGAGGCAATAAATGAATTCCCAGATGTCCTCGCCAAGGAAATTTTTCCATTTGGTCTGGAATTACACTTTCTACAATAATTTTCTTACGGAGATTTGCTTTTATCATGGCAGTTTTAGCTTGACTTTTAGCAGTATCTCCAAGCAAAACTTCCAATGCTTGATGAAGGTTACCAATGGTTGCAGAAATGCCCCAAATCTTCAAATTTTGTGTGCAATTTTTTAGTCTGGATAAACTTAATTCCATTTGTACACCACGTTTTGTACCAAGTAATTCATGCCACTCATCAACGACTATTGCCTTACAATTTTGGAAGGTTTTTGGATAATTTTTACTGGCCAACAAAAGCTGCATGCTTTCTGGAGTAGTGATTAAAAAATCGGGCATATTTCGTTTTTGTTTAGCCCGTTCACTTGTGGAAGTATCTCCCGTTCTTATCCCAACCCGAAAGGGTAAATCCAATTCGGTAATCAGGCGTTCTATAGATTGTTTGATTTCTAACGAAAGTGCACGAAGTGGAGTAATCCAGACTGCTTTGAGGCCTTTTTCGATCTTCGCATTTTCAGCAGCTTCCATTAATTCTATAATAATGGGAACCCATAGTGCATAAGTTTTTCCGCTACCTGTAGGTGCATTTAATAAGCCACTTTTCCCACTTAAATAAGCTTCCCAAGTATCTTTTTGAAATTGAAATGCAGTCCAGCCTTGCTTTTGAAACCAGTTTTCAATTTTCTGCTGAAATGCTTTCCTTTTCATATCTAGTTCTTGCTTCAAAAGTATAGGAAATAGGATTTAGTAAGAAGGAAGTTAGATTTCTTTAGCAAAAAAAACTGCTTCAATTTGAAGCAGTTTTAATATCATCTAAACTTTCATTATTTATTTAACCAAAAGCTTTTTCGTATAGTTGGCTTCGTTAGAAATTACTTTTACTAAATATACCCCGGCATTTAATTCATCTATATTCAACCTAATTTCTTGAGCAGCTTCTTTTTGAATGCTAGCTACTCTCCTACCGTTGATGTTAAAAATCTCAATATTTACATCTCCGCTTATAGTTGAATTCAATTGAATGTTCACAAAATTTCCAGCAGGATTTGGCCAAATTTTAAACTCGTCTGCATCAAAAGTTTCATTGCTAAAAGTTTCACAATCCAACTCATCAACAGGCGGCATATCAAAAGCTTCTACTTGATCCAGCCTATTGTTGGAGTCACCTTGGTCTGCACTCCAGCCTAAACCACGGTCTGCAAAAGCTTGCCAGATTAAACATTTGTTAGCTCCATCATTTGTAAGTTCATCTGCCATTAAAATAGCATCACGACCATCTATAAAACCAGGACTACACGATTGTAGTTTTAGCCCGTCTGTAACTAGTTGCATAGCAATATTATTACCTCCAGTTCCGTTGTACAAATTTGGGTCAAAACCATATTCGTCTATCAAATCCCATGTCATGTCCCAAAGCATTTGAGCCCAAACATAGCCCATACCATGAGGAAGCGAAAGGTTAGTATTATTGGTAATGTCATACGTAAATGGATTTACATTGGTATCTGTTGAGTATGGAGTTGGGCGGATGCCATTACCTGTTATAGGTTGAGAAACGGCAAAAGTTCCATAGCCTCTTCCATTGGGTCCTAAATCTGTAGATTTCATGGTCATCATTAATCCCATATAATCACTCCAGCCTTCTCCCATCTGTTCTTCGTTAAAAAGACAATTGGTTTGAAATCTTCCTCCAGTAAGCCTATTGGAAACGCCATGACCGAATTCATGAGAAATAATTCCATTGTCAAAATCACCATCAATTAAATAAGGTCCATCATTTACCAATGTAGCATTGATATTTACACCGTCTTCTAATTCACTTATTAAGGCTTCTCCATCAACTTGACTAATCATGATTGAAGGTATGTTTATTGTAGTACTTGTTCCACCCATATTAAAGGTGCCTCCCTCATTGTTTACAACAATAACAGCGGCAGCTCCAGCATCTTGTGCCTCTTGAACCTTGGTAACAAAAGTACATTCTCCTCTTCTTACAACCGCAATTTTCCCCGTTATTGCAGATGAATTTAAAATAAATCCACCACAAGCTAAATAATCTGTCCCAAATGAATTTATATCATCAATCAAAACCAAATCTTCCGTAATGGGAACAGCTGTTAAAATAGGCCCGAAAGTTGCTTGACTACCACTAATATCGCCCGCAATAGTTGCCGGACTTTCTATAGAAAGTGGTGAACCTTCAGGTCCGGAAGGAGACCACAAAAACATGGTCATAGAAGGATTATTTCCATCTGGTGGAGTGCCAAAAGAAGCATTATTTAATCCTTGTCCATCCTGAGCATCTGCAAACACAAAATCATTCCCAAAACCTTCGTCAGAATAATTGGTTTGCTGAAAGTTCCCTGCCTCTTCATTGAACCCGTATTTATACCAAACATCATGCAAGACATTATTCCAATAAAATAAATTCGTTATTGCTGCATCTTCATAAAAAGCAGGAGGCGCATCAAAAGCCAAGGGAAAATCAAAAATCAAATCGTCTCCACCATCAGGAGCATATCCAGCACTGTTATTTCCTGCTCTATCTTCTTGTGCCCAAACATTATTACCTCGTGTAATCGTAAATTCCGCACCTGCAATACCGTCTGTATCATGCCAGCCAAAAGGAGATGCAAGTTCATCTGCTGGATCAATCTCTAAACTTCTTTGTCCATGATTTGGAGATTCTACGGGAATTGGGTATACATTATATATCGCTCCATCTGTAGCGCTTGAAAAACTTTCATAAGCAGATTGTGAATTGCTTCTGTTGTGAAAAGCAATGTTCTTTTCTGTTGGGGTTTTTGTTTTGTGCTCATGACTTTGGCTACAGGAAATAGTCCAGTTATGTGTACTTATAATTTCACCGCTTTGCGCATCTACTCTCACACTCCACCAATCATTATTGTTTTTTGCATGGATAGACAAATCCCAAGCCAATAGAAGTTGGTTGGTGTCAATGTTTTTTTGGTACACTAATTTAACAGGAATATCATCAAAAGAGATTTCTCCTTTGTTAAAAAGGAATTGCGAATTGCTTCTAGCATCAATCAGACTTAAATTAGTTGGGCTTTCTAAACCTAACTGATTTGCAGCTGAGTTGATAGCTTCCAATGGAGAGATACTAGCAGAAGTAGTATTTATTTTATTTTGTAAGTTGTTTTCAAAAGAATTGGTAAAATGAAGCACTTCTTGGTTCCTAATAGCGAACACACCAATAGAATTGAAGATGGGAATACCTTGGTATCTCTGTAAAACATAGACGTTATTGGTATTGGTGCTTTTTGAATAATGATAAGAATCAATTTCAAAATCAGAGACATCTTCTTGGTTGAGATTTCCCTCTGCTACTTCTGAACGTAATTTATCTTCAATAGCATTTTCGAAATTTTGTGCACTGAGCAAGGTGATTGTAAAAAGGCTTACACCTACAAATAGTAATTTTCTTAGCATCATTTAACAATTTTTCGCCAAATTACTATAATCAAAAGGTATTTCAAAGGAAATAGATTTAAACCAATACTATTTTAACAATTGTAATCTTTTAAAAATTCTTTTATAATATTGAATATATTTTAATATATAAGAAAAATATTAAATTTTAATGAATTATTCTTTGGAAAGTGTAAATAATTTTGAAAATCATCAAGCTTACAATAAAAAAACAAAATGGATTTATATTTGAAGATTATGCATCAGAATTTTTGGTTTTCATAAAAATACCTAGAATTCCAGAGATAACAATCCCAATAGAAACATTGAATAAGATGGCATTTTTAATATAAGCCTCTAAACTGTGAAATTCTCTTGCAGATACTGCTTTACCACCACCCATAGTGTAACGTTCTACAGCTAAATCTATAAAATCCGGAGACAAAAAAGTATTCATATAGTAAATGGTTGCAGGAGAAAGCCCGGCAATGATAATAGAAAGAATGCCACCAGATAAAAAAACTTGTTGCCAGTTGATGTTTCCTTCGTAGTATTTCAGTTTTTTCTCTCGTAAAGCCAAGTAAAAAAGTATGATTTGAGGAAAAACAATGAGTAAGCTATAAAAAATATGAAACTGAATAAGCTCATCATGCCAGCCTAAGTACTTTTCTAAAGAAAGCCACAACATATTGAAAGCTGTAAAATATAAAGCCCATTTGAATTCAATTTCAAACTTTTTCAAAATCGTGGATTTTAATCAGTTATTTATTGGCCTTGGTAAGCACCCATTCTCCTTTTTGAATAAGTGGTAAAGCTTGTTTATACTTTACAATTTTCTCTTCACCATTAGTTACACTTTTAATGGTCACTTTGTCGTTTCTTCCAATTTTAGGTTGATCCCTTACAATGGTTTCAGTAACTTGTTGAGAAGGTCTTCCCGCTCCTTGCCCAGCAGCTCTATTCTGTGCTGCTTGCTCGCCTAGATTTCTTACTTCTTCCTTACGAGTTTGGGTTTGCTCTCTTGGAGCTTGGCTTCTTGCTTCTTGAATAGCCGAAGAATCACGTTGTGGAATTTCCCCTTTAAACAAAAATGAAATCACCTCTTTGTTTACTTCGTCAAGCATCACCTTGAAGAGTTCAAAAGCTTCAAATTTATAGATGAGTAATGGATCTTTTTGCTCATGAACCGCAAGTTGAACACTTTGTTTCAGTTCATCCATTTTACGTAAATGGTTTTTCCAAGCTTCATCTATAATGGCTAGGGTGATGTTTTTTTCAAAATCGTTTACCAATTCCTTTCCTTCGCTTTCGTATGCTTTTTTAAGATTAGTAGCTACTTGCAAGGTCTTGGTGCCATCTGAAAATGGAACCGCAATTCGTTCAAATTTTTCACCTTGTTTTTCGTAAACTTGCTTGATTACAGGAAATGCTATTTCTGCATTACGCAGCATTTTATCTTCGTAATTTTTATAAGCTGCTTTATACAATTCACCTGCAATTTTTTGAGGTTGCATTTTCTCAAACTCATCTTTACTTAGTGGAGGTTCAATAGAGAAAAAACGAATGCTTTCAAATTCAAAATTCTCATATTCATTGGCTATTTTATTGCTTTCCGTAATAGATTCAGACGTGTCAAAAATCATGTTGGCAATATCAATACGCAATCTTTCTCCGTACAATGCATTGTAGCGACGTTTATAAATTACTTCTCGCTGGGCGTTCATTACATCATCATATTCCAACAGTCGTTTACGCACTCCAAAGTTGTTTTCTTCTACTTTTCGTTGTGCGCGTTCAATTGATTTTGAAATCATGGAATGCTGAATTACCTCTCCTTCTTCCAGTCCCATTCTATCCATTAATTTGGCAATTCGTTCTGAACCAAATAAACGCATTAAATTATCTTCTAAGGAAACATAAAATTGAGAGCTTCCTGGGTCTCCTTGACGCCCTGCTCTACCACGCAACTGTCTGTCTACACGTCTAGAATCATGTCGTTCTGTACCAATAATAGCAAGACCGCCTGCTTTTTTAACGTGATCTGAAAGCTTAATGTCTGTACCCCTACCTGCCATGTTGGTGGCAATAGTTACAATCCCTGCGTTTCCAGCTTCAGCAACAATATCTGCTTCTCTTTTATGCAACTTCGCATTCAGTACATTGTGATTAATATTCCTGATTTTTAACATCCTACTCAATAATTCAGATATTTCAACGGAAGTTGTACCAATTAAAACAGGCCTGTCTGCCTTAGATAACTTTACTACTTCATCTATAATAGCATTGTATTTCTCGCGTTTGGTTTTAAAAACCATGTCTTGTTTATCGTCTCTAGCAAGGGGTTTGTTGGTAGGAATTTCTACTACATCCAATTTATATATTTCCCATAATTCTCCTGCTTCGGTTACGGCTGTACCAGTCATACCCGAAAGTTTACGGTACATTCTGAAATAATTTTGAAGGGTTACAGTTGCAAAAGTTTGAGTAGCATCTTCAATTTTTACGTTTTCTTTTGCTTCAATTGCCTGATGAAGACCGTCGCTGTAACGTCTTCCGTCCATGATTCTACCCGTTTGTTCGTCTACAATTTTCACTTTGTTTTCCATCACTACGTATTCCGTATCTTTTTCGAATAAGGTATAGGCTTTAAGCAATTGACGTAGGGTGTGGATGCGTTCGCTTTTTACACTAAAATCACGGTATAATTCTTCTTTTTTGGAAATTTCTTCTTCTTTAGGAAGTCCTTCGTTTTCAATTTTTGCTATTTCAACACCAATTTCTGGCATTACAAAAAAGTCTGTATATTCTTTACCAGAAAGGAATTCAACTCCCTTGTCTGTTAAGTCGATTTGATTGTTTTTTTCTTCAATTACAAAATATAAAGCTTCATCTATTTTATGCATTTCACGGTTGTTGTCCTGCATGTAGAAGTTTTCTGTTTTTTGGAGCAATTGTTTTACTCCTTCTTCACTTAAAAATTTAATTAAGGCCTTATTCTTAGGTAAGCCTCTAAATACGCGCAACAATTGAAAACCACCTTCTTTGGTTTCACCGCTTTTAATTAATTTTTTTGCTTCAGCTAAAACTCCCGTAAGGTAGGAACGCTGTACTTCAACAATTTTTTGAATTTGGGGTTTAAGCACTTCAAATTCATGTACATCTCCTTTTGGAACTGGTCCAGAAATAATTAATGGTGTTCTTGCATCATCAATTAAAACGGAATCTACCTCATCTACAATGGCATAATTGTGTTTCCGCTGAACCAAATCTTTTGGGGAATGGCTCATGTTATCCCGTAAGTAATCAAAACCAAACTCATTGTTGGTTCCATAGGTAATGTCTGCATTGTAGGCATCTCGGCGTTGTTGCGAGTTGGGTTTGTAATAATCAACACAATCTACACGCATACCATGAAACTCAAATATGGGTGCCATCCATAAACTATCTCGTTTTGCTAGGTAATCATTTACGGTTACCAAGTGTACTCCTTTTCCAGTTAACGCGTTTAAGTAGACAGGAAGTGTTGCTACTAAGGTTTTCCCTTCCCCAGTTTGCATTTCTGCGATTTTACCTTGGTGAAGTGCAGCCCCACCAATTAATTGCACATCATAATGAATCATGTCCCAAGTAACCTCTTTCCCAGCGGCGTTCCAAGAATTATTCCAAGTTGCTTTGTCGCCGTTGAGTTTGATGTAGTCTTTTGTTGCTGAAAGAGTCCTGTCAAACTCATTTGCAGTCACTTCCAATTCTGTGTTGTGAAAAAATCGTTTTGCAGTTTCCTTTACAGTAGCGAAAGCTTCAGGTAGAATTTCTTCTAATACTTTTTCTGAAGCCTCATAAATTTGCTCTTCTATAGCATCAATTTCTGCATAGGTATCTTCTTTTTCAACAATGTCTTTTGCATTTTCTGCCTGTTCTGAAAGGCGTTCAACTTGCGCATTTAGTTCAGCAGTAGCATCAGCAATTTTTTGTTTAAATCGAGTTGTGTTATTTCTTAGTTCGTCTAAGCTTAATTTTTCAAATTCGCTTTCAAACGATTTAATTTGGTTGATAACAGGCTCAAGAGATTTTACATCTTTCTTTGATTTATCACCAACAAATACTTTTAAAACAGAGTCTAATAATCCCATAATTGGATGTAATTTTTATTTTACTTTGGCTGAAAGGACAGCATGCCAAAGGTAATGAAAAAAAAAAGTCTCTAAGCGAGACTTTATAGGTTTGTATTTGTAATTTTTTTAATATTCGTCTTCGTTCCAGAGATAATCTTCATCTGTTGGATAATCTGGCCAGATTTCATCCATAGAATCGTAAGTATCTTCCTCGTCTTCAATAGATTGAAGATTCTCTACTACTTCTAACGGAGCTCCTGTCCGAATTGCATAATCAATTAATTCATCTTTGGTTGCCGGCCAAGGAGCATCACTTAAATACGAAGCTAATTCTAATGTCCAGTACATCTTACTTAAATTATAATTTTTGCAAATGTAATTTTTTTGCTGTAAAAGTCAAGTTAAATTTCATTTATTTCAAAATTTACTTAAACTGCTTTATGGTAGGGGGTTTTGTAAGGTTTTATTCTGTTTTTTCAGGAATCCATTTAACTTCTTCCGCATTTACATCCTTGCTAATTTTTCGGGCTAGTACAAATAAGTAATCTGATAGCCGATTGAGGTATTGTAAAACTTCTTTATCAAATGCTTCTACACTAAACAATGCAGTGGCTAAACGTTCCGCTCTTCGGCACACACACCTTGTAATGTGGCAATTGGAAACACTTGGATGACCACCAGGAAGAATAAAATGAGTCATTGGTGGAAGGTCTTCATTCATCTGGTCAATTTCATTTTCCAGCTTTTCAATGTCCTCTTTGCTTATTTTCGGGATATTTAAACGGTCTTTCCCATTTTTCAATTTTGCTTTTTCAGGGTCGGTTGCTAAAATAGCTCCTATGGTGAATAAGCGATCTTGGATTCGATTAAGCATGAGTTTAGCATCTTCATTTGTGTAGGTGTCTTTTACAAGTCCTATGTGAGAATTCAATTCGTCTACCGTTCCGTAAGCATCGATGCGTAAATGTGATTTGGGCACACGTGTTCCCCCAAATAGTGCGGTAGTTCCTTTGTCTCCAGTTTTGGTATATATTTTCATTTTTATTTTTTTCTGTTTTTTCTTTTGGTATGATAGGTTTTTCTAAAATTTCTTTGTTCGCGCTCAAATCTTTTTTTCCGATTCCGACTGTTATTCCACAATACCAAAATAAATAGTATTGCAATGATGATGATTACTAAAATAAGTTGGATTTCTGCTGAAATATTTTCTAACACGGAAGAGAAATATAGATTAAAACGAATTTTTAAAGATACTAGAAACTATGGAAATGCAAAACTTGAATTGTTTAAAAATAGAAAGATTAAATGAAATGGCCATTGCTTAGAAAATGATTTTTGGGATGACTCGGTTGAAATATTGCTGCTAATGGAATGCTTTTTCTCTTTTATTGAATAAAAATGTGGCTACAGCACAGAAGTATGGTAAGAAAACTAGAAATACTGTGGAACAAGCATCTACTCTACATTCATATCTTTCTTTTTATCAGCTTTCATTTTCACAAAAAGAAAAATCAAAATAATCAAAAATAATATTATCCCAATCGCAATGTATAAAGTATTACTAGGAGAATAAATAGGGTCGTCTGTACCGTATAAAACAAAACCAGCCCAATAGTATGGATGACTTAACTTATCGTTATTAGATGTGTTAATATATTCGAGTTTTGCTTTTTGCAAGGCAACAGATTTAGTCTCCCCATTTTTTAGATTTTCATAAAATGAAATCATTATTTTACTAGTAGTTTCATCTGGAACTTCCCAAAGGCTGGCTAAAGTTGCTTTTGTGCCTGCAAAGTTAAATGCACGTTGCAAAGACGCCATACCAGAAGCGTCTTCCTCCTTACCTATTCCTGTATTACAAGCACTTAAAACTGCTAATTCACTCGGAATTTTTAGACCATAAAGTTCTTCTAAATAGAGCTTTTCCCCTCTTGAAAAATTAAAATGACTAAATTCTGAATCATCCTCATCTACTGAGGCATGCATTGCTAAATGTAGAATATTCCCTTCTGATTTATAGTTAACAAAGTTTTCTTTAGTAGCTTTATTACCTATAAATGATTTGGATGGAAAGAGGTTTTCTAAAGCTCTAGCTTCTTTTTGTGCACCTTCTAAAAATACAGGGCCATTCCTGGTTACTAATTGTGTATTGCTTTTGGGGTAATTTGGTGCAAATATTGTTGCTTTTGTATTTTCGGGTTCTTCAGCGACTTTATCAGTATAAGCAAATCTTAGATGAGATGAATAATGAATGGCTTTTTCTTTAATTAAATAATCATCGTTGTACCATAAAGCTTCAAAAGGCAAATTATAAATTGTATTGTCTGGAATGATGATTAGGGATTCGAATTCTAGTGCGTTTTTAGGGATTAGAAGTTGAGTTAAATCAGAAGTTAAATCAAGCTTATGGTTTGGGTTTTTTACGAAATCTATGTGATTTGAAACCAGTTTCTTTTCCTCTTTTTTCCAAGGTCTTAAGTCCCAAGATATAGTATCCTTTGAAATTTGAATAACAACAAATTGGTCAAGAAAAAACAAGTACTTTAAGGCCACTTGAGTATCTTCTAATGAATTTTGAAAACTAGCTGTATCAAAACTATTTTGTGTATAAGAAGTCAGTATGGGATAATTTTTGGCAAGTTCTTTATGATGTTTCTCAAGAATGGTATTTAATGAGTCTTTTTGCTTTTGCTTACGCTGCTTTTTTGCCAATACTATCTGTTTTCTAATCTCATACTCTACATTTTCAAGAGAATCTATAATTGGTAGCTGAACTGTGTTTCTGCTTTGAATAAACTTCTGCCAAGCGAACCGATTGCTTATGTTTTCTATGTTTGAAATAAATTCTTCTTTATTGTTTAAAGTGTCTTTATTTAGATAAATCCTAGTTTCTAGGATATGATAGAATAGCTGTTTGTTTCCTAGACTTAAGTTTAAATTTTCATGTCCTTCTAAAAATTCGTAATATGCTATATCGTTAAAGACTTTTGCTGTTTCTTGAGCTTTTTGGTTTTCGGTAAAATAAGTCATAAGCATGAGGCTCATGTGGTCAATTTGCTTCGAGTCAGTAGGGAATTGATATCGAGTTGAAAAATTACTGAAATCTTCTTTAAGTTCATTTTCAGAACTATGTATAACTTGAAATGCTTTTCTGTAGTAGTAAAGTGTTGAGTCTAATTCTTTATTTCTTGCATAAATATCGCCTTTAAAAACATATAACTCGTCTAGATTAAAACTGTTTTTTTCGAAATTTTTTTCAATGTCATCTAATAGCATTGACGCCTTTTGTGTATTACCTAATAAACCTATCAAATTTGCTCTAAGTCTTAAATACTCCGTTACATTTCTTTGAGGTTCATTTGCGGTTTTAAGTAGCGGAATGGCTTTCTCTATGTATTGGAGGGATTTTTCATAATTTTCTATTTCTTTATAAAAGTTACTCGTATAATACAAAGCACCGATATAGTATGACAAATTCCAAATGTCTCTTCTAGATAATGGATTTTGAAGAGACTTTGTATTTTTATAAATGGAGTCTAGTTTTTTGATATTAAGTTCTATGTTTGGCGTAATTCTAGCTATTTCAGCAAGGTGATTTCTATCATTTTCTCTGATATAAATCGCTTCGTAATAATTTGTCAGAAGGCTTGTTCTGTAATACCTCATCCAACCGTACAGTTTGGTTTTATCGTCAGCTGGATCAATTAATTCCAGTTTCTGTTTAATCTTTTCAATTTCAATTTTTGCTTTACCGTAATATCCTAGTGAATTAAGAATTCTAGATTTTCTTTGGTACAAAGCGAAATGATTATTGAAAGAAAAAAAATCATATTGATTAAATAATTTTTCAATTTCATCTGCTATGTTAAGTGCTTTTTTAAAGCGTCTAAGGCTATAATAACGAGTTAGTAAATCATATGAAATACCATACTTTGTACGTATGATGTCCTTTTTATTAGAATTCGGTATATATCTAAGTGCCTCTTCAAAGCCTGCTATTGAATTGAAATATTTGCTAAATTTATTATTAGCATATCCTATATAAGCGGTAATTCTTGCAAAAGTGATGCTGTCTTGGGCATTCTGCAATTCAAATTTTCTGGCGTACTCACTTAATTCTAAAATTTTTGAATATTCTTCTGCATTATAATACTCAGCTTGCAGAGCATAAATACTATCAAGCTCTGTTTCATTAACCGTTTGAGCATTTAAATGAATTATATGAACCAAAAGGAAGCCAAGTGAAAGCAAAAACCGTAATACCAATTTATTGAGCAAAATCATATGGTTCATATTTTTATAAAAAAAAGTCTTCTAAACATTCAAAAATACATCTTTTTTATTGAAGAACCTCTTCGGTTTGTTAATGGTATTATCACTTGTTTTGTATCATTAAAACCCGATTATGATTTTAAATGTGATATAAATACTACTTTAAACAACTATCTGCTAATTGTAATAAATACATTACGTCTAAAAAACTATACACGTAATCCAATTATTAAATACTTAATTATAAGGCATGTACTTATTTTAAGTGAATGGGGTTTGTACAGTAAAGTTATCTCCAACTATAATTTTTCCATTTGGTTGAATAGCTATGGCTTCTAATGAGGCACCACCAGTTGCAACAAGAAAATTTTGATTAAAGGCTGTATCCAATGAGCCATCTGCATTTACTCTTACCAGTCTGTTTTTTTCTATCCCATTGTACGTTTCAAAAGAACCCACGAGTAAAATTTTTCCATCAGTTTGTTCTGCAATACTAAAAACTGTACTAAAAGCCCCTTTTTGACCATCATTATTAGGTAAAAAGGAATTATCAATTGTTCCGTCATCTTGAGCAAAAGCAGATGAGAAAATAAGTAGCATGATGGCTAAAATAGGTAGATTTTTTCATTATAATTTATTTTTAAAAAAATTGGTTTTAAAACATTTTTCTGTACTCCGATGGATTAATCGTTTTGCTGATATCATCCTTAATTTCCAAAGTGGTTAAAGTCATCTGGCCTTCAGGAGAATCTACGCTGTATTCCAAAATATGACCTTCAAGGACATCTTGATTTTGCATAAACCAGTTAGGAACAACAAGGTCCGGAGCAAGCCACATTTGTATAGTGTTTTGATCATCAGACATCACGTATTCATAACAGGTATATCCTAAAATGGTTTTGGTGTTACCAGTTTTGTTAAGATTAGTATAATCGTAATTTTCCATTTGGTCACTAGGCATTTCTTTTTGCTGGTTGCCCATTTGTCCACCAGACATTTGCATTTTCATTCCTGGTGTGTCTACAAAGATGAAAGTATCATCTCCATCCATAACAATGACAGACTCGCCACCCACATCGCCTTCGCTGTATTCACTCATATCAGCTTTCATGGCCATATAATTAGAGTCGGGGTTAAGCAAATAGGATATTTTATTTTTTTTGACCTGATTCGGCACGCTCATTTCTACCACTGTTTCGTAAGTAAAAACATAAGCATCTTTAGCTTGAGTTGAATTGGAAGTTGAATTGTTGTTTGTTGCAGAAGCAGTTGATGATGATGAATTAGATTGTTTAGTAACTGATTTATTATCTATAAATTTTGGGTCTTTGCCTTCAACATTTCCCATAACGGAAGCCGTGTAAAAAGACTCATTAACTTCATCATTTGCTGTTCTGGTTCTTTTAGTAAATTCAGCTTGGCCTGAGAAATCAATTTCAAAAGATTTATCCTTGTTGATTTTTACTTTAACTAAACCAGAGGACAAATCAAAATTTTGGTATTCATCAGAAATGCCACGTTTAAAATCTGCACTCCCTTTTGTGGCCGGTAGTTCAGGATCATAACCTAAACTTAAATTAGCATTTTTTGAAACATTGAAAGTGTAGGTTTCTCCTAATTCAAAATTTTCATTCGTTTGTATTTCAAGCTTGTACCCATCAAATACATCTACTTCATGAGAAAACCAAGAACCGTAAAAGTTGTAACCATCGTTAGTACGTTCAATTTTTAGATTATCTAAGGTATTGATTTGAAAACTGCCGTATTTTTGTCCGTGATCAAAGCTTATACTGCCAGAATAAGTATTCTTTTCTCCATACTTTTCATTACTTTTTTTTGAAGTTTCAGATGTAGGTTCTTCTGTCTGATTTCCATCAAAAATACCGTCTATGGTACCATCAACAGTTTTATTAATTTCATGATCAACTTTCTGTTCAACTTTTTGCTCAACTCTATTCTCTATTTTTTCCTTAAGCTTTTTAAGTAATTGTGCTTCTACTTGGGTAGTACATAAAAAAAGAAGGCTTGTAACAATGATTCTTAATGTTGGTTTCATGGTCTTTACATATTTAATTATACTCTTTGTTAAATAAACTTATAGGATGTTAACACCTCATAAAAAAAAAATTAGCTTTACTTTGTGTTAATGTTTAAGTCTTTTACTTAACTAAATGGAAAATAAGCCCAGCGAAGAACAATTACAAGTAAGGTTAAGGTCTGATGATAAAACAGCTCTAAAAGAAGTGTATATTAGTTATAGACAAGAGTTTCTGTACTATGCAAAACGCTACCCACTTGAAGAAGCAGATGTGCTAGACATTTATCAAGATGCGATTGTTGCTATGCACCAAAACTTTGTAATGAAACAAATATCATTAAAGTTAAGTAGCATCAAAACTTACTTATTTGGTATAGGGAAGAATAAAATTTATAAGAAATTAAAAGAAAAAAATAAAGTTTTAAGAGTGGAGGTAGAAATACCAGATAGCTACGCAAAAATTGACTTTGATGATAGCTTACCAACTGAAAATCAAATAGCACTAGCTAAAAAGCTAAATGAAATTTCTGATGCATGTAGGCACATTATCAAGCTATTTTATTATCGAGGTTTAACCATAGATGACATAGTAGAAATAACAGATTACAAAGATAAAAATACGGTACGCAGTCAAAAATCGAGATGCTTAAAACACTTAAAGTCTTTACTTAAAGTAAAATAATGAATACAGAACAACACATCCAAAAATATATAGCTAACCAATTATCTGAAGCAGATAAACAAGAGTTTGAAAACAAATTGATGTCTGACCCTGATTTTAAATTAGCCTATGAAGAACACCAAGACATAGTTATGGCTTATCGATTATTTGAAGCTGAAACCTTGAAAACAAAATTCCAAGAATTAGAAGAAAAAGAATATAAACAAGAAAATGCTAAGTTTAGCATGTCTAAATTATGGTATGTTGCCGTTGCCAGTGTGCTAATTATCGGCTTTTTCTACACCACAAATCAAAGTAATTCTGCTGGTGACTTATACAATTCCAATTTCAGCGTTTATCCCAATACATACCTTCCAGTTACACGGGGAAATAATGATAACACTAGTTTACAAGCTTTTGTGGCATATGAAAATAAGGATTTTGAAGTAGCTGAAAAAGCATTTGAAAGCATCTTAGAAAAAAATGAAAATCCCAATATTCGTTTTTATTACGCTTTGTCTTTGCTTAACCAAGATAAATTTAATTTAGCCTTGGCGCAACTCAATCAACTTGATGTTGATAATAGTGACTATAAACCAGAAATACTTTGGTATAGTTCACTTATTTATTTACACCAAGAAAATGTTGAAAATGCAAAAAATCAATTGAAAAAATTAAATAGTTTGAAAACCAAATTTAAATCTGAAGAAACAAAACAGCTTTTAAAAGACTTGGAAAAAGTCTAATTTAAATCATTTCTACAGCTGTGTTGTTCATTTTGCCAGCTAATAATACAGGCGCCTCACTCAAGACCACAAACAAAATATAGAAATTAAATGCTGGTTGTGAAGATTTGGAACCCGTGCCACTATAATATTACATTAAGTAAAATCCGCTAGTTCAGACTTATTTTCCTTAATTTCTAAGAAATTTATAGCCCCAATAGAATAGTTGCTTTTATTTCCTCACAAAAGATTTAGACAAGTTATTAAGCGTAGCTTTTTCTAACGCTAAAGTACCAGCGGATATAGCTAGATTATCTCCTGTTCCACCACCGAAAATATTAGAAAGCTAAACAAAGTCAATTTATTTAAACCAAAAAAGGACTTTCAAAACTGAAAGCCCTTTTAAATTTATAATTCAATTTTTACTAGGGTAGTAAAACGGTATCTATGACATGAATTACACCATTAGATTGATTTACGTCTGCAATAGTTACAGTAGCTATATTACCAGAAGCATCCTTAATTTTTACTTTTCCGCCGTCTAACATGAACGTTAAAATACCACCTTGCACTGTTTTAAATTCAACTTTACCTTTTCCTTTTTTAATTGCGGCTACAACATCACTAGCTTTAAAATC
>Ga0307981_1001288_pt1 | contig 22838 bp, 18 predicted proteins | sample OrgLakmetagen987_FD_201849 | JGI IMG/M metagenome (GOLD analysis project Ga0307981, IMG submission 201849) | Saline water microbial communities from Organic Lake, Antarctica - #987 | ecosystem: Environmental > Aquatic > Non-marine Saline and Alkaline > Saline | place: Antarctica: Organic Lake... | reverse complement strand
TAATTTAAAACTGAAGCTTAAATGTAAAACTTAAATTTGCGAATCAATTTAGAAATTTATGGACATCAACAAAAAAAGGCTAAGACATCAGGCCTTAGTATATCACTCAAAACCTAGACCAGGAAAAATTGAAATTGTTCCTACCAAAAAGCACAATTCTCAACACGATTTAGGTTTGGCTTATTCACCAGGGGTAGCAGAGCCTTGTAAGGAAATTGCCAAAAATGTAGAAGACGTATACAAATACACCAATAAAGGAAACTTGATAGCTGTAATTTCTAATGGAACAGCTGTTTTAGGTTTGGGTAATATCGGTCCAGAAGCCTCAAAACCTGTTATGGAAGGAAAGGCACTTTTGTTCAAAATTTTTGCAGATATCGATGTTTTTGATATTGAAGTAGATGCCAAAGACCCAGAAAAATTCATAGAAACGGTAAAAGCGATCGCTCCTACTTTTGGAGGAATTAACTTAGAAGATATTAAAGCACCTGAGGCTTTTGAGATTGAAGACCGTTTAAAAGCAGAATTGAATATTCCAGTTATGCATGACGATCAACATGGTACTGCAATTATTTCAGCAGCAGCCTTACTCAATGCTTTAGAAATTGCTGATAAAAAAATTGAAAAAATTAAATTAGTAGTTTCTGGTGCGGGATCTGCTGCCATGGCCTGTACAGATTTATATGTCTTATTGGGTGTAAATAAGGAAAATATTTACATGTTTGATAGCAGTGGAGCAATTCAACCCAACAGAACAGATTTGACGTCAAGACAAATGAATTATGCAAATGCATCAGAAGGCTTAACACTAGCTAATGCAATGCAAGATGCAGATGTATTTTTAGGCTTATCTGTTGGTGGTTTAGTTTCAAAAGAGATGTTGCAAGGAATGGCACCAAACCCTATTGTTTTTGCAATGGCAAATCCAGATCCAGAAATAGACTATACCACAGCAGTTGAAGCCCGAACAGATGTAATCATGGCAACCGGTAGGTCAGACTATCCAAACCAAGTAAATAATGTTTTGGGTTTTCCGTTTATTTTTAGAGGTGCTTTAGATGTTAGAGCAACAAAAATCAATGAAGAAATGAAAATGGCAGCGGTTAAAGCCATAGCAGAATTAGCTAAAAAACCGGTGCCAGAACAAGTAAATATTGCCTATTCTGAAACTCGACTTACCTTTGGTAGAGATTACATTATCCCCAAACCTTTCGACCCAAGATTAATTGGTCAAATTCCTCCAGCGGTTGCCAAAGCTGCAATAGCGAGCGGTGTTGCTCAAACTACTATTGAAGATTGGGATGCCTACGAAAAAGAATTGTTAGAACGAATGGGCAGCGAAGATAAGATTACGCGTTTGTTGTTAAATCGAGCAAAAAACAATCCCAAGCGAATTGTGTATGCAGAAGCAGATCATTTAGATGTATTGAAGGCAGCTCAGTTTGTGTATGATGAAGGCATCGGATTTCCTATTTTATTAGGAAGAAGAGATGTCATTCTAGAGTTGATGAATGAACTTGAATTTGAAGTTGAAGCCGAAGAAGTGATTATCATCGATCCAAAATCAGATAAACAAAAAGAACAACTAAAACGATACGGAAAATCCCTTTGGGAAAAAAGAAGACGAAAAGGAATTACTTTATACGAAGCTGAAAAGTTAATGCGAGAACGTAATTATTTTGCAGCTATGATGGTGGTAGAAGGAGATGCAGATTGTATGCTTTCGGGTTACTCAAGGGCTTATTCTTCTGTCTTAAAACCTATTTTAGAAATTATAGGAAAAGAGCCTGGAGTTTCTAAAGTTGCCTCCACCAATTTAATGATGACCACCAAAGGCCCTGTTTTTATAAGTGATACGTCTATAAATATTGATCCAAGTGCGCATGAATTAGCAAGAATTGCGCAAATGACCGCCTTTACAGTAAAAATGTTTGGAATTGAACCCACCGTTGCTATGGTAAGCTATTCTAATTTTGGTTCTTCTAAAAATCCGATGGCAAAAAAAATAACTGAAGCAGTTGCTTATTTACATAAATATTATCCAGATATAAATGTAGATGGGGAGTTGCAAGTAGATTTTGCGATGAATCGAAAAATGAGAATGAATAAATTTCCATTCAGTAAACTACAAAACAAAAAGGTGAATACGCTGATATATCCTAATTTAGATGCAGCAAATTCCACCTATAAATTATTGAAAGAGTTGAATGAAGCAGATTCTATTGGTCCAATTTTAATGGGGCTAGAATTACCTGCACACGTATTTCAATTGGGTGCGAGTGTTGAAGAAATGGTGAACATGAGTGCAGTTGCAGTTGTAGATGCACAACAAAAAGCAAAAAGGAATAAAGAAGATAAGTAGTAAAATATGTTTAAATAAGTGATTTTTCAATTTTGGTTTAAATAGTTTTAAGCATAATGCTGTGTCAAATGGTACAGGTGTAAACAAATTAGTTTGAAATTCAGCTGACATTGAAAAAAGACATTTGAACAGGATTTGACTTATATTTGGCTTTCAAAATTTAACCAATCTGTATGTTGCTGATTCTTATTTCTTGGTGTTATATTTTTATTACACTGGTAAATTTCGGATTTGTAGCTACTAAAATTTTACAGTTTCCACTCCAAAACAAACTTCTTCATCTGGTTTTGGGTTTGAGTATCATTTTGATAACTAGCCATATTTGGGCTTTTTTTGAAGGCTTTGGAATTGTGTTTCATATCTTTCTGTTGTTATCTAATGTCTTTATTGCTTCTGTTTTTAAACTTGAATTGATTCAGTTTTTTAAAGAAATACAACGAACACTATTCCATTTCAGCAGAACTTATCAAATTTTTCTATTGGTCATCTTGTTGCTCTTTTTAGCCAAAAGTGCTTCCATGGGCAGTTTTATAGATAATGAAAACTACTATGTACAAACCATTAAATGGCTTAACCAATATGGGTTTGTAAAAGGTTTGGCCAATTTTAATTTACTTTTAGGTCAGACTAGTGGATGGCATGTTTTGCAGTCTGCTTTCAGTTTTCATTTTTTGAATATAGATTTTAATGATATAGGTGGTTTCTTTCTTTTCATATTGAATGTGTATGCCTTTAAACTAGCTTACCGAAAATCACAATCTATACAACTCCTAATTTGGCTTCCAGCTTTAAATTGGTTTATTTTAGAATTTTGTACGGTTCCATCTCCCGATTTTGGAATTATCTTATTTGGAATTATTTTGGTCTCTCTTTTTTTAAAGACTTACAAAAACCCAACTAAAACGGATGCTTATATCAGTTTTATCTTATTTTTGAGTGCCATATTGATTAAAGTTACAGCAATTGGTTTATTCATTTTTCCAATGGTTTTGCTTTTCAAACTAGAAAAAAAATCACTCTTTTTTTATTTAAAAAACACAGGTTTACTTTTTCTTTTTGCTTTGCTTTGGATAGGTAAAAACCTAGTTATTAGTGGTCACCCATTTTATCCTTCAAATTTATTGAGTAATTTTTTTGAGCTTACACATCAAGTGCCAGATGCACTATACAATTTTTCACTCCGAAAGGATAAACTCTTTGAATTTTTTGCAACTACTAAAGAAGTGAAGTCATTATCTATTTTAGCCTTGTTTTGGAGGTGGCTCACCTACTCAAAAGTGAGTATGTTTTTCAACATAAGTTTGATGCTTTCCATTTTTGTAATTCCATTTTTGATTACCCGCCTCAAATCAAAAGCTAAATTTTGGTGGGTATATGCATCATTTGTTTTTCAACTTATCTTCTTAGTATTCACTTCTCCGCAATACAGATTTGCCATTCACTACCTAATCATATTTTGTGTCTTATTTTTGAATATCAATAAAATAGCTTCAAAATACAGGATATCTATATTTGGTTTATCTCAAATATTGGTACTTTTTTTCATTTTGTTTCCAATTCAGTTCAGCCAGTTATCATCTAAAAACTATACATTGAAATCCAGTTCATTTCAACTTGAAAATGTAGTAATTCCAATTTCAAATTCTTCCATTCAAACCACTTATAAAACGAATACTATTGGAAATTTGAAATATTACTCCGCAGTCGATACTTTTTATCTTTGGGTATCTGGCGATGGGGATTTACCATGTATTAACGATACTCAACTCCTTTTTACTGCTCAAAAAACCCGTTTTGTTCCTCAATTAATAGATAGTCTTAACCTATCTAAAGGCTTTTTCGCCAAAAAAATTCCTATTTCAAATTAGTTCATTTGTATTGCCTTGTATTCGGTTTACATAAAAGTTTATGCTTGACAGGCAAAAGACAACTTCAAATAGCTAGCGTTTCACAAGTATAATTGCTTTCTATTTTGAACCTTTATTTATCCTGATTTTAAATTCTAATTCCGAAGCTTTGCTTTAGATTATTTTGCTACATTTGACCGCTTAAATCTAAGGTTTATGATTACTCAGCTTTCTGGGAAACTGATTGAAAAGAATCCAACTTACGTGGTTATAGATTGTGGCGGTGTAGGCTATGAAGTGAATATTTCATTGCACACGTTTGAACTCTTGCCAAAGGACGAAAACATCCGTATTTACACCTATTTTCATGTACGCGAAGACGCACAAATACTCTATGGTTTTGCAGAAAAAGTAGAACGTGAAGTTTTTAAGAAATTAATTTCAGTCTCTGGAATAGGAACAAATACGGCTAGATTGATGTTTTCTTCACTTTCTCCAGCTGAAATTGTAGAAGCCATATCCACCGCAGATGTAGATACCATCAAGAGTGTGAAGGGAATTGGAGCTAAAACAGCACAGCGGGTAATTGTAGATTTAAAAGATAAAGTTAGCGAAGTAAATACTTCCTCAGAAAATTTAACATTCTCAAACAATACTAATCGAACTGAAGCGTTATCAGCACTAGAAACACTAGGCTATTCTAAAAAACAAGTAGAAAAAATTGTTGCTAGAATTGTTAAAATAGAGCCGGAAGCAAGTGTTGAATTTATTTTAAAACAAGCATTAAAAAACTTGTAGAACATTGAGTAGCAAACTTATCCCTTTACACCAGTACAAAAAATTTATTTTTTCCACAGTTATACTTTTTATAACTGCTTTTTCCTATGCACAGGAAGAAACGGAGCAAGACAGTATACCACAAGGATATACATTTGGAAATGTAAATATTAAAGATCCACAAAGCATCCAGAGCTTATATACCTATGATCCGATTATAGATCGCTATATTTTCTCTAAAAAAATAGGAGATGTAAATGTAAGTTATCCGCTAGTGCTCACCATTGAAGAATACCAAGATTTGGTGCTTAGGGAGCAGATGAAAGAATATTTCAAACAAAAAAGCGATGCTGCCAAAGATCCCGAAAAAGCAGAAGGTTCCAAGAATTTAATTCCAGCATTTTACGTAAACAATAACTTCTTCAAAAGTATTTTTGGTGGTAATAAAATCGAAATCATCCCACAAGGACAAGTTTCAATGGATTTAGGGGTCTTGTATTCTAAGCAAGACAACCCTTCACTTTCACCAAGAAACCAAAGCAATATTACGTTGGACTTCGATCAACGCATCAACTTGAGTTTGGAAGGTACAGTAGGAACTAGGGTAAGTATTGCAGCTCAATACAACACGCAATCTACTTTCGATTTTCAAAATCAAGTGAATATAGATTACAATCCCCTAGGTGATACAGAAGAAGATGACATATTACAATCAATTGAAGTTGGTAATATAAACATGCCATTGAATAGTTCGCTTATTCAAGGAGCGGAAAGTTTATTTGGTGTAAAAGCACAATTAAAATTTGGTAAAACAACCATAACCGGCGTTTTTTCTGAAATGAATTCTGAACGACAAAGCGTAAATGTACAAGGTGGTGGAACAATAGACGAATTTGATAAATTTGGATTGGATTACGATGAAAATAGACACTTTTTCTTATCACAAATTTTCAGAGATGAATACGATGAAGCTTTATTAAATTACCCATTCATCAACAGTAGATTTCAAATTACTCGGGTTCAAGTTTGGGTAACAAATAGAAATAACAGCCCGCAAAGTTTACAAAATGCAAGAAACATTGTAGCTATTCAAGATTTAGGAGAGTCTGATCCAGAACGCATTGGTCTTTTTCAAGATAACTCAGGAAACCCTATCGCTCCACCCATACCAAACTTTATAAATCAACTTAACGCTTTACCAGACAACCGAAACAACGACTTTAACCCGTTTGGAATAAGTGGTGGCGGTTCTACTGTTTTAACTCCAGCTATACGAGATGTTTCAACCGTTTTGCAAGGCTTTGGTCCAGCTGCTCAGTTTATTTCTGAAGGAAGAGATTATGGGGTTTTGGAAAATGCAAGGCAGCTTTCACCGAGTGAATTCACTTTGAACCCACAATTAGGGTATATTTCTCTAAATCAACGTATTTCAAACGATGAGATTTTAGCGGTAGCTTATGAGTATACTTCTAATGGAAATGTATTTAAAGTAGGAGAATTTGCAAATGATGGAGTAGATTCTTCTCAGCCTATTCAAAATCCAAATCCCCAACCTGGACAAGAACAACAACCCATTACTTCCAACCAAAATTTGGTTGTAAAAATGCTAAAAAGTCCAATTACAAATGTTACAGAGCCAATTTGGGATTTAATGATGAAGAACATTTATAGCATTGGTGGTTTTGACATACAGCAAGATGGTTTTCGTTTCAATATCTTATACACAGATCCACAACCAGTCAATTTTCTATTAGATCCTCCGGGTTCTACAACTCCACTTCCAGATGATGTAGCAGATCGAAACTTACTTCAATTATTTAATTTTGACCGTTTAAATTCCAATGGAGATTTACCAGGTAGCGACGGGTTTTTTGATTTTGTTCCTGGCATCACCATCGATTCACAAAACGGGTACATCAAGTTCACTAAAGTAGAACCCTTTGGAGAATTTCTTTTTGATGAGCTAGACAATACCCCCGGTACCAACTATGAAGATCAAACTACTTGGAATGACAACCAGTTGCAATATGTTTTTCAGGCTTTGTATAAAACCACCAAAACGCAAGCAATGCAACAGGAAGCAGAGCGAAATAAGTTTCAAATGCGTGGTCAGTACAAGGCTTCAGGACAAGAGGGGATTCCTATCGGCGCTTTTAATGTACCGCGTGGTTCTGTTGAAGTTAGCGCAGGTGGAAGACAGCTGCAAGAAGGAGTAGATTATGTAGTGAATTACGAACTAGGTTTGGTTCAAATTTTAGATGATGCACTTTTAGCCTCCGATACACCTATACAAGTTTCAACTGAAAACAATGCTGTATTTGGAAGACAAACCAAGCGTTTCACTGGGATTGATGTTCAGCACCAATTTTCAGAAAACTTTCTTTTGGGAGGTACTTTTTTACACATGAATGAGCGCCCACTCACCCAAAAATCGAATTATGGTAGTGAACCCATCAGCAATACCATGTATGGCGTTAATTTTAACTACAATACAACGGTGCCTTTTTTTACTAGAATAATCAACAGATTACCTAATATTGATACGGAAGTTGAATCTAATTTTTCTATTCGTGGAGAATTTGCATTCCTACAACCAGGTACTCCAGATGCAGATAACTTTGGGGGTAGAGACGCTTCTTATATAGATGATTTTGAAGCATCACAAACTTCAATTTCTTTATTGAATCCAGCTCCGTGGAGACTTTCTAGTGTGCCGGTAGGATTTCGCGGACCTAACGATGTAAATGGAAGCTTTGCTTCAAACGATGACATTAGCATAAATTATTACCAAGCCAAACTCAATTGGTATACCATAGACCCTGTTTTTTACAGTACACAACGTCCACAAACCATGACAGATGATGATCTTTCTTTTTGGTATTCTAGACGAATTTTAATCAACGAACTTTTTCCAAATACAGATATTGTTCCTGGACAATTTCAAACCATACCTACTTTTGATATGGTTTTCAAACCAACAGAGCGGGGAATGTACAATTACAACCCAGCGTCTGCTAATACTGGAACTTTACCTAACCCATCTCAAAATTTTGGTGGTATCATGCGTGGTTTGGAGACAACAGACTTTGAGCGTTCCAATGTGGAGTTTGTTGAATTCTGGGTAATGGATCCGTTTATTTATCCTGAAAACACAACTAATAACGGCGGTAAATTGGTCTTAAATTTCGGAAGCGTTTCAGAAGATATCTTAAAAGATGGAAGGAAACAATATGAGAATGGTTTACCTGAAGATGGAGGCAATATCAATACCATTCAAACTAATTTTGCAAAAGTTCCAGCCAATCAATCTTTGGTTTATGCTTTTGATACCACAGGAGAACAACGAACCAATCAAGATGTTGGTTTAGATGGTTTTGTTAATGCACAAGAAGCGGCTACTTTTCCTGATTTTGCTAGTTTAGAAGATCCCGCTGGAGATGATTACGAGTTTTATTTACAGCGCGATGGTGGAATTTTAAATCGCTATGAAAAGTACAATGGAACAGAAGGTAATAATCCTGTTGAAGTTGGGCAGGACTTCAGAGGAAACTCCCCACTACCAGATGTGGAAGATGTAAATAGAGACAACACCATGAACACGATAGACAGTTACTTTGAGTACGAAGTACCACTGTATCCTGGTATGAGTGTAAACAACAATACCAGCGGGCTTGCAGGTGTTTCTGAAGACTACATTACGGATGTTAAAGAGCTAACAACCACTGCTCCAAATGGTCAGGAAGTTCCGGTGAGGTGGGTGCAATTTAGAGTGCCCTTACGTACTTCACAAGAATTTTCAGTAGGAGGAATTTCAGATTTAAGAGCAATCCGTTTTATGCGGATGTATATGACCGATTTCACCCAAGAAACCATCTTAAGAATGGGGTCTTTAGACTTGGTTAGAGGAGATTATTTAACTTACGATCAACCTTTAGTTCCAGATGGGACAGATCCTACAATTACACCTTCTACCTCTTTTAATGTTACTCCAGTTAGTCAAGAAATTACTTCCCGTTATGTTACACCACCAGGGGTAATTCGGGAGCAAATTGTAAACAATAATGTTGTTATTAGAGAAGATGAGCAGTCTTTAGCTTTAACTGTAAAAAACCTACAGCCAGAAGATTCTCGAGCTGTTTTTAAAAATTTCCAGGTAGATATGCGTCAGTATAAGTTCCTAGAAATGTTTTTACATGCAGAAGCGCTTCCGCCACCCGAAACCCAGCTTCAGGATGGAGAGATGATTGCTTTTATACGGATGGGGGTAGATTTTACAAACAACTTTTATGAAATTGAGGTGCCTTTGAAGGTAAGTGATGTAAACTTAACTGATCCTCGAGATGTTTGGCCATTAGAAAATGACTTAGAGTTAGACTTAGAATTGCTTCAAAGAGTTAAGGCTGAAGTTTTAGGAAATAACAGCTTAAGTAGTTTGGACTTAAATTTCTTTAATGAAAACATGGTAGAAGAACCAGATTTCATTACCGATGGATTACGAGTAGGAATCAAAGGAAATCCTAGTTTTGGAAACATTAGGGTCTTAATGATTGGAGTTAGAAATGCTTCAGAGCAAAACATATCTGGACAAGTTTGGTTCAATGAGTTGCGTATTTCAGAATTGAAAAACCAAGGAGGTTGGGCTGCTGTTTTAGATGTAGATACAAACATTGCAGATTTTGCCACTTTTTCAGGTTCAGCAAGTAGAAGTACAATTGGTTTTGGTTCTATTAATGAAGGACCGAATCAGCGAAGCTTAGAAGATATTCAGCAATACGATTTTGTGACAGGAATAAACGTTGGTCAGCTTTTGCCTAAAGACTGGGGAATTAAAATCCCACTGAATTACGGCCGGGGAGAGGAATTAGTCACCCCAAGGTTTGATCCAGTTTTGTTGGATATAGAGTTAGATAATCTGCTAAACAATACAGAGGATGCACAACTAAGAGAAGAATTCAGAGAGCGTGCAGAATCATACACCAAAAGGCAAAGCATCAGTGTTATTGGGTTAAGAAAAGATAGGACAAATCAAGATAAAATACCCATGCCGTATGATATTGAAAATTTTACTTTGTCAGGAACTTACAATCAAGCAGAACACCGAGATTTTGAAATTGAAGAATCGCTTGACCAAAATTTAAACTTCAACGCAAATTACGCTTATAACTTTACTGAAGTAGAAGTAGAACCTTTTAAAGAAATTGAATTTTTAAGCAAAAGCAAGTATTTTGATTTGCTTAAGGATTTTAATTTCAATTTGTTACCAAATAGTTTTACCGCTTCAAGTAGTGTAATTCGCCAATACAGTGAAGTAAGATTTAGAGAATTGAATTTACCTCCTGGAAGCATTGGTTTGCCAAAACTATATCAACGTAACTATTTTTTCAATTGGCAGTATGCCATAGATTGGGATTTAACCAAGAGTTTGAATGTTAACTTCAATGCATCTCAAAACCGAATTGTAAGAAACTTCCTAGAAGACGACTTGAGTCAAGATAATAGTGTAGGGGTGTGGGATGGATTTTTTGATATTGGCGTACCCAATACACACATGCAAACCTTGCAATTAAATTACAAATTACCTTTCGACAAAATACCTGCCTTGAAATTTATTCAGTCTAATTATTCATTTACTGGAGATTTTCAATGGCAAAAAGGATCAGAAATTCTACGTAATTTAGATGGAATTCCGAATATTGGAAACAGCGTTCAAAACTCTTCAACACATCAAATAAACAATACCCTAAACATGTCTAGGCTATATAGCTATTTAAAGTTGGAAAAACGAACAGCTAAGGGAGATGGTCAATCCAAACAAAGACTACAACAAGGAACAGATCGAAGACGCGCAAGTACAGAAGCAAAAGGTAGCTTTTCTAATAAAAGCAATGCGTTAAGTAGCGAAGGAGAAGATAACGCAAAAGATAAATTAAGCTTTGGAGATCACTTTTACAATTTTGGAGTTAGTTTACTTACCATGGTTGACCGTATTCAATTGAATTATAGAGAAAATCGAGGAACGTTTATTCCAGGTTACACTCAAGATGTAAGTTTTACCGGAACACTATCACCAACTCCTTTATTTACTTTTGGAGGTCAAGGTGATGTACGTCAACGAATTGCCATGAACAGATGGTTAACAGAATACCAAGAATTTAACGAGCAGTACATGGCTACCCAAACAGAGCAGTTGGACTTTAATGCAACCATCAAGCTCATTCCTGGTATGACCCTAGACATCATTGCAAACAGGCAATATGCTGAAACCTATACAGAAAACTTTAGAGTAGATAGAGAAACCTTGAGATATCAATCTTTAACTCCCAATACATTTGGAAATTTTAGTATTTCTACCATGATGATTGGTACTGCTTTTAGTGAAAGTACCAGTGAAAATTCACCTGTTTTTGAACAATTTAGAGAAAACAGATTGCAAATTGCAAGGCGCTTGGCTTTACAAGCAGGAATTAATCCAGACGATCCAGAAAGTCAAGATGAAAACGGTTATCCAAGTGGGTTTGGAAGAACTAATCAATCGGTCTTAATCCCAGCATTTTTGTCTGCCTACACTGGACGGGATCCAGAAAGTACAAGTTTAAGTCCATTTACCGACACTCCTTTACCCAACTGGAATTTTAAGTATACTGGGCTAATGAGGTTGAAGTGGTTCAAGGAAAAATTCAATCGTTTTTCAATCCAACATGGTTATCAATCTGCCTATACTATGAACATGTTTCAGTCTAATTTAGATTATGATCGTAGAGATCCGTATGGACAATTTAATCGTGATCAAAACGGAAACTTTAAAAATGAGCTGTATATTGCAAACATGAATTTGATGGAAGTATTTAGCCCATTGGTTCAAGTAGATTTTGAAATGAAAAATTCGGTTAGTGTCTTAACAGAAATAAGAAGAGACCGTACTTTATCGCTGAGTTTTGATAATAATTTGCTAACTGAAATGGTCGGACAAGAGTACATTGCAGGCTTAGGGTACAGAATAAAAGATCTACGAATAGTAACTCAGTTTGAAGGGAAAAGACGTGTATTGAGTAGTGATTTAAATCTTAAGCTTGATGTTGCTTACCGAAGAAATGAAACAATTATTAGAGCTTTAGATGTAGTGAATAATACTACAACAGCAGGACAAGATATATGGAGTATTAACTTTTTAGCAGATTATATGGTGACTAAACAGCTTACTGTTATCTTTTTCTATGATCACATTTTCTCTCAAAACGCCATATCTACTATATTCCCTCAAACTACAATTAGGTCAGGCATAACACTAACCTATAACTTTGGAAATTAAAAACAACTAATTATATACATATGAATATTCCAGCAGATTTAAAATACACTAAAGACCACGAATGGGTTAAGATTGATGGCGATACTGCCACCGTAGGAATTACTGATTTTGCTCAAAGCGAATTAGGAGACATTGTTTACGTAGAAGTAGAAACCATAGATGAAAGCTTAGACCAAGATGAAGTTTTTGGTAGCGTTGAAGCTGTGAAAACAGTTTCAGATTTATTTCTTCCTTTAACAGGCACGGTTTTATCTTTTAATGAAAACCTAGAAGATGAACCAGAAAAAGTAAACGAAGACCCTTATGGTGAAGGTTGGATGATTAAAATGAAGTTTACAAACCGAGAAGAAATTAAGGATTTAATGGATGCGGAAGCTTACAAAGCACATATTGACGGCTAAGGTTTCTTTGGTAATGGCAATCGCTTTTACCATGTTACTACTGTATCTTTCGTTAATGCCAGCGGCTAATTTACCTGATCTTGGAATTAACCAAGTAGATAAATTGTATCACTTTACAGCTTATGTTCTTTTCTCATTTTTATGGTTTATCTATGCATGCTTGTTCAGAAAGATTCAGAAAAATTTAACTTTTAACAGTATTGTCATTGCATTAATTTTGTTTGGCATTGTTGTTGAAGTTCTTCAAAAGACCTTAACTGATTACAGAATGTTTGATTGGTGGGATATACTTTCTAACTCGGCCGGAATACTGATTGTATATTTCTTTTTTAAGTACCATAAAACCAAGCTTGGTAAATTGAGCCAACAATTAAATGTTTAGTCAGATTTTTTTTTTATTTTTAACGCCTAATATTACTTATTATGAAATCTAAAAAAAGTGAGAAAGCAGATTTAAGCAAAAAAAGCTTTCTATTTTTCCAACTAGGGCTTGCCTTCATGTTAGCAACTTCTTTATTTTTGATTGAGTTCAAAACCTATGATAAAGAAGCTATTGATACTGGCTTAGTCGAACTAGACATGCTGGATGATGAAGACGTACCCATTACAGAACAATTAAAAACCCCGCCACCGCCACCGCCACCGCCACCAGCCCCAGAAGTAATTGAAGTGGTTGAGGATGAGGAAGAAGTAGAGGAAACCATCATAGAATCTACTGAAACTAGTATGGATGAAATCGTTGAGGTGGAAGAAGTTTTAGACATAGGAGAAGAAGAAGAGATTGACGACGTCCCTTTTGCTAGTATTCAAGATGTACCCATCTTCCCAGGTTGTGAAAAAGAAAAAGACAACGCTGGTAGAAGAGCTTGCATGATTAAGAAAATTGAAGATTTTGTTAATAAGAAATTTGATGTAGGTTTGGGTAGCGAACTTGGTTTAACGGGTATAAATAGAGTTTATGTTCGTTTTAAAATCGATAAAAAAGGGAATGTAGTAGATGTACAAGCTAGATCTTCTCACCCTAGATTAACCAGTGAAGGAGAACGCGTAGTATCTAAACTACCTAGTATGCAGCCTGGTAAACAACGAGGTAGAGCGGTAGGTATTATTTATACATTGCCTATTACATTTAAAGTACAAGACTAATAAAAATTATAATTATTTAAACCCGAACCTTGGTTCGGGTTTTTTTATGCTCAAAAAATCACAACTACAATTTCGGAATTATTTAATTGAACAGGAAATTCAAAAAATTCTATCACAATTATTAAGCTCACTTCAAATTAGTAAGGTTTTTTCAAGTTAAATTGTTTTAATTTGCCATTTGATAAGTGAGTCATGCTATGAAAAATATTTTGTTTTTGCTATTTTGCTTTGTGACCTTAAATGGCCTTTCACAAAATTCAAATCTATTGAAGAATTATCCTCGATTTGAAGATTGTAAAGGAATAAGTGATACCGAAGAAGAAGATTGTTTCAGAAAAGAATTTCAAGAAGCTTTATTTGAAAACTATATAGAACCTGAAATAGTTTCAGAAGAAAACTATGAGGGTACCGCTACGCTTATTTTTGAAGTAGACCAAGAAGGAGTTTTTCAACTAATCTATATTGAAACCAAATACGAAGAGGTAAAGCAAGCTTTTGAAGGGGCTTTTGCTAAAATGCCAAAACTTGAACCTGCAACCTATAACGGAAGACCAACTTATTTTCAATTTAGAACGCTTTTGAAAATTCCAATGGAGTTGAATTTTCTAAATGCTTCATATACTGGAAATGGAGTAGACCTTAAGCCAAAACCAGTTCAAGAAGAATATCAGAAAATTGTGAATTTACCGTATCAGAATAAACAAACTTCCAGTGCTTTAAATATTCCTTTATCCCACGAATTTTACAACCGATTTGACGGTGAAATGAATTTGATAGGAACCAATTCTCATACCGCTTCTAAGCCACTGAAATATAAAGAAGTCAAGCCTTATTATGATATTGCAGAAGAAAGTCAAGAACTTTTTTACGATAAAAAATCTTGGTTTGGCAGAAAGTTTTTCAATGAAAATACAGCACGTATCCAAGGCGAAAACTATTGGTTTACTTTTGATATTGCAGCCGATTTGCAACTTGGACAGGATTTTGAACAGAATTTTACTACCTATAACAACACCAGAGCTGGAATTATTCAAGGTGGAATTACAGAAAAGCTAAACTTTTATTCGGTTATATTTGAAAGTCAAGGAAAATTTGCGGGCTATTACAATGATTTGGCTAGTACTTTAGGAAGATCTGGAACGGAAACCTTTACAGTTCCTGGTCGAGGTGTAGCTGAAGCTTTTCGGGGTAGTGGTTTCGATTATCCAGTTGTAGAAGGATACTTGAATTATGAAGCAACCGATTTTTTAGACCTGCAGTTTGGTACTGGGAAAAATTTTATTGGCGACGGATACCGTTCTCTTTTCTTAAGTGACAACGCAAGCCCCAATGCTTATTTTAAGATGAATACTACCTTTTGGAAATTCAAATACACCAGCATTTGGTCTTCCCCCAGAAACCTGAATGTCCTTACTGAAGGTGGTGCTTATACTACTAAATATGTCGCAACTCATTATTTAAGCTACAATGTAACCGAACGCTTGAATATTGGTTTATTTGAATCTGCTTTATTTGAAAGTGAGCCCAATCGAGGGTTTGACTGGAATTTCCTGAATCCAGTTATATTTTTCAATATGGTGGAATATGCTACTGGAACACGATCTGGAAAATCTATGATAGGCTTAAGTTATAAGTATAAATGGACAGATAAATTCAATACTTACGGTCAACTACTAATTGATGAGCTTTCGGTGGAAGATGTTACCGCTTTAAATAAAAGTTGGAAAAACAAATTTGGTTTGCAGCTTGGTTTCAAATATTTCAATGCTTTTAAAGTGAAAAATCTTTATTTTCAAATGGAATACAATCAGGTTAGACCTTATACCTATTCGCATAACACACTTTCTTTACATTATACCCACAACAATCAATCTTTGGCGCATTTGTGGGGAGCTAATTTCAGAGAGCTTATGCTGATTACCCGCTACCGAAAAGATAGAATGTATGGCCATGCCAAATTTATTTTTGGGGAGCGTGGATTTGAGCCGTTTGCAGATAGCGATCCTTTTTATGGCTCAGATTTATTTGGAGACGAGCGTAATTTGTTCCGTGAAACGGAAGTGAATATAGGTCAGGGAAATAGAGCTAATTCTTACTATGGCGAATTAGAAGTTGGATATATCGTAAACCCTACTACCAATTTGAAACTCTATCTAACTTTAATTCACAGGTCTTTTGACATCAGGGAAGATAACGAACGCAATTTTGACCAAAATACAACTTGGTTGAATCTAGGTTTTAGAACAGACATCTTCAACTGGTATTACGATTATTAAAATAAACTTAAGCTTTACACTAAGGAAAATATTAACGAAGTCTTCCCCTTTGTGAAATACTTTTTAGCAGTATCTTTGCAAAAAAAATAAAACGGTTTTTTGCCTGATAATCTGACATACAATACCATTTCTACTTCACTCCAAGATTTTAAGACCATTACCAAAATGCGTCTTGCTCTAAGTGTGGTTTTTTCTTCGGTTGCTGGTTATTTTTTAGGGGCAGAAAGCTTTCAGATTTTAGATGTTATCTTGCTGAGTATTGGTGGTTACGCCATGGTTGGTGCATCTAATGCCTACAATCAAATTATTGAAAGAGATTTAGATGCATTGATGGATAGAACCCGAAACAGACCTATTCCATCAGGTCGCATGAGCGTGAATAAAGCTTTTATTATTGCTTCGGTTTTAACGGCGCTTGGTTTATACCTTCTTTACATTATTAATCCGATTACAGCTATGTTTGGAGCCATTTCCATATTTCTGTATGTAAGTATTTATACCCCATTAAAAACCAAAACTCCACTTTCTGTATTTGTAGGTGCTTTTCCAGGAGCAATTCCATTTATGTTGGGTTGGGTTGCCGCAACAGGAGAATTTAGTATAGAAGCAGGAACTTTGTTTATGATTCAATTTTTTTGGCAATTTCCTCATTTCTGGGCATTGGGATGGTGGCTTTATAATGATTATAAAAAGGGTGGTTTTTTTATGCTTCCCACAGGAAAAAGAGATTCGTCTACCGCACTCCAAATTGTATTGTACACCATTTGGACCATAGTAATTTCTTTAATTCCTGTTTTAGGAATTACAGGTAGATTACGCCTATCTTATTTGGGTGCTGGAATAGTGTTAGCACTTGGTTTATTTATGCTGTACTATGCAATTCAACTATATAAACACAGAGAAGAAAAAAATGCAAAGCAACTCATGTTAGCTAGTGTTACATACATAACTATGATGCAGTTGGTTTTTGTACTCGATAAAATTGTTAGAGAATGGGAATAGAAAATAAATCTAATGCAGAAAAAAGAGTCAGAGCAAGAAAGATGATGCTTTGGTTCGGAATAATCAGCTTATGTATGACGTTTGCTGGGTTAACATCTGCTTTTATAGTAAGTAGTAGTCGTCCTGATTGGGTAGATAATTTTCAATTACCTAATGCTTTTATGTGGAGTACATTGGTTATTGTATTAAGCAGTTTAAGCTTAATGTATGCCAAAAAAGCAATTATTGATGAAAAAAGAACCTTAGCAAATGCAGCAATTGTGTTGACATTTATCCTGGGTGTGATATTTATAATCTTACAATTTTCAGGATTTCAAAGCATCACAGAAGAAGGCTATTATTTTACAGGTAGCTCTAGTAATGTTACTGCATCTTACATCTATTTAATTGCATTTTTACATGTGGTTCATATTGGTTCTGGGATGGTAGTTTTACTAGTTCTTATTTATAATCATTTTAAAAATAAATACAAAAAAGGACAAATGCTTGGTTTTGAGCTTGGTGCGACCTTTTGGCACTTTGTAGATGTGCTATGGTTGTTCCTATTTTTCTTTTTTATATATTTTTTAGGATAAATAAAATAACTATTTTTGCGCTAACTAATATTTAAAGTATATGGATACTACTGCTGTTGCACAAACAGGTACAGAGGGAAAAACGTGGGGAGGCGGAAATCAACCGCTAAAAGCTAGCTACGGAAAATTAATGATGTGGTTTTTTATTACATCAGATGCGTTAACTTTTTCAGGTTTCCTTGCTGCTTATGGTTTTTCTAGATTTAAATTTATGGATGAGTGGCCTATTGCAGATGAGGTCTTCAATCACTTCCCATTCTTGCATGGAACAGATGCACCCATGTACTACGTAGCCTTAATGACCTTTGTCTTGATTTTTTCTTCGGTAACTATGGTACTTGCTGTAGATGCTGGGCACAGAATGCAAAAAGATAAAGTTGTCACTTATATGGCTCTAACCATTTTAGGTGGTGCTATATTTTTAGGGTCGCAAGCCTGGGAATGGAAAAACTTCATTAAAGGTGAATATGGTGCTGTGGAAACTAGATCTGGTAAAATATTACAGTTTTTAGACACAGATGGTGAACGTGTTAGTGTAGAGGCTTTTACCCCAGTAGCGGAAAGAACTAGGGAAACACACCAAGCTAAAAATGGCCTTTGGTATTCTTCAGAAAGCGACTTGATAGCTTATGATATTGAAGACTTAAAAACAGCATTCAAACAAGACGAAACTTTACTCGTCCGCACCATGGAATTAGACGATCGTGGTAAAAAAACAGTTTTATCTCGAGAAGAGTCTATTAAAATGTTAGATGAAAGAGGAGAACATATCATATTAGGAGCAAACCTTTCCAATAACGAATACGGGGCACCACTATTTGCAGATTTCTTTTTCTTTATTACAGGATTTCACGGGTTTCACGTATTATCTGGAGTCTTAATACTTATCATAGTATTTTTTAACGTGCTGATAGGTACTTATGAAAAACGCGGTTCTTATGAGATGGTCGAAAAAGTAGGACTTTATTGGCACTTTGTAGATTTAGTCTGGGTATTTGTATTTACATTCTTCTATTTAGTTTAATTATTTTATTAGTAAAGCATTAAAAATATTATGGCACACGATACAACACATCACGAGGGGACATCCAAAAGAATTTGGCAAGTATTCGGTATATTATCCTTACTTACTATTGTAGAGGTTGTTCTAGGAATTATCAAACCTGATTTTCTGGTTTTTACAGATTTTGTAGCCTTATCGCTTCTCAATTGGATTTTTATAATCCTGACTCTTGTTAAAGCATACTATATTACCTGGGCTTTCATGCACATGGAGCATGAATCTGCCGGTTTAAGAAGAACTGTTGTTTGGACAGGCGTTTTCTTGATTTGTTACCTAATTGCAATTTTATTAATTGAAGGAGGTTACATCAATGATGTTTACACAAGCGGACACATGACTTGGGATTTTTAAGACCTAACCAAGGTTAAAATAATGACAAAGGCGGTATTTTAATATCGCCTTTTCTTATTTTTGCAAATGCGAATAGTAAACAAAATGAACACTTAAGAAATTAAAATGCAATCTAAAAAAGTAAAAAAATATTCCGTTTTAACCATCTTATTTGTGCTTCCATTGGTTACCTATTTGTTTTTTGCTAAAGCAGTACATAGTTTTGCCAACTTACCAACAGTCAACGAAAATGCATTAAATACTAGTGAGCTTCCTAGTTTGCTTTCAGAAGAAAAAATCAATTTAGATAATAAAATAAGCATCATTACTTTTTTAGGGAAAGATGTAGCTACTCAAAAAGCTTTCGCTTTTAATTTGAAAGAGAAAATTTACGATAAAAATAAAGAATTCAACGATTTTCAAGTAGTTAGTATTGTTGATGAAAGCCAAGTTGAAGAAGTAAATGAATTCATTTATGAAATCAATTTAACCTCTGATGTTGAAAGATGGCACTTTGCCAAGTTGTCTTCAGTTGAAGCACAATCTTTTATAAATCAACTTACAAATAACAAGATTTCACTATCCGATAAAGATACTTCACCTTATGCTTTTATTGTAGATAAAAAGGGAAATTTAAGAGGTAGAGTAGATGATAAGGATTACGATGAAATGCTTGGTTACAATATGGAGTCCATAGCAGATTTAAATAATAAAATGGTCGATGATGTAAAGGTGATTTTAGCCGAATACCGTTTGGAATTGAAGAAATACAAAGCAGACCGATAGTCTCAATAAAGTTTTTAATGAAGAATAAATCATACATAGGAATTTCTTTTATCGTGCTCATTTTTGGTATTTGGGCTGTAAAAGAGTATTCTAGCAGATATTCAAAAGAAGAATTAGCTTATCTAGAAGTAGAAAATCAAGAAGGTGAGTTAGTTAGAAGACAAGCCCCTGATTTCGATTTAATTAATCAAAATGGAAAAACGATAACCCAGGAGTTTTTTGAAGATAAGGTATACGTAGTCGAATTTTTCTTTGCTACCTGCCCTAGTATTTGTCCAATTATGAATGATAATTTGGTTGAGGTTCAAAACGAATTTTATGGTAATTTGAATTTTGGAATTGCTTCTTTCAGCATTAATCCTGAGAATGATACTCCCGAAGTTTTGAAAGCATACATGAAAGAAAAAGGCGCTAAACATGCCAATTGGCAGATGCTAACAGGCGATAGAAATGAGATTTACAAAATTGCAAGAGAAGGATTTAATGCTTATGCCGCAGAAGATGAAAATGCTCCTGGTGGATTTGAACATTCGGGTTATTTTGCTTTGGTAGACAAAGATGGCTATCTGCGTTCTCGAAGAGATAAAAATGGAAATCCAATTTTGTATTACCAAGGAAGCATCCCTTTTGATGAACCCGATAAAGGAGATGGAAATGAACAACAGATTGATATTTTAATTGAAGACATAAAACGACTTTTGTAATGGAAACAACTGCACCTAAAGATAAAGTGATGGTTCCGGTAATTATTGGGCTGTCCATTATAGTTCCTATTGTTGTCGTCATTTTAATGAATTTGGATACGCGTATAGATTTATTAGGGTTTAAGATGGGTACTTTTCCTTTTTTTCATGCCATAATTAATGCATCTACAGCAATTTTGTTAGCTGTTGGATACTCATTAATCAAAAGAAAAAATAAGTTAATGCACAAACGGGTCATGATGACGGCTTTTGCATTATCGGTGGTTTTTTTGGTGAGTTATGTCATTTCAAAAATTAGCCACGACCCAGTTCCTTATGGAGGAGAAGGCTTTTTAAAATACCTTTATTTTTTCATTTTGATATCGCATATTTTCTTGTCTGGAATAATCATACCTTTAGTTTTGTTTACAATGTACCGAGGTTTGACTGGAGAATACCAAAAGCATAAAAAAATTGCACGTTGGACTTTTCCTATTTGGATGTATGTTTCCATTACAGGGGTTTTAGTCTATATTTTCATGATGCCGTATTATTAATTTGTATTTTTGCAATGCTATGAAAAAGAAACTGAATTTAATATTTTATGTATTTGCCTTCTGCTTGGTTTTTATAGATGCCGAAGCACAATGTTCTATGTGTAGAGCCGTTTTAGAAAGCGAACAAGACAAAAGTGTAGCCGAAGGGATTAACAATGGAATTGTATATTTAATGGCATTTCCCTATCTTTTAATAGGTGGTTTAGGGTATTATATTTACCGAAATTACCGTTCTAAATAATTTCTATGAAAGTATACTATTTATCCACTTGCTCTACTTGTAAACGCATTTTAGATGAAGTTGACCTAAGCGATGATGCAACTTTGATAGATATTAAAGAAACTCCAATTACAAATAAGCAGCTAGACGAGTTACACCAACTTACTAATTCTTACGAAGCCTTATTCAACAAAAGAGCTCAGCTGTATAAAAAACGAGAATTAAACACTAAACAACTGACTGAAACCGACTTCAAAAATTTACTTTTAGACCATTATACCTTTTTAAAGAGGCCTGTTTTTTTAGATGAAGAACACATCTTTGTTGGAAACGCAAAATCTACTGTTCAAACTCTAAAGCGTCATTTAGATGACCAATAGGTTATGGGCAATTCTTGCCGCTACCTTGGCCACTTGTATTTATGGAGTAAACCACACTGTTGCTAAAGCTTTAATGCCAGACTATGTAGGCGCGTTTGGTTTAATATTGATGCGTGTACTTGGAGCTGGTATTTTATTTTGGGGCATTAGTTTCTTTACCAAAAATCAACGTATTGAGGCCAAAGATTTCCCAAGAATATTTGGTTCTGCCATTTTTGGAATGGTCATCAATATGCTTATGTTTTTTAAAGGCTTAAGTTTTTCTACACCCATCAATTCATCAGTTATAGTGACTATTTCTCCTATTATTGTATTTGTTCTTTCGGCATTGCTAATCAGAGAAAAAATCACTTGGTTAAAAGCTTCTGGTGCCGTAGTAGGTTTATTGGGCGCATTGGTTTTAATTCTCTTTGGAAAGCAAATTTCTTCCAACGCTCCCAATATTCAATTAGGGAACATATTTATTTTGATAAATGCGACTTCCTATGGTTTTTATCTAATTTTGGTAAGGCCTTTAACCAAAAAATACTCTGCCATCACCTTGATGAAGTATTTATTTCTAGTTGCAACGCTAATCAATTTACCTATCTGTTACAGTGAATTCGCAGAAGTAAATTGGGTAGAACTTCCATTTGATGCAATTTGGCGAATCGCTTTTGTTGTTGTAGGAACAACCTTTCTAACTTACTTACTCAACATTTATGCACTTAAAGAAATCTCCGCTTCAACCTTAGGAGTGTTTGTTTATTTACAACCTGTCATTGCAATTTCTTATGCTATATTGGTAGGAGTAGATGAACTTAGTTTTATTAAAATTATAGCTGCTAGTTTGGTGTTTTTAGGTGTGTTTATGGTGAGTAAAAACCCTGCGAGAAAACGTTCTTTAAAATAGAATCAGTATGCAATAATAAAAAGCGGCATTATAATATACTTGGTAAACTTTGCCTATTGAATAGTTACTAATAAAATAAACGGCTATTTTAAAACCTAAATAGGGGCGGGAGTGTAAATTAAACTCTGTCCGGTTTTTTCGTTCTGGAGGGGCTAGCCCCTCCAGAACGAAGTTCCAAATCTAACGGAATTCTATTGCCAAATTTAATGTATAATTGCTGAACCGTCAAACT